>ERZ869936.282-NODE-282-length-53618-cov-5.257062_pt1 | contig 53618 bp, 53 predicted proteins | sample MGYA00520876_ERZ869936 | MGnify/ENA primary metagenome ERZ869936 (study PRJEB32218, sample SAMN09650985) | biofilter metagenome | isolation source: enrty point of leading RO module | place: Saudi Arabia: Thuwal, RO plant located on Red Sea | collected 2016-02-17 ... | reverse complement strand
AGCCAGTGTGGTCGGCGTCGCGTACCGCGGCCCAAAGTCGGCGAGGTCCCGGCAAATCTCGTCGGCGCGCTGGGCTCCGATCATGTCAATGCACGAGAACGGGCCGCCCGACCACGGCGCGAAGCCCCACCCGAGAATAGCCCCCACGTCGCCCTCGCGGATATCCTCGAGAACGCCGTCCTCCAACGCGCGGACCGCTTCCAGAACCTGCGCCATCATCAGGCGGTGCTGCACCGTGGTCAACGCGGGTTGATCTTCGGCGACAAGGTACTTGTCACTCAAACCTTCCCAAAGTCCGGTCCGCTTTCCGGCCTCGTCATAGGCATAGAACCCGGTCTTCGACTTGCGGCCCAGACGGCCCTGATCCGCCATCCAGAACAGCACATCGTCCACTGCCCCGTCGGGGTAGGCATCGCCCATCGCGGACCTGGTGGCCTTCGCGATCTTGACACCCAGGTCGATCGAGGTCTCGTCAACAAGTTGAAGCGGGCCGACCGGAAAACCGAGAAGGCGCGCCGCATTCTCGATCAGCGCAGGCTCGACACCTTCGCCCACCATGCGGATGCCTTCGTTGATGTAGGGAATGATGCAGCGGTTCGCATAGAAGAAACGTGCGTCATTGACGACGATCGGCGTCTTGCGGATTTGCCGTACATAATCGAGCGATTTCGCGACGGCGCGGTCACCGGTTTCCTTGCCCTTGATGATCTCGACCAGCAGCATCTTGTCGACCGGCGAGAAGAAGTGAATCCCGATGAACTGTTCAGGTCTAACGCTGGCCTTCGCCAATTCGGTGATCGGCAAGGTCGATGTGTTGGTCGCGAAGATGCAGTCCTCGCCCACGATGGCCTCGACCTTCTTCGTCATCTCGGCCTTGACGCCCGGATCTTCGAACACGGCTTCGACGACAAGGTCGCACCCCTTCAGGGTTTCCAGATCGGTGGTGGCCGTGATCCGGCCCAGAACTTCGTCCTTCTTCGCCTGCGTTACCTTCTTCCGCTGCATCCCCTTGTCGAGAATACCCTCGGAGTAAGATTTGCCCTTGTCTGCTGCCTCCTGGCTCTGGTCGATCAGGACGACATCGATCCCGGCATTCGCGCTGACATAAGCGATTCCTGCCCCCATCATGCCAGCGCCAAGGATGCCTACCCGCGCAACCTTCTGGTCCGGTACATCGGGACGATTCGCGCCCTTCTCAAGCGCCTCCTTGTTGATGAACAGCGACCGGATCATCGCGGACGAGGTCGGGTCCATCAGGATTTGCGTGAAGTATCGCGCTTCGATCCGAAGGGCCGTGTCGAAAGGCACCATCGCGCCTTCATAGATCGCGGATAAAAGCGCCTTGGCAGCCGGATAGACACCCTGGGTCTTGCCGTTGATCATCGCGCTTGCGCCAACGAATGTCATGAACCCGGCCGGGTGGTACGGTTCGCCGCCTGGCATCTTGTAGCCCTTCTGATCCCAGGGCTTCACGATGTCGGCATCGCCGGCGCCGAGAACCCACTCTTTCGCTTTGGCGAGCAGTTCATCCGCCGGAACCACCTCATCCACCAACTGCGCAGCCTTGGCCTTTGCCGGCTCCAGCATTTTTCCCTCAAGCAGAACCGGCGCGGCGGCCATTGCGCCGACCATGCGGGAATAGCGCGTTGTGCCGCCGGCGCCGGGGAACAGTCCGACCAGGATCTCGGGCAAGCCGATCCGGCCCTTCGGATTGTCGGACATGAAACGCTTGTGGCACGCCAACGCGATCTCGGTTCCGATCCCGGCGCTCAGCCCCGGAATGGCGCAGGCGATAGGCTTGCCGCCCTTGTTCGTCTTCGGGTCCATACCCGCCCGTTCGATCTTTCGCAGGATGCGGTGTCCGTTCATGATGAACTCGAACAAGGCCGGTGCCGGATCGTCACCGGCTTCGGCGCTGATCTTGGCAAGCACGTTCAGGTCCATCCCGCCCGCAAAGCTATCCTTGCCGCTGGTGATGACGATGCCCTTTACCCCGTCGTCGGCCAGAGCCTGATCGACGTACCCTTCGACCAGATCGAAGGCCTCGCGCGTCAGCACGTTCATGGACTTGTTTGGCACATCCCACGTGATGACTGCGACACCATCTTCGTGAATGTCATAGGTGAAATCGGTCATGCTTGATCCTTCGGTCCTGAAGACCTGTTTGTGCAGTTGTGAATTCTGAGAGGCGCGCGTCGCGTCAGTGCATCTTCGTATCCGCGGCAGGCTTCACCGACCCGATCCCCCGCGTGATGAACTCGAGGATTTCGATGCGCACATGGCCGCCAGGAACAAACCGGCAGAAATATTGAAGCTCGTTGATAGCAACGATCCTTCCGTCCCCGGTCAGGAATTCCCAATCGACGCGCACGGGAAACCGTCCGTTGCTCTCCGTACCGACATCCAGGGTGTTCGATTTGATGGTCGTCACGCCGGCGCGCAAAGCGGTTTCCCGCCGATCGAACAGATTGTGCAGCGTTTCGTCCGGCGTTCGCTCCAAAGCGATCTCGCCCTCGATATAGACCACGAGCGGATAGATGTAGATTTCGGCAAGCCATTGGTGATCGCCCTTCAGGAAGGCGTTCGCCACCTCCTGGAAGAAGCCCGCAAGTGCGGATTTCCGGTCTCCCGCTTCGGATCCCACGTCTCCGCCCCTCCCGCGCGGTTGAATGACGTAAGTTCTCTACGAGTTTGTTCGGCGCACAGATCACGAAATCAAGCCCAATCATACGCGTTCGATGATCGTGGCAGCCCCCATACCCGACGCGACGCATAGCGTCGCCAAGCCGATTGCCTTGTCCTGACGCTCAAGCTCGTCCAGCAAAGTGCCGATTATGATGGCTCCCGACGCACCAAGCGGATGGCCCATCGCGATCGCGCCGCCATTGACGTTCAACTTTCCGTGATCGACATCGAAGGCCTGCATGAACCGCAGGACAACCGACGAAAACGCCTCATTGACCTCGAACAGGTCGATGTTGCCGATCTGCATGCCGCTATCGTCCAGGATCCGTTTGGTGACGGGTACCGGACCGGTCAGCATGATGGTCGGATCCGTTCCAATCTTTGCCGTGGCAAGAATGCGGGCGCGCGGCTTCAGACCATTCGCCTCTCCAAACTCTTTCGAGCCGACGAGTACAGCCGCCGCACCATCGACGATGCCGGAGGAATTACCGGCGTGATGAATGTGGTTGATACGCTCAAGATGAGGATACTTCATCAGCGCCACCTTGTCGAAGCCCGGCATGACCTCGCCTTGGTCCTTGAAAGACGGCTTCAGCGCGCCCAGCGCCTGCATGTCTGTCCCGGGGCGCATGTACTCGTCACTCTCGAGGATGGGTAGGCCATTCTGATCCGTGATCGCGACGATCGACTTTTCGAAGCGTCCCGCGCCCCATGCCTTGGCCGCGCGTTTCTGGCTCTCAACCGCGAAGGCGTCCGCGTCGTCGCGAGAAATGCCATATTCGGTCGCGATGATGTCGGCCGAGATACCTTGCGGCACGAAGTAGGTCTTCATCGCTACAGAGGGATCGACCGCGATCGCTGCTCCGTCCGAACCCATGGGCACGCGGCTCATGCATTCGACGCCTCCGGCGATGTAGCCGTCGCCGGCCCCGCCCCTGACCTGGTTCGCGGCCAGGTTCACCGCTTCCATGCCGCTGGCGCAGAACCGGTTGATCGACAATCCCGGGATCCGCTCGTCCAGATCGGATGCAAGAACGGCGGTACGTGCCAGACAGCCACCCTGTTCCTTGACCTGTGTCGCGTTGCCCCAGATCACATCCTCGACGGCATGACCCTCCAGACCGTTCCGAGACTTGATCGCGTTCAGCATATCGGCTGAAAGCTTGACGGGTGTCACCTCGTGCAGACTTCCGTCGGCGCGGCCTTTGCCGCGGGGCGATCTGAGGGCATCGTAGATAAATGCGTCGCGCATCGGTGTCTCCTGAATTTCAGCGTTTCCGGTCGGGGTAGGCCGGCCGCATGAGGTCGTAGGGATGCTTCCAGCCGTCCAACTCCGAGATACGGCTCAGCCACCTGTCGATATTGGGCCAATCCGCGCGCTCGAACCCGAAGGGCTCGTCGTAGTAAAGGTAGCTACAGCAAGAGAAATCCGCATTCGTGACGCCGCGTCCCGCGATCCACTCACGTTGCGTCAAATGCCGCTCCAGAACCTTAAGCGCGGAAGCCATGCGGGCTTCCAGAAAGGCCACGACCTCGGCGGGCCTTTTCTCGGGCGGCAGAAAATTTCGCAGGAAACGCACCGTTCCCGCCTGGCTGGAGAGCTTGTGGTTGTCCCAGAGGATCCAGCGCAGGATCTCGCGCTTCTCGTCATCGGTATCGCCGCCGAATTTGCCGGTCTTCTTACTGATATAGTCCAAAATCACACCCGACTGGCTCAGCTTGATACCGCCGTCCACCAAAACCGGTGCCTCACCCATTTCATTCACATTCGCCAGATACTCCGGACTGCGCCCCTCGCCACTGAAGAAGTCCACATGGATAGGCGCCCAGTCGACACCTGACATCTCCAAAGCAAGCGCCGCCTTGTAGCTGTGACCGCTTTCACCGAAGCAATAGAGTTGCATCATGATCCGCGCCCTCCCCGGCGCCGCGCCCGTGGCGCGGTTACGAATTGCGTATTTTCGGCAAGATGAAGCCGTCGGTTAACTGGCGATTAAGGTTAATGCCCTTATGCGAGTCATGCGGTACAGGCTGGCGAGCCGATGACCGCGCAAGGTGAAGCCCTGCCGCGCGGGTCACGTTTGAACCGGATGTGCGGCAGGGTGGACCGCCCGCTTCATCTTGCCCAAAATACGCAAAGCCCGGCTTCACCGTTTGCGCGCCTCCAGTTCGGAGTTGAACAGTCTCAAACGGGTCGCAAGATTTTCGTGATCCATCACCGAATTGAAATTCTCGAACAGGAACGACAAGGCCTCGCCCTCGTCCAGCCCGGCTTCCGTCGAGAACTGCCGAAGACGCCGGTAAGCGTCTTCGGTCATCGCGATGGGAAAACGGCGGGTCAATCTCAGGCGCTTCGGCATGTCGTCTCCGTTGGTCGCGGCTTGTCCGCCGCGATCAGAAGTTGGCCGCGTCGAGCGCCATCACCGGCTCGGCCCCGGACTGGATGCGCGCAAGGTGCATCCCGGTCGCAGGCAACTGCCGCGCCATATAGTAGCGGCCCGTCGCGATCTTGGTTCGATAGAACTCGGCATCCGAAGCGCCGGCGTCAAGCGCTTCTGTCGCGGCCTTGCCCATCCTTGCCCACATGAAGCCCACGGCGACATGCCCGAAGAGGTGCATGAAGTCATAGGACCCCGCCAGCGCATTCAGTGGGTTTTTCATGCCTTCCTGCATGAAATACATGGCCGCTGCCTGCAGATCCTTGGACGCCGCCTTCAGCGGGTCGAGGAAGCCGGACTTCAGCTCCTCATTGCCCTCGTTCTCCTTGATGAAGGTCTTCACCATCTCGAAGAACGCCATCATCGTCTGGCCGCCGTTCATCGGCAGCTTGCGTCCGACCAGATCCAGGGACTGGATCCCGTTCGTCCCCTCGTAGATCATCGCGATCCGTGCATCACGCACGAACTGTTCGATCCCCCACTCCCGTGTGAACCCTGAACCGCCCAGGGTCTGTTGCGCCAGAACGCAGGTCTCGAACCCCTTGTCGGTCAGAAAGCCTTTCATCACCGGGATCAGAAGCGAAATCATCGCCTCGGCCTTGTCGTCATTCGCGCGATGGGACCGGTCGATCAACTCCGCGCCCCAGTAAACCAGCGCGCGACCACCCTCGACCAGGGATTTCTGATCCATCAGGCCACGGCGCACATCGGGGTGCACGATGATCGGGTCCGCGGGCTTGTCAGGCGCCTGAGCACCGGTCACGTCACGGCCTTGCAGACGATCGCGCGCAAAACCGAGCGCATTTTGATAGGCGACCTCGCCTTGGGTATATCCCTGCAAGGCGACCGACAGACGCGCCTCGTTCATCATCGTGAACATGGCGCGCATGCCTTTGTTCTCGTCGCCGACCAGCCAACCGGTCGCGCCATCGTAGTTCATCACGCAAGTGGCATTGCCGTGAATACCCATCTTCTCTTCGAGGCCGCCACAAGACACCGCGTTGCGGTCGCCCAGCGTGCCGTCCTCCTTGGGCAGGAACTTCGGCACCACGAAGAGCGAGATTCCCTTGATGCCCTCCGGCCCGCCGGGGATCTTCGCCAGGACAAGATGGATGATGTTCTCGGACAGGTCATTCTCGCCGCCCGAGATCCAGATCTTCTGACCCGTGATCCGGTACGAACCATCGTCCTGCGGCTCTGCTTTCGTGCGGATCAGGCCCAGGTCCGTGCCGCAATGCGGTTCGGTCAGGTTCATGGTGCCCGACCACTCGCCCGAGTAGATCTTGGGCAGGTAAGTCGCCTTCTGTTCCTCAGAACCGTGCGCCGCAAGTGCCGATGCCGCCCCGTGGGACAGTCCGACGTACATCTGGAACGCCATGTTGGCGGTCGAGAACAATTCACCCGTGGCCGTGTTCAACAGGTGCGGCATACCCTGACCGCCGTAGTCCGGACTGGCATCAAGCCCCATCCAGCCCCCTTCCGACATCTGTTGCCACGCGTCCTTGAAGCCTTCCGGCGTGCGCACGACGCCATTCTCAAGGACACAGCCCTGCTCGTCACCGACCTTGTTCAGCGGTTGAAGAACGTTCGCGGCGATCTTCCCGGCCTCATCCAGAACGGCCTGCGTGAAATCGCGGTCCAGTTCATCGTAGCCGGGTATGCCGCTTTCCGAGACCTTCAAAACGTCATGCAGGATGAACTGCTGATCTTTGACTGGCGGGGTATAGGTGGCCATTACGCGTATCTCCATGGGAAACTATGGGTTATTCTGCTGCCTGGGCGCTGGGTTTCTCGAGCGAGTTGAGGAGTTCCTCGCCCCAGATAAGCTGCTGACGAAGATCGGCGATCGCTTCGTCCAACTCGGCGCGCTGCGCCTCCATGTCTTCAAGCCGCTGGCGACCCAATTCGTAGGCGCGGGTCATCTGAGACAAATTCTGCCGCGACGGATCATAGAGATCCAGAAGCTGCCGAATATCCTCCAGGCTAAACCCGAACCGTTTGCCGCGAAGGATCAGCTTGAGGCGGGCGCGATCCCGTCGCGTGAACAAGCGCTTTGTCCCGCGTCGAACAGGAAACAACAACTCTTTGGATTCGTAGAACCGCAGCGTGCGCGGGGTCACGTCGAACGCCTCGCACATCTCTCGGATACTCATGTATGTGTCATTCATGGATTGTCTCCAAATCTTGTCGACGCACACATGATAAGACGGGTTCGTTGTCGCAAGCATGGTTTACGTTTACGTCAACGTAACGTGGCGTCATCATTGCCGCCACGTAACTTTCGGTGATCTGACGTGACGTTCCAAGCAATTTGACTAAAAGGTCAAAAGAACGCCGGGGTTTCAGGACAGCGAGTTTTCGACCTCCGATCGGATCTTCTTGAGATCGTCGATCGTATCATCCAGAGCGGCACGTTCCTTCGACAAGGCCTCCAATTGCCTGTCCGCAAGACGCAGAAACTCGCGGTATTGCGCATCAGTACCCTGCTCTTCGTAGATCAGAAGCCATTGGCGTATCTCTTCCAGGGAAAAACCCCACCGGCGCCCCCGAAGGATCAGCGTCATACGTGCCATCTCACGAGGCCCATAGAACCTCGAACGCCCCTCTTTCTCGGGCGCCAGCAGTTCGATGTACTCGTAGTATCGCAGCGTGCGTGGTGTCACGTCGAATTGCGCGCACATTTCCTTGAATGAGATACGCTCGGACATCCTGAACCTCCCGCTGCCAAACTAAAGACCTTGGGTGCCTGTATCAATGCAATTGACGGGCTTGCCCTTCCACGCAGTCACGGATGATAAGTCGGAACGAAGGAGGCTTGCGGATGGATCAGGAGCAAAAGGTCAAACTGGCGCGTCAGTTCATCTCCGGCTTGCCTTATGCCCGCGCCTTGTCCCTGCAGATGGACGAAATCGGAGATGGGCACGCGACCATATCCATGCCCTACAGCGTCGAGCTGGTCGGCGACCCCGCGACCGGCGTCATAAGCGGCGGTGCAGTCTCCGGTCTGATGGACACGACCGGCGGAGCGGCGGTGATGAGCCATCCGTCGAACCCGGGCGGAACGGCGACCATCGATCTTCGGATAGACTACATGCGTCCCGCCACTCCGGGCCAGCGGCTCCTCGCGAAGGCCTAAGTCTATCACATTACGCGAAGCGTCGCTTTCGTGCGCGCGGTCGCGCTGGACGATGACGTGGATCGGCCGGTCGCAACCGCAACCGGGGCATTCACCGTCGAGGGAAGCGGGGCCAAAACATGAACCGGCGCGCGCCAGAACCTGTCCAGATCGTCAAGCAACGCCGTGACCGCGCGCTCGAGGCACTGGTGGGCGGCATTCCCTTTGTTCGCTTTCTGGGGATCACCTTCGACAGGCGCGGCGACGAGTTGACCGCCGTACTGAACTTCGATGACAAGCTCATCGGCAATCCGTTGCTGCCTGCGCTGCACGGCGGCGTGACGGCGGCATTCCTCGAAACGACGGCTCTGGTCGAACTGGGCTGGCAAGGGCTTTGGGAAGCGGTTGAAAGCGGTCAGCGCGATGCCGACAGCCTGACGCCCGACACCCTGCCCCGGATGCCAAAGACCATCGACTTCACGGTCGACTACCTGCGTTCGGGCCTCCCGCGGGACGCCTATGCGCGGGCCCGCGTCAACCGGTCCGGCCGGCGTTACGCCAGCGTTCATGTCGAAGCCTGGCAGGACAACCGCTCGCGGCTGTTCGCCCAGGCCAGCGGCCATTTCCTGATGCCCACGACCGGAGAATGACAGCCGAACCGGCTCATCCTCCTCGACCGATCACGCATCGCCGCATCCTGGCCATCGCGTTGCCGATCGTCCTGTCGAACGCCACGGTTCCGATCCTGGGCGCGGTTGACACGGGTGTCGTGGGACAACTCGGCGATCCGGTGCCTATCGGCGCCGTCGGCATTGGCGCGGTGATTCTGTCGGCCCTCTACTGGGTCTTCGGATTCCTGCGCATGGGCACCGTCGGGCTGACCAGCCAGGCGCTTGGCGCCGAGGACCGCGGCGAGGCGGACGCGCTTTTGTCGCGCGCCCTATTGATCGGAGTGGCGGGTGGCACGCTGCTCGTGCTGCTGCAAGTACCGCTGTTCGCCGGAGCATTCCTGATTTCGCCCGCCTCACCCGAAGTCGAGGCACTGGCCCTTGACTACATGGCGATCCGGATTTGGTCTGCTCCTGCGGCCATAGCGATGTACGGCATCACCGGATGGCTCATCGCGGCCGAGCGCACGCGTGCGGTTCTGGTCATCCAACTCTGGATGAACGGACTGAACATCGTCCTCGACCTCCTGTTCGTCATCGGTCTTGATTGGGGCGTCGAAGGTGTGGCCATCGCGACGTTCCTGGCGGAATGGTCGGGCCTGGCCCTGGGCCTGTGGTTATGCCGCGACGCCTTTCATAGGCCGTTCTGGCGCCAAAGGGCACGCGTGCTGGACAGCGACCGGCTTTGGCACATGGCCTCGGTCAATCGCGATATCCTAATCCGCTCTCTCCTGCTCGAGACGATCTTCGTCTCGTTTCTGTTCTTCGGCGCGGATTTCGGAGATGTCCCGCTGGCCGCAAATCAGGTCCTTTTGCAGTTCATCCATATCTTCGCATATGCCCTGGACGGTTTCGCCTTTTCGGCCGAGACCCTGGTCGGCAATGCCAAAGGCCGCCGCGACCCGGCCCGGCTGAGGAAATCCGCAGTTCTGACGTCCCTTTGGGGCGCAGTTGCGGCAACCATCCTTGCCATTGCTGTCGCACTTGCCGGTCCCGCGTTGATCGACCTGATGACCACATCGCCCGAAGTACGGGCCGAGGCGCGGGCCTATCTGCCCTGGGTCGTTGGCGCACCCCTTCTTGGCGTCGCCGCCTTTCAATTGGATGGCATCTTCATCGGTGCGACGCAGGTCAGGGATATGAGAAACATGATGTTCCTCTCTGCACTCGTCTACTTCGCTTCCGTCACTCTGCTGATCCCGGTCCTCGGAAACCACGGCCTCTGGCTGTCATTGCTGATCTCCTTCGCCGCCCGCGCCGCATTTTTGGGTTGGAAGTACCCGGCCCTCGAGCGCGCGGCCGCCTGAGACCTAAGGTTCGAACAAGTCCAGCACCGCCTCTGGCGGTCGCCCGATGCGGGCCGAGCCATTGCAGAATACGACCGGCCGTTCGATCAGCTTCGGGTGCGCCGCCAGCGCAGCGATCACATCGGCTTTGCCGCTCTCCGGCCCCAGACCCGTCAGCTTCCACTCCGGTTCTGATGTCCGCACGAGATCCATCGCGGAAAGACCAAGTGCCGTCAGTGCCTCAGCCAACTCGCCCTTTGTCGGCGGACGGTCGAGGTACAGCCGCACCTCGGGTTCGATCCCTCTGTCCTGCAAGAGTTTCAGCGTCGCGCGGGACTTCGAGCATCGCGGATTGTGCCAGATCGTGACGCTCACAACCAATCCCCCACGGCGGTTCCGACCGCCTCCGACACATTGTGGAATCCGTCGTTTACCAGCATTTCGTCAAGTCCCCGAACAATGCGGGGAACCAGCGACAACCCTTGATAAACCATCGCCGTATAAAGCTGCACAGCAGAGGCGCCCGCCCTGATCTTGGCATAGGCGTCCGCTGCCGACGCGATCCCGCCCACGCCGATCAATGGCATCGCGCCGCCCGTCTCGCGATAAAGCCGGGCCAGAACACGTGTCGAAGGCACAAAAAGGGGGCGTCCGGAAAGGCCGCCCTTCTCGTTTCTGTGCCGGCTGACCAATCCTTCGCGTGAAAGGGTCGTATTGGTTGCAATGATCCCCGCGACACCCGCATCGACAGCCACACCTACGATCTCCGCGATCTCCTTATCGGAGAGATCGGGCGCGATTTTCAAGAAGACCGGAACCTCGCCCCGTTCGGCCATGACCCCCGCTAGCAGGCCGCGCAAAGCGTCGGCACCTTGCAGGTCCCGCAGTTTTTCGGTGTTGGGTGACGAGACGTTGACAGTCGCAAAGTCGACCAAGGTGCGGGCCACAGCCATCACATCAGCGAAATCCTTCGCCCGGTCCGCACTGTCCTTGTTCGCGCCGATGTTCAATCCGACGGGAATGCCCTCGGGACGGTCGGCCAGACGGTCCGCGATGGCTTCGATCCCGTCATTGTTGAACCCGAACCGGTTGATGGCGGCCCGATCCCGGCGCAGGCGAAACAAACGCGGCCGGGGGTTGCCGGGCTGCGGGCGGGGCGTGGCCGCACCGACCTCGATGAAACCGAACCCCGCCTGCATCAGAGGTCCAAGTGCGCTTGCATTCTTGTCGAACCCGGCGGGCAGACCAACGGGATTTGGCAGGCTGAGACCGGCAAGGCTGGTCTGAAGTGCCGGCGAAACAACAGGACCCGGCAGCGGCGCGAACGGCGTGTGAAGCGCGCGCAAGGCCAGGCCATGCGCCATCTCCGGATTCAGCCGGTTCAAGACGGTCAAGCCAAGCCGCTCGATCACGGCAGTAGCCCTCGAAAATCATGTCCCTCGGGACCGCTGGGCAAATCCCTGGCCCAGAGGACGTCATCCGCCATCAACATTCGATAAAGATGCGGAAAGAGAGCGCCGCCCCGCGACGGCTCCCACCTCAGCGCATCGCCCAAAGCGTCGCTGTCCAGCGCCAGAAGCTTGAGATTCCGCTCACCTGAAAAGTGCTTGGCTGCGGTCTCGGCGACCTGTTCGGCGGTCGAGAGATGCACGTACCCGTCCGCCACATCGACAGGCGCGCCGCGCGTTTCTCCGGCACGTTCGAAAGCGGCGAATTCAGCCTTGCGGAATATCTTGTAGATGATCGCCATGCCTGCTCACTGACAAGGCACGACCGCGGGGTCAAGCGACTTGACGCAGGGGCAGCCGCATCTGCCTTTTGACTCACGGATTGTATGGCGTCACTCTGACTTCAGAAAAACCGACAGGGGGATTCCCGACATGATGACAAGACTGCTTTCGGGCGGCGCGATCCTGGCGCTCAGTGCCACAGCCGCGATGGCGGATTTCGATCTGACAATACTTCACACCAACGACTTTCATGCGCGTTTCGAACCGATCAACCGTTTCGACTCGGGCTGTTCGGCGGAAGACAACGACGCGGGCGAGTGCTTTGGCGGCTCGGCCCGTCTGGTGACCGCGATCGAGGCTGCGCGCGAACGCGCGGGCAACACGCCGACGCTTCTGGTCGACGGTGGCGATCAATTTCAGGGCACACTGTTCTACACCTATTACAAGGGCAAACTGGCCGCCGAGATGATGAACAAGATGGGCTACGACGCCATGACCGTGGGCAACCACGAGTTCGACGACGGCCCCGAGATCCTGCGCGAATTCATCGGGGCCACCGAGTTCCCGATCCTGATGTCAAACGCGGATGTCTCGGGTGAGCCGCTTCTGGCCGACGTCATCCAGAAATCGACGGTCATCGAGAAGGGCGGTGAGAAGATCGGGCTCATCGGCCTGACCCCTCAGGATACCGACGAACTCGCCAGTCCCGGTCCCAACGTCATCTTTACCGATCCATCCGAAGCTGTTCAGGCCGAGGTCGACAAGCTGACCGAGATGGGCGTGAACAAGATCGTCGTGCTCAGCCATTCGGGATACGCCGTCGATCAACGTGTCGCGGCCAATACGACCGGCGTCGACGTGATCGTCGGTGGTCACTCGAACACGCTTTTGTCCAACACCGTCGAGGGCGCCGCCGGTCCCTATCCGACCGTCGTCAACGGCGTGCAGATCGTGCAGGCCTATGCCTACGGCAAGTTTCTGGGAGAGTTGACGGTGACCTTCGACGACGGTGGCAATGTCAAGGAGACATCGGGCGATCTTGTCCTTCTCGACGCCGGCGTGGCCGAGGATGAGGGCACCGTCGCGCGTATCGCCGAGGCGGCGCAGCCGCTGGAAGAGATCCGGAACCGCGTCGTGGCGGAAGCTGCCGAGCCGATTGGCGGCGACCGCGAGGTTTGCCGGGCCATGGAATGCTCGATGGGGTCACTGATCGCCGATGCGATGCTGGATCGTGTGAAGGATCAAGGCATTGAAATCGCGATCCAAAACGGAGGCGGCATCCGCGCGTCGATTGATGCGGGGCCGGTGACGATGGGGGAGGTTCTGACGGTGCTGCCGTTCCAGAATACGCTGTCGACGTTCCGGGTCACTGGCGCAACCGTCGTCGAGGCGCTGGAGAACGGCGTCAGCCAGGTCGAGGAAGGCGCGGGCCGCTTCCCGCAAGTGGCGGGCTTGACCTATGCCTTCGATCCCAAGGCCGAGCCGGGAAGCCGGGTCAGCGACGTCATGGTCGGTGGCGCACCGATAGAGATGGACAAGCTCTATGGCGTTGTTTCCAATAACTATGTTCGGAATGGCGGCGACGGATACAAGATGTTCGTCGATGCCGAGGACGCCTATGATTTCGGCCCCGACCTGGCGGATGTGACCGCCGAGTATTTGGCCGAAAAGGGTCCGTTCACGCCCTACACGGATGGCCGGATCACCGTGAAGGAGTGATAACTCACGCCTGAAAATGCCGGGGCCGTCCCAGTCGGGGCGGCCCTTTTCGCCGAATATTCCGTCGGTATGCACGCGGTCGGCAAAGTGTCGGCAAAGTGTATGGCAGTGGCGAACGCAGCGTTAACGAAGGCGCAAGCCTCCCCGACGCCGCGGCGCCCATGAAATTCCGCGAGAGTCTAGGCGCGGCCCGCGCTGGCGGAGAGTGTCAGGGGATCGACGCCCAGCGTTTTCAGCGCCGCCGACCATTTGCCGTCGTCGTCGGCGTCGAATACGATCTCGGGCGGCGCGTCGCAGGTCAGCCAGCCGTTTTGCAGGATCTCGGCTTCCAACTGGCCGGGTCCCCAACCGGAATATCCCAGCGCCAAAAGCGCCGATGACGGACCCTCGCCGCGCGCGATCTCTTCCAGCACGTCCAGCGTCGCCGTCATCCCGAACGCATCGTTCACCCGAAGCGTCGAGTCGTTCGACCTATAGTCGGCGGAGTGCAGGACGAAACCGCGCCCGTTCTCGACCGGGCCGCCGAAGTGCACGCGGATATCCCGCTGCGGATCGCCCGCATCGATTCCCAACTGCCGGACCAACGCATTGAACTTCAGCTCCGGCGCCGGCTTGTTCACGATCAGGCCAAGCGCGCCGTCCGAGGAATGCGCACACATGAAGATCACGCTGCGTTCGAAGCGCGGGTCGCCCATGCCGGGCATGGCGATCAGAAGTTTGCCTTCCAGACTGTCACCTGGGTCCATGTCTTTCAGGATGGGTGATCGGAGGCCGCCGATCAAGGGGACCGGGTGCAACACTCACGCTGCGTGACCTGAATGTGATTTCAGTTTCAATGGGAATTCGGCGTATGGCGATGACATGACACGGCGATTTCTTGCAACCTTTGGCCTTGCGGCGCTGATGGCTTTGCCAGCCGCTGCGCAGGTTCCCGACAATGTGGCCCAAGTCGGCATTGTCTCGGGCTGGCGCGACGATGACGGACGGCACGTGGCCGGGCTTTCGATCAGCCTGGCGCCGGGCTGGAAGACCTATTGGCGCGCGCCAGGCGACGGGGGCATCCCACCTCTGTTCAACTGGTCGGGGTCGTCGAACGTGGTGGATGTCGACGTGCACTATCCCGTACCGGACGTCTTCTACCAGAACGGTGTCCGCACCATCGGATACAAGGATCACGTACTGTTCCCGCTTGTCATCGAACCCCGCGATGTTGGGGGCGCGATCCGTCTGACGGGCGAAATCGAGATCGGCGTCTGTGAAGAAATCTGCATCCCCGTCGGCTTTACCGTCTCGGCGGAGCTGACGCCGACGCGTGGCAGTTCGCCCGCACTGGCCGCCGCGCTGAAAGATCGGCCCTCGGTGGGCGGCGCTTTGCGCTGCGAGATATCGCCCATTGCCGACGGCCTTCGGGTCAATGTTGAAACCGATATGCAGCCGATGGGCGACAGGGAGGTGGCCGTCATCGAAGCGGGCGAGTCCGGTCTTTGGATATCGCAGGCCGAGGTGGCGCGTTCGGGCATGACGCTGCGCGCCGAAGTCGAAATGGTGCCGCCGACGGCGAAACCCTTCGCTCTTGCCCGGTCGGACGTGCGTCTGACCGTCTTGGCGAATGGCAGGGCCGTCGAGGCGCTTGGCTGCGATTAGGCCGACGAGCGTCTGGCTGCGGCGAACCTGAGGGCCGCGATCAGCCACACCAGAAGCGCAATCGACGCGGACCCCGCCACATAGAGGCCAAGCGCCGCAGGCAGCGACGTGCCGCCACCCAGGACGGCAGGAAGCGCGCCGGTCCAAAATACCGATCCCATCGTGGCCGCGAAGACGAAGACCATCCCGAGCGCCGCAGCGCCGATGGCGAGCCCGGCGCCGGGCGCCCGCCCGCCGGCGGCTACGGCCCGGCGCGCGGCGCGCACGTTGCGGCCCAGATCGTGGCCGATCGCCAGAAGCGCAGGCACGACAAGCAGCACCAGCACCAGTCCGAAGCCCAGGCCGTAGGTCAGAGTGATGACGGTCGGTTTCAGGAACTGGGCGTCCTTCGATGTCTCGTAGAGGAGCGGCGCGAGGCCCAGCACAGTGGTCGCCGTGGTCAGGAAGACGGGCCTGAGCCGGTCGGCGGCGGCGTCGATGATCGCCGGGAACAGGCCCCGATCCTCGGCGTAGTCATCGACGGTCGTCACCAGCACGATGGAGTCGTTGATGATGATCCCCACCATCCCGATCAGGCCGACAACCGAGAACATTGACAGAGGCACATCCCAATGATGATGGCCCCATATGGCGCCTACCAGTCCGAAGGGAATGATCGCCATGACGACGAAAGGTCTGGACCAGGACGAGAAGACCCAGGCCAGGGTCAGGTAGATGCCGGCCAGACACAGGATCAGCCCGGTCATCGCGTCGGACAGGAATTCGCGCTCTTGTTCGGCAAGGCCCGACATATAGGTCGAGATGCCGAAATCCTCTTCCAGCTTCGGCAGGATCACTTCGCGGATCTCGGTCGAGATCTCGGTGGCGCGGTCGGGATCGTCCTCGGACAGATCGCCGGTGACGCTGACCACGCGGATGCCATTCTCGCGCCGGATGGTGGAGAAGCCGGTGCGGCGTTCGACGGTGACGATATCGGCCAGAGGAACATAGACCCCTTGCCCGGCCTGCGCCGGGCCGGTTCGGATCAGCATCCGTTCGACGAAATCCGCGGTCAGTTCGCCCGATGGCACCTCGACCCGGATCGCGGCGGACCGGGGTCCGTCGGGATAGGTCGCGGCCTCGATCCCGTTCAGCCGGGCGCGAAGCGTGGCGCCCAGATCGTCGATTGTCAGGCCCAGCGCCTGACCCTGGGGCGTCAATTCAAGGACCAACTCCTCCTTGTCATAGGCCAGGTTGTCCTCCAGCGCCGAGACCTCGCCATAGCGGGCCAGTTGCGCCTTCAGGTTCTCGGCGGCGTCCTTGAGCGTCTCGGATGACGCGCCGGACAACTGGATGTCGATGGCGTCGCCACCCGGGCCGCCGCGCCAGCCTCGGAAGCTGATCGTCTCAAGCATCGGGTGCGGCGGTACGGCGTCCTGCAATTCGGCGACGAAGGTGAAGGACGAGTAGGGTCGCAGATCGGCGTCGATCAGTTCGATGGCGATGGAGCCCAATTGGTCGGCATCCTTGGTCTCTTCCCCCGCCAGGCCGCGTCCGGTGGTGCCGCCGATCTCGGCCAGGGCATATCGGATGGGATTCCGGCCGTGCTCGGCCTCGTAGCGGGCGCCCAGATCCTCGACCGTCTGCTGCAAGGTGCGCACGACCTCCATCGTGTCCTCGCGCGTTGCGCCCGGGACCATGGCGAAATTGCCGGTGACCGAGGATTGCTCGGGCGCGTTGAAGAAGCGCCATTGCACGTCGCCCCGGATGAAGAGCGCGACCTGGCTGGCGAGGATCACGATCGTCAGCGCGATGACCGGGTAGCGCGCCCAGATGACGCCGGCGATCAGAGGGCGGAACAGGGTTTCGCGCACCCAGCGGAAGCCACGGTTCACCATGCGCGAGGGCCAGTCGTACCAGTGCTCTTTCGCGGTGTGGGTCAGGGCGTGCTTCATGTGATGCGGCAGGATCAGGAAGCATTCGACCAGCGAGGCGGCGAGGACGACGATCACCGTGAAGGGGATGTCGGCGATGAGGTCGCCGAAGCGCCCGCCGATGGCGACCAGGCCGAAAAAGGCGATGATCGTGGTGACGGTGGCCGAGAAGACGGGGGTGAACATGCGCCGCGCCGCGCTCTCGGCGGCGGTTGCGGGATCCTCGCCCAACCGGCGGGCGCGGAAGTCGGCATGCTCGCCCACGACGATGGCGTCATCCACCACGATGCCCAGGGTGATGATCAGCGCGAAGAGCGAGATCATGTTCAGCGTCAGGCCCGCCGCCCACATGATCGCGATGGCCGCCGTCATGGCGACCGGGATGCCGGCGGCGACCCAAAGCGCGGTACGGGCGTTGAGGAACAGAAACAGCAGCAGGACCACCAGGCCCAGGCCCATCGCGCCATTGTCCAGAAGGATGTTCAGCCGCGCGGTGATCGATTCCGCCAGGGTGCGGATCAGGTCGATCTCGACGCCGTTGGGCAGCGTCAGCTCCATCTCGGTGGCGACCTGTTCGACGGTACGCTGCATCCGGATCGCGTCGCCCTGGGCCGAGCGGTCGACGCGGATCGAGATGGCGGGGGCGGAGCCGACGAAGCGGGCCTGTTCCCGGTCGATGCCACCGACCCGGACGCGGGCGACGTCGCCGATGGTCAGTTGCGTGCCGTCATCCGATGAGCGCAGCACGATGTCCGCGATCTGATCCGCACTGCGCTTGGCGACGCCGGTCCGGACCCGCGCGGATCCCGAAACATCGCCCGCCGGATCGGCCTCGGCCTCGGCGGCGATGGCGTTGGCGATCTGGCGCATGGTGACATCGTGGCGGATCAGGTCCAGCGAGGTGACCTCGACGATGGTCTCGGGCGCGGCGAGGCCCCGGATCGTGGTGCGCGTGACGCCTTCGGCGAAGAGACGCTGGATGAATTCGTCGGCGAAGTTGGCCAGTTGATCGACGCCGACGGGCCCCTTGATGATGACGTCCGTGACCCTGTCGGACCAGCGGCCGCGCCGGATCTCGGGATCGTCGGCCTCGATCGGCAGGTTGGTCACGCCGTCGAGCGCGGTCTGCACGTCCTCTTCGGCGCGGTCCATGTCATGGCCCGGTTCGAATTCCAGGCTGATCGAGGCGCTGCCTTCGCGCGACGTGGCATAGGTCTCGGACACGCCATCCACGCCCTGAAGCGCGGGTTCCAAAATCTGGACGATGGCGGCATCGACATCCTCGGCACCCGCGCCGTCCCAGGTGACCGAGATGTCGATGTCGTCGACGATCACGTCGGGAAAGAACTGCGCCCGCATCTGGGGAATCGCATAGGCCCCGGCCAGAAGCAGGACCAGAAGAAGCAGGTTCGCCGCCGTCCGGTGCCGGGTGAAATAGGACAGGATACCGCCGGTCGCGCGGGACAGATCGCGGGCCATGGCCTAGCCCCCCATCCGGGATTCGATGCGCTCGACCACCTGCGCCGGCACCATGTCCTGCTGAAGCTGAGCCAAGACACGCGCCTTGGCCTCGGCGGGCATGAACTGGTTTCCTTCGACGAAGGCCACAAGCCGCGCGCGACGGTCGGGGTCGAGCGACAGCATCTCGGGCTCGGGCTCGGGTTGGGCGACGCCGTTGGCGTCGCGGCGGATCGGTCGGATGCGAATGCCCGCCCCCAGAAGCGGCGTCCGTTCAGCCACGATCTCGCGCCCGAACAGATCACCCGCGCGTACGATCAGGTCGTCGCCTTCGCGGCGCAGTACCTGGACCCCGGCCACCTCGAGACGCTCTTCCTCGCCCAGGACCAGAACCGTGCCCGCCGCATCGACCGCCGTCGCGGGCAGCCGCACCACGCGCTCCAACGGCGGCTCCTGGATGCGAACCGAAACGAAATCGCCGGGCCGGAACCCGGGAGCGGCGTCGAGACGCGCGAACAAAAGCCGCCCGGTCTGACCCTCGCCGACGGCGGCACTTTCGCGGCTGATCACGCCTTCGGCTTCCAGGCTGACGCCGAGAATGTCGATCAAGACCGTCACGTCGGCGCCCACCAGACGCCCGTTCTCGGTCAGAAGTCGCGTGTATTGCGGCGTGGAGACGCGAAAGGTGACCTCCAGCGCGTCGGGGTCGATCAATTGGGCCAGATTTTCGCCAGCGCTGACCAGGCCGCCTTCGACCACCGACACGTCGCTGAGCACGCCTGAGAAGGCAGCCTCGATCTCGGTATCGGCCAGACGCCTCTCGGCCTCGGCAAGCGCGATCCGCCGGCGGTCGAGCATCGTCTTGGCCTGGTCGACACGCGCCTCGGCGGCGGCCTGGGCTTGTCGGCGGGACACCAGGGCCTGGCGGGCGGACGACAGGGACAATTCGGCGGTCTCCACGGCTGCGGTCGACCCCACGCCCCGCTGCAACAGGTCCTGCTGGCGTGACAGCGCGCTGTCACGCAGGCGCACCTGGTCTTCCGCGGTCAGGATATCGTCGGCAGCCAGCGTCAGCGCCCGCTCTGCCTCGCGCAATTCGGCCTCGGCTTCGGACAGATCTGCGCGGGCGGTGTCCAGGGCCGACTGCGCGTCAGCGGGGTCGATCCGCACCAGAACTGCACCCGCCTGGACCGCACCGCCCTCTTCGAAATCGGGCGAAAGCCAGACCACCTGTCCGCCGGCCGAGGCACGCAGATCCAGCGTTCGGCGCGACCGAACCTCGCCGAAGGTCGAAAGTACCGGGCGGATCGTCTGTGGCTCGACGGTAATGACGTTGGCGGCAAATACCCTCTCGCGCGCCGGACGCTGACCGGGCTCGTCCGACCAACGGGCCTGCAAGGCGCCCCAGACCATCGAGCCGGCATAGGCCATCAGCCCGAAGGTCACGGCCAGAAGAAAGAGCCCGACAAGGGAGCGCCTGAGAAATCGCACGGCAGTCCGCCCAACTGGTTGCAACGCGCTATTATGTAGTCGCGTCCGTCATTTAGCAAAGCATACGGCCATCAAACGTCCGCGAGAGTCATTTCCGTCGCAGATGTTCGTCCAGACGCGGCATGATCTCGACGAAGTTGCAGGGCCGGTGCCGGTAATCCAACTGCCAGAGCAGGATTTCGTCCCAGGCGTCCTTGCAGGCGCCGGGGCTGCCCGGAAGCGCGAAAAGATAGGTGCCGTGGGCCACGCCGCCGCAGGCGCGGCTTTGCACCGCCGAGGTGCCGATTTTGGCCATCGAGACATGGGTAAAGATGGTGGCGAAGGCTTCGATTTCCTTCTCGTAGACGTCGCGATGCGCCTCGACCGTCACGTCGCGGCCGGTCAGTCCGGTGCCGCCGGTGGACAGGATCACGTCGATGCCTGCGTCGGCGCACCACTCCCGCAGCTTCGCCGCGATCCGGTCGCGGTCGTCGGTGACGATATCGCGGGCGGCCAGGATATGACCCGCGTCGCTCAGGCGTTGGACCAGCGTGTCGCCGGAGCGGTCGTCATCGGGGGTGCGTGTGTCGCTGACCGTCAGAACGGCGATGCGGACCGGGATGAACTCCTTGGATTCGTCGATACGGCTCATGCGGTCAGTCGGGCTTTGAGGGACAACAGATCGGCCCATGCCTCGCGCTTGGCCTCGTTCGTGCGCAGGAGGTAAGCGGGATGGAACATCGGCAGAACCGGTTTGCCCAGCGCCTCAACCCACTTGCCGCGCAGCCGGGTGATGCCGCGCTGGCCCAGCAGCGCTTGGCAGGAATGGTTGCCCATGGCGATCAGGATGTCGGGGGCGATCAGTTCGACGTGGCGCTTGAGGAAGGGCAGCATCATCGCAACCTCATCGGCTTGCGGGTCACGGTTCTGGGGCGGGCGCCAGGGCAGGACGTTGGTGATGTAGAGCGCGGTCTCGGCCTCGGGGCTTTGGCGCGAAAGGCCGATGTGGTGAAACATCAGATCCAGAAGCTGACCGGCGCGGCCGACGAAGGGCTTGCCTTGCAGATCCTCGTCCCGGCCCGGCGCCTCGCCCACGATCATGACGCGGGCGTTCGGCTGGCCGTCCGAGAACACCAGTTGCCGCGCGCCCTTTTTCAGGTCGCACAACTCGAATGCGTTCAGCGCGGCGCGCAGGTCGTCCAGGCTGCCTGCCGCCTCGGCGGCGGCGCGGGCGACGGCGACGGCGTCGATTTGCTCCTCCACGGGCGGCGGAGCGGCGGCGGCGGGACTTTTCGGCTGCGGCTCGGGCAGCGAATAGCGGTCGACGGGCGCGTCGAGGATCGCCTCGTCCGCCCCCATGGCGATCTGCCAGTCCAGCGCCGCTTTCATTTCCCAGAATCCCATGCAGGCAAGCTAGGACGGAGCCGCGCGATGCGCAATCGGATGCGACACCGGATCAGGCGTTCTTGGCAGCGCCCCCCAGCCGTCCTATAGAGGGGCGGATCCGAAGGACGTGCCCATGAGTTTACGCGCCCGCCACTTGCTTGGCATAGAGCACCTCGCCCCCGATGAGATCACCACGCTTCTGGATCTGGCCGATACGTATGTCGATCTGAACCGGCAGGACGTCAAACACGACGACGCGTTGGCGGGGCTGACCCAGATCAACATGTTCTACGAGGCCTCGACGCGCACCCAGGCCAGTTTCGAACTGGCCGGCAAGCGGCTGGGCGCGGACGTGATGAACATGGTGATGTCAGCCTCCAGCGTGAAGAAGGGCGAGACACTGATCGACACCGCGCTGACGCTGAACGCGATGCACCCCGACCTTCTTGTGGTGCGGCATCCGAATTCCGGCGCGGTGGATCTGCTGGCGCAAAAGGTGAACTGCGCGGTCCTGAATGCCGGCGACGGCCAGCACGAGCATCCGACGCAGGCGCTTCTGGACGCGCTGACGATCCGGCGTGCCAAGTGCCGGCTGCACGGGCTGTCGATCGCGTTCTGTGGCGACATCGCGCATAGCCGGGTCGCACGCTCGAACATCTGGCTTCTGAGCAAGATGGAGAACCGGGTGCGCCTGGTGGGGCCGCGCACCCTGATGCCCGCGGGCGCGGCGGACTGGGGCGTGGAAGTGTTTCACGACATGCGCGAGGGTTTGAAGGACGTGGACGTGGTGATGATGCTGCGGCTTCAGAAGGAACGGATGGACGGGGCCTTCATCCCGTCCGAGCGGGAATACTTTCACCGCTTCGGCCTGGATGCCGAGAAGCTAAGCCATGCCAGGGACGACGCCATCGTGATGCATCCCGGGCCGATGAACCGGGGTGTCGAGATCGACGGGACCATCGCCGACGACATCAATCGCTCGGTCATCCAGGAACAGGTCGAAATGGGCGTGGCGGTGCGGATGGCGGCGATGAAGCTTCTGGCCGACAACCTTCGCGCCGCGCGCGCCACGACAAGCGTGGCGGTCTGAGATGTACGAACGCTGGGAAGAGTGGTTCCAGCCCGGCGAAACGCTGCTGTGGGAGGGTCATCCCGCACCAGGGTTGCGGTATGTGTGGCGCAATATCTTTTTCACCGCCTTCGGCATTCCCTTTCTGGGTGCCGGTCTGTTCACCAGCGGACTGGGGCTGAGCTATATCCTTGGCCTGGACGGTGTATGGCAGGCGGCGCTTGGCGTGGTCCTGACCGCCTTCGGCCTGCCCTTCATCACCGTGGGCGTGGGCATGGTGATCGGACCCTGGCTGCACGAATATCTGCGACCGACGCGCGTGCGCTATGCTCTGACCAACCGGAACGCCTATATCGCCTCGCGGTTCTGGAAGAAGAACATGGAGGTCTTGGCGCTGAAGCCGGACGGTCAGATCGAACTGGAAGAGCACGGCGACGGAACCGTGTCGCTCTATTTCCATTTCCATAACTACAGGGACAGCGACGGTGACAAGCGGACCGAGAAGAAGGGGTTCGAGGCCCTGTTCGAGGGACGCGAGGTCTATCGTTTGCTGCGCCAACAGTTGGAGCGGATGAAGGAGGAGGACGGATGACCGTGGCAAGGCCGTATCCGAGATGAAGGATCCGCTGAACGTGGTGGCGGGCGAGCGTGGCGTAGTGCGCATCTTCACCACGGACCTCGACCCCGAGGGCGACGCGGCGATCACGCCCGCGAATGTCCAGAAGCTTCTCGGTCGCGATATCGAACTGGACCCGAAGAAGGTCGAGGTCTTCCCCGCCCGCGTGATCGAGACCATGGGCCTGCCGATGTATCTGCACGAAGGCTACGGCATCCCAACCGAGGACATGGCCGGCAAGGCAGCCGTTCTGGACGCGCTGAACGGGCTTGTCATCCTGGTCCCCTCTTCAGCGTTCCAGGGCCGGGACGTGCGCCTGTCTCCGAACCCGGCGCTGCGCTTCATCGCGGCCTTCCGGGAAGAGCCGATGGCCCCGCCCGTGCGCATGTCGCCCAGCGCTGCGAGCGAAGGCGTGGTCGCACCGGAGAGGCCGTCGCGCGCGTACCGCGAGGCCGAGCGACATTTCAAATGGTGGATCGTGGCGCTGGCGGCACTGGCGCTGTCCGCAGCCCTTGTTCTTTTCACCGTCACATGACACCTGAGGTTTCATGGCGGATTTCCTGTTCCAGAACGCGCGCTTGATCGATCCCGAGAAGAGGACCGATACCATCGGAACGCTGGCCGTGCGCGACGGCGCGATCGCCGGACCCTCAGGTATGGACGGAGCGCGGATCATCGACTGCGGCGGCAAATGTCTTGCCCCGGGGATCGTCGACATCGGCGTCAAGGTCAGCGAGCCGGGCGAGCGTCACAAGGAAAGCTTCGGCAGTGCCGGCGCCGCCGCCGCGGCAGGCGGGATCACGACCATCGTCACGCGGCCCGACACCCTGCCCGCCATCGACACGCCCGAAGTGCTGGAATTCGTTCGCCGCCGCGCGAACGAAGCCGCGCCGGTGCGCGTTCTGCCGATGGCGGCGCTGACGCGTGGCCGCGAGGGCCGCGAGATGGCCGAGATCGGATTCCTGATGGATGCGGGTGCGGTCGCCTTTACCGATTGCGATTCCGTGGTCGTGGATACGAAGGTGTTCAACCGCTGCATGACCTATGCCGCCTCGCTTGGTGCCTTGGTCGTCGGTCATCCGCAGGAACCGGTCCTGTCCACCGGCGCTTCGGCCACCAGCGGCAAGTTCGCGGCTTTGCGCGGCCTGCGCTCGGTCTCGCCCATGGCCGAGCGGATGGGCCTGGACCGGGACCTGGCGGTGGTCGAGATGACGAGCGCGCGGTACCACGCCGATCAGGTCACGACGGCGCGCGCGCTGAAGCGGCTGGAGCGCGCCAAGGCGGCGGGGCTGAACGTGACGGCGGGCGTCTCGATCCACCATCTGACGCTGAACGAACTGGATGTCGGCGACTACCGCACATTCTTCAAGGTCAAGCCGCCGCTTCGATCCGAGGACGACCGTCTGGCGGCCGTCGAGGCGGTCGCTTCGGGACTGATCGACGTGATCTCGTCGATGCACACGCCTCAGGACGAGGAATCGAAGCGTCTGCCTTTCGACGAGGCGGCCTCGGGTGCGATCGGGCTTGAGACGTTTCTGCCTGCGATGATGCGGCTGGTGCACGGCGGACACATGGACCTTCCGACATTGTGGCGCGCCATGTCGTTGGCGCCGTCGCATCTGTTGGGCCTGGCGACCGGACGGCTGGCCGCCGGGTCGCCTGCGGACCTTGTCCTGTTCGATCCCGATACGCCCTTCGTGCTGGATCGCTTCAAGCTGCGGTCGAAATCGAAGAACACGCCCTTCGACGAGGCGCGCATGGAAGGGCGCGTCCTTGGAACGTGGGTCAGGGGCGTGCAGGTTTTCGGTGACACTTCCGCGCAAGACGCGTAATTCTTCGAGAATACGCTGGGTTGCGGACGATCCGCGTGGTGTGTTCAATCGATGATGTCAACTACCTGAAACAACAGCCGCGCACTCGATCGCATCGGCGCCTTTCCGTTCATGGCCATGCCCGCATTTGAAACCTCAATAACCCTGCTCGTGATCGTGGCCGTCGGAGCGTATCTGATGGGATCCGTTCCATTCGGAATCGTCGTCACACGGCTGTTCGGACTGGGCGACATCAGAAAGATCGGATCGGGCAATATCGGCGCGACGAACGTGCTGCGGACCGGGTCGAAATCGGCGGCGCTTGCGACGGTCCTGCTGGATGCCGGGAAGGGTTTGCTGGCGGTCCTTCTCGCCGCCAGGTTCATTGGGCCCGATGCGGCGCAAGTCGCTGGATTATTTGCGTTTCTGGGGCATCTCCTGCCAATTTGGCTGGGCTTTAGGGGTGGCAAGGGCGTCGCGACCCTGTTGGGCGTTCTGGTTGGACTGGCGCCGCTTGTGGGCCTGATCGCATTCGGTGCCTGGCTGTTCACGTTCTTCGTCTATCGGATCTCTTCCCTGTCGGCCATCGTCGCCGCCGTGCTGACGCCTTTGGTGGCCTATATCGTGGGGTTCGAGGAACTGACCGCCCTGATCCTTTTGACCGCGGTTCTGCTGATCTGGAAGCATCGTGGCAATATCCAGCGCCTGATCGACGGGACCGAGCCGATGACGGTCTGGTCCAAGAAGTGACGCCGGACAGGGAATTTATCAAACGATTCGATGAGCTTCCGCTGGGCGGATACGGCGCGACGTATCGGGGCCGGCGCTATCGCGTGGTCAAGTCGCAGATGGCCAATGGCCGGTCACAGAAGCTGGAGGCCGAGGAACTGGGCGGGCCGGATTACATCAGTTTCAACATCTACCGCCTTTCCGGGGGCGAGGCGCTGTTGAAGCCGTGCGAGATGCCTGCGGAAAAGGTCGTGGATTTCGTTCTGGGCCTGGTTGCCGACTGATTGAGGCACCGCGCGTAGGCAACACCTGCGAACGCTGCCCGCCATGTGACAGGGGATCCGTTAATGGCCTTGTTTTGCTGGTCCCGGATGTCGGGCCCCGTGCGGCAAAGCGTCGGCAAACTGTCTGCGAAACGTATGGCACGAATATGCGCTGACGCCGGAATGCCACCAGATGTTGTGGGCGCATTAACGAACGTTTACAAGACGTTAAGGTTAACGCCACGTTGATGAGGGAACCGGGTCGAGTGCGTGGGACGGATGTCGGTCAGGCAGTCATGGTCGGACATCCGTGAGCGAGTGCGGCGCGCAAGATCGCGGGCGGAATGGTCAGGGCCGCTTTCATATATGGACAACGACAAGATCGGATGCGGGGGCGTTGCAGCAACGAACGCGCCCGGGCGACGGCCTGAGCCGCTTCAGTAGCTGTATTCCGCGAACACCCGCGTCACGTCGCCGTCCCAATCGGTCCGGTAGCGCCGGATCAGTTCGTCGGCGGGCACCTCGCCGCTGTCGAGCGACTCCTTCAGAGCATTCAGGAAATGGGTCTCGTCCGGCAGAAGACCGCCCGCGCCGGGGCGTGCCCGGCTTTTCAGCCCCGCGTCGGCGATGGACACCACTTCGCGGGCCAGGTCACGCATGGCGACACCGTTGACCCTGGCGTCGAGCGCATCGACCGAGGCTGCGACGCGGAGGCCGTCACGCGTCTCGGCGTCCCAGTCCCTGACCAGATCCCACGCGGCATCGAGCGCGGTCTGATCATAGGTCAGTCCGACCCAAAGCGCCGGGAGCGCACAAAGGCGCCGCCAGGGACCGCCGTCGGCGCCGCGCATCTCGATGAACTTCTTGAGCCGCGCCTCGGGGAAGATCGTGGTCAGGTGGTCGGCCCAGTCGCTGAGCGTGGGCTTTTCGCCCGGCAGCGCGGGCAGGTCGCCCTTGAGGAAATCGCGGAAGGACTGGCCCAGAGCGTTGATGTAGGTGCCGTCGCGATAGACGAAGTACATCGGCACGTCGAGCGCGTACTGGACATAGGCTTCGAACCCGAAGCCGTCTTCGAAGACGAAGGGCAACATGCCCGTCCGATCGGGGTCGAGATCGCGCCAGATGCGGGCGCGCCAGGATTTGTGGCCGTTGAGCTTGCCCTCGGTGAAGGGCGAATTTGCGAAAAGGGCGGTGGCCACCGGCTGAATCGCCAGCGACACGCGCAACTTCTGCACCATGTCGGCCTCTGATGCGAAGTCGAGATTGACCTGGACGGTACAGGTCCGCCGCATCATCGACGTGCCCAGCGCGCCGACCTTCTGCATGTAGCCGCCCATCAGCTTGTAGCGGCCCTTGGGCATGAGCGGCATATCCTCGTGCGTCCAGTGCGGCGCGGCACCGAGGCCGATGAACCCCGCGCCGATCCCGTCGGCCACCGACTGCACCTCGCGCAGATGCGTGTTCACCTCGTCGCAGGTCTGGTGGATGGTCTCGAGCGGAGCGCCGGACAACTCGAGTTGCCCGCCCGGTTCGAGAGATACGTTGGCGCCGTCCTTTTGAAGGCCGATGATCTTGCCGCCCTCTTCCACGGACGCCCAGCCGTAGCGGTCGCGCAATCCCTCCAGCATGGCGCGGATCGAGCGTTCGCCGTCGTAGGGCAAAGGCTTGAGCGTGTCCTTGCAATAGCCGAACTTCTCGTGCTCGGTCCCGATGCGCCAATCCTCTTTCGGCTTGCAGCCCTGGGCGAGATATTCGGCCAGTTGCTCGTGCCGCTCGATCGGGCCGCCGCCGGATTGGGGGATGGACATTTTGGTTCAGCCTTGCTGGTCGGTCTGGACCCCGTGACTTGCGCGAAAGGCGGGGGAAGTCAATGCAGCCGCCCCTGCGGTTTTGCCCATACGGTTGTGTATCGCTGCGGTCGGGTACGCACCGCTTCGACCAGACGCGCAGGCGTCAGTCCGGGCACGGCGGTAAAGGCGTCGAACAACGCGTCTGCGCCTTCGGCGTTCATGGGCACCATCAGGTGAGTGCCGTGGACATCGCGCATCAGCCAGGCGCGCGATGGGTCGACGCCGATCTCGATCAGGTCATCGACCGAGACCGCACCGCCGCCATAGGGGCCGAAATAGGTGATCCGGCGTTCGTCCACGTCGACCACCCCCGCGCCGCCCCCGCCCGAGCGGAAGCGCGCGCGCTGGATGCCCGCGACGATCAGCGCGGCACCGGCGAGCGCAAGGCCCGAGCCGATCAGAAACACGGCGCCGTAGCCGGTAAGCGCCAGATAAAGGCCCAGGGCCAGCGTGATCGCGCCGACGATCACTTCGCGCCAGCGGACAAGCGCGTCGCGCACCTCGGGGCGGATGAAGGTCATGGATCGTCGTCCAGAGGATGCCAAGGCGTTTCCTCGCGCGTGTCGCGCCAGTCGTAGGGCGCGCGGATCGGCTCAAACGCCATGTCGGTGAAATCGCGGATCAGCTCCAGCTCCATCCCCCGTCGGCGGTAGAGAGAGCCGCCTTGCGTATCGTAGCGGTCGAGCGCGTCACCGGGCGGAACGGCCATGCGGTCGAAGAGCTCGCGGGCGTCGCGGGGCGGCGGTTCGGCGAGCAGGCGTTTCGTCGCCGCGCGGTCCAGCGGCGCGCGCCCGCCGGTCACCAGCCGGATGCCGGTGGTACAGCCCTTCTCGGGCTTGCCGAGCGTGACGCGCGACAGGCCTTCGTCGCGGCCGATGATGTCGGCATCGCCCGAGGCCCAGTAGTGCCGGTCGTCGAGGAAGACACCGCCGCCGCCCCAGGTGTCGCCCTCGGGGAAGAGCGCCAGCGCGGTCCAGTAGGGCGGGCGCGAGAGCGCGGTGAAACTGCCGCGCGCGTCCGACGACCAGCGGCCGTCGAGCGCGAAAAAGATGAAATGGCGGCCGTCAGGCGACAGCCCGCAGCGTTCGACATAGACCTTGGACTTGATCCACTGGCCGTCTTCGAAGGTGTCGGTGTCGCGGTGCCACAGGATCATGCGGAACTGGCGCGACGGCCCCTGGCGAAGGATCAGTGCGCGGTCGTTTTCGGTCGCGAAGAAGAGGTGCAGGCGGATCAGCGGATCGGTGTTCATCGCCAGTCTCCCAGATGGGCCTGCCAGAGCGTCAGCGCGGCGACGGCGGCGGTGTCGGCGCGAAGGATGCGTGGGCCGAGCGCGATGGGCACGGTGAAGGCAAGCGCGGCGAGACGGGTGCGCTCGGCCTCGGAAAACCCGCCTTCAGGGCCGATCAGGATGGCGGAAGCCGGGGGCGCTGCCCCCGGACCCCCGGAGTATTTGGAAAAAGAAGAAGCGCCGTCGCCCGCGCGCGCCTCGTCGCAGAAGTAGAGCGTACGGGCCTCGGGCCAGGTGGCGAGCAGACGGACGAGTTTCTCGAGTTCGGTCACATCGGGGACGTAGGTGATGCCGCATTGCTCGGCGGCTTCGGTGGCGTGCGCCTGAAGGCGGTCGCGGCGGATGCGTTCGGAATTGGTGAATTCGGTCTGGACCGGGCAGATGCGGGCCGCGCCGATCTCGACGGCCTTTTCCACGATGAAATCGGTGCGGGCCTTCTTGATCGGCGCGAAGAGAAGCCAGAGGTCGGGCGGTGCGTCCTGGGGCGCGGTCTGGTCCACGCAGAGAAGCGTGCCGCCGCGCTTGCCCGCCTCCGCCACCTCGGCGCGCCATTCGCCGTCCCGCCCGTTGAACAGTGCAACCGCGTCGCCCGCACCGAGCCGCATGACGCCGAACAGGTAATGCGCCTGCTCGCGCGACAGGACGACCGATTGCCCCGCGCCGAGCGGGTGGTCTACATAGAGCCGGACTTTCGCATCACTCATGGGACCAGACCATATGACCGGCAGCGACGCGACACCAGACGGACAGGTGGCCGATGCGGTCAGGGGCAACTGGGTCGACACCCTGGCGCCGGCCTGGACGCGCCCCTACCTGCGGCTGAGCCGGGCGGACCGGCCGATCGGGACATGGCTGTTGCTGCTGCCGTGCTGGTGGAGCCTGGGCGCAGCCGCCGTCATGCAGGGGCGTTTCGGCTGGGCCGAGGCCTGGATCGCGATGGGCTGTGCCATCGGCGCCTGGCTGATGCGGGGAGCGGGATGCACCTGGAACGACATCACCGACCGCGACTTCGACGCGGCCGTTGCCCGCACGCGGTCGCGGCCGATCCCCTCGGGACAGGTCAGCGTCCGGCAGGCGGCGGCCTGGATGGTGATCCAGTCGCTGATCGCCTTCGGCATCCTTCTGACCTTCAACTGGGCCGCCATCGGCCTTGGCGTCGCCTCGCTGGCGCTGGTCGCGGTCTATCCCTTCGCCAAGCGGTTCACCTGGTGGCCGCAGGTGTTCCTGGGCCTTGCGTTCAACTGGGGCGCGCTTCTGGCCTGGACGGCGGTGACCGGAAGTCTGGGCCTGGCCCCGGTTCTCTTGTATCTGGCGGGCATCGCGTGGACGCTGTTCTACGACACGATCTATGCCCATCAGGACACCGAGGACGATGCTCTGATCGGCGTCAAATCGACCGCCCGGCTGTTCGGCACGGATACCGCGCGCTGGCTGAAATGGTTCCTGATCGCGGCCGTCACGCTGCTGGGCGCGGGGCTGATCCTGGCGCTGGGCGCCTCGGTCAGCGTGCTGGCGCTGGTCGTGGCGCTGGGGGGTGTCTGGGCCTTTGGCTGGCACCTGGCCTGGCAGCTGCGCATGCTGGACATCGACGATCCGGCGCGCTGCCTCTCCCTGTTCCGGTCGAACCGAAATGCCGGGCTGATCCCCGTGCTGTTTCTTGCCGTCGCCCATTTCCTTTGATTGCGTCCCCCTGCCTGCCGCCTTAACTAATCGCCATGCCGATGACCCGACCATTGTCCCAGATCCTGCCGCATGTCCTTGCGATTCTGTTCGCCGGAGCCGGCTGCCTTGGCGTGGCGATCTGGGCCAAGGGCCAGATCGAGACCGCCGCGATCCGCGACATCCGCCTGTCGTTGAGCCAGTCGGGCCACGATTGGGTCGATGTCGCCGCCGACGGGCTGATCGTGCGCCTGACGGGAACCGCCGAGACCGAAGCCGTGCGGTTCGCCGCGCTGAGCGTGGCCGGCACCGTGGTCGACGCCAGCCGCGTGATCGATGCCATGACCGTCAAGGCCGCCGCCGCGATCGAGGCGCCCGATTTCACCATCGAGGTTCTGAAGAACGACGACGGCATATCCCTGATCGGGTTGGTGCCGCTGGAGAGCGATCCCGAGACCATCGTGCAACGGGTGCGCGGAATTTCGGGCAACGCCCAGATCACCGATCTTCTGGAAAGCGCCGATTTCGCGCCGCCGGCCGGCTGGGAGCGCGCGCTGAGCTTCGGGCTGAACGCGCTGGAGGCGCTGCCCCGGTCCAAGGTGTCGATCACGCCCGAGCGGGTGGCGATCACCGCCGTCGCCAAGGACGCCGCCGACAAGCGCCGGATCGAGCGGCAACTGGACCGCGACGCGCCGCCGGGCCTGGCGCTGGCGTTGAACATCACGGCGCCGCGCCCGGTGATCGCGCCGTTCACCATCCGCTTCCTTCTGGACGGGGACGGCGCACGGTTTGACGCCTGTTCGGCGGATACCGAGGCCGCGCGGGACGCCATCCTGGCCGCCGCCATCGAGGCCGGTCTGAGCGGGGATGCAAGCTGTGAGCTTGGGCTGGGCACGCCATCGACCCGCTGGGGCGAGGCGGCGGTCGCGGGCATCCGCGCGCTGGACGCTGCGGGAGGCGGCACCCTGACCATCTCGAACGCCGACGTCGCCTTGGTGGGCCTGGAAGGCACGCCCAAGACGCAGTTCGAACGGGCCGCAGGCGAATTGGAAGGCGCATTGCCACCGGTCTTCTCTCTGTCGTCGGTTCTGCCGCAAGCGGAAGTGGCCGAGGCGCAGGACGGCGTTCAGCCCGCCGAGTTCACCGCCACCCGCTCGCCCGAGGGGCAGGTGCAGTTGCGGGGGCGGCTGGGAGACGAGGCGACACGCGCCGCGGTCGAGAGCTATGCCGCGGCGGCCTTCGGCGTGGCGAATGTCTATCCGGCGACGCGCCTGGACGACGACGTGCCGCCCGGCTGGCCCACCCGCGTGCTGGCGGGATTGGAAAGTTTGTCGTACCTGGCCCAGGGCTCGGTCGTCGTCACCGAGACCGACGTGCAGGTCGCGGGCCAGACCGGCAGCAAGACGGCGCGGGCCGATATCGCGCGGCTCTTGGCGTCGAAACTGGCCAGCGGTGCGAAGTTCGACCTGGATGTGACCTATTCCGAGGCGCTTGACCCGCTGGCCGCTTTACCGACGGCCGAGGAATGCGTCGAGATGATCAACGCCGCCGGGAACAGGCGGAAGATCACGTTCGCGCCCTCGTCGTCTGAAATCGAAGACGATGCGCTTGAGACCATCGACGCCATCGCCGAGATCCTGCGCGACTGTCAGACGGTGCAGATCGAGATCAGCGGGCACACCGACAGCCAGGGCCGCGAGGTCATGAACGAGCAGTTGAGCCAGGCGCGCGCCGATGCCGTTCTGAACGCGATCATGGCGCGGCGGGTGCTGACCTCGAACCTGACGGCCAAAGGCTATGGCGAAAGCCAGCCCATCGCCGACAACGACAGCGAGGCGGGCCGCGAGGCCAACCGGCGGATCGAGTTTCGGCTTGTGACGGCCGAGGACGCGGAAGAAGATGCCGGGGCGGAAGAGGCCACGGCGGACGCGGATCCCGCCGATGCGGAAGAAACGGAGGACGGTCAGTGAACGGAACCGAGTTCATCGCGGCCACGGCGGCGATCCTGTTCATGGCCTTCCTGGCGGGTTGGTTCACACATTGGCTGATCAGCCGGATCACGCGGGTGACACGCTCGGACATGGACGACCTGGACAAGATGGCGCAGGAATTGCACCACGCCGAGGAAGAGCGCGACCAGGCCGTGATCTACATGCAGCAGCGCGAGGCGGAATTGACCAACAAGCTGGCCCAGACCGAAGCCGAGCTGGAAGCGGCGATGGACGGGTTGCGCGATATGCGACGCGAGGCCGAGGAACTGCGCACCTATGTGGAGCGGGTCAACCAGTCGGGCTGATCCTGGACCGGCACGCAGGGCCGGGGTGCGCCGCTCTGGACCTAGTGGCCAGGGTTCACTGGACCTAAACCCCGCAGACCCCGCAGACTAGGGTGCCACCTGTCCCGCAAGGGGTCGCTTCTGCACGGAAAAGCGGATTACAAGGTTCTCACGGAACATGGGGGAGATATGACCCAGCCGCATGTCGAGCTGTCGCCGAAGGTCTCGGACGAGGTCCGGAAGACCACCTGCTACATGTGCGCCTGCCGCTGCGGGATCAACGTGCACATGAAGGACGGCCAGGTCGCCTATATCGAGGGCAACCGCGATCATCCCGTGAACCGGGGCGTCCTGTGCGCCAAGGGTGCGTCGGGGATCATGCAGCACCTTTCGCCCGCCCGACTGCGTGCGCCGATGAAGCGCGTGGGCCCCAGGGGGTCGGGCGAGTTCGTGGAAATCGGGTGGGACGAGGCGCTGGAGACCGCCGTGTCCTGGCTGAAGCCGCTGCGCGAGACGGATCAGTCGCGCTTTGCCTTCTTCACCGGGCGCGACCAGTCGCAGTCGTTCACATCCTACTGGGCGCAGGCTTTCGGCACGCCGAACTACGCCGCGCATGGCGGGTTCTGCTCGGTCAACATGGCGGCGGGCGGGATCTATACGATGGGCGGCGCGTTCTGGGAGTTCGGGCAGCCGGACTGGGACCGCACGAAGCTGTTCATGATCTTCGGTGTGGCTGAGGACCATGACAGCAATCCGATCAAGATGGGGCTGGGCAAGCTGAAGGCACGAGGTGCCAAGGTGATCGGGGTCAATCCGGTTCGGTCGGGATACAACGCCATCGCGGACGAGTGGGTGGGCATCACGCCGGGCACCGACGGTCTGTTCATCCTGTCGATGGTCCATTGCCTGATGAAGGCCGGAAAGATCGACCTGGACTATCTGGCACGCTTCACCGACGCGCCCTGCCTGGTGAACGGCGACGAGGCGTCCGACGAGCATGGCCTGATCCTGACCAACGAGGCGGGCAAGAAGCTGGTGATCGACCGCCGCACGGGAAAGCCCGAGGCGTTCGACACGCCGGGCGTCGTGCCGGACCTGTCGGCCTTCTGGCGCCACGCGGGCGTGACCCACCGCCCCGTGCTGCACCATATGGCCGAGAAATACCTGGCCGACGAGTATGCGCCCGAGACGGTGGCGGCCCGGGTGGGCATCCCTGCCGGGCGCATCCGCGCCATCGCCGCCGAACTGGCCCGCGTCGCCTTCGACGAGGCGATCGAGATCGAGCGGGAATGGACCGATTTTCGGGGCGAGACCCACAAGACGATGATCGGCCGCCCGGTGAGCTTCCATGCCATGCGGGGGATCAGCGCGCATTCGAACGGGTTTCAGACCTGCCGCGCGCTGCACCTGTTGCAGATCATCCTCGGCAGTGTTGAGGTGCCCGGCGGTTTCCGCTTCAAGCCGCCCTACCCCAAACCCGCGACGGCGCATCCCAAGCCGCACGCCGGCGTGACGCCCGGCAAGCCGCTGGACGGGCCGCACCTGGGGTTCGTTCACGGGCCGGACGACTTGTTGGTGGATGAGGCCGGGAACCCGAAGCGGATCGACAAGGCGTTTTCCTGGGAAAACCCGATGAGCGCGCATGGGCTGATGCACATGCTGATCTCGAACGCGCACGCGGGCGATCCGTATCGGATCGACACGATGCTGCTCTACATGGCGAACATGGCGTGGAACTCGTCGATGAACACGTCCGCCGTGATGAAGATGCTGACGGACACGGGCGAGGACGGCGAGTACGTCATCCCGCGGATCATCTACTCCGACGCCTATTCGTCGGAAATGGTGGCCTATGCCGACCTGATCCTGCCCGACACGACCTATCTGGAGCGGCACGATTGCATCAGCCTTCTGGACCGTCCGATCTGCGAGGCCGAGGCGGCGGCGGATGCGATCCGCTGGCCGGTGGTGGAGCCGGACCGCGACGTGCGCGGCTTCCAGTCGGTCTTGTGCGATCTGGGCGCGCGGCTGGGGTTGCCCGGCTTCGCGAACGAGGACGGCTCGCAGAAATACGCGGACTATGCCGATTACATCCAGAACCACGAGCGTCGGCCTGGCGTCGGACCGCTGGCGGGCTGGCGCGGCAATGGCGACGAGCATGGACGCGGCGCGCCGAACCCGAACCAGATCGAGGCGTACAAGAAAAACGGGTCGTTCTGGATTGCGCATATCCCTGACGAGGCGCAGTTCTACAAACCCTGGAACGCGGCCTATCAGGACTGGGCCGTGGAGATCGGGCTTTATGACAAGCCGACGCCGTATCTCTTCACGCTCTGGTGCGAACCGCTGCGGCGGTTTCAGCTGGCCGCCGAGGGCAAGCATCGGCTGTCGCCACCCGAGCACCTGAAGAAACGCATGGCCGAGACGATGGATCCGCTGCCGGTCTGGTATCCGCCGTTTTCCGAAGCCGACGACCGGTTCGCGGTTCACGCACTGACCCAGCGGCCGATGGCGATGTATCACTCCTGGGGGTCGCAGAACGCCTGGCTCAGACAGATCCACGGACGGAACCCGCTATACGTTCCGACGGCGATCTGGGAGGCGAACGGCTTCGCCGAGGGCGACTGGGCGCGCGTGACCTCGCCCCACGGCGAGATCGTGGTTCCGGTGGCGCACATGGCGGCGCTGAACGCGAACACGGTCTGGACCTGGAACGCGATCGGCAAGCGGAAGGGGGCGTGGGCGCTGGAGCCGGATGCGCCCGAGGCGACCAAGGGGTTCCTTTTGAACCACATCATCCACGAGTTGCTGCCGCCGAAGGGCGACGGGTTGCGTTGGGCGAACTCCGACCCAATCACGGGACAGGCGGCATGGTTCGATCTGCGTGTCAGAATCGAGAAGGTCGCGGCCCCGGCGGAGGCGCTGCCATCTCACAAGGCGCAGAAAAGCCCGGTCGGGACCGGGCCGGATACGGTGAAACGAAAGGTCGGCGCATGACGTCCCAAGCGGAGCGGGGGCTCTGCCCCCCGGCGCCTGCGGCGTCGTCCCCCGGAGTACTTGCACCAGCAGGAAGGGCCAATTTGAATAAAATTGTGCTTCATCTTGCTGAAAATACGCATGGCGTAACGGTGACCAGCAGGACCGACGGGGGGAATGCATGACATCGCTTCCCGAATATACCGAGAAGACGCTGGGTCTGGTCATCGACCTGGATACCTGTGTCGGGTGCCATGCCTGCGTGACCGCGTGCAAGGGCTGGAATACGGAGAACTACGGGGCGCCGCTCGCCGATACGGACGCTTATGGCGCGGACCCCGTGGGGTCGTTCCTGAACCGAATTCATTCCTACGAGGTTCAGCCGGAGACCGGACCGGCGCAGCTTTATCATTTTCCGAAGTCCTGCCTGCATTGCGCCGACGCGCCCTGCGTGACGGTCTGTCCGACGGGGGCGAGCTACAAGCGGGTCGAGGACGGGATCGTTCTGGTGAACGAGAGCGACTGCATCGGCTGCGGGCTGTGCGCCTGGGCCTGTCCCTATGGCGCGCGCGAGATGGACCCGGCCGAAAAGGTCATGAAGAAATGCACTCTGTGCGTCGACCGGATCTATAACGAGAACCTGCCCGAGGAGGACCGCCAGCCCGCCTGCGTCAGGACCTGTCCGGCAGGCGCTCGGCATTTCGGCGATCTGTCCGACCCCGACAGTGATGTCTCGAAGCTTGTCGCCGCGCGGGGCGGGATCGAGCTGATGCCGGAACAGGGGACCGCGCCGGTGAACCGCTATCTGCCGCCCCGCCCGCGCGACGCCGCGCCCGAGTTCGACGTGCTGGCCCCGTTCCTGGAGCCGGTGGCGGAGGAGCCCAAGGGCTTTCTCGGCTGGCTGGATCGCACGCTGGAAAGGATCGGCTGATGCATCCGGCGCCCTCGATCATCCTGTTCTCGACACTTTCGGGCCTTGGCTTCGGGATGCCGGCCGTTCTCGGTCTGGACGTGCCCGCGCCGCGCGGCTGGATCGCCTTCTGGTTCCTGCTGATTGCCTTTGTCCTGGCCAGCGCCGGGCTGATCGCCTCGACCTTTCACCTGGGACACCCGGAACGCGCGCCCAAGGCGTTCACGCAATGGCGATCGAGCTGGCTGTCGCGCGAGGCCTGGCTGGCGATGCTGGCGCTGGGACTCATGGGGCTCTACGGGATCGGGCTGGTCTTTTTCGATGCGCGCTGGCGGATCTTCGGCGTGCCGGGCGGTTTGTTGTCGCTGGCGACCGTCTTTGCCACCTCGATGATCTACACCCAGATGCGCACCGTGCCGCGCTGGAACCACTGGTCGCCGCCGGTGCTGTTCCTGGCGTATTCGGTGGCGGGAGGCGCGCTGCTGACCGGGCGCGTTTCGCTGGCGCTGTGGCTGTTCCCGCTGGTCGGCATCGTCCAGATCATCGCATGGATGGATCAGGATCGGCGCGAGCGCGCCTCGGACACGAATATCGCCACGGCGACGGGGTTGGGGCACATCGGACAGGTGCGCGCCTTCGAGCCGCCGCATACGGGATCGAGCTATCTGACCAAGGAGATGGTTTTCCGGATCGGGCGCAAGCATGCCGCGACGCTGAAGGTGATCGCGCTGTTGCTGGCCTTTGCCCTGCCGGTCCTGCTGCTGCTTCTGCCGTTCGCGCATGTCATGGCGGCGCTGGCGGTGCTGTCCCATGTGGCGGGTGTGCTGGTGCAGCGCTGGCTGTTCTTCGCGGAGGCGCGGCACGTTGTGAGCCTCTACTACGGGCGCTAGGCGCAAACCGGCCTTGCGCCGGGGGTGGCGTTCTGTCGGTTGTGAAAAATGCTGCAATTGCATAATGTCCGCGCAATTCGCGGCAGGTGAGTCTGTCGCGCAGTCAGATGGAGGAAAGCCCCTTGACCAATGTCGTGATCGCCTCGGCCGCCCGGACTGCCGTGGGCAGCTTCAACGGATCGTTCGCCAATACCCCCGCCCATGACCTGGGCGCCGCCGTGCTGGAGGCGCTGGTCGAACGCGCCGGCGTCGACAAGGGCGAGGTCAGCGAGACGATCCTGGGCCAGGTCCTGACCGCCGGTCAGGGCCAGAACCCGGCGCGTCAGGCGCATATCAATGCGGGCCTGCCCAAGGAAAGCGCGGCCTGGGGCATCAACCAGGTCTGCGGCTCGGGTCTGCGCGCCGTGGCGCTGGGCGCGCAGCACATCATGCTGGGCGATGCCGCCATCGTGGCCGCTGGCGGGCAGGAGAACATGTCGATGAGCCCCCATGTGCAGAACCTGCGTCAGGGTCAGAAGATGGGTGACCTGCAATTCATCGATTCGATGATCAAGGACGGCCTTTGGGACGCCTTCAACGGCTATCACATGGGCCAGACCGCCGAGAACGTCGCCGAGAAGTGGCAGATCAGCCGCGAGCAGCAGGACGAATTCGCGCTGGCCAGCCAGAACAAGGCCGAGGCCGCGCAGAAGGCGGGCAAGTTCGACGACGAGGTGGTGGCCTATACCATCAAGACCCGGAAGGGCGACATCGTCGTGGACAAGGACGAGTACATTCGCCACGGCGCGACGCTGGAGAACATGCAGAAGCTGCGCCCGGCCTTCAACAAGGACGGCTCGGTCACCGCGGCGAACGCCAGCGGCATCAACGATGGCGCAGCCGGCGTCCTGCTGATGAGCGCCGAAGAGGCATCGAGCCGCGGCATCGAACCTTCGGCGCGGATCGCCTCCTATGCGACCGCCGGTCTGGACCCGTCGATCATGGGCGTCGGCCCGATCCATGCCAGCCGCAAGGCGCTGGAGAAGGCGGGCTGGAAGGTCGGCGATCTGGACCTGGTCGAGGCGAACGAGGCCTTCGCCGCGCAGGCCTGTGCCGTCAACAAGGACATGGGCTGGGATCCCGAGATCGTGAACGTGAACGGCGGCGCCATCGCCATCGGACACCCGATCGGCGCCTCGGGTGCGCGGGTTCTGAACACGCTTCTTTTCGAGATGAAGCGTCGCGACGCCAAGAAGGGTCTGGCGACCTTGTGTATCGGCGGCGGCATGGGCGTGGCCATGTGCGTGGAGCGCGACTGAGGGATTGCGCCGGGCTTTGCCCGTCGCGGTGGGGCCGCCGGCTGACGCCGGCGGCCCTTTTTCTTGCGTAGTATGGCAAGATGAATGGCACACCGCTTGGGAATCGGGGAAAGATAACGCATGGGTGGGCCATTCGAACAGGTCGTGTTCTCGGGCGGTGGACTGCGATGCTACTGGCAGGGCGGCTTCATGGATGTCGTGCGGGACGCCTTGAACCTGTCGCTCGACCGGATCACCGGGGGAAGCGGCGGGTCGATGTCGGCGGCCGGATACATCGCGCATCGCGGTCACGACATCCTGGACCGCATGTGCGAGGCGTTCCGGCAAACCGACGCGAACGTCAATCTGAACGATCTGGACGAAACGCACGGGCGCACGCCGCATCAGCGTATCTTTCATGATGTCCTGAACGACGTGCTGGACGCTACGGCGACGGCCAAGATCGCAAATGGCCCGGCGTTTCAGGTGCAGATCGCACGGCCGCCGGGCCATCGCCTGCCCGGCCTGAGCGGCACGGCGATGACAGCGGCTTACGAGGCCGAACTGCATCTGGTGAATTCGCCGCATTTCAGTTGGGCCGAGAAAGCCGGGCTGACGGCGGAACTGGTCGACGGGCGCGCTGCGGCACGGGATGGCGCGCTGACCAAGCTGATCGAGGCGGCGGTGACGATCCCGCCGATCTTTCGCACCCTGGAGTGGGACGGCGCGCCGGTGGTCGATGGCGGCATGGCCGATCAGGCCCCGATGCCGGACCCCGACAAGGGCCGCACGCTGGTTCTTCTGACGCGACAATATCGCCGGTTGCCCGAGGTGGCGAACCGTCACTATGTGACGCCGTCGGACGAAACGCCGGCCGACAAGATCGATTTCACCGATCCCGACAAGCTTCGGCGGACATGGGATCTGGGAAAGAGGGACGGAGAGGCGTTCCTGAAGAACTGGAACCAAAAGGAGGAATGACATGGGACGTGTGGCACTGGTCACCGGAGGCTCGCGTGGCATCGGTGAAGCGATATCGAAGGCGTTGAAGGCGGAAGGCTACGAGGTCGCTGCCACATATGCCGGCAACGACGAGAAGGCAGCGGCCTTTACCGAGGAAACCGGGATCAAGACCTACAAGTGGAACGTGGCGGATTACGAGGAATCGAAGGCCGGGATCGCCAAGGTCGAGGCCGATCTGGGTCCGATCGAGGTCGTGGTCGCCAATGCCGGCATCACCCGCGACGCGTTCTTTCACAAGATGACGCCAGAGCAGTGGAAAGAGGTGATCGACACCAACCTGACGGGCGTGTTCAACACCGTGCACCCGGTCTGGGGCGGTATGCGCGACCGTGGGTTCGGGCGCGTGATCGTGATCTCGTCGATCAACGGGCAGAAGGGTCAGGCGGGCCAGGTGAACTATGCCGCGACCAAGGCGGGCGATCTGGGCATCGTGAAGTCGCTGGCGCAGGAAGGCGCGGCCAAGGGGATCACGGCCAATGCCATCTGCCCGGGCTATATCGGCACCGAGATGGTGCGCGCGATCCCCGAAAAGGTGCTGAACGAGCGGATTATTCCGCAGATCCCGGCGGGCCGCCTGGGTGAGCCCGAGGAAATCGCGCGCTGCGTAGTGTTCCTGGCCTCGGACGACTCGGGCTTCATCAACGGATCGACGATCAGCGCGAATGGCGCGCAGTTTTTCGTCTGAGCCGATAAAACAGGAAATTTGCGTGAAAAGACCGGCTTTGCGCCGGTCTTTTTTTGTGCGGGCGGCAGCGCTGGATAAAGTGAAATCGTTTCAAAGACCTATTCGCAAAGAGTTTTTAGAAGGAGATTTAGCATGCCAAACGTCGCGCACGGAAAGAGCGACCTGCAGGGGCTTCACGCTTACTGCGATCCGAACCACCGACACCACGAAGGCGACCGGTTCGGCCGCCTGTTTCCCAACTTGCCACCGCTCTTCAACGATCCCCGCAAACTGGCCGACCTTGGCAAGCCGGGCGGGGTCATGGACGACGGAAACGACAATACCCGGACCACTACGGTCGCTGTCGGTCAGGTCTTCTTCGGCCAGTTCGTCGACCACGACGTCACGCTGGACGTGTCCTCAAGTCTCGACACGGTGAACAACCCCGAGAGCATCGAGAACGTACGTTCGCCGACACTGGACCTCGATTGCGTCTATGGCGCCGGCCCGGAGGCGATGCCGTTCATGTTTCACGCCGATGGCGTGTTCAAGGGCGTCAAGCTGATCACCGGAGCCGATGCAGGCACCGGCCCACATGCCGCCCAGGACCTGCCGAGAATAGGCGAGGTCGCCGTGATCGGTGACTTCCGCAACGACGAGAACCGGGTGATCAGCCAGATACAACTGGCCATGATCCGGTTTCATAATGCGATGGTCGACAGGGCAAAGGCCGAACACCCCGATCTGGCAGGCAAGGAGTTGTACGAGGAGGCGCGCCGGCTGTGTATGTGGCACTATCAGTGGGCGCTTGTGCACGACTTCCTTGCACTGATCTGCGGCGAAGGCGTCGTGAACCGGGTTCTGACACAGGGGCGCAAATTCTATCGTCCCCACGTCGCGTTCATACCGGTGGAATTCTCGGTCGCAGCCTATCGGTTCGGACATTCGATGGTGCCCATGAAGATACAAGTACAGACCGGCGAGGCCCCGGTCAGCCTGTTCGGCGACGTTTTGGGGCGCGGCTTCGAATCGATCAAGGATCCGCGTGCCGCCGTCGATCTGCACGAGTTGTTCGAGACCCGCGAGGGCCGGCAGGTGGAGCGGACCGGACGCATGGACACCAAGCTTTCGAGCCAGCTTTTGGCGCTTCCGACAAACGTGGATCCGGATCAGAGATCGCTTGCCACGCGAAATCTGGTGCGCGGTCAGGCATTCCTGCTGCCGTCGGGCGAGGAAATCGCGCGCTGCCTGGGGCGGCCCGACGCCGAAATCGAACAGATTTCGGACGCGTCCGGCCTGAACGGCGGAACACCGCTCTGGTTCTACATCCTGAAGGAGGCCGAATTGATCGGACGCGAGAATCTCGACGGCACACGGCTGCCCGGCGAGGGCCTTGGGCCTGTCGGAGCCACGATCGTGGCCGAGACGATCATCGGGTTGATCGAACTGGACCCGCGATCGTGGTTGTCGAACGACCGCTCATGGACACCTCTCAGTCGCGACGACGACGGAACCGAGATCGCGACGGTAGGTGAGATCCTGACCTACGCCTGAGAACGGGGCACAAATGGACCGGTAACGGTGATGGGCTATCCTTCTGATCAATGGCACAGGAGGATAGCCTATGCACGGACGCGCCACCCCGCCCCTGAAACGGGCCCTGAACCCGGTACACCAGAGAATCGCCCGACTCTCGATGGAGTTCATCGACGCGACACCCGAACGCAGGGAACAGATCGGTGCGGAAATATCGGCGATGCTGGATGGAAAGCTCGACGTCATTGGAACGTTTGGCAGGTAGACGACGCATCAGACGGCAGACAAGGGCCGGCCCCCGGGGCCGGCCCTTTTCCGTCGCGATGGCTTGCAACGATCAGCGGACGGAAGGAACGATCCGGCGCCAGAAACCGGCCAGCGCGGCGGCGCGTTCTTCATGGGCGCGGCGATAGGCGTCACGGGTGCGGGCATTGGGGCTTGTCTCGATCATCGGGAACCTCGTAGGTCTGAATTTCTGAACTGTGCTTTATATGCGCCCCTATGAAACTTGTTACAAACGAGAGTTTACAGGCGTTCAATTAAGTAATACTGATCTGAAATGCCTGACCGCCTGCCACCTTTGACTGCCCTGCGCGCCTTCGAGGCGGCCGCGCGGCATATGTCTTTCGCCAAGGCGGCGGAGGAGTTGAACGTGACGCCGGCCGCGCTGTCTTTCCAGATCAAGTCACTGGAAGAGCATCTGGGCCAGAGCGTGTTTCGCCGTCTGAACCGCGCAGTGGAGCTGACCGAGGCGGGTCGGGCGCTGGCGCCCGGTGCGTCCGAAGGCTTCGGCATCCTGAATGCCGCGTGGCGCATGGCGCGCAGACTGGGGGATCAGAGGCACCTGACCGTCACGTCCGGGCCCGGCTTCACCTCGCTTTGGCTGGCGCCACGTCTGTTCCAGTTCGCCTCGGCGCATCCGAACATCGAGCTTCGGCTTTCGGCCAGTCTGAAGATCCTGGACTTCGATCGGGACGAGGTGGATGTGGCGATCCGCTATGGCCGCGGTTCGGACGAAGGTCTGTTCTCGGTATCGCTGGGCCAGGAATGGGCGACGCCGATGGTTGCGCCGGCGCTGGCCGAGCGGCTGCGTGGCCCCGAGGACCTGAAGTCGATGATGCTTTTGGTCGATGAGGTGACCGAGCGGGTCGATCCCGCCATGAGTTGGAGGGGCTGGTACGCAGCCGCTGATCTGGGCATGCCGGATCAGCCGATCACCAGTTTCAATACGCCCGATCTGGCGGTCGGAGCCGCCATCGCCGGGGCCGGTGTGCTGATGGGACGCGTCAGCCTGACCGAGGCGGCGTTGCGCGATGGACGTCTGGTCATGCCCTTCGACCTGACGGTCAAGGCGGGGAACACCTATCGCATCGTATGCCCGACCGCGGCTGCCGGTCTGCCCCACATACACGCATTCGTGGATTGGGTGACGACCGAGTATGCCAAGATCGGGCAATTCGAGGGCGGCCGCCGCTTCGTGGCCGCCGATGGCGTGCCCGATAATTCAGTGAGTTGAGGCGCTGAGGCGCTCGATTTCCTCTTTGATCTTCAGTTTTTGCTTCTTGAGCGCTGTAATCTGTAGATCGTCGAATGCGGGGCTGCGCTGAGCCTCTTCGACTTCGGCTGAGAGATGTTCGTGCTTCTTCCGGAGTTCCTGAAGGTGCGAACTCAGACTCATGGTCGTACTCCTCTCTTTGTTGTTCCGTGGCTTCAGATCAGCACGAAACGCGATTCGTGTCACGTGCGCTGTCAGCCACCCGATCAAGCGTAGGTCGCAGATCTTACCTGTTTATGAATCCCGCCAGATCAAGGGGCGCGGCATCGCGCAGGATGGCCGAGACCCGATCGCTATAGTCATCGCCGTCTGCGACATGCGCCTCGCCCGCGTGGATGACAAAGGGCGCCAGCAGGCGAAAGTCCCCTTTGGCCGCCTTTTTCGCCTGCACGATGAACAGCTTGGCGGGCTTGTTCAGGCGCGGGGCCAGGGGAAGCACCAGAACGTCGCCCACGCGGTCATCGAGGCAGGCCAGCACTTCGGGCAGGCGCTCGGCGCGCTGGATCAGCGACAGCCGACCGCCGGGGCGAAGGCGGCGGATACCGGTGTCGATCCAGACCCGGACCGGCGTGGCCTGACCCCGACCGTCCTCGCGGGTGCCTGTTTTTGCGGCACTTCCACGCGTCCGGTCGAAGAACGGCGGATTGGCCAGCACGTGATCGAAGGACGTCTCGCGCAGATCGGGGGGGAGGTCGGCCAGATCGGCCTCGGCGATCCGTGCCGTGAAGCCGTTGGCGGACACGTTCTCGCGGGCCAGGGCGGCCAGGCCGGGATGCCGCTCGACACCGGTCGCGGACAGCCCCGGTACGCGCGCGAGCAAACAGAGAAGCGCCACGCCGGTGCCGACGCCCAGTTCCAGCACGTCTTGCCCGGACCGGGCCGGCACGCTGGCCGCCAGCAGCACGGGATCGAGACCGGCGCGGTAACCGTTCACGGGTTGCCGGATGCGCAGGCGTCCGCCCAGGAAATCATCCTCGGTCGTCTCGGTCATTCCTGGACGGGGATTTCGTTGTCGCGCAGAACGCTGGCCGCGCGGAACCAATCGCGGTCGCGGACCATCAGCCGGCGCGGCAATATGCCGATGCTGCCTTCAAGGACGCTCATGTGGACGTCCATTTGAAAGCAGTCTATATCCTCTCCCTCAAGCAGGGCGCTGGCAAATGCGATGATTGTGGGGTCGTTGGTGCGGATCAGCTCTCTCATGAAACGGACTTAAGAGCAGACCTTCGTGTTTGTCGAGCAATCTGACGAGCCTGTGATGAGCCTGGACACCGACGCATCGGTGAAACCGCACGAACGCCTCGCCGCCGTTCTGGCAGGCGACCTGGACCGCGTGAGCGCCCTGATCCGCGAGCGGATGGCGTCGCGTCACGCGCCGCGCATTCCCGAAGTTACGGCGCATCTGGTCGAAGCAGGCGGCAAGCGCCTGCGTCCGATGCTGACGCTGGCCGCGGCGCGGATGTGCGGCTACGAGGGCGAGAACCACGTTCGGTTGGCCGCGACGGTGGAGTTCATCCACACGGCGACGCTGCTCCACGACGACGTGGTGGACGAAAGCGCCCAGCGCCGCGGACGGCCCACGGCGAACCAGCTTTGGGACAACAAAGCTTCGTTTCTGGTGGGCGACTATCTGTTTGCGCGGTCGTTCCAGCTGATGACCGATACGGGGTCGCTCGACGTGCTGCGCATCCTGTCGGATGCCGCCGCGACCATTGCCGAGGGCGAGGTGCTGCAACTGACCGCCGCCGCCAATCTGTCGACCACCGAAGAGATCTATCTTCAGGTCGTGCGCGGCAAGACCGCCGCGCTTTTCGCCGCTGCCTGCGAGGTGGGCGGCGTCATCGCGGACAAGGACGACGACGCGGTCGAGGCGTTGCGGACTTATGGCGACGCGCTGGGGATTGCGTTTCAGATCGCCGACGACCTTCTGGACTATGGCGGTGACACCAAGGCCACGGGCAAGAACGTGGGTGACGATTTCCGCGAGCGGAAGCTGACGCTGCCGGTGATCAAGGCGGTAGCCAGGGCGGACGCGGAGGAACGCGCCTTTTGGGAGCGCACGATCCAGAAAGGCCAGCAGCGCGATGGCGACCTGGACGGGGCGCTGGGCCTGATCGCGAAGCACGGCACGATGGAGGCCACCCGTGCCGACGCGCTGTACTGGGCCGAGACGGCGAAAGACGCCATGCGGCGTCTGCCCGAGCACGAGCTGCGCGACACGCTGATCGACCTGGCCGATTACGTGGTGGCGCGGATCAGCTGATCGCGACCACCGCCCACCACTCCGGATGGGCCGCGCCAATGGTCCGCACGGCGTCTGCCGCCTGACCGTCCTCGTCGAAAATCGCGAAGCAGGTCGCGCCCGACCCCGACATGCGCGCAATCCGGCAACCGGGCTCGGCCCTGAGAGCGTCGAGCACCCTGGAAATCACAGGCGCGACGGCGATGGCCGGTGCTTCGAGATCGTTGCGCTGGTGGCCCAACCAATCCGGAAACTCGTTGTAGATGTCTTCCAGGATTTCGTCCGGCATGGGCGGATTACGTTTCGCGGCAAGACGGCGGAACACTTCAGGCGTCGGGACCGATACGCCCGGATTGACCAGTACCGTCGGCCACGACATGCGTTCCGACGCAATCGGCGTCAGCTCGTCGCCGATCCCGCGCATGCGCACCTGCCCGCCCATCAGGCAAACGGGCACATCCGCACCCAGTTTCAGCACAGTTTGCCGATCCGGCAGGGGCACGTTGTAGAGGCTGGTCAGTGCTTCAAGCGTCGCGGCGGCGTCGGACGATCCGCCGCCGATCCCTGCGGCCAAAGGCAGGTTCTTTTCCAACTTGATCCTGGCGGTCACGCCCAAAAGGTCGGCCGCGCGCAGGATCAGGTTGTCCGGCCCCTCCGGCACGTCCTTTGCGAAGGGGCCGGTAACGGTCAACGAGGTATCCCTGGCCTTTTCGAAGGTCAGACGGTCCCCGATGCCCGCGAAGCAGACATAGGAATCCAGCAGGTGATAGCCGTCATCCCGCTGGCCGGTGACATGCAGTGTCAGGTTGATCTTCGCGGGTGCGACGACCTCAATTGCTGTCATTGACCATCTTGAGGGGCGGCGCGCCTTCCTCTTCCAGCACGCGGTCGAGGCCCACTTCCAGCTTGCGCCGCACGCGGTCGGGGTCGATGTCGCCGCTGGCGTCTTCCTGATCGATGAACGACAGCGCCCGGTGCCACTGGAACTCGGCCTCACGCTTGCGGCCGACGGCCCAGTAAACGTCGCCCAGGTGGTCGTTCACGACCGGGTCGATGGGCATCAGCTCCACGGCCTTTTCCATGTGACCGACGGCTTCCTCGTATCGGCCAAGCCGGTAGAGGCCCCAGCCGAGCGAGTCGATGATGTAGCCCGAGTCGGGGCGCAGCGCGACGGCGCGCTCGATCAGATCCAGCGCCTCGTCGTAGTTCGTCTGCATCTCCAGGAACGAATAGCCGAGGTAGTTCATGACCTGCGGCTGTTCGGGCCGCAATTCGAGGGCCTTGCGGAAATCGGCTTCGGCCTTGTCCCAGTCGCCCACGCGCTCGTGGCTGATGCCCCGGGCGAAGTAGATGATCCAGTGCTGTTCCTCGGGTGTCTCGATCAAGGCCAAAGCATCGTCATACGGCTTGATCGATTCCTGGAACCGCTCCAGCCCGCGCAGCGTGTCGCCCAACTTGACGTGAACCAGGGGCAACGCGCCGTGGCTTTTCGTCAATTGGCGCAGCACCTCGATGGCCGCGTCGTCGCGTCCCGAAAGGCGCAGCGCCTCGGCGCGGCCCAGTTCGGCGGCATGGAACGCCGGGTCGTCGCGGGGCACGGTGTCGTAGACTTCGGTGGCCAGATCGAAACGCTCCAGGTCTTCCAGCAGTTCGGCGGTCATCAGAAGGGCGTCGATATGGTCGGGGCGCAGGATCATCGCCATGCGGCTGTAAAGAAGCGTGTAGGCCTGTTGCGCCTCGCCCTGAAGGGCGCTGGCGATCGAGAAATACACCTCGGCGATGCCGTCGAGTGGCGTGCGCACGGTGGTGAACGGCAACACCTCGCCCGCTTCCAGCCGGGCCTTGACGTCTTCGAGATAGGGGTCGAGGTTGGAGCCGAAGGTCGCCGCGATCAGTTCCAGAGCGACGTCGTTCTTTTCAAGCTGACTCAGCACTTCGACATAGGCGATCAGGCCACGCCGGGTCAGGCGGATGGTGCTGCCGCTGTCTCCCGAGAAAATCTCGGCGGCGCCTTCGAAATCGCCGACTGAGGCCAGCGCCAGCGCCTTGTGGTAAAGACCGAACGCCTCGACGCCCTGACTGGCGCCGACGGTGTCGAATGCCTCGAGCGCCTCGGACATGCGTCCGTCGCCGACCAGCGCCCAGGACCGGGCCAGTCCGTCGAACAGGGGGCCAACCGTCAGTCCGGCCTCCAGATCGGCACCGATCATGTCCCAGTTGCCCTTGCGCGCCGCATCGCCGAACAGGACCAGACCGGCCAACTGGCTGGCGCTGCCCGACTGGATCATCCGCCGCGCGATGGGGGCGGCGCGATCAAGATCGCCCAGGCCCAGATAGGCCGTCGCGGCATTTTCCAGAAGCGACACGTTCCCGGGATCGCGGATCAACGCGCGCGAGAAGTATTGTGCGGCCTCGGCGAAATCGCTGGCGAAGATCGCGGTTCGCGCGGCCAGATACCCGCCCGCATCCTCGGCCCGAACCGGAAGCGCCAATGTGGCGGCAAGCGCCGTGGTCAGAATGAGCTTCTTCAAGGCCATGAAACCGTCCTTCTCCCGTTCGGACAGAACCTAGTCCCCGGCCCCGCGCTTCGCAATGGAGACGGGCGGAAATGCCGCCCTTCTCGCACAGGTGTTACATATTGGGATAGTTCGGCCCGTCGCCGCCCTGGGGCACCGTCCAGACGATGTTCTGCGCGGGATCCTTGATGTCGCAGGTCTTGCAATGGACGCAGTTCTGGAAGTTGATCTGGAACCGCACATTCTCGCCCTCGCCCACGAATTCGTAGACGCCCGCCGGGCAGTACCGCGCCGAGGGACCGGCATATTTCGGCAGGTTCACCTTCACGGGGATGTCCGCGTCCTTGAGCTTCAGATGTGCGGGCTGGCTTTCCTCGTGGTTGGTGAACGAGAAGCTGACGTTGGTCAGCCGGTCGAACGACAGCTTGCCGTCGGGCTTGGGATAGTCGATCGGCTGGTGCTTGTCGGCCGGTTCGGTCGCCTCGGCGTCGCTCTTGCCGTGCTTCTGGGTGCCCAGAAGCGAGAAACCCAGCGTGTTGGTCCACATATCGAACCCGCCAAGGGTGAGCGAGGCGACGAGGCCCCGGTTCGACCAGAGCGGCTTGACGTTGCGGACCTTTTTCAGGTCCTTGCCGACAGGCCCCTCTTTCAGCTCCTTGGAATAACCGTCCAGCACATCGCCCGAGCGCCCGGCCTGCAACGCGGCGTAGGCGTGCTCGGCCGCGACCTTGCCCGACAGCATCGCGTTGTGGTTGCCCTTGATCCGCGGCACGTTGACGAGACCGACGGAGCAGCCCAGCAGAGCGCCGCCCGGGAAGGCGGCATCGGGCATCGACTGATACCCGCCCTCGGTGATCGCGCGGGCGCCATAGGCGATGCGCTTTCCGCCCTTCAGCAACTCGGCCACCATCGGGTGATGCTTGAACCGCTGGAATTCCATGTAGGGATACAGGTGCGGGTTCTTGTAGTTCAGGTGGACCACGAAACCGACATAGACCTGGTTGTTGTCCAGGTGATAGATGAACGATCCGCCGCCCGCGTTGCCGCCCAGGGGCCAGCCCATCGTATGCGTGACCGAACCTGCCTTGTGCTTGTCCGGGTCGATCTCCCACAGCTCCTTCATGCCAAGGCCGTATTTCTGCGGCTCGGCATCCTTGTCGAGTTCGTACTTCGCGATGATCTGCTTGGCCAGCGACCCGCGCACGCCCTCGCCGATGAAGACGTATTTGCCCAGAAGCTCCATGCCCGGCTCGTAGTTCGGACCGGGGGTTCCGTCGGGGTTCTTGCCCATCTCGCCCGCGACGACGCCTTTGACCTCGCCATTCTCGCCATGGATCAGTTCCGAGGCGGCAAAGCCCGGGAAGACCTGAACGCCCATCGCCTCGGCCTGTTCGGCCATCCAGCGGCAGACATTGCCCATCGAGACGATGTAGTTGCCGTGGTTCGACATCAGTGGCGGCATGGGCCAGTTCGGGATACGCAGCGCGCCGGCCTCGCCCAGCATGTAGAAGCGGTCCTCGGTCACCGGTACGTTCAGGGGTGCACCCCGTTCCTTCCAGTCGGAGATCAGCGCGTCGAGGCCGCAAGGGTCCAGCACCGCGCCAGACAGGATGTGCGCACCGACCTCCGAGCCTTTCTCCAGCACGTTGGGCCGGTACTCCAGCTCGCGCAGCAGCTTCAGACGGATGGCGGCGGACAGGCCCGCGGGGCCTGCGCCCACGATGACCACGTCGAATTCCATGCTTTCACGCTCGATCTCGGCCATGTGCTTTGGCTCCCCTGTTCAAAGATCGCATTTTCGCAGCATGGGGTATCCGCGAAGCGGCCCTTGGGTCAATTGCGACGGAACGTTACAGCTTTCCGCCGAGCGGACATGCGTCTCTTGACTCTCCCCCGTCCCACGGCGTTAGAAGTCTGACAGACTTGCGAGCAAAGTTGGTTCCCATGGAAAAGATACCGCTGACACGCGCGGGGCACACCGCGCTCAATGAAGAATTGAAAAAGCTCAAGTCGGTCGAGCGTCCGGCGGTGATCCGTGCGATTGCCGAGGCGCGCGAGCATGGGGACCTGAGCGAGAACGCGGAATACCATGCGGCACGCGAGAAGCAGAGCTTCATCGAAGGCCGGGTGAAGGAGCTTGAAGGTATCCTGTCGCTGGCCGACGTGATCGACACGTCGAAACTGTCCGGCTCGGTCAAGTTCGGCGCTGTGGTGACGCTGGTCGATGAGGATACGGACGAGGAAAAGACCTATCAGATCGTCGGCGAGCCCGAGGCGGATATCGAGGCGGGCAAGCTGAACATCAAGTCACCGCTGGCACGCGCGTTGATCGGCAAGGACGAAGGCGACAGCGTCGAGGTGCGCACCCCGGGCGGCGAGAAGTCCTACGAGATCCTGAAGATCGAGTATTCCTGAACCGCAGGGGCGCCGCGACATGAGTGACAATCGCCCACAACCGCCGGTCGACCTGGGGATCTACAGCCGCATGAACGCGCGGGATGCCCTTGATCCCGCCGACAAGATCGCGGCTGCGGTCTCGGGCATCTGGGTGCTGTTCTGCATCCTGTTCCTGGCGCTGGTCGGCCTGGGCGGCGGCGAGGGGCTTGGCCCGCTGCGGTTCCTGATCGTGATCCTTGCCGTGATTCTGCCGGTGGCGCTGATCTGGATCGGCGCCATCGCGGTCAAAAGCGCCCGCATCGTCCGTGAGGAGAGCGAACGGCTTCAGGCCTCGATGGACGCGATGCGCCAGATCTACATCGCCCAGGCACAGATGGCGGCGACCACGATGGGGCCGAACGTCGAACGCAAGATCGACGAGATCGTGAAGGGCCAGAAGCGCGCGGAATACGCTCTGGCCAGTTTCGCCAGCACGCGCACCGCGCCGGAACCCGAGACGACGCGACCGCTGTCCGCGCCGCGCGCTGCCGAGGTGATAGTGGCTGCGCCTGAGGAGCAGCCCGCCCTGGCACTGGCCACGCCGCCGGAAGCCGCGGGCGCGCCCGTCACGGTCGAAGACATGATCTCGGCGATGAATTTCCCAGAGACGGCGGACGACGTGGCCGGTTTCGCCGCATTGCGCCGGGCGTTGCAGGATCGCCGCGTGTCGAAGCTGATCCAGGCCAGCCAGGACATCCTGACGCTGCTCAGCCAGGACGGCATCTACATGGACGACCTGACGCCCGACCGGGCGCGGCCGGAAATTTGGCGCCGCTTCGCCAGCGGCGAGCGCGGACGCACGATCGCTGGTTTGGGCGGCATCCGGGACCGTTCGTCACTGGCGCTGACATCGGCGCGGATGCGGCAGGACTCGATCTTTCGCGACACCGCGCATCATTTCCTGCGGACCTTCGACAAGACCCTGGCCGGTGTGGCCGACGATCTGTCGGACGCCGAGTTGATCGCGATGTCGGAAACCCGAACCGCGCGCGCGTTCATGTTGCTGGGACGTGTCGCGGGAATGTTCGACTGATCGGACGCGGCAGGGTGCGCTAGACGAAGAATTCGACGGCGCTTTCCGGCTCTTCCAGACAGGCGCACGGAACGTGACAGCCGCACGGGCTGACCGCGTCGTCCACCGGAATGCCCGGAAGCGGCAGACCCGCGACGTAGGAGACATGCACCTGTTCCGTGACGCCCGGCAGATCGGTATCGTGCACGTGGTCGTCATGGCCCGTCTCAGGCTCATCGTCGTCCGTATCGGCAACGCGGCCCGCGGCGACCGCCACACCCGCCATCGCGCCGCCGCCGAAGATCAGCGCAACGATCGCGGCCAGAAGACCAACCAGCAGCGCAGCACCGCCGCCACCGCCGCCGCCGCTGTCATCGGACAGGCCCGTCGTGGCAGAGGGCGCCTCAGGACCTTCGTCTGCCGGTTCGGCCACGTCGCCCGCATCGCGCCCATAGAGATATTGCGCGCCGGCGATGTCGCCCGAGCCCAGCACGTCGGTCGATATGACGGGGTTCATGATCTCGCTCGGGTCGTTCACGTGACCAAGCCCGATGATGTGACCGATCTCGTGAAGGGCCACGGCGTAGAAATCGATGCCGCCAGCACCGACATAGGCCGACCACGTGCCCGAGGAACTGAACGTGATGGCGCCGTCCAGTATCGTGCTGAGACCCGGATTGCCGGTGTAGCTGTACTGCGCGATGCCCGCCGCGCCGCCGATGTTGCCCGACAGGATGTCGACATCCGAGTCGCCCGCCGAAGCCACCATCTGAAAGTCGATGGACGCGACGCTTTCCCAGGTGTCGAAAGCCGCCATGAGCGCGGCGTCGAAGTCGGACGCGGAAAAGACGCTTGTGTTGTAATTGAGATTGGACAGGTAATCCGCAGACCACGTGATCGTGCCGCTGGGCGTGCCCAGCGTCTGCTCACCCCATTTCAGATCGCCCGCATTGAACGGCATCGGAACCTCGCCCTGTAACTCGCATCCGCGTGACCCTAACCATTGGTAAGAGACAGATTCAGGCGAAACAACGGCGGAATTGTGGCATCCCGTGTTTGGGCATGAAACGGATCAGCCGTGCTCTTTCAACAGGCGCTGCTTCTGGCGATTCCAGTCGCGCTTGGCCTCGGTCTCGCGCTTGTCGTGCGTTTTCTTGCCCTTCGCGATGCCCAGCTTGATCTTGGCGATGCCGCGATGGTTGAAATACAGGACCAGTGGCACAAGGGTCATGCCCTTGCGCTGCGTCGCGTTCCACAGATCCGAAAGCTGTTTCTTCGACACCAGGAGCTTGCGCCTGCGCCGGTCCTCGTGCCCGAACATGGCCTGCTCGTAGGGGGCGATATCGCTGTTGACCAGCCACAGTTCGCCATCCTCGACCGCGGCATAGCTTTCCGCGATGTTCGACTGCCCGGTGCGCAGCGACTTGACCTCGGACCCCATCAACTGGATGCCGCACTCGCTATCGTCATCGATGGCATAGTCATAGCGCGCGCGCCGGTTATCCG
>ERZ869936.281-NODE-281-length-53780-cov-7.899637_pt1 | contig 53780 bp, 44 predicted proteins | sample MGYA00520876_ERZ869936 | MGnify/ENA primary metagenome ERZ869936 (study PRJEB32218, sample SAMN09650985) | biofilter metagenome | isolation source: enrty point of leading RO module | place: Saudi Arabia: Thuwal, RO plant located on Red Sea | collected 2016-02-17 ... | reverse complement strand
GTACAACCGACGGCCGCCGTCATCGACGAGCAAAGCGGATGGGGAGGGATTCGAACCCCCGGTACGGTTTCCCGTACAGCGGTTTTCAAGACCGCCGCCTTAGACCACTCGGCCACCCATCCGGTGCGTGGAACAGCCGCCGCCGCGCGGCCACGGTTCACCCATTTTCAAGTCTAACAGCCCCACGGGGTGCGACAAGGCAAGCTGGGCAGTGGTTCACCGCCAGAAAAACAGGTCGCCCTGCCTGCTCCCGTGCGACTTGCCGCCCTCGCCGCCCGGGGAAAGGATGGTGCTGGGCGCAAAGCGGCGGCGCGTGGAAAGCGGTCTTCTATCAAGAGACGCCGCCGAGCCCGTGAGTCCGCACTCTGCGGCCTCGCACCGCAATGAAATCGGCCTCGGCGGCTATCATTTCCGCCGCTTTGCCCGCCCGCGTCGCACGGCGACGATGGCCAAAAGCGCCCCCGGCACGCTCGCCAGCACGAACGTCGAGGGTTCGGGCACCACGGTCAGAGAGGTGCCGACGAATTCAACCTGATCTTGCATGAAAGGTGGGACAGAATCCAATCCGTACAACAGCCACTCTTCGCCCGGCGCTGAAAAATACGAGGGAGTGAAGGTCGTCGTGCCTGGGGCTTCCGCGTGGATCATCACTGACCAAAGCAGTTGTGGATCGGACCCAGGCGCGTTCAGCGACACGCCAGCGCCTCCGGCGGCCGTGATCTGACCGGGAACACTTAGGTCGCCGCTTTTCAGAATATTGAAAAACGGGGCATGATCGAGCGAGGTGCCTGGCTCGATCAGCGCCACCGAGGGGTCGAAGTCCACATTGACGTATGCGGCGAACACGCCCGAGACCTCCGGCGTCGGCTGGCGAACGTCTTGTACGATGGCCCGCAGGAGGAAGTCCCCGCCGGCCTCGATCGACGTGATCGGATTGCCGCCCAGATCGGTGACTTCCATCGTCGCTTGCACGAGCGCCGGCGTCTGGGCCGCGGCCGTGGTGGCCAGCGCGAACATACCCGCCAATAGGATTAGTGCGGGCATCGCTCGCCGCGCGCACCCGCCTACATAGATCTTCATCGATGAACCTCTTCTAGCTCGTGGGAACGTTCCGTGTAAATGACGCTGCCGACAACGGCGCCGTCGTTTCGGGCGCGAGTGCTCGTAGGGCGCGAGAGAATCGTCGCGCCATCACGGCCACAAAGCGTTGCCGAAATGGACTACCGGTGCGGAAGGGAAGTGACGATCGCGTCGAGATAAAACCGCGACCACGGGTCCGAGCCGTGCTCACGGTCAACGCCAATGCATTAGCAGCAGATGGAGGTTGAAAGGGGCGTCCGCGGCACGCGAAAAACCGCCGCAGCGCATACGAACCAGTCTATTTGGGGGGGCTGGCTTGTCAAACAGTTTTTCAGATGCAAGGAGGCTGCGGTTCGTGCCCCGCCGGCGGCAGGCGCCGATGCGTTGACCCCCACCCGCGATCCTGCTAGAAAAAATGGTTTGGGCCCACACTTGATGGGGCTCGCCAAAGGCGCTCCTCCGCGGGAGCGCATCACCTGAGGAGATTCCCAACGTGGCGGGTATCAGCGAACGCGGCAAAGAAATCAAGCGTCGGCGGCATCGCCGCAAGAAGCTCGCGCAGCTTAACGCGCGGCTGCAGAAGGCCACCGTGTCGGAAAAGGCGGTCATCGCCGCGAAGATCCGCAACCTCACCCCCGGGGCCGAGGTGCTGATCGACGCCTGGGAACTCCGCGACAGCGACCGCTAGGGGTCGCGACCGGACCGTTCAGCTCCGCTCCGCACCGGAAGCCGCCCTTGGGCACGGCTGCGGGCTCGACTGGCAATCTTAGCTCGCCGCGGCCGCCTCTTCGCTCGACTCCACGCGCTGGAACGTGAACTCGTATTCCTGGAAGTCGATGCGGATCGTCACGCCCTCGCCGAAGCGGCCCTTGAGGATCTCGCTGGCCAGCGGATTCTGAATCTGCTGCTGGATCACCCGCTTCAGCGGCCGCGCTCCGTACGTCGGGTCGTAGCCCTCGCGGGCGATCATATCCAGCGCCGCGTCGCTCACCTCCAGATGCATGCCGTGCTGCTCGAGCTGCGCGGCCAGGTGCTTAACCTGCAAGCCAACGATCTGGCGAATCTGTTCGCGATCGAGCGGATGGAACACGATCGTTTCGTCGATGCGGTTGAGGAACTCGGGCAGGAAGGCCGTTTGCAGCGCGCCCTGCACGGCCTCGCGAATTTCCTTGTCGCTGCCGCCCTCTTGCGAAATCTGCTGGATCATCTGGCTGCCGATGTTCGACGTCATCACGATGATCGTGTTGGTGAAATCGACCGTGCGGCCATGGCTGTCGGTCAGCCGGCCGTCGTCGAGCACTTGCAGCAGCACGTTGAACACGTCGCGGTGTGCCTTCTCGATTTCGTCCAGCAGCACCACACAGTACGGGCGCCGCCGCACGGCCTCGGTCAACCGGCCGCCTTCCTCGTAGCCGACGTAGCCGGGGGGCGCGCCGATCAAGCGGCTCACCGTGTGGCGTTCCATGAACTCGCTCATGTCGACGCGGACCATGGCGTTCTCGTCGTCGAACAACACCTGCGCAAGCGCCTTGCAAAGCTCGGTCTTGCCGACGCCCGTGGGCCCCAGGAAGATGAACGAGCCGATCGGGCGATTGGGATCTTGCAGGCCGGAGCGGTTGCGGCGCACGGCGTTCGACACGGCGCCAACGGCCTCGTCCTGGCCGACCACGCGCTGGTGCAGGCGTTCTTCGAGCACCAGCAGCTTGGCCCGCTCGGTCTCGAGCATTCGTGTCACCGGAATACCGGTCCACGAGCTGACCACCTCGGCGATTTCGTCCGGTCCGACCTCCTGACGCAGCAGGCGACGGCTGGGCTTGGCGGCTTCGGCCGGCTCGGCGCTGCTGGCCGCCTCGACCTTGGCGGCCAGTTGCCGCTTCTGGTTGTCCAGCTCGTAAAGCTTCTGATACTCCTCTTCGCTGATGAGCTGACCGGCGGCCTGCTTCTCGCGAATGGCGGCGCTGAGCTTGTCGAACTCGAGCTCGACCTCGGTCAGCTTGGTGCGCACTTCCTGCACGTTGCCCACGCCCAGCTTTTCGGCTTCCCACTGCTCGCGCAGATCGGCCAGTCGGCTCTTGAGCGTTTTCATTTCGTCTTCGATCTCGGCCAGCCGCTCCTGAGCGTGCTCTTCGGTCTCCTCGGCCAACTGCCGGGCCGCGAGCTCCAGTTGCGTGAGGCGGCGCTGCACTTCGTCGATTTCGCTGGGCACGCTTTCCAGTTCCATCGCCAGGCGGCTCATGGCCTCGTCCATCAGGTCGATGGCTTTGTCCGGCAGGAAGCGGTCGGTGATGTAGCGATGCGAAAGCTTGGCCGCGGCCACCAGGGCCGAGTCTTTGATCTTCACGCCCTTGTGGTGGGCTTCGTAACGCGGCTTCAGCCCGCGCAGGATGGCGATGGTGTCCTCGACGCTGGGCTCGTCGACGTAGATCGGCTGAAAGCGGCGCTCAAGCGCCGCGTCTTTTTCGATGTGCTTGCGGTATTCGTCGAGCGTCGTAGCGCCCACGCAGCGCAGCTCGCCGCGCGCGAGCGCCGGCTTCAGCAGGTTGGCCGCGTCGCTGCCCCCCTCGGCGGCTCCGGCGCCCACGACCGTGTGCAGCTCGTCGATGAACAGGATGATGCCGCCGCCGGCCGATTGCACTTCGCGGAGCACGGCCTTGAGGCGCTCTTCGAACTCGCCGCGGAACTTCGTGCCGGCGATCAACGCGCCCAGGTCGAGCGCGATCACGCGCTTGTTCTTCAGGCTCTGGGGCACGTCGCCCTGCACGATCCGCAGGGCCAACCCTTCGGCGATGGCCGTCTTGCCCACGCCCGGCTCGCCGATCAACACAGGATTGTTCTTCGTGCGGCGCGAAAGCACCTGGATCACCCGGCGAATCTCGGTGTCGCGGCCGATCACCGGATCGAGCTTGCCTTGCTGCGCTCGCTGCACCAGGTCGATGCCGTACTTCTCAAGCGCCTGGAATTTCTCCTCCGGGTTCTGGTCGGTCACCCGCGCGCTGCCGCGCACGGCCTGCAGGGCCTTGAGCACGCTGGAGTCGTCGATGGCGTTGAGCTTCAGAACGTTCTTGGCCTTCGTATCGGCTTGCGCCAGCGACAGCAGCAGGTGTTCGGTCGAGACGAACTCGTCCTTCATCGTTTCGGCCTGCTGCTGGGCGGCTTCGAGCACCTTGGCGGCGCTGTCGCCGATTTGCGGCACGGCCCCGCCGCTGGTCTTGGGCAGGTGGTTCAGCTCCGAGTCGATGATCTGCTCGAGCTGGGCTCGATTGGCGCCGATCTTGTCGAGGATCGGCCGCACCACGCCCTCGGTTTCGGCCACCAGGCCGGCCAGCAGGTGAATGGCCTCGATCTGCGGATTGCCGCGATCGGCCGCCACCGACTGGGCGCGCTGCAAGGCCTCCTGCGCCTTGATCGTGAATTTGTCGAATCGAATCGCCATGCCTTCTCCTGGTTATTTGAATCGCGCAGCAGCGCGCGAATCGTCGTCGCGGGGACCCCTCTCGACACATGAATGTGTCGGCTAAAGTCGTAAACGCGGCGGCCGTTCGGCCACTTGGCCGACACATTCATGTGTCGGGGAGCGCCTGCTCGCGCGCCTGGCGCGAGCAGGGCCCGATTGCACTTAGTCCTTGACCTCGAACTCGGCGTCGACCACTTCGTCGTCGCCGGGCTTCTCGGACTGCTCGGCCGAGCCGGCACCGGCCTCGGCGCCCGTGGCGCCGCCGGCCTGCTGGGCATCGTAGAGCACCTTGCTGAAGGCGGTCGCGGCCTGTTCCAGCTCGGCCGTCGCGCTCTTGATGGCGTCGACGTCCTCGGTCTTGGCCGCCTCGCGCGCCTTTTGCACCGCCGCCTCGAGCGGAGCCTTGTCGCCCTCCTTCAGCTTGTCGCCGTGCTCCTTGATGGTCTTCTCGACCTGGTAGGAGAGGGAGTCGGCCTGGTTGCGAGCTTCGGCCAGGGCACGCTTCTTCTTGTCCTCGTCGGCGTGCAGCTCGGCGTCTTTGCGCATCTTCTCGATTTCGGCTTCGTTCAGACCGCTCGACTGCTCGATCTTCACGCTCTGCTCTTTGCCGGTGCCGAGATCCTTGGCCGACACGTTCAAGATGCCGTTGGCGTCGATGTCGAACTTGACCTCGATCTGCGGAATGCCGCGCGGAGCGGGCGGAATGCCTTCCAGGTTGAACTGGCCCAACAGCCGGTTGTCTTCGGCCATCTCGCGCTCGCCCTGGAACACGCGGATCGTTACCGCCGTCTGGTTGTCGGCCGCGGTGCTGAAGGTTTGCTTGCGCTCGGCCGGGATGGTGGTGTTCTTCTCCACCAGCTTCGTCATCAGCCGGCCTTCGGTTTCGATACCCAGCGACAGCGGCGTAACGTCCAGCAGCAGCACGTCCTGCACCTCGCCAGCCAGCACGCCACCCTGAATCGCGGCGCCGATGGCCACGACCTCGTCCGGGTTGACGCCCTTGTGCGGCTCTTTGCCGAACATCTTCGTGACCAGCTCCTGCACCTTGGGGATGCGCGTCGAGCCGCCGACCAGCACGATCTCGTCGATGTCGCTGGTCTGCAGCTTGGCGTCCTTCATGGCCTGCTCGAGCGGGCCGCGCACGCGCTCGATCAGCCCGTCGACGAGCTGCTCGAACTTGCTGCGGGTGATGTTCATCTGCAAGTGCTTCGGACCGTTGGCATCGGCCGTGATGAACGGCAGGTTGATGTCGGTCGTGCTGGCCGAGCTGAGCTCCTTCTTGGCCTTCTCGCACGCCTCCTGCAGACGCTGCAGGGCCATCGTGTCTTTGCGGAGGTCGATGCCGTTTTCCTTCTTGAACTCGTCGGCCACGTAGTTGATCAGCACTTCGTCGAAGTCGTCGCCGCCCAGGTGGGTGTCGCCGTTGGTGCTGATGACGCGGAACACGCCTTCGGCCACATCGAGCACCGACACGTCGAACGTGCCGCCGCCGAGGTCGAATACGACGATCTTCTCTTGCTCTTTCTTGTCTAAGCCGTAGGCCAACGCAGCGGCCGTCGGCTCGTTGATGATGCGGGCCACTTCCAACCCGGCAATCTGGCCGGCGTCCTTCGTGGCCTGACGCTGGGCGTCGTTGAAGTAGGCCGGCACGGTGATCACGGCCTTGTTCACCTTGTGGCCCAGGTACGACTCGGCCGCTTCCTTCAACTTCCGCAGGATGCGGGCCGACACCTCGGGCGGAGTGTATTCCTTGTCGCCGATCTTCACTTTCACGTAGTCGTCGGCGCCGCCGGTGATTCCATAGGGAACCATCTTTTCCTCGGTCTCGACTTCGTTGTGCCGACGGCCCATGAAGCGCTTGATCGAGTAGACGGTCTTGGTGGGGTTGGTCACCGCCTGGCGGCGGGCAAGGTCACCGACCAGCACGTCACCCTTATCGGTAAAGGCGACGACGCTAGGCGTCAGCCGGTTGCCTTCCTGGTTGGGGACCACTTTGGCCTCTTTCCCTTCCATGACGGCCACCACCGAGTTGGTCGTGCCCAGGTCGATGCCGATAATCTTTTCGCCTTTAGCCATGCCGTGCTCCTTTCTCCGGATCGAACGGCCGCCTCACTCCAGGTGGCCGAGCTATGCGCAAGTATGCGTTTGGTTTCTCGTGGTTTGGGCCCCGAACTCGGCTGCCCGGCCGGGACGGCAGATAAGAAATAGCAAAGGGTATGCCGTGCCTCCGCCGCCGGAAAGCTTTGGGTCGTAATATCTTTCAAATATAGGATTTGCGGCGCCAAGTGGCGCGTTGGTCCCTCGAAATCTCGCGGCCGCCGCTGCGGGGCCTGCCGTTTTGGCACCGCGGTACTGCCTTAGGGAGGCCCCCTGCCATAATGACAGGGTTGCCAGCCAGCCGAATTCCAGACCACCGCCAAGCCTCGTCGGTCGCCAGGCCGAAGACCGTATCCGAGCAGGTTGGAGTCCTCCGAACGGTCGCCCTTGCGCTCCAAACCGGCGCCCGCGCCGCGGGTCATCGACGGTCGCACGCTCGCTGGCGTGCCGGTCGCTTGACACCCCGAATTGACCCAAGTACAAGGTGGGTCGCATCTTTGAACTGCCCCGCTGCGTGGGCAGTTCGTGACCACCGGCGGATCGCTGTTCGAATTGGGCCCCCTATGGCGCGGGAGAAGGCAGGAAAAAAGTCCAGCTCACCGGCCGGCTCGCGCGCTCCGACCATCGCCACCGTACGGGCAAGAATCGACCGCATCGATCAGCAACTCGTCAAGCTGATGAACGAGCGAGCCCAATGTGCCCGCGATATCGGTCAGCTCAAGGACTCCAAGGGCGTCTCGGCCTACGCACCGGCCCGCGAGGACGAGGTGCTGTGCCGCGTGCTATCACTCAGCGAGGGCCCGCTGCCGGACCGCGCGCTGCGCGCCGTGTTTCGCGAATTGATCAGCGGCTCGCGCTCGCTCGAAAAGACGATGCGCGTAGCCTACCTGGGCCCGGCCTACAGCTATAGCCACTTGGCGGCCATTCATCGCTTCGGCCAGAGCGTCGAACTGGTGCCGGTCAGCAACATCGCCGGCGTGTTCGAAGAGATCAATCGCCGTCATGCCGACTACGGCCTGGTGCCGATCGAAAACTCGACCGACGGCCGCGTGGCCGACACGCTCGACATGTTCACCCGCATGCCCGCCCGCATCTGCGGCGAGGTGCAACTGCGGATTCACCACAATCTGTTGGGCAAGTGCACCCGGGCCGAAGTCGAGGAAGTGTACAGCAAGCCGCAGGCGCTGTCGCAATGCCGCAACTGGCTGGCCAAGCACCTTCCGGCCGCGCGGCTGGTCGAAGTGACCAGCACGTCGACCGCGGCGCAGTTGGCCCAGGACAAGCCCGGCGCGGCGGCCATTGCCAGCTTGCAGGCGGGCGTGCAATATGGCCTCGACGTGCTCGCCCAGGATATCGAAGACAACAAGAACAACCTGACCCGCTTCGCGGTCATCGGCGATGAGACCGGCCCTCGCACGGGCCACGACAAGTGCGCGCTGATGTTCGAAGTCGCCCATCAGCCCGGCGCGCTGGCCGATGCGATGGCCGTGTTCAAGCGCAATCGCCTGAACATGACCTGGATCGAATCGTTTCCGATCGCGCGGCCCGAGGGCGGCTACATGTTTTTCGTCGAGTTGGAAGGCCACGAGGCCGACACCCGCGTAAGGAAGGCCATTACGGCTCTCGAGCGTAAAGTCGTCCGGCTCGACGTATTGGGCTCTTACGCCCAAATGGCACCGGTAGAATAAGAGAAGACGTAGGCGAAACCGTCCCGCGGGCGGCGCACGTTGCCCGCCGCGGGGAACCGGCTCGTTTCGCCATTCAGGGGTTTGCCGTGATCATCATCTTCAAAAGCGGAGCGACCGACGAACAGATCGACCACGTCATCAAGCGGGTCGAGGCGTTGGGCCTCCAAGCGCATCTAAGCCGCGGTACGTTTCGCACGCTGATCGGCGTGATCGGCGACGAATCGCTGTTTCAGCCCGAGCACTTTCAGGCCGTGCCGGGCGTGGCCGACGTGATTCGCGTACTGCCGTCCTACAAGCTGGCCAGCCGCGAGGCGCACCCGCAGTCGAGCGTGATCGAAGTGGGCGGTGTGAAAATCGGCGGCGGCTACATCGGCATGATCGCCGGACCCTGCGCGATCGAAAGCGCCGAGCGGCTCGACGCCATCGCCGGCGCGGCGCGCGCGGCGGGTGCCAACATTCTGCGCGGTGGAGCGTTCAAGCCGCGCACGAGCCCTTATTCCTATCAGGGGATGGGTGAGGAAGGGCTGAAGATCCTCCGCGAGATCGGCGACAAGCACGGCATGCCGATCGTCACCGAGGTGATGGATCCCCGCCGCGTCGAGTTGGTCGAGCGCTATACCGACATGATCCAGATCGGCGCCCGCAACATGCAGAACTTCGTGCTGCTCACCGAAGTGGGTAACACCAACAAGCCTGTGCTGCTGAAGCGCGGCATGAGCGCCACGATCGTCGACCTGCTGATGAGCGCCGAGTACATCCTGGCCCGCGGCAATCCGAACGTCGTACTCTGCGAGCGGGGCATCAAGGGCTTCGACACGCAGGCCCGCAACCTGTTCGACGTGGCGGCGGTGCCGCAGGTGCAGGGGCTCTCGCACCTGCCGATCATCGTCGACCCCAGCCACGCCACGGGCCGGCCCGACTTGATTCCCCCTTGTGCGTTGGCCGGCGTGGCAGCCGGCGCCGACGGCGTGCACATCGAGGTGCACAATTGTCCCGAAGAAGCCATGTCCGATGGACCCCAGGCACTGTTGCCCGAGCAATATGCGGAAGTTGCCGGGCAGATCAAGAAAGTGGCGGAGCTGTTGGGTAAGAAGATTTCGAATGTTGCCCCCTCCAAAGCGGGCACGAGTGCCTAGGAAAGGAAGTGATGCGTCGTCCCTTTATTGCTGGAAACTGGAAAATGAACCTCGACCGCGCCGGCGCGGTCGAGCTGGCCTCGGCGATTGCGGCCAAGGCGGCCGACTATGGCCACGTCGAGCTGGCCGTCTTCCCGCCGACGATCTATATCGAAGCCGTGCGCGACGCCGTGGCCGGCACGCCCCTGGGGTACGGCGCGCAGAACGTCTACTTCGAACCCAAGGGCGCGTTCACCGGCGAGACCAGCACGGCGATGCTCATCGATCTGGGTTGCGACTACGTGATCCTCGGGCACAGCGAGCGGCGCCACATCCTCGGCGAGACCGACGCGGAGGTGAACCAGAAGGTCCATGCCGCCCTGGCCGCCAAGCTGGTGCCCATCGTGTGCGTGGGCGAGCTGCTGGCCGAGCGCGAAGCCGGTACGACCGGCGACGTCATCCGCCGCCAGTTCGACGGTTCTTTGGCCGGGCTCAGCGCCGAGCAGATGCAACAGGTGGTCATCGCCTACGAGCCGGTTTGGGCCATCGGCACCGGCAAAGTGGCCACTCCCGAGCAGGCCGAGGAAGTGCATAAAGATCTTCGCAAGATCATGGCCGATCGCTACAATATCACGGTCGCCGAGGCTGTACGGATTCAGTACGGCGGCAGCGTGAAAGCCAGCAACGCCGCCGAGATCCTGGCCCAGGAAAACGTCGACGGCGCCCTGGTGGGCGGAGCGAGTCTCCAGGCCGACGAGTTTCTCGGCATCGTCGCCTGTGTGAGCCGCTAGCAGCCCCCGATTCGTCATTCTCGCCGGAGGACGGAAGCCTACAGCCATGCAGCAGTTCCTGAACTTTGCCCTTCCCACTTTGTTGTTTCTGACCTCCGTGTTCCTGATCCTGCTGGTGCTCATCCAGCGGGGCCGTGGCGGCGGTTTGGCCGGCGCGTTCGGCGGCATGGGCGGACAGAGCGCCTTCGGCACCAAGGCGGGCGACTTATTCACTCGCGTCACGATCGTCACCGCGACGGTCTGGATCATTCTTTGCGCCGCTTCGGTCAAAGTGCTCAACAGTTCCGACTCGGGCATGCTCGACGAAGGCCTCGGCACTTCGGCCCCGGCCGGCAGCGACCTTGAATCGGGCGCAGGCGGCGCGGCCGCCGGCGACAGCGAGAAGGAAGCGGCCGAGTCGTCCGATAGCGAGCCTGCCGAGAGCGAATCGGGCGCCGAAGCACCCGCCGCCGAGTCGCCTGCCGCCGAGGCTCCCACGGGCGGCGAGTCCGGCGAGTCCGATGCCCCGGCCGACGACGCCCAAGAGTCCAAGTAGCCACGCGCCGTCATAGCCCGGAAGTGCTCGATGCGGGCGGCGTCAACGAAGTCGAACGAACCACGCCCGCGCGGGCTTGCCGCACCCGTCGCACGATCCCTGCGGAGACGGCTTGCATGTTGCTGAGCATGACCGGCTTTGGCGAGGCCCACCGAGAGGACGCCACGATGGTCGTCGCCGCCGAAGTGCGCACGATCAATAGCCGCTACTTCAAGTTGGTCGTTCGCTCGGGCGAAGGCTGTTCGGCCCTGGAGCCGCTGATCGAGAACGTCGTGCGGGGGCACATCAAGCGCGGCACCGTGCAGGTCTCGCTGCGCATCGACCGGGCACGCCGCAGCGAAGACTTCAAGATCGATACCGACGTGCTCACCGGCTATCGCGAGCAGTTGGCCGAGCTGTATCGAAGCTGGGGCGTGATCCAACCGATCATCGCCGAGTCGCTGCTCAGCCTGCCCGGCGTCGTGGTGCAGGAAGGTGCGTCGTCGATCAACGTCGATCGCGACTGGCCGCTGGTGCGCGAAGCGCTGGAAGGGGCCCTGGAGCGGATGGACGCGATGCGAGTCGAGGAGGGCCGGGCCATGGCCGAGGACCTGGCGTCGAACCGCGCGGCCATCGCCACCGAGCTTGACGCCATCGAGGCCCGCGTGCCGCACGTGGCCGAGTCGTATCGCGGCCGGCTGACCGAGCGGTTGACGAAAACGCTCGAACAGTTTCAAGTGACGCTTCAGCCGGGCGACCTGATTCGCGAGTTGAGCATCTACGCCGAGCGGAGCGACATCTCCGAGGAGATCGTCCGCCTGCGGAGCCATTTGGAGCAATTTGGCGCCACGCTCGAATTGAAAGAAAGTTCCGGGCGCAAGCTCGAATTCGTCACGCAGGAGATGTTTCGCGAGACCAACACCATCGGTTCGAAGGCCAACGACGTCGAGATTTCGCGTCACGTCATCGAGATCAAGGCCGCCATCGAACGCATTCGCGAGATGATCCAGAACGTCGAGTGACGTACGATTCAGTCAGGGCGCCCTGCGGGCCGCGGAACAGCGACGATTTTCAAGTCTCTCATGAGCGCACCAAGTGCCGGCAATCTGATCGTTATTTCCGGGCCCTCGGGGGCCGGCAAGACGACGCTGCTCAAGCGGCTGTACGCCGAGTGTCCGGGACTGAAGGCCAGCGTCTCGGCCACCACAAGATCGCCCCGGCCGGGGGAGCGCGACGGCGTCGACTACCACTTCCTCTCGCCGGAGGAGTTCGAGCGCAAGCGGCAGGCGGGCGAGTTCCTGGAAAGCTGCGAAGTTTTCGGCCGCGGCGCCTGGTACGGAACGCTGGAAAGCGAGGTTGCCCCTAGCCTTGCGGCCGGAAAGTCGATAGTCTTGGAGATTGACGTCCAGGGGGCCATGAGCGTGCTCGAGCGCTACCCGGACGCCCTGACCATCTTTGTGCATCCCGGCTCGCTGGACGAGTTACGCCGGCGGCTGAGCCAGCGCGGCACCGACAGCCAGGAGGCCATCGAACGTCGGATGGAAGTGGCACGCCGCGAGTTGGACGCGGCCGATCGCTATCGCTATCAGGTGCTCAACGACGACGTCGCGAGGGCCGTCCGCGAGATTTGCGAAATAGTTGGTTCCCCCAAGGTGTAAACGATTATGCTCGACGAACTGCGCGAAGAGGAAATTGTCAACAAGGTCGGCGGCCGCTTCAAGCTGTCGACTTTGATCCAGAAGCGGCTCGTGGCGCTCAACGCCGGCAGCCGCCCGCTGGTGGACATGAAGACCGACAACAAGCTCGAAATCGTGATCCAGGAGATCATGCAGGACAAGATCTACCTCGATACCACGATGGAGCTGAAAGTCGCCGGCGAAGAAGATGCCGGCGGACCGCCCGAGCTGGACCTGGCCAACCTGTAGTTTGCACACATGAGCGGGCGCGAATTAGTCGTCGGCTGCAGCGGCGGAGTGGCTGCCTACAAGACCGCGGCGCTGGTCAGCCAGTTGGTGCAGTCCGGCGCCGGCGTCACCGTGGTGATGACCGCCGCCGCGCGGCAGTTCATCGGTCCGGCCACCTTTGCCGCTCTCACCGGCCGCCCCGTCGTTGAAGCGACCTTTGACGAGCAGCACCATCCGCTCGGCCCGCACATCGAGTTGGCCGAGCGCGCCGATTTGCTGTGCGTGGCCCCGGCCACGGCCAACGTGCTGGCCAAGGCCGCCACGGGTCTGGCCGACGATCTCTTGAGCACGCTAATGCTAAGCTTTGGCGGCCCGATTTTGCTGGCTCCCGCCATGAACTGCGAGATGTGGGAGAAGCCGGCCGTGCAGCGCAACGTCGCCCAGCTTCGCACCGACGGCGTGCACTTCGTCGATCCCGAAGAAGGCTGGCTCAGTTGCCGCCGCCGCGGCGTGGGCCGCATGGCCGCTCCGGATAAAATCGCCGAGGCGATTCACGGCCTGTTGCATCCGCCGAAGGTAGTGTGAGAACTGCATGACGTCGCGCTGGCAGGCAACCATCGACCCCCGATTCAATGGGGCGCTTTGCACAGCACTGGTGCAGGTCTGTGCTGTACTTCTGCTAAGCGCCTTGCTTCTTGACGGGGGCCTCGGCTTTCGCCAGTCGCTTGTTGCGGCACTGAGCTACCTGGTGGTGGTTCTTGTCGTCGTAGCCAGGCGCCCTTTGGCGCCAACTCGGCACGATCTGGCTGTCCTACGCTGGAGCTTCATTCCGATATGCATCGGAGTCGTCTTGCTCTTCGCAATGTGTTCTTGACGCCCCGGCGTCGCTTTGGGACGACGACGCTATGGCTCGCATCCTCATCACTTCCGGACCGACGCGGCAGTACATCGATCCGGTGCGCTATCTGACCAACGCTTCCAGCGGCCGCATGGGCAAGGCCCTGGCCGAGGCGGCGCTTGAGCGCGGGCACGAAGTGGTGATCGTCAGCGGGCCGGTCGACATCACCTATCCGGACAAAGCGGAAGTCGTACCGGTCGTGTCCACCGAGGACATGCTGGCCGCGGCCCGTGAGGTCTTTCCCACCTGCGATGGCCTGATCGGCGTGGCCGCGCCCAGCGACTATCGCCCAGTCAAGGTGGCGACCAACAAGATCGCCAAGACCGGCGCGCCGCTCGCCCTCGAACTGGTCGAAACGGCCGACGTCGTCGCCACGCTCGGAGCCGAGAAAACCCACCAGTGGCTCGTCGGCTTCGCGCTCGAAACCGAAGATCATCGCCTGCGGGCCATCGCCAAGCTCGAGAAGAAGAGCTGCGACCTGATGGTCTCCAACGGCCCCGAGGCGATGCACTCGCTCGACAATCACGTCGAGATCATCGACCACGAAGGCACCGTGCTGCAAACCCTCTCCGGCCGCAAGGAAGACGTGGCCCGCGGCATCTTCGCCGTGATCGAAGAACGCCTCATCGCCAGCGACCGATAGTCGATTTCAAACACGAGCCCGAAGCGCCAGCGAGGGTAATAGGTCTTCCGGACCGCAAACGACCCTCGCTCGCGCTTCGGGCTGGTGTGTCTTGGTCGTGCGTTGTGACGGGCGCCGACCGCCGCTACTCCGGCCGTGCGACTGGCAGCGGCACGTCGCGAAACGTCAGCTCTACGTCGCGCCGCGCTCGCAGTCTCGGGTAGTGGAGCTTGAGCATCTTGGGCGCGCTCTTCGCCGACGCGCCGTGAAACGTCACTCGCAACTGCACGCCGCTGTCGGTTAGTGCCGGCGACAGGTTCTGCACGCGATACGGCTCGCCTTGATCGTCGAACAGCTCGACATCGTACTCACGGAACACCACCTCATACGGCTCGGGCATCACCAGATCGCGCAACACGCTGAGCGTGATCACTACCTTCCCGTCGGTGGGCGATTCGATCGACTCGATTTCGACGGTCAGGTCGTCCTGGGCGTGCAACTTGCCGACCCCTAGGTCGGTGAGCTCCAGCACGGCCGGATCGCCAATCGCGATCAGTCCCCAGCGGATCGTGAACACCTGTAGCGACTGTGCCGACACCGGAATCGGATTCAGCTTGATGCTCGAAGTGACCTGCCGCAGCCCGCGCGACGTGGCATTCCAACTGGCCCGGTTGGCCTGCGCCGACGAGATCACCACGTGATTGTCCGTGCGGCCTTCGACCAGCTCGGGCTGGGTCGCATAGCCGACGATGCGGAACTGGTCTTCCCAGTTGAACTGCACGTTGATGTGAAAGCTGTGCGACAGGTCCGACTTGCCTTCGGCGTAGTCGAGCTCTTCGACGAAGTGCCGCTTGGCGCTGGTGATTTGAGCCCGCACCGGGCCGGAGTAGGCCTTGGGGTAGTCGCCAGGCGACCCCGAACTGACCACGACGCCCGGGGTGTGCATGTCATAGTGGGGCCGCATGCGGTTGCCCGTGCGTCGGCAAACTTCGTCGACGGCCTCCCAGTAGGCGATCCCGTCGAAGGCCACGTCGATCTTCTCGTCGGCAAACGTGCCGTACGGGTCGCCGATGTGGACGTGGTTGCCCGATTGCTTCGCCAGCTCCTCGAGCACTTCGGAGGCCGAGCGTGAGCCGTCGAGGCTCACCAGGCTGGGCGCCCAAAGTTCTTCGAGCCGTAGCTGCTCGAGCAGTTGGCCCGCCCGCAACCGCACTTCGGGGTCGGCATCGCGCGCGGCGGCCTGCAGTTGCTCGCGTCCCTGCGTGCCTAGCTTCGCCAGCCGCTGGTAGGCGGTGCGGCGCGTCGTGAAATCCGCATCGCTGAGCTCTTTGATCAGCCGGGCCACGCGCACTTCAGGCCCTTCAGGAGGCTGCGCGGCCAGCAACGTCGGGAACAGCAGCACTCCCAGCGCAATCCAGTTCGGCCTGCCGGAAAGCCGGCAAACCCGCGGAGATCTCCAATCCATGGATCCACTCCTGCGGTTGTCGAGGCGTCGAATTCGTCTGCCTGTCGGCGTCCTGCCTGGGCCGGTTTTCTCCGGGCATGGGCAAGGGCCCACGCCGCGGGTATCCTGACTGCACGGGCGCTTTGTGCAATCGAAAAACCGGCAGACGGTACGAAAACGCCCATCGCAGGTCAATGCCGGGAAGACCGCCAATTGGACAGATGCCAGCACCACACGACAGCATCGATTGCCTCAGCGTCGGGATCCTCGTGGCCGACCACCTCTGCGATCCCATCGAGCGCGTGCCCGAGGCCGGCGAGCTGGTGACCTGCGAGCACTTGCCCCTGGCCATCGGCGGCTGCGCGTCGAATTTGGCTATCGATCTCACGCGGCTGGGCGCTTCGGTCGGCGTGGTGGGCTGCGTGGGGCAGGACGCTTTCGGCCGCTACATTATCGATACGCTCTCGGCCGCCGGCGCCGACGTGGCCGATATCCACGAGCGTACCCAGGCCGGCACCTCAGGCACGCTGATCATTAACGTCCGCGGCGAGGACCGTCGGTTCATCCACGCCATCGGTGCCAACGGGCTCCTGCGGGCCGAAGACATTCCGCTCGATCGCGTGCGAAAGGCCCGCGTGCTCTACGTCGGCGGCTATCTGCTCATGCCGGCGCTCGAGGCCGAGCCGCTGGCTGAAGTATTTCGCCAGGCCCGCGCCGCCGGCGTGAAGACCGTGCTCGATATCGTGCTGCCGGGCCCAGGCGACCACTGGCCGAAGCTCGAGTGCGTGCTGCGCGAGACCGACGTCTTTCTGCCCAACCACGACGAGGCCGCCGCACTGCTGGGCGAGCCCGATCCCTTCAAGCAAGCCGACCGCTTCACCGCCGCGGGCGCGGGAGCCGTGGTGATCACCTGCGGAGGGCAGGGGAGCGTGGTCGTTGCCGCGGGCCGGCGGATGCGCAGCGGCACGTATCCGGTGGAATTCAAAGGCGGCACCGGCGCCGGCGACGCGTTCGACGCGGGGTTCATTCGCGGGCTGCTGCTCGGCGAAGACCTCGAAGGATGCGTGCGCTGGGGCAGCGCCGTGGGGGCCAGTTGCGTCCGTTCGATCAGCGCCACCGACGGCGTGTTCACCCGCGACCAGGCCGAGGCGTTCATGCGCGAGCACGTCCTGTCGATCGAGCACCTCGCGTAGCGCGGGTCGTGCCGAATGTAACGACCTTGCACGGTTCTTCGCGCCGAGCGGTCCTCCGAATTGCCAATGCTGGCCTATGCTTATGGTGGAGCGCGATCTCGCGGTTGGCGCTTTGCCGAGGCAGCGATACGAATCATGGGACGGCACGACGTTGGACGGTCCGAGGCGATTCTTGCGCAGGGTGCGGCGATTCTACGGCGCCGAAGATGGTCCCACCTCGGCCGAATATACCGTGGTGCTGGCGCTGATCGTGCTGGTCGGCATGGCAGGCGCCCGAGTGATGGGCTGCGGCGTGCAGCAGTCTTTTTCCAATACGGCGAATTCGATCTCGTTTTAGGGGACCGCAGCGGCCAAACCATAGCGTAGGGTTGCAGTGTGGCCGACTAGCGAGTCACGGACGACGCGACGCCCCCAGCGTCAATACGAAACACCGAAAACGCAGCCGGATTCGCGTCCGGCGCAGCATTCGATCAAGGGGGGAGTGATCGTGGAACTTACGCCGCGCAGACGACTGTTTGTCGATCGACAAGTGCAAGGTACTCTGCTGTTTCGCATCGCCATCTACTGGTGCTTCGCGGTGCTGGCCGTGTGCCTGATCTCGCTTTGCTGGCGGGCGGTGGTTACGCCTTTGCCCTCGTTCTGGGACTTTTTCGCCTTCAAGCAGTTCTTCGTCGAACACGGCGTGGTCGTGGTGGCCTCGCTGGTGCTGGTGCCGCTGATCATGCTCGACGTCGTGGCCACGAGCAATCGCTTCGTCGGACCGCTGTTCCGCATGCGCCGCTCGATGCGGGCCCTGGCCTCGGGCCAGCACGTCGACCCGATCCACTTCCGCGACCGCGACTTCTGGCAGGACGTGGCCACGGAGTTCAACCTCGTGGTCGACTACGTCGATCGCCTGGAAGGCGAGCTGGCCGAGGCGAAGGCCCGTACCGGCGAGAAAACCCAGTCGGGCGACGAGACCCAGGAGCTGGAGCCCGTCGGGCGAAAGTAGACCAGCGGAAGCGTGCTTCCGGGAGATTGTTGACACACCGGACGCGGCCTCTTATGTTATGAGCTTCCGCGTCAATCAAGAGACCACCCATGTTCGCTTTGCACCGCACCTCGACGAGCGTCCTTCCCGCGATCGCGGGCGGCGTGATTATTATTGCGGAGGTGCGGCCGTAAGGGCGAAGCGGTGAGAACCGACTTTAGCAAAGCCCCGAGGCCGAACAGGCCCCGGGGCTTTTTTCATTTTCCGACCCAAGACCCCAGCCACTCACTCGAAAAGCGGAAACCCGAATCATGCGTCGCATACAGATCTACGACACCACCTTGCGCGACGGCGCGCAGGGAGAGGGAGTCAACTTCTCCCTGCAGGACAAGCTGCTGGTGACCGAGCGGCTCGACCATCTGGGTTTCGACTTCATCGAGGGGGGCTTTCCGGCCTCGAATGAGAAGGACGCCACCTACTTCGCCCGCGCAGCGCAAATGCCGCTCAAGCACGTCAAGGTGTGTGCCTTCGGCATGACCCGCCGCCGCGGCATCCGCGTCGAGGAAGACCCCGGCATCCGCGCCCTGCTCGACGCCCAAACCGAGGTGATCACCCTGGTGGGCAAGACCTCGGCCTTTCACGTCACCGAGGTGTTGCGCGTCACGCTCGAAGAAAACCTGGCCATGATCGCCGACAGCGTTCGCCACCTGCGCGAGGCCGGCCGGCAGGTGATCTACGACGCCGAGCACTTCTTCGACGGCTGGAAGCTCGACCCCGATTACGCGCTGAAGACGGTGCGTGCCGCGGCCGAGGCCGGCGCGTCGACCGTCGTGATGTGCGATACCAACGGCGGCACGCTGCCCGAGGAAGTCGCCCAGATCACGCGCGACTGCGTCGCCAAGCTATCCGTGCCCGTGGGCATCCATTGCCACAACGATTGCGAGCTGGCCGTGGCCAACTCGCTGGCCGCCGTCGACGCCGGCGCCGAGCAGGTGCAGGGCACGATCAACGGCGTGGGCGAGCGCTGCGGCAACGTCGACCTGATCTCGGTGATCGCCAACCTGGCCGTCAAGAAGCAGGGCTACGAAGTGCTCGCCGGCGGCGGCGTCGAGCATCTCACCGAGCTGTCGCGGTTCGTCTACGAAACGGCCAACATGTGGCTGCGGCCCAATCAGCCGTTCGTCGGCCAAAGCGCGTTTGCCCACAAGGGCGGCATGCACGTCCACGCCATCGCTCGGGCCACGTCCAGCTACGAACACATCGCGCCGGAAACGGTGGGCAACGAGCGGCGGATTCTGGTCAGCGAATTGTCCGGTCGCTCGAACATCATGGCCGCTGTGGGGTCCACCGCCGCCGGGCAGGACAAGGCCGTGATGGATAAGATTCTTGCCCGCGTCGTCGAGTTGGAGAACCAGGGCTACCAGTTCGAGGCCGCCCAAGGATCGTTCGACCTGCTGGTCAAGCGCGTCACCGGCGAGTTCCGCCCGCACTTCGAGCGGATGCACTTCCGCGTCAACGTCGAGGCCGACGCGTCCGACGCCGTGGTGACCGAGGCAACCGTGAAGCTTCGCATCAACGGCACCGTGCGGCACGAAGTGGCCGAAGGAGACGGCCCGGTCAATGCTTTGGACGCCGCCCTGCGAAAGGCCTTAAACGGCCACTTCCCGAACCTGGCCGGAATGCAGCTTGTCGATTACAAGGTACGCGTCATCAACTCCGAGGCCGGCACCGCCGCCGGCGTGCGGGTGTTCATCGAAAGCCGCGACGACCATGAGGTGTGGGGCACCGTGGGCGTCAGCGAGAACGTGATCGAGGCCAGTTGGATCGCGCTGGTCGACAGCATCGAGTACAAGCTGTACAAGGACGAGCGCGGCGCCTCGGCCAGCCAATCGGCCGGAGCCCAGCCAGTGGCGACCTAGGGACCCGGCGTCCCGACTAGCAGGGCGAAAGTTGCGCTGTTTGCCGAGGCGCTGTAGCGGTAAAATCCTGGAATTGCACGCCCCGCCGCGGGCTCACCCGTCACTAGCCCGAAGCGCAAGCGAGGGTCGTTCGCCGAACCATCGAGTGCCTTCTCCCTCGCTCGCGCTTCGGGCTAGTAGCGACGGCGAATGATCCCGTGTGGGAACAATCGCACCAACCTCCCTCATCCCCAGACTGCCCGACATGTCGACCGAATTGGCCCAAGAGCTTCCCAAGCAATACGACCACCAGGCGGCCCAGGACCGCTGGTACCCGTTCTGGAAACAGGCGGGCTATTTCCACAGCGAGCCCGATCCGAAGCGCAAGCCGTTTACGATCGTCATCCCCCCGCCCAACGTGACCGGCGCCCTGCACCTGGGCCACGCGCTGAACAACACGCTGCAAGACATTCTCGTGCGCTGGCGGCGGATGCAGGGCTACAACACGCTCTGGATGCCCGGCACCGATCATGCCGGCATCGCCACGCAGGCGGTCGTGGAGAAGCGGCTGCTGCAGGAAGAGAACAAGACGCGCCACGACCTGGGACGCCCCGCGCTGGTCGAGCGCATCTGGGCCTGGAAGGAAGACTACGAGGCCCGCATTCTCGGCCAGCTCGAGCGGATGGGCGCCAGTTGCGACTGGGACCGCACCCGCTTCACGCTCGACCCCGTCTGCGCCCGCGCCGTGCGTCACACGTTTTATCGTCTGTTCAAAGACGGCTTGATCTATCGCGGCACGCGGCTGGTGAACTGGGACACGCACCTGCAAACCGCGGTCAGCGACGACGAGGTGACACACGAAACAATCAGCGGCCACTTCTTTCACTTTCGCTATCCCGTGATCGACCCCCAGGCCGGCGAACCGAAGTTTGTGGCGCTGGCCACCACGCGGCCCGAGACGATGCTGGGCGATACGGCCGTGGCCGTGCACCCCGACCCGGCCGCGGCGCTGGCGAAGGTGGAGAGCGACCTGCAAGCGCAGCTCGCCACGGCGGCGGAAAAGGAAAAGCCGGCTCTGCAAGCGCGGCTCGACGAATTGGCCGAGCGGCGGAAGAACCTGCTGCCGCGGCTCGAACAACTGCGCGACCTGGCCGCCGCGGGGCGCAAGGTGCGGCTGCCGCTGCTCGATCGCGAGATTCCGCTGGTGGCCGACGAGTGGGCCAAGCCCGAGTTGGGCAGCGGCTGCGTGAAGATCACGCCGGCCCACGACCCCAACGACTACGAGGTCGGCCTGCGGCAGAGCCTGCCGATGATCAACATCCTCAACCCCGACGGCACGCTCAACGAGAACGCGGGTCCTTATCAGGGCCTCACCATTCCCGATGCCCGCGAAAAGGTGGTGCACGACATCGACGGCCTCAAGCTGCTGGAAAAGATCGAGGACCGCGAGATCGAGCTTGCGCACTCCGACCGCTCGAAGACGCCGATCGAGCCCTACCTGGCCGACCAGTGGTTCGTGAAGATGGACCAGTTGGCCCAAAGCGCCATGGACGCGGTGAGCGACGGCCGCGTGAAGATCGTGCCGCCGCGTTACGCCCGCGGCTACCTTGACTGGCTGGGCGAAAAGCGCGATTGGCCCGTCAGCCGCCAGTTGTGGTGGGGGCATCAGATTCCCATCTGGTACGCGCCCACCGCCAGCGAGGCCGACCTGAAGAAGGCCTTCGCCACGCGCGACGACGTGTGTTGGCATCGCGACGAAGAGCACGATCAATGGCTCATCTGTGTGCTCGAAGGCGAACTGCCCGAGAACGCCGTGCCGGGTCACAAGCTCACTCGCGAAGTCGACGTGCTCGATACCTGGTTCAGCTCGGGCCTGTGGCCGCACTCCACGCTCGGCTGGCCGGACCAGACGCCCGAGCTCGAACACTACTATCCCACCAGCACGCTGATCACCAGCCGCGACATCATCACGCTGTGGGTGGCGCGGATGGTGCTGTTGGGCCTGTACAACGTGGGCGAGGTGCCGTTTCACGACGTGTTCATCCACCCCAAGATTCTCGACGGCTACGGCGAAACCATGTCGAAGTCGAAGGGCAACGGCGTGGACCCGCTCGACGTGATCGACAAGTTCGGCGCCGATTCGCTCCGCTTTGGGCTGGCCTACATGACCACCGAAACGCAGGACGCGCGGATGCCGGTGGAATTCGAGTGTCCCCACTGTCAGACGCTGATCGAGCAGACCAAGATCAACCGCGTGCTGCCGCGCATCGATTGCCCCAAGTGCGGCAAGCATTTTTCCACGCAATGGGCCAGCAAGCCCGAAGACCGCGAGCTGCCCCGGGCCGCCGTGGTGAGCGAGCGCTTCGAACTGGGGCGCAACTTCTGCAACAAGCTGTGGAACGCCGCCCGATTTGCGCTGTTGAACCTGGAAGGCTACGAAGCTGCGCCGGTGAAGGACAAGGACCTGGCCGTCGAAGACCGCTGGATCTTGAGCCGGCTTTCCACCGTGACCGCCGAAACGAACGACGCGCTGGAAGGTTATCGCTACGGCGACGCCGCTCGGGTGCTGTACGACTTTGCCTGGAACGAGTTCTGCAGCTTTTATCTCGAGATGGCCAAGGGCCGCTTGCAGGACGAGGCTTCGCGCCCGGTGGCGCAGCGGGTGCTGGCGCACACGCTCGACGTGCTGGTGCGGCTGCTGCATCCGATGGTGCCCTTCATTGCCGAGGAAATCTGGCAGCGGCTCGCCCAGGCCGCTCCCAAGCGCGGACTCGAGTCGCCCGAGCCGGCGGCCGAGAGCGTGATGATCGCCGCCTGGCCGGAAGCCGTGGCCCAGCGGCGCGATCCGCAGATCGAGGCCCGCTTCGCGCAGTTTCAGGAGGTGCTCAAGGGACTGCGCGACGTGCGCAGCCGGCAGAACATTCCCCCCAAGTCCCGCATGTCGTTTGCCGTGCGTGCCGACGCGGATACCGCGGCCTTGCTCAAGCCGATGGAGCCGTACTTCGAGTCGATGGCCGGTGCCGCGGCCACGGCCTGGGGCAGCGACGTCGAGGCCCCGCCCACCAGCGCCTCGTTTCGTGCAGCCGGAGCCGAGGTATTTGTCGATCTGGCCGAACATATCGACGTCGACGCTGAAATCGCCCGGCAGCAGAAGGAGCTCAAGCGGCTGGCCGGCGCGATTACGGGCAAAGAGAAGCAATTGGCCAACGAGAATTTCATCAAGCGGGCTCCCGCCGCGGTGATCGAGAAGGAGCGCGCGGCCCTGGCTCAATTGCAGGAACTGCAATCCGCCACCGAAGCGGCGCTCGATAAGCTGCAATCGGCACAGAAGTAGCACGGCGCTGGCAAGACGAGAATGATTCTCGCTTGACGCCGGGCGACGGCTTGCTCTTTTTTCTCGCCTCTAGCCCCTCGGCGTCGGCGCCATCTATAATCGAGGCATCGTCATTCATCCCCGGGTTAACTGGGAAAGGCACCGCATATGCCGGTCCACATGGAGCTTTCGCGGATCATTATCAGCGAAATCAACGATCAACAAGTGATCTACCTCAAGGAAGTCGACGGGGAGCGGACCTTTCCGATTCTGATCGGCATCTTCGAAGCCACGAGCATCGATCGCCGGGTCAAGCAGCACACTTCGCCCCGGCCGCTGACGCACGACCTGCTGGTGAACATCGTCGAGAACCTGGGGGCCGAGCTGCAGGACGTCGTCATCAGCGAGCTGCGCGAGCATACCTACTTCGCCAAACTGCGGGTGCGGCACGAGGGCGAGCTGATCGAAGTCGACGCGCGCCCCTCCGACGCCATCGCCGTGGCCGTCACCTGCGACCCCCAATTGCCCATCTACGTCAGCGAAGAAGTGCTCAACGACGTGTTGGGCGAGCCGTAGGCGGCACGCCGGTTCACCGAAAACGCGCGCCTTCGTCGGCGCGAGTCTCCACGATGCAAACGATCGCCCGCCTTGCGTTCCTACTGACGCTGCTTGCCTGTTTTTGTGCGCGTTTCGCGACGGCGGCCGATCCGCCGGCCGTCCACGACCTGCGGATGAACCAGGTGCAGGTCATCGGCACGCACAACAGCTATCACGTGCGCGAAGAGCCGCTCACCAGCCCGCGGGGCCGCACGCTCAACTACACGCACCCGCCGCTCGACGTGCAGCTCGATCGCGGCGTGCGAAGCTTCGAGCTCGACCTGTACGTGCGCAAGGGCAACTTCGAGGTATTCCACATCCCGATCATCGACGAGGGCACGACCTTCCGCCAGTTGACCGACGGGCTGGCCACCGTGCGAAAGTGGTCCGAGGCGCATCCCGACCACGTGCCGATCTCGTTTCTATTCGAGCTGAAGCGCAACGGCGCGCAGCTCGATAGCTCGCTCGAGGACGTCAACGCCGCGGTTCTCGACAAGCTCGACGAAGTGCTCCGCTCGAGCTTTGCCGAGGGCCAGATCCTCACGCCCGACGACGTGCGCGGCGAAGCATCGACCCTGCGCGACGCGGTCACCGGCCGCGGCTGGCCCACGCTGGACGAGGCTCGCGGCAAGGTGTTCTTCATCCTGCACGACCAAGGCGCCCAGCGCGCCGCCTACACCAAGGGCCATCCGTCGCTCGAGGCCCGCGTGATGTTCGTCCGCTCGGACGAGTCGCGCGACGACGCGGCCACGCTGGTGATGGACGGTCCCAACGATCCCGACATTCCGCGGCTGGCCAAGGCGGGCTACTACATTCGCACCCGCGCCGATTCGAGCCTCGAAGTCGAGTCGCCCCGTCAGCCGGCCCGCCGCGACGCGGCCTTCGCCAGCGGCGCCCACATCATCAGCACCGACTTCCCCACCGGCGAGAAGGATGCCGACACCGGCTACCTCGTCGAGTTCCCCGGCCAAGCGCCCGCCCGGGTCAATCCGGTCAACGGGCCCGAAGCGCTGCGGGGACAGACGTTGCAGGAGTAGTAAGGCGGCTGTCAGCGGCATCCGTCGAGACGTTGTCGCACCGCTCGTACCAGTGCCGCGCCTGAGTCTCTCGCAAACCGTCGCTGCAGCCGGCGAGCGAGCGGATATCCGATCCAGACCATGAAGTGGTTTGGCCGCGAAAACGCCAGGATGTCGTAGGTCACGCGGTCGGACGAGCGGTCCCATTCGATTAGGAACCTCTCTTCCCCCGACTCGGCATGGCCGGGCAGCGTGCCGTAGGCAAAACCGAATCGGCGCGACGGCCCGTCGTCGTCGGCGACGTACACGATTCGACATGCGTTGAGCCACCAGATCCCTGAGGCACGAGCGATAACAGCGACGACGGCACCCGGCGCCAGGCGTTTCGGTGGCGAGCACACTTGCAGCCAGCCAAGTCGGAAGTGCTCCCAACATTCCAATGCCGTCCGGGCGGCACGAAAGGCCGATTCTCCTTCGCCCACGAGGACGCGCGTTCGGTCGACCACGTACCCCGACGGCAGCCCAGGTGATGACGTCGAACCGACGCCGTCGTACGCGAAACGGAGGGTTTCCTGCGTTTCGAGAAACGAACGCACCGTGCTGGGATGTGGTTTGCAAAGAGACAACACGTCAGTTGAAACTTCTTCGATCTAGCGAGACTGACGGAGAAGTGGGATCCCCATACAGGTGAAACCGCGAACGCCAATTGTCGATCACGCCGGTCCCGTGTAGCTCAGCTCGGCTAGGCTTCCGCGGGCGGTGCATCGGAGTTTTCGATGCGACACAGGTAGGCCTCCTGCACGAGCACGTCCCGCGTCTTGCGCACGACGATGCGCCAGGCGCCGGATTCGATCTCGTCGCCGCCCTGCGGGGGTCGTCCCAGGCGTTCGACGATCCAGTCGTTGAGGGTGTAGATCGGCTTTTCGCCCGAAGCCTGCAAGTCAATTCCCGTTTTCTCGCGCAACTGGCTGAGCGAGACGAAGCCGCCGGCGATCCAACCCAGCGCAGCCCGATTCAAGTACGTCGGCATGCGGTCGAACTCATCGTGGATCTCGCCGACCAGTTCCTCCAGAATGTCCTCCAGCGTGATCATGCCAATGGTCTTGCCGCGGTGCTGCACCAGCGCAATGTGATTGCGCTCGCGAATCAAGTGTTCCAGGCAATCGGCCACCGATGCGTCGGCGTCCAGAATGCGCAAGTCGCGCAGCAGTCTTCGCAGCGAGGGATCGTGCGGTGCGAGGCGCAGCGCCGCGACGATGTCCTTGAAGTTCACGTAGCCGATGATTCGCTGGGCATTGCCCGGCTCCTCGGTAACCGGATACCGCGTGTGCATTCCCAAGTGGGCGGCCACCAGCGCCTCGGAGAGGGTTTGGTCTGCCGATAGCATGCCGATGTACTCGACGGGAAGCATGATTCGCCGTAGCGGCGTGGCGGCCAACCGCGAGGCACTGACGATGATGCCCTCTTCGCGGTGGCCGATCAGCCGTGACATCCGCGCCGTGGCGGCCGCCCCGCGCAGTTCCTGGATCGCCGTTTCTTGTGCGGCCCCTTGCTCGGATCTCCGCCCCCATCGGCTCAACGCGACGATCCACGTGACGGCCGACTCGAGAATCCACACCGCGGGCCAGACACTGTACGAAAACCATTGCATGGCCGGCGACAGCCGCAGGCAGACCCATTCCTGATTCCGCAGGGCGAAGACCTTCGGCACAAGCTCGCCAAACATGATCGTCAGCACCGTCAACGGGGCGACGACCAGGGCGATCGCCAGGAACCGGGCAGCCCCGCCGGAGACGCCCCACTCGCGCAGCAGCGGCTCGATCGATTCCTCCGCCCCCGCGCCGCCGGTGGCGGCCGCCGTGGCTCCCACCAGCGTGATGCCGAGCTGCACCACGGCAAGACTGGCCTCCATCTTCTCCTTCATGCGCAGGGCCGCCGCGGCACCGCGCCGATGTTGACCGGCCAGCGTGTGCAGGCGCGCCAAGCCAATCGAGGCCAGGGCGATCTCGTACGCCGCGAAAACGCCGTTGATGGCGATCATCGCGACGATGACGACCAGTTCTATCGTCCACATGGTGCTGCCGGTGAAATGCGGGCCCCCGTCTCCCGAAACGCTGCGGCGGTTCGCAGGCCGGGGAAACACAAGCATACTGACGGGGACCCTGATTCAAAACCGCTCCGGCGGATCGGCCGCCCGAACGATCGGTGACGCGACGGCCCGGCCCTCATCGGTCTCCCGGGCGCAAGAAGAGTTTCTTCGCCTCGACCGCCCAGAAAACGATCGTGCTTATTCCAATGCACAGGAGCAACTCATCGACGCCGAGTCCCGTCGTTTTGAAGATGCGCTGCAACGGCGGCCAGTAGATCACGGCCAGTTGCAGTCCGAACGTCAATGCCAGCGAGCCTAAGAGGGCCATGTTCGAGAAAAGGCCGATGCGAAATACCGAGTCGAACGACGAGCGAATGGCCAGCGCGTTTCCCAACTGGCTGAGCGTGAGCACGGTGAAAACGATCGTTCGCCAATGAACGTCGGCGGTGGATCCATAGGCCCAGGTCCAGTAGCCCAGCGCCAGCGAGACGACCCCCATCAGCAGCCCGATCCAGGCGATGTCGATGACCATGCTGCGGTTGAAGATATGCTCCTGCGGAGGGTAGGGCGGACGACGCATCGTGTCGCGCTCGGCCTTTTCCACGGCCAGGGCGAGACCGGGCAGGCCGTCGGTCACCAGGTTGATCCACAGGATCTGCAGCGGCAACAGCGGGAGCGGCATCCCCAGCAAGGGACCCAGCACCATCACCCAGATCTCGCCGGCGTTGCTGGTCATCGTGTACTTGACGAACTTGCGAATGTTGTCGTAGACGATGCGTCCTTCTTCGACGGCGTTGACGATGGTGGCGAAGTTGTCATCCAGCAGGACCATTTGTGACGCTTCCTTGGAAACGTCGGTGCCGGTAATTCCCATGGCCACGCCGATGTGAGCCTGCTTGAGCGCCGGTGCGTCGTTCACCCCGTCGCCGGTCATCGCCACCACCTCGCCTCGAGCCTGCAGGGCTTGCACGAGCTCGAGTTTGTGTTTTGGCGCGACGCGCGCATACACCGAAGTGTCGCGGACCGTTTCGGCAAGCGCCTGGCTGTCGATTCCCTCGAGCTGCTGACCGGTGAGCACCTGGCCGTCGTCGGCGATCGTGAGTTGCTCGGCGATGTATTTGGCGGTCAGCGGATGATCGCCGGTAATCATCACGGGGCGAATGCCTGCCGAACGACAGCGTGCGACGGCCTCGCCGACCTCGGGACGAGGCGGGTCGATCATGCCCAACATTCCCAGAAAAATCAGCTCCTGTTCGACCGATTCCAGGTCGCTGCCTGCCGGCGGGCTGGCCAGCGGCCGAAACGCCACCCCCAGGACGCGCATTCCGGAGGAAGCCAGTTGTTCGTTGGCGTCCGCGATGCGTTGTTTCCAGGCGTCGTCCAGCGTCTGCGGCTGGTCGTTGTCCCACACCCGTGGGCAGGCCGAGAGAATCCCGTCGACGGCGCCCTTGGTGAAGGCAATCCATTCGCCTTCGAACTGGCCCATCCGTCGCAGCGCGGCCTGGGCCGACGCATGGCCGTCGAAGCCCTCAGCGGGGCCCACGCGATGCACCGTCGTCATGCGCTTGCGGTCCGAGTCGAAGGGCACCTCGGCCTCGCGCGGCAAAGCCTCAAGCAAGTTGTCTTTGCGCAGCCCCAGGTAAGCCGCCGCGACGGCCAGGGCGCCCTCGGTCGGATCGCCGATGGCCCGAAATCTCTGGTGCTCGCTGTCGAACTCCAGTTCGGCGTCGTTGCACAAGGCAGCACCCGCCAGCAGCAGGGCCAGGCCGGAGTGGTCGGCGACCTGCTGCTGCAAACTTTCGATCTGCGGTGAAACTTCGGAGCCCATCGTGGGATGGCCCTGTTGCAGCAGCTCGGTCAACTCGATCCGATCGCCGGCGACGTCCAGCACGGCAACCGTCATGCGGTTTTCCGTGAGCGTGCCCGTCTTGTCGGAACAGATCACGGTGACCGAACCGAGCGTTTCGACGGCGGGAAGCTTGCGGATCAGGGCATGCCGGCGAAACATGCGACGCGCCCCCAGCGCCAAGGTCACCGTCGCCACCGCGGGCAAGCCCTCGGGCACCACGGCCACGGCCAGGCTCAGGGCGGTCATCAACATCAGCCGCGGGTCCTCGCCGCGGAGCATGCCCATTGCGAACACCAGCGCCACGATCAGAATCGCGGCCAAGGCCAGGCTGCGGCCAAGCTGAGCCAAGCGCGTTTGCAGCGGCGTGGGCTCGGCCTCGACGCTTTGCAGCGATTGCGCGATATGGCCCAGCTCGGTGCTCATGCCCGTTGCCGTGACGACGGCCTGACCGTGGCCGTACGTCACGACCGTTCCCATGTAGGCCATGTTGGTGCGGTCGCCCAGCGGCAGATCGTCCTGGGTCAGCGCCTCCACCTGCTTCTCGACAGCTTCCGATTCGCCGGTGAGGGCCGCCTCCTGAATCTTCAGATTGACCGACTCCAGCAAGCGGCAATCGGCCGGAACGTAGTTGCCGACCTCCAGCAGCACGACGTCGCCGGGCACCAGCTCGCGGGCGGAAATCTCCCGCACCGCCCCGTCGCGGCGCACGCGGACGATGGGCACGGCCAACTTCTTAAGCGCTGCCAGTGCCCGCTCGGCGCGATAGTCCTGAGCGAACCCCAGCGCGGCGTTCAAGACCACGATGGTCATGATCACCACCGCGTCGGTGTACTCCTGCAGGAAGAGAGAGACCGCGGCCGCCACCATCAGCAACAGGACCATGGCCCCGCTGAGCTGCTCCCAAAGAATCCGCCACCCTCCGCGCCCCCCCGTTTCCACGAGCTCGTTGGGGCCGTAGGTTTCATGCCGCAATGCGACCTCGTCGCTTGCGAGACCCTTCGCGGCGTCCGTGTCGAGTTCACAGGCGGCATCTGCAACCGTTTGGCGATGCCAGGCTTTCATCCAGTTCCTTTCCCAGTGCGAGAACCGCAGCTAGCGACGTCTGTCGAAGTGAAGGGCCCGCCCTTTTGAAATGTCATCGCCCCAGTACGATCCGGGCTCAGCGATCGCCACGTTATGCCACAGCGTCCCGGGCATCGCCGACAGACCCGGCAAAGACATCGTCTGCTGCCGCTTACCTTTAGAGAAGCTCGTTTGCCCATGGGGACTCCTGCCCACGCAAGCCTGCTGCGGGGATCGAGCCCCGGCGAGGACTACTGAGCCTACTGCCGGTGTCGTGGTTTGCAACCCTAGAGCGGGCGACCGGCGCCGAGTGGGGAATGCCGGCCGCTCGCTTTGCGAGTCGAACGTTGACAAGCGCCGCTCGCCAGGGCGCCGGTCCACACGCCGGCCCGGCCTTCGGTTCGATCCTCCCGACGCAGTTGCCGATCGCAGCCATTGGTGCCGCGCGGCCGTTCCGCATCCCCACCGTCGCTTCTGAAACCTGCCCAAGAAGCGGGCACGCCTGTCGCGTAATGATGCAACTCGTTGCCGCGGCGGAACTTGAGCGAAAGTTCCCCGTGCTTGCCCCTTTCCGCCGCGCTCATTCGAGGGGTGCGCGACCAAAGTCGTTGAATCGTCACGCGTTCCGTGCTGTTAGCGCGCCGACAAGAGATCTGGACGCGAATCGCCCGCTCGCTGGTCGAGTCGCGGTTTTTCTTACGGCACCGCGTTTCGGGCACGGACTTTGCCTTTCGCCCTGCTGGCCGCAACCTTCCGCGCGACAAACTCCAAAGCCAAGCCTATTCAGCATCGCGTTCAACCCGCTCACCCTTACCACGAGGCCGCCGAATGCAGACCAGCCCTACACGCATTGCGACGGCCCAAATCTCCTGCGTGCCCGGCGACGTCGGCGCCAACCTCGAGACGATCACCCGCGTCGTGCACGAAGCCGGCGCCGACGGCGCCGAGTTGGTCGTGCTTCCCGAGCTGGCCCTCTCGGGCTATTCGGTCAGCGATCACCTGGCCACCGCGTCGGTGCGATTGAACAGCCCCGAGATCGACCACCTGTGCCATCTTTCGCGCCGCACGGCGATCGCCATCGGCCTGATCGAAGAGACGCCGGACCATCGTTTCTTCAATAGCGCCATGTTCTTTGCCGGCGGCGAGCTGTTGCATCTGCACCGCAAGGTCTATCCGCCCACGTACGGCATCTTCGCCGAGCGCAAGCTGTTCGGCGTGGGCAGCACGCTCTCGGCGTTCGACACGCCGGTGGGCCGCGTGGCGATGCTCATCTGCGGCGACGCCTGGCATCCATCGCTGCCGTACCTGGCGGCGCACGACGGAGCCGACCTGTTGCTGATCATGGCCGCCAGCCCCCGGAACGGATTGGGTGACGCGATCAGCTCGCCCCAGGCGTGGCAGCGGCTCACCTCGACCTACGCGCTGACGATGTCGTTCTACGTGTGCTTTGCCAATCGCGTTGGCAGCGAAGACAACTTGCATTTCACCGGACATTCGCATCTGATGGACCCCACGGGCAACGTGCTGGCCGAGTGCGCGCACGACCGCAGCGGATTTGCCCTGGGCGAGTTGTGCAAAGACCAATTGCGTGCCCAGCGGCTGAATCTGCCGTTTCGGCGCGACGACCGTTTGGAGTTCGTGCTCGAGTGCGGTCAGCGCATTCGACAGAACGCTCACCAGCGCGACATGCAGGCTTGGGGCGAAGTGGCCGGCGGTACCCGAGCGGCGACTCCGCAGGACGTGGCGGGGCGGATTCATCCCGCGCCGCCGCTGGGATCACCCGAGGCGACGCTCTCCGAGGGCGACCGCTCTCGCTGGGCGATCTAGCAGCCCAATAGCGACGACGAGAACACCTTGCCGCCCGGCGCTAACGGCCAGCAGCCGAAATCGCCGTGGTGGCCCAAGACAATAGGCGGTTTCGCATGTGCGGGATTGGCGGCGTTTGGGGCGGAAGTGAGCACGCGGTCGTCTTGAACATGATGAAGCAGATGGTCCATCGCGGACCGGATGCCGAAGGCTTCTATGCCGGCGCGTACGGCTGCCTGGGCCACCGGCGGCTGTCGATCATGGACCTCGTGGGCGGCGATCAGCCGATCTACGATCGCGGCGGCATTCGCGCCATCGTCGGCAACGGCGAGCTCTACAACTACCCGATGCTGAAGCGCGTGCTCATCCAGTATCGTGAGTTCATGACGCACAGCGATACCGAGTCGGCGCTGCACCTCTACGAGCAGCTCGGCCAGTCGGCCGCCGAGCAGCTCGACGGGATGTTCGCGCTGGCCATCGCCGACCACGACCGGCTGTACCTGGCCCGCGACCCGCTCGGCATCAAGCCGCTGTACTACGGTTATCGCGGCGACAAGCTGGTGTTTGCTTCCGAGTTGAAAGCCATGGTCGGCGCGGCCGACGACGTGCGCGAGTTTCCGCCGGGCCACTACTATCGCACGGGCGAAGGCTTTCATCGTTATCACCACTTCGAGGCGCGGGAGCCCGAGCCCGGCTCGGTGACCGATCATGCCCGCCGCGTGCGCACCACGCTCGAGCATGCCGTGAGCAAGCGGCTGATGAGCGACGTTCCCGTGGGCGCGTTTCTCTCCGGCGGACTGGACAGCAGCCTCATCGCCGCGATCGCCCGGCGGCACGTCGACCGGCTGCACACGTTCTCCGTCGGCCTGGAAGGCAGCCCCGATCTCGAGGCGGCCCGTGTGGTGGCCGCGCACCTCGATACCGATCATCACGAGTACGTCTTCACGGTCGAAGAAGTGCTCGAGGCGCTGCCGCAGATCATTTACTTTCTGGAATCGTTCGACCAGGATCTCGTCCGCAGCGCGATTCCCTGCTATTTCGTCTCGCGGCTCGCGGCCGAGCACGTCAAAGTGATCCTCACCGGCGAAGGGGCCGACGAAATCTTCGCCGGCTACGCCTACTACGCTGGCATTCGGGACGTGGGGCAACTGCACCGCGAGTTGCTGCGGTCGGTCACCTCGCTGCACAACATCAACCTGCAACGCGTCGACCGGCTGACGATGGCGCATTCGCTCGAAGGCCGCGTGCCTTTCCTCGACCTCAAGATGGTCGAGCTGGCTCAAACCGTGCCGGCCGAGCTAAAGCTGTTTGCCGAGTCCGACGGCACGCTGACCGCGAAATGGATCCTTCGCAAAGCCTGCGAGGATCTGCTGCCCGACGAAATCACCTGGCGGCGCAAGGAGCAATTCGACGAAGGCAGCGGCACGGCCGACATCATGCCCCAACTGCTCGCCCGGGCCATGTCGGAGCCCGCAGCGGTCGGCTATCGTACGGCCCACCCCGAGGCCCGGCTGCGCTCGGCCGAAGAGTGCACCTATCACAAGATCCTGTGCGAGTCGTACGACGACCCTCGCCCCGTTCTGGCCAACGTCGCCCGCTGGACCGACCGCCCCGCGGCGTAAAGCGCTCGCGGCGCGATCTCCCCGAACGTGTACAATCGCGATGGTTACGCGTCCTGTCACCACACGGCCACGGGAGGTTCCGCGATGCGAACGTCGAAGAGGTTCTTGTGCGGTGGTGGTGCCCGGCCAGTTCATCGTCGGCGCAGAGCGGAGGGCGTGTTGGCGTCCACTTTTCTGTTCGTATCACTCCTGCTCGGCTGCCAAGGCTCGGCCGACCATGAGGTTGCGGATGCAAGCTCGGCGAAAACGAGCGAGCAGACACCGGCGCCGGCGCCTGCGGCCTCGTACGCCACGCCCGAGGATACGTTCGACACGGCCCGCGAGGCCATGATGCGGGAGGATTTCGGTGCGCTGGTCGACTGCCTGTCGCCAGACGGGCGGGCGGAGTTGGCCGGCACGCTGCGCCTACTCGGCGGGTTGCTGCATGCCATGGGCAAGGTCGACGGAGCGAAGCCGAACGCGGTTGCGCTCTCCGAAGCCGTGGAAGAAGCCGGTAAGGCGTACCAACAGGCCGACGCTCCGCAAGTGAACCTCGATCTTAATGCGCCCGAGGAAGAGCTGCGCGCCCAAATTCGCGAAGCGGGCAGCGCGATCACCGACCAGCGGGCGTTTGTCGTCGCCATGCTCGACGCCCTGGCCGAACACGGCGACAAGCAGCCGGACAGGGCCCAGTTCGAGGCCGCCGTGCTCGAAGACTTGAAGATCGATGGCGATCGGGCCGAGGCGACCATCAGTGTCGGCTTTCTCGACGGGCGACCGACGCCGGTCGTCTTCCGCAAGCTGGACGGTGCTTGGAAGATCGACGCCATGGGAAAACTCGGCACGTCCTGAGGCACGCGCACGCCCGGACGGTAGACGAAGCGCGCGGGCTCGAGGCTAAACCTGCGTGTCGGCCTGGCCGTAGTGCTGCACCTGCTCCACCTCGATGCTGGCCACCGCGTCCAACAGCCGCATCATCTGCTCAACATCGGTACGGGTGAATTCCTGAGCGAACCGCTCGAGGCTGCGCCGGCGAAACTCGCCGGAGGCCACGATCCCCGCGGAAATGTGACCAAAGGCCACCAGATGCTGCTTCGCCTCTTCTCCGCGACCCTCGTGGGCAGCGGCGGCCCAGGCTTTCAACTCGGCAAGGGCTTTGTTCGTAACCATCGAGCACCTCTCTTCTCCAAGCGGAGACCACGCGGCGTGATCCCCGCGATTCAATGCCTGCCAGACCCAGCAGGCAATTCCGGTGCCATGGCCCGCGTCATCGGTGCGACGCGTCCGAACCTGCGCAAACTGCCGAAAGCGTCCTGGCGGGCGATCGACTCTCGGCCGCGCTGCCAGGCGCTCGACCACGCGGCTGGCTCCAAGTCGGACAGCGCCGCGGCGGCGCGCGACCTTTTGGTCTCACGCCGCGCGATCACGCTACGACTGGTTGAAGTACTCCGGCGTCGAGAGCAGCCTCTGAGCCACTTCGCCTTCGCTCAGCGCACCGTCGTCGAGTAGGCTGGTCCAGGTGAACAGCCCCTGCGAGTCGGGGTTGCGCTCGAGGAAGTCGTTGTAGAAGGTTTGCACGACGTTCACGTGCCGCTCGCGAACGTTGAGCAGGCCGTTGGCCACTTCTTCCAGCGTAAGCAGCCCGCTATCGAGCGAAGTTTCCCAGAAGGCCTGCCCGCCGGCGTCGGCCTCGCGCCCCAGCACGTCGCGATAGACTTCGAGCACGTATTCGGTGATCGGCGGATTGTTCGCCAGATACTCGTTGGTGGTCAGAAAAGCCTGCATCACCTCTTCTTCCGTGGCTCCGTTGCGCAGGATCGCGATCCAGGTCTGGCGTCCGGCCGGATCGGGGGCGCGATCCAGGAAAGTCTGGTAGTAGCTGTCGACCTGCATTCCGCGATGTTCTCGGCTCTGCCATAGACCGCGCACCACGTCACCGCGCGTGCCTCCGTTGTTCAGTAGGTTCAGCCAGACCAGCAGCCCTTCCTGTTCAGCCTCGCGGTCGAGGATGTCCTCGTACAAGTTGCGCACGAAATCGGCCGATTCGTCGTCGACCAGCAGCGAGAACCTGTTGGGCGTGGGATCCAGGTCGGACCCGCCGCCCGCCACGCCGCCGTCGTCCTGCACCTGGAACGTGAACGACGTGCTCGCCGTCACGTCCGGCGGACTTGTGGCGGTAAACTGCAGTCGACCGAGCGTGATCTGGTCGGCGGGGATGACGTCGAATTGGGCCACGCTGAAACCGTCGAACGTCAGCCTGCCGCTGTCGGGCAGCGACGAGATTCTAACCGCCGCGAGTTCGTCGGGCAGGGCGTCATCGGTATCGCTGAATCCGAAGTCGCTCGTGCTGAAGGTGTAAGTCTCTCCCGGGGCCAGGAGCACTTGGGCATCGCTGCCGGCAGGAGGATTGTTGAACCCGTCCTCCTCGATGGCAATCACGTCCGCGGCCGCGGGCATCGACGCCGACAGCACGGTCCGCGCCTCCAGGGGTTCCACCAAGGCACGATGTTGCGCTCGCCGGTGACGTGCCGCTCGAAAGAAATGACTGCCGGGTTCGTTCTTCGAAAACATGCTCCTCTCCCTCCTCCCAGGCGCACGCGCAGGTGCGCAACCGTCGCGGAATCAACTCTGACAGGGGTAAAGCAAACGTTGTGCCGACGTGCCCGCGCCGGCGCGGCGAGAGCGTCGCGATTGCGCCGCAAAGAGCGCCTAACTGCAAGCGTGCCGCCGGGAAACGTCCCGCGACCATTGCGAGGCGAATCGCATGGAATGGCCGAGAGCACGGCACATTCTGGTCGGGGCGCGAGCGTGCTGACCCCGCGGCGTTCGGTTCCCCGGCGCTAGGAATTGGTCGCGGCCGGCCGACGACTGCCGATCGTGTCCCAGCGCGCCTCGTGCGGCATCACCCGGCGCTCGATCGATACCGCGGCGGCCTCGCCCATCGGCACGGCGTTGCCCGTCACGCGGTAGCTGGAGTAGGCAAGGAAGTCGCCGCTGATGCAGCGTCCGGCCATCAGCAGCCCGTCGGGCACGGCTCCGGCTGCGGCAGATAGGGCCTTGGTTTGCAAGTCCAACGATAACACAGACCGCCGCGCGGTTGCAGCCGGGCGCTCGCCGCGTCATTCTGGGAGGGAAGTTCAACGTGCCAACGAACTCCCAAGAGTCCTTCCATGCGACGTGAGTCTCGGCTGATCTGCCTGGCGGTAGCGCTGCTCGGTCTGGGCGAAGTGCCGACCGCCGCCGAAGAGATCGTGGCCGATCTGTTGATCGTCGGCGGAACCGAATCGGGCTGCGCTGCCGCGGTGCAGGCCGCGCGGATGGGCGTCGAGCGCGTCGTGCTGGTCAATGACATCGAGTGGCTCGGCGGGCAGTTCTCGGCCGAGGCCTTGGGCGCCATCGACGAGAACCGCGCCGAAGGCTACGACGGCACCGTGCCCATTCCCCGCTCGGGCCTGTTTCGCGACGTCGTCGACGCCATCGAGTCGAGGAACGCCGAGCGCTACGGCGGCATCAAGCGTCCCGGCAACACGCGGGTGATCACGACCGTGCGGCCGGTGGTGGCCGAGGGCGTATTTCGCGAGCTGCTCGCGCCGTACGAGCAAAGCGGCCAGATCACTCGCTATTCGAACTATCGCGTCGAGAAGGTCCTCACCGAGGGCGGCCGGGTGCGCGGCGTCAGGTTTGCCTCGACCGGGTCGCAGCCGCCGCTCACGGTCCGCGCCGCGCTGACGATCGACGCCAGCGACTTTGGCGACGTGGTGCGCGGTTCCGGCGCGGCGTGGGACGTGGGAGTCGATGCCCGCGCTGAGTTTCACGAGCCCAGAGCCCCGGCCGCCGGCGAACCGGCCACCGACGTCAACCCGATCACCTGGTGCCTGATCGTCGAAGAGCAACCCGACGCCACGCCCATCGAGCGTCCGAGCGGCTATCGCGAAGAGGCCTTTCGCGGCAAGTGGGGCTGGATCGACGAGACGTTCGCCTACACCACGCGTCGGCTGGTCGACGGCCACGGCTTTGTCCAGATCGATCACCCCGACGTGCTGCTGATTAACAATCCCAACGTCGACTACCCGCTCGATGTGTTTCCCCAGCACGTGGCCCAGGCGCTCGAAGCGGCCGAGCCGGGCGCTTCGCACAAGTCGCTGGTGGCCATGACGCCCGAGCAGCGCGCGATCGTGTTTCGCGACGCCAAGCTCCGCTCGCTGCAATACTTCTACGACCTGCAGCAGCGGTTTCCCAAGTTTCGCAAGCTCGCGCTGAGCGACGAATTCGGCACGCCCGACCGCCTGCCGCCCAAGCCTTACGTGCGCGAAAGCCTGCGCCTCGTGGCCCGGCATATCGTGCGCGAGCCGGAAGTGCTCGGCCACGGCGCCCGGGCCCACTACGCCGCGACCATGTTCCCCGACGCCGTGTGCTGTTGGCAGTTCGAGCTCGACTTTCATCCCACCCGGCGTTCCTGGCTCACCGACGAGGGCAGCACCGGCCCGTGGGAAGCCGACTTTCGCGGCAACCGCCGGTTCGGCCGCGGCGGCACCGGCCGGGCCGTATTCCCCTTGCGAGCGCTCGTGCCTGAGAAGATGCACGGGCTGCTCGGCGCGCAGAAGAATCTCGGCTACACCAGCATCGTCAGCTCTTCGTTCCGCTTGCACGACCAATCGATGCACGTCGGCCAGGCGGCCGGTGCCGTTGCCGCGGTCAGCCTGAAGCACGACGCCGACCCAGCCGAACTCTATCTCCAGCCGCAACGCCTGGCCGAAATCTGGTCCGGCCTGCTCGACCACAACGACGGAGCGCCACTGGCCATCTGGCCGTTTGCCGACCTCGATCCCTTCGACCCGGGCTTCGCGGCCATTCAACAACTGGCGCTGCGCCGCGTGCTGGTGCTGGGACCATCCGACACGTCGTTTCACCCCGACGAGCCGGCGGCGCCCGCGTGGTCGCAGCAGATCGCCGCGGCAGTCCGCGCGGCCGGATATGAACTCTCCGATGCATCGCTGCCCGAAGATTCGCCCACGCGCCGCGACGTGGCCGTTGCCATCTGGAAGCAGATCGCCGCACAGCCTGTCCCCAAGATCGAGCGCGCCACGGAAGACGACGCCGACGGCGACAACATCCCCGACGCCCGTGACCCCTTGCCGTTCACGCCGGGCACGGCGAGCTGGAAAGGCGATTGATCTGCAGCGTCATCCGCCGGCGAGCATCATCCCTCGCCGTCCAACTCCGCCAGCTCCTTTCGCAGCCGCTCTTTCTCCGCCTCCGGCAACTCCACGAGGCTGATCCCCTTGAGCCCCGCGGCCATGGCCCACATCCAGGTGAGCGTGGCCCCGGGATGCTGTTGCTTGACGAGCCGATAGGCGACCGCCGGACCGACGCGTTCCAGATCGGCCACGGTCTGAATGCCGACCCGCCGCAGCCAGACCCCGCTCGACGTGCCCATGTTGCGAAGATTCTCGACCGGCTCGCCGAGATCGCTCGCCCGGCTCGAAAACCCCACGTCGGCAAACTTGTTCTCCAGCTCGCGCAGGTGCCGCCCGGTGGCGGTGTGGATGACCACGGCCTGGTTGCGGCCGGCCGTTTCCACCTTCCGCACGCCGTGCCCGAACCCCTTCAGCCGTCGCCGGGTCTGCGAGGCCCCCAGGTTTACAAACAGCTTGTCGCCCTTGGGCTCAGCCATAGAACACGGCCAACCAAATCGTCGGCTCCTCGGGCGCCGCGACCTATCACCCGATCCCGTTCATCCACGTAATCGACAATTGCAAGACCGTGGCGATCGACACCCAAATCAGGTACGGAATCTGCGCGGCCGCCACCCAGCGATAGTATCTCCAGATTGCGATCATCATCCAGACGATGGTCGCCCACACGACCAGGATATTGACCGTCGCCAGGGGCAGGCTGCGCAGTCCGAACAGGATCGGCGTGAAGAGCAGATTGGCCGCCAGGTTGATGCCGAAGGGCAGGGCGGCTCGCCACGGCACGCGTTTGCGAAACGCCTGCACGAACACGAAGCCGAACGTGGCGGCGATGATCGGATAGAGCATCCACCAGATCAAACTGATCGTCTGCGGCGCCGGCGTCCAGGCCGGCTTTTCTAGCGCCTCGTACCAGTCCATCGATCGCTCGTGTTTCGATTGACTCGCTCGCCTAGAACAGCAACTCCAGGCCCGCCAGCACGACCACGGTCCAGATGAAGGCCTCGAAGAGCTTCTGCGGGATCACCGCAACCAACAGCCGCGCGGCGACCACGCCCACCAGCGAAAGCAGCCCCAAGGCGAAGCTCAGCGGCAAGTCGTTGAGCGTCACACTTCCGATCGCCCAGTGCAGCGGCAGGCAAACCACGTTGCTGATCAGAATAAGCGAGGCAAACGTGCCCAGGAACACCAGTTTCGGCAGGCCCAGGCGGATCAGGTAGGCCACCAGCAGCACGCTGCCCGCGTTGGCCAACATGCTGAAGGAACCGGAGCAGACGCCCACGGTCCGCTCGACGAGCTTGCTTCGCTCCGCCGGCTGAGGGTCTGGCGGCTCCGGCGGCTCGGGGTGCAGGCGCTTGGTCCCGAAGTGAAAGAACACCAACAGCAGCAGGATCGCGCCGATGAAGTGCTGGTAAAAGGCTCCCGGCAGCAGCACGAACACCAGGGTGCCGACCAACGTACCGGAAATCAAGAAGGGCAACATCCGTTTCACGAACGCCAGATCCGCGTGGCGGCGGTAGATCACCACGCCAAACAGATCGGCACAAATCAGCACCGACACCAGCATGCCCACCGATTCCTTGGCACCGAACACCTTCACGTACATCCAAACCGCGAGGCCGCTGATGCCGGGTAGGCCTCCCTTGCTCATGCCTACGAACAAGGCGCCGAGAACGACCAACACCCAGTCGAGTGTGGAGAGCTGGAAGCTGTGAAGATAGTCGAGCATGGTGCTTCCAGCCGCGGTCCTAGATCACGCAACTCCTGAGGTGCTCGCGCTGGAACCGCCGGCGATGCTCCTCGATGGACCGGGCGACGAACTTTCGAACCTTCGGCTCACGACTTTTCCAGCGCCTCGTTGGGTACGTCCTCGCTCGGAGCTTCGTCGGCGTGGCGGACGTTGTCCCGTTGCAACTCGGTCAGTTGTTCGGCCTGGTCGAGTTCGGCAGTCCACCTCTTGTTCAACCCGGGCCAGTCCAATTCGCTGTCGTACAGGGCCTCGTAGACGCGATCGGCACTGAAGGGCAGGCTCGACAGCCGCACGCCGATGGCATCCTTGACGGCGTTGCCCAGCGCCGCACTGATCGGGATGATCGGGGCTTCGCCCATCGCCTTGGCGCCCATCGGGCCGGCCGGATCGCGGGTGTCTGCGTAGTAGATCTCGCTGCGCGGAATGTCCGCAAAGGCCGGGATGCGATAGTTCCGCAGCGTCGCATTCAGGACTTCGCCTTCCTCGTCGATCACCACCCGTTCGAACAAGGTGGTTCCAATTCCGTGCGCGATGCCGCCCTCGATCTGACCGGCCAACTGCATGGGATTCAACACGGTGCCCGCGTCCACGGCGTGTACACTCTGCAGAATGCGGATCTCGCAGGTGTCGGTGTTCACCGCGACACGAAAGCCCTGCACGAGGAAGGCCGGCGAGTTCGGCGTGGCAACCGCCAGGCGTGTGACGTGGAATTCCTGGTCGGCCTGTGGAGTCTGCCGGTAAAGCTCCGCGAAGCCGATCGATTGGCCTGCGAACACCACATGCCCGTCGATGAGTTTGCCGTCCGCGACGGGGCAACCCAGCCGCCGGGCGGCGGCGGCAATCAGGCGATCTTTCAGAGCTCGGGCCGCCAGCTCGACCGCTTTGCCCGACACGCTGGTTCCGGCGCAAGCGAACGTGCCGGCGTCGTAGGGCGTTCGGTCGGTGTCCGCGACTACGGTCTCGACGTCCGCGGCGCGGACGCCCAGCACCTGCGCCGCGATCTGGCGGATCGCGTTCATCGAGCCGTTTCCGAACTCCGCCAGGCCGTTGGCCAGGTGGAAGGTGCCGTTCGGCCCGAGGAACAGGTCGGCCTGGGAACGGTGCTGGCTGGGTGGCGAGGATTCGTGAAAATGAATCGCGATTCCCCGGCCTTCGCGCCACATGTCGCCCGCGGGCTTGGGCTCACCGCGACCGCTGTTGAGGGCCTGTTCCACGAAATCGACGCATTGGTCCGCGCCGTAGATCTTAGTGCTGCCCTCGGCGCCCGGCGCGCGATCCTCGCGAAGCATGTTGATCCTGCGCATCTCGATCGGGTCGATCCCCAGCTTTTCGGCCAACTCGTCGATTGCACTCTCGATGGCAAACGTGGTCTGGGTTCTCCCGAACCCGCGGAAGGCGCCCGCGGGAATCGCGTTGGTGTGAACGGCGTAGCCCGCCCCTTTCTTGTTCGGGCAGCGATACGTTTCCACCGGCGAGCGGAGCGCCGCGGCCAGCACCTCGCCGCCGTGATTGCGATAGGCGCCCGTATTCGAAACGGCGCGCAGCTCGATGGCCGTGAGCGTGCCGTCGCGCCGCGCCCCGAGTTTGACCCGCATCTGGTAGGGATGCCGTCCCGGGCCGGCGATGAACTCCTCGCCGCGGGTCCATTCCCACTTCGTCGGCCGTCCCGTCTTCAAAACGCCCAGGACGCACAGGTCCTCGGTCAGCATTTCCTGCTTGGCCCCGAACCCGCCGCCCACGCGCTCGGAGAACACGTGCAGCGACTTCGGGTCAAGCGAGAAAAGGTAGGCGAGCTTTTCCTGGATCAAGTGGGGCGTTTGCGTATCGGTTCGCACGTGGATGCGCCCGTCGTCGGACTTCCAGGCGATACTTCCATGGGTCTCGAGATGCACGTGTTGCACGCGCTGGGTGAAGTATTCCCCCTCGTAGACTTCGTCCGCCTCTTCAAATCCCCGGGCGACGTCGCCGATCTCACTCTCGGTGTGCTTGAAGATGTTTCTCGCCGGATCATCGATGCGGGCCGCGGCTCCTTCCGGAAAGAGCTGCGGAGCCCCCGGCTGCATGGCTTCCTCGGGATCGAACACTGCCGGCAGCACTTCGTAGTCGATCTCGATCAGCCGGCAGGCCTCCTCCGCAATCGCCTCGCTGTCGGCATACACGGCCACCACGCGCTGTCCGCGGAAACGCACCACGTTGTCTAGCAGGTACGTATCGTCCGGGTTGCAGTGATACTCGTCGTGCGTCGCCGTGGTAAACGGCTTGCGCGGCACATCTTCCCAGGTCACGATCAACCGCACGCCCGGCAGAGCCTTGGCTGCGTCCTGGCGGATCCGAAGCACCTTGGCATGGGCATGCGGCGAGCGGACCACTTTGACGTGGAGCAGGTTGTCGATGGCGCAGTCCATCGTGTAGTGCTCGCGGCCGCGTACGAGCCCTGTGGCAAACGTGCTGCCGATGTTCGAGCCGCACGCGCGTCCGGCGACGTCTTCGTCCACGACCGCGCGGCCCCGCACGGCGTCCTCGATGGCGCGATAGCCGGTGCAGCGGCATAGGTTCCCTTTGAGCCGGAAGGGAAGGTCCTGCTTGTCTTCCTCACCCAGGCTCGCGCAGGTCATAATCATGCCCGAGGTGCAGAAGCCGCACTGGAAGGCCTGAGCCTGCAGGAACGACTCCTGCATGGGATGCAATTGGCCGTCCGGAGCGAGCCCCTCGAGGGTCGTGACCTCCCGATTTTCGGCGCGAAAGGCGGGCACCAGGCAGCTATGCACCGGGCGCCCGTCGAACCAGACCGTGCATGCCCCGCAATCGCCGGCATCGCATCCTTTGCGGACCGCGAACCACCCCAGGTCGCGAAGGTAGGTGCGCAGGCACTGCCCCGGCGCGGGCTCCCGATCGAACTCTTGTCCGTTGACCCGAAGTTTCATGAATGCTCGCCGCTGAGTTCTGCGCGGATCTGCTCCGCGAACAAGTAGGTAAGGTGTTTCCGGTGGCGCGGCGAACCGTGCGTGTCGTCCAAGTACATGTCGTCGGCAATCGCGGCGTCCAGGGCGCCGCGCACCTGGGCGCTGGTGACTCCAGCCGCGAAACGAAACTGGTACGGGCGCAACGTAGCGGCGGTCACGGTCAACAGAATCTCGCCGTCGCCGGGGTCGCGCGTGCCAATCAACAGCGCCTCGGACCGGCCCTGGTGCGTGAGGGTGAATCTGCGGAAGGCAAACGTCTTCTCGAGCGCCGCCTGCGGCAGAAAGACCGACCGCAGCAGCTCGCCGGGCTGCAGGATGTTCTGGTTGTCGCCGGTGACGAACTGGGCCACCGGCACGTGGCGCTTCGCGCCGTCGCGGGACCACAGCGTGCACGTGCCTTCGAGCGCTGCGGTCAATGCGATCATCGGGCCGGCCGGCAACGACATGGCCAGGTTGCCTCCCACCGTGGCTTCGTTCCAGATCTTGTAGGAGGCCAGAAACGATCGGCAGCAGATGGGAATCAAGGGGGCCGCCGACCATTCCGGCGGCGCCTGGAATTGGTCCAATTGCACCACGCGGCAGGTGGCAGCGATTTTGAGCCCCTCGGGCGTGACCTGGAGCGGCTGCCAACCGAACCCTTCGAGATCGATCAGGGTATCGGTATGCACCTGCGGTTCCGAAAACAGCCAGGTTCCACCGGCCAGCCAGGCGTGCCCGTCGGCCCAGGTTTCCACTTCTTCCGGACAGCGCGGTCGCCGAACGGTAGTGATCGTGTGCAGGTCCATAGTCGAAAGCGTCTCGGTGGACTTCAATGTCGGCATGCCGTCGGCCGGCCAGCAAGCAAGCCGGGCCTGCGGCAACGAGGCGGGACTCGAAAAGGAATCGCGGCAGTCGGCGGCCGCGGATCCCTTCGAGCAACAGGTGCTTGGCGATTGCTCGCCGGTGGGTTTAGCGTCCGATGGACGCGATGCCGTTGAACCGGCCGCCGCTGATGTACCAGCCTTCGCCACAAGCGCGGCACCACACGATGCGCGTGCGCACGCGAATCGAATAGCCGCCATCGCTGCGCACGCTGATCTCGACTTCGCCCTCGGGAAGATCCATGTTGTGGATCAAGCCGATGCCGGTTTCCGAGATCTCGCGCGTGAAGGCCGAATAGCGATGGCCGTCGTCCATTTCGAGCGACACCGGCCGAAAGAACGCATAGCGCACGTCCGACCGCCGATCGGCACGAAGAGCCGCCTTGGCTTCGACGATCAACTGGTAGATCGCCTTGCCCGGCGAGAGGAGTGTCGGTTTTTCTTCTGCCCGGATAGCCATTGGTCACCTTTGGTCTTGGAGTCGAAAGAACTCTCCCGTGCTGGGACCGCCCGAAGCAAAGATAGGACACTTTCGGGGGTCGAACGGCCTGAAACGGGGCTACAACCGCTACGGACCGCACAGCCCCACACGTTTCCTGCGGTTGGGCGCAAGCACGACAGTTGCCCGGGCACTTCCGTCACGGCGATCGGACCGCTCGAGGCATTCGCCGGCCCCACTGCACCCTGCCGGATGAACGTGTATACTGCCCACTTAGGCTGGCGACGCGGGTGGTGGCGGGAACCCGTGTCGCGGCCAGGTGCACCCGCGCTCGGCCTCTTTCTACCCACGCGCATGACCGCTTCCGATCCGCTCGACTTCACCGCGCTTCGCGCGACGCTGTATACCGCCGTCGTTGCCGACGTGCTCGACGCACTGGGGCTGCGCAGCCAGGCGGTGGACCTGCCGCTGGTGCCGATTAGCGGCGAGGGGTTGTTGCTGGGCCGGGCCAAGACCACGCAGTGGGAAGACGTCGACGAGGACCCGCGCCCCTACGAGTTGGAGCTGCAGGCGGTCGACAATTGCCAGCACGACGACGTGCTGATCGCGGCCGCCGGCGGGTCGATGCGCTCGGGCATCTGGGGCGAGTTGCTCTCCACCGCCGCGCGCCACCGCGGCTGTGCCGGCGTGGTGGTCGACGGCGCGGTGCGCGACGTGGCCCGCATGCGTCATTTGGGCTTTCACGTCATCGCCCGCGGCACGAGCCCGCTCGACAGCCTGCACCGGCAGCGCGTGACCGCCGTCGACGTGCCGATCGAATTGGGCGGCGTGCGGATCGAGCCGGGCGACCTGGTGCTGGCCGATCTCGACGGCGTGGTGGTCGTGCCGCAGGCCGTGGAGGCCGCAGCGATCGCCGGCGCCATCGAAAAGACCACGGCCGAGAACAAGGTGCGAGACGAAATCCGTGCCGGCGCCAAAGCCGGCGAAGTGTTCCAGAAGTATGGGGTCCTCTAGATGCGCGTCGGCATCCTCGCCTTGCAGCACGAATCGAACACGTTCTGCCAAAAGCCCACCACGATCGAAGACTTCGAGCAGGGGGCCCTGCTCACCGGCGAGGCCGTACGCCAGCACTACGGCGGATCGCACCACGAGATCGCCGGATTCTTCGCGGGGCTCGAGGAAGCCGACATCCAGGCAGTGCCCGTCTTCGTGGCCTGGGCCCTGCCGGGCGGCGTGGTCACGGCCCGCACGCTCGAGACCCTGCTCTCGCGCATGCTCAATGAGCTGAAGGCCGCCGAGGATCTCGACGGGATCCTGGTCGCCCCCCACGGCGCCGGCGTGGCCGAGAACGCCCCCGACATGGACGGCGCCTGGCTCCGCGAGCTACGCTCGCGCGTCGGGCCGCAACTGCCCATCATCGGCACCCTCGACCTGCACGCCAACCTCACCGAGACCATGCTGCGGGCCACCGATGCCCTGGTGGCCTACCGCACTAATCCGCATCTCGACCAGCGCGACCGCGGCATCGAGGCGGCGCGGCTGATGGCCCGGGTGCTGCGGGGCGAGATCCGGCCCACGCAGGCGGCGGCCTATCCGCCGCTGGCCATCAGCATCGAGCAGCAGAGCACCAGCGAGTCGCCGGTGAAGGACTGCTACGAAGCCCTGACCGACATGCTCGCCGACAACCGCGTATTGGCCGCGAGCCTGGTGTTGGGCTTCCCGTATGCCGACGTGCGCGAGATGGGCACCAGCGTGCTGGTCGTTACCGACTACGAGCCGGACCTGGCCCGTTACCTGGCCGACAGCTTCGCCGAGCACCTGCGGCTCAGGCGGCAGGCCTTCGCCGGCGAGAAGACCTCGGTCGACGAGGCCGTGGCCCAGGCCAAGGCGTCCAAGGGGCCGGTCTGCCTGCTCGACATGGGCGACAACGTCGGCGGCGGCTCGCCCGGCGACGGCACGATCGTGCTGAAGGCCCTCATCGACGCCGGCGTCGGCAAGGCGTTCGCCTGTCTGTACGATCCCGCCTGCGTCGAACAGGCGGCGACCGCGGGCTTGGGCGGCAGCTTCGCAGGCCAGCTCGGCGGCAAGACCGACGGCCGGCACGGCGGACCGATCGCCACCGAGGCCAAGGTGCTGGGCGTGTACGACGGCCACTTCCACGAGCCTGAAGCTCGCCACGGCGGGCGAACCGAGTACGACATGGGCCGCACGGCCGTGGTCGAGCTGCCCGGCGGGCAGACCGTGATGCTCACCTCGCGTCGGGTGGCGCCGTTCAGCCTGGCCCAGTTGACCAGTTGCGGCGTGAACCCTTCGTCGTACCAGGCGATCGTGGCCAAAGGCGTGCATGCCCCGGTGGCCGCCTATGCGCCGGTGTGCCCGACGATGATCCGCGTCAACACGCCGGGCGTCACCTCGGCCGACATGCTCAAGCTCGACTACCAGCACCGCCGCAAGCCGCTGTTCCCGTTTGAGCAATAGGCCAGAGCGAAGAGACCAAAGGCCAGAGGGAGCGACGCCCAACGCTCCGCGGGAACAATCTGCGGGAATCTTGCGGGAATTTTCTCGCTGGCCTTTTTCGGGTTTTTCGGTGTGGGATTTGCGCGATTTTTTATCGGCCTATGGCGGCGGCAAGGGGGCGAGCGGCGCGGGCCAGCGCAAGTCGAAGGAAGGGTTCAGCTTGGCGAGGCACCTCGGCCGCGCATCGCCAGACGTGCAAAACGAACAACCCCGCGCCGTGTCGAGAAAGCCCGCAGCATGGCTTAGACCATTTCGGTTTCAGGCCGGCAAGGCGTGTTTTCGGCCGGGGGCGAAGAGAGGGACTGGGGGCTGGGGGTTAGGGGATAGAAATACGCGCTTCCGCTCTCCGGCCGGGCTAGCGTCGTAGGCATCGCACGGCGAGGGGGGCGAGCAGGCTGCCGACGAGCATCAACACACCGGCGCTGGGCTCGGGAACGACGGCGAAGATGACGGCGCTCGAGTGGTCGGTGAAGGCGGCGCGGTAGACCAGTTGGCCCGCTCCGTTCCAGGCCGATCCGTAGCCGTCGGTCACGCCGCCGTGCAGGCTCAGCTCGGAAATCGTGCGCAGCTCGCCCGAGCCGACGTCGATCTGATCGCCGATCTTCATGATCAGCTCGAGCTCGCCGTCGATGTAGGTATAGATTCCCGCGTAGCTCGCCGCCCCTTTCACCCCGGCATAGAAGGCCAGGTCGCCGTCGATGTTGGCCGACAGCGTATCGGTGTTGATCCCGGCAAACAGCACGCCCGGGTCCGCGCCCGGCATTTGCTGGCCGGCTTGCAGGATGAGCTCGAGGTTGTCGCGGGTGCCGCTAAACAGGGCCGTGTCGTTGAAGCTCGAGATGCCGGGGCCGACCAAATCGGCCAGGAACGTCACCTCGCCGTCGGCCGACAACGTGGGGGTAAATCGGCTCGTCGTCAGCCCCACGAAGCCGTCGAAGTTGACGCCCGGGGCCAATCCCGGCGCCTGGCTGCCTCGGCGCGCCACCAGCTCGAGGTCGCCGGCCGTGCCGGCCCACACGCCGAGATTGTTGCTGTTCGTGACGCCGGCTCCGGTCAGCGTGCCGCCGAAGGCAATCTGGCCGTTCGAGTTGCCGGCCACCACGTCTGGAAGCGTTGTCGTGCCAGGAGATGGAGAGAGGTGGCTTGGCGCGCACGACCGGGGCGGAGCCAACTAGGATCGCCGACAGTGACGGCGGCGCAGCCTATTTTCCGGTGCGACTCATCGCATGTGGTTCTCTATTCCCTGCGGGAAACTCGCGCGTTGGTCCGGTCAACTCTTCCTGGCTCGCCCGCTGACCCCGCCGTAGTTTTATGCGACCATCGAGTCTCTCCTCGACGATGGTGCGCACACCTTGCCTAACTGTTGCAATCGTTCCATGCCGAACGTAGTTTGCAGACTCTCGTCGGGATTCGTATATACTCTCTACTTGTCTCGAAAGCGAACACCGAGAGCTAGAGTCGCGATGCGAATTGACTCGGGAATACCGTGCGCCCCCTGGGCGCCCCCTTTGCTGCGCTGGGCGGGAAGCAAGCGGAAGTTGCTGCCACTCCTGATGGCGTATTCTCCGAGCGAATTCAAACGGTATGTCGAACCGTTTGCCGGGTCAGCGTGCTTGTTCTTCGCGTTGCGCCCGCGACAGGCGATTCTCGGGGACATAAACGCGGAATTGTTGGAGACCTATTCAACGGTCAGATCTCACCCGCGTCTCGTGGCGCGTAAAGCGCGATCATGGAACAGCAGCAGAACGCACTACTATGCCATTCGACGTCGTGTTCCTCAAGAACTGCAACCAGTCGAACGCGCCGCACGGTTCGTCTACTTGAACCGCCGATGTTTCAACGGAGTATACAGGACGAATAGAAGGGGGGCATTCAATGTTCCGCGAGGTGTGCGAACTGGCCGTTTTCCCGACGAGCGGACCTTCTATCGTTGTTCTGTCGCACTTCGCGGAACGGAGTTTCGTTCGGGCGACTTTGAGAACTGCCTGTCAGACGTAAGGAAAGGGGATTTCGTCTATCTCGATCCCCCGTATTCAGTGACGCGGCCACGCTTTGGAGAGTATGGATACGGCTGCTTTGGCGATCCAGATCTCGAGCGTCTTGCGGCCTGCCTCAAGCGAATTGACTCAGTGGGCGCAACCTTCCTGGTTTCCTACTCAGATTCTGGGGAATTTCGAGACCTTATTCAGGAATGGAACTGCATTACACTGCGAGTACGCCGCCACGTTGCTGGATTCGCCAGACACCGGGCTACAGTCTCAGAAATATTGGCTTCAAACAAGGTCCTGAACAAGGCGGGCTCATGACCGAAGAAAGCATCGCGAAATTGAAAGTTGACGGAGAGCTGTCTGTCGCCGTGGTTAGCGATCTTCATGCATATGAAGAAGTTGGTGAGGCCCGTCCCTCATTCTATTGTATTCGCGATGAGTTCGAAGAAACTCCACTAGGGGCCCTGCTTCCGTTGTTTGACAAGGAGGCTTTGCAGGCCGACATCCTTGTTTGTCCAGGCGACCTCGGTGACAAGGCAAATCCCGCTGCAATCAGAGAGGCGTGGTTGCGAGTGCATGAGATCGGGGACCATCTCGGTGTTCACCTCCTTGCGGGTACAGTCGGGAACCACGACATCGACTCGCGCTATGTGCACAATGACCACGATCCGAAGGGACACCTCCAGAATCTAAAGCCGCCCTTTCCTCTGCCCGAGGTTGATCAGAACGATCGCTTCTGGTCGCGAAACTACGAAATTGTACTTCACGATGCATATCGACTCGTGGTCCTCAACAGTAGCGCCTTTCATGGAGCGGGACAGGATGAGTTCCAGCACGGTCGAATCTCAAATTACACGCTGGATGCACTGAAACAGCGACTGCATGAGACTGAGAATCGTCCTGTGAATATGCTGTTGTGTCATCATCATCCCCAGAAACATATGGAGATAAATCTCGGCGATTATGACGACATGCGATCTGGTCAACTCTTAACGGACTTGCTTGGCAATGGGGAGTTTGGTGAGTGGATTATTATTCACGGCCACAAGCACCATCCCAAGATCTGTTATGCGCAAGGCGGGTCTTCGGCCCCAGTAGTATTTTCGTCTGGTAGCCTTTGTCACGTCCTATTCGACGAGCTAAATACCGTAGCGCAACGGCAATTCTATATACTCCGCTTCCCGTTCGCGAAATACTCTAGCACAGGCTTGGTGGGTACCTTCCGCGCATGGGACTACGAATTCAAGTATCAATGGGGGCGACCCACACGGAAGTCCGGGTTGCCTTCGCGGGGCGGGTTTGGGTGTAGAGAAAAGCCGGCAGTATTCGCAGCACAAATCGCAAAGTGGCTCGGCACTCGTGTTGTGCCGTGGTCAGAGTTTGTGGACGAATTTCCTTGGTATGAATACCTCCTTCCGCAGGATCAACACGCATTGCGTACAACCTTGGCAAATGAACATTCGATCAACGTGCAGTCCGAGGAAGAAATGCCTGTGCAGATTGGGGCCGCATCGTGAATTCTTCAGTTCGCAAGACGGCATTCTATGAGGCGTTCAATGCGCGCGCACTGCGACCTGAAGAGGTGGCAGAACGGTTTGTGCCCTCAGATGCGTTCAGGAGATTAATACGACAGGCCCATTCAATCGTCGTTGGGCCACGAGGAAGCGGAAAGACCACGCTCCTGAAGATGCTGCAACAGCCGGCTTTAGAAACCTGGGCCCACCCTGATGCAGAGGCCTATCGAGCTGAGGTGACATACACGGGCGTATTCATTCCCACCGATCTTAGTTGGAAGACACAGATTGAATCACTTGGAGCGCACGATTTCTCTGATCAGGACCACCAACTTTTTGAAGGCGCGGCTTTCACTGTTCATGTGCTTCACGCGCTCGCAACGGCAATGATCTATCGCGTTCATCGGGGGCCGGCGGCGTTCTCCCACAGGCGCGCGGACTTGCCGTGGCTAAAGGAGCAAGCAATCGTCAAGGAGATTTCCTCAATCATCGGTGTGTCACCGGCGCTTCCTACATTGATTTCGCTGAAGCATGCCCTCGGCAAGCGTCTAACGCGTCTACGTGAAGTGGCGGTACGTGAACGCGTCTTGCAGAAGGAAGGTCGACGCGAGCGCTTGGCAATGGAACAAGTGCTAAAGATGTGGTATCTGGAGCCAACTATTTCGTGCATCGAGGTGTTTAATGATGCGGTTGGTGAGCCGCGGGCGCGGTGGGCCTTGTTATTCGACGAGCTAGAGCTCGCTCCAGAGTGGATTAGAGAGCAGCTGGTGAATGCAACGCGATCTGTCGATGAGCGAATACTGTTCAAGCTGTCATTGAGTCCCTACGACGAGAATGTCGTACAGGACAGCATGCTCGCGCCGATGCAGGACAATGACTATGACGCAATCGCGCTCTGGCACGCGTCCCGGGAGGACGGGTATAACTTTTGCGCCGCATTGTGGCAGTCGCTGCTGAGTGCCCGCGGGCACTCTGAGGCGACGGCCGAAGCCACTCTTGGTCCGTCAATATTCGATGCGACTGAGGTCGCTCTTCGAACTCATGGCGCTTACGGGCCTCGCTCCTCGCACCGTCGTAGGTTTCGAGATCTTGCCAAGAAGGATCGGACTTTCGCTGATTACCTGAGTGCGAAGGGGCTCGACGTAAATTCACTCGAAGAGGGCGACGAAAACGCGCGCGCATCAGAAATCCGCAAAATAATCTCGATTGTTGCAACGCGCGAGACATACAGGGTTCCAGATGACTCTAAAGGACGACAGCGCGTGCGAAGCCGGAAGAATCCGAAATTGTACGTGGGCGCGAAATCAGTATTCGCCATGGTAGAGGGAAACCCTCGCTGGCTCATTGCCATTGGCTCTCGGTTGTTGCAGGGGAGCGATGACGAAGGGCGTATTCCTGAGGCAGTGCAGAGCCGTGAACTAATGAGTGCGGCGCACCGCTTTCAGGCGATGTTGGAGACCGTACCCGTCCCTAAGGTTGGCGATCATACCAAGGTCAGTGGTGTGGCCGATCTTGTCGGGACAATCGGCGAGTACTTTTTTCGAGCTGTCGTTCTTGAGGATTTCAACCCAGATCCCCCGGGTAGTTTCATCGTTGACTCAAACCTGCATCCCGATGTTGTTTCGATTCTTGGCAGAGCCCTCAATGTCGGTGCGATCGTTTACGTGCCGAGAGAGCGTGAGAGTGTTCTCGTTGGTGACCTGATAGGAAAGCGATTCCGCCTGTGCTACCTGCTAGCGCCAATTTACCGGTTCCCGATACGTTTGGGAAGGGAAGTGTCGCTAAGTACTATCATACGCGCGATGTCTGAGGAAGGTGCTCATCAGACAACGCTGTTCAAGTAGGGCCTATACCCCGTGCAAATGAACACACTAAAGTCAGTTGAATCGTTGTCTGCCTCGGACATGCGGCGATCCGCGTACGATTGCTTCTTGTGTTCAGTTGGATATGAGAGTCGCGCCCGCTTTTTCGCCGAGAAGAAGCTGCGAAAGGCTCGTCGGTGCGTTGCGGTAGGGTTTACAAATAAGAAGGTGCTGTTCTATGAGGACAATTTCGCGTGGTATGAAGCTGCGGGCTTTGAGGTGCTTGAACCGACAAATGAGGAGTTCTCTTCGCTGGCAGAACAGTTGTTGAGAGAGGCAGGTGACGCATCGTCTAGCTTAAGGATATGTCTCGATGTGTCTAGCGTCACAAGGGTTCGACTGGCGATCTGGATTGATCTTATTCGAGCCCTTGCGCGCGAACGTCCTGTGCAAGTTGACTTTGTCTACTCTGCCGCGCGATACTCTGACCCGCCAAGGGTTCTAGGACCAAATAGAGCAGTTGGCCCGCTTCCTGGATTTGCCGGTTGGTCGAATCCCGGAATTCCTCTGACTGTCGTGGTGGGAGTAGGGTACGAGTACAACAAAGCCCTTGGCGCCGTGCGATATCTTGATCCAGAAGAGACATGGGCATTCATACCAACCGGGCATAGTCGCCGATACGCGCGGACAATCGATCGTGCAAATGCACACTTGTGGGAGATGATTTCCGAAGACAATCGGATCTACTATCACGTGTTGCGACCACTCGATTGCCTCGCGATGCTTGAATCATTCGTGTGCGGAGTATTGCGGTCTAAGAAGGTTACGTTACTTCCGTTTGGTCCGAAGTCATTCGCGCTATGCTGCCTATTGGTAGCATGTATTCACAACGACGTTCCGGTGTGGCGCGTCAGTTCGGGGCAAGATACCGAGCCAACAGATCGAGTGGCGAACGGTAGGGTAGTCGGACTACGGACCACATTTTCGCCGACTCAGAGTGGATAGTCCCGTCCGTAGGCACGGAGGAATTCGAGAGGACGGGAGTCATTGTTCGTGTCCGCTTGTCTAATCCGGAACTGTCGAGCGCAAAGCGATGAGCGCCATCGTGCAAGGCTATTGGCCAGGCAACACGGCGGAGCAGAGGGAGTTGCAGCCGGGGTTTGCGAATGATTGCGCGGCGTGGGGCGAGTTTATGGCGGGGCGATACGAACGACCCGGGGTCGTCGCGCTGCATGAGGCGCTGGGGGTTGGGGCGCTGTTGAGCTGCACGACGGACGGCATGGCGGACGCGGACGTCGATTGGGTGGCGCCCGGGGAGCTGGCGGCGGCGGCAGGCAGGCTGCGCGAGCTGGTCGTGGCGCGCGATCCGCGGGTCGAGCCGATCGTGGCCGTCTATCAGACCGTTGAAGTCAGCCATCCTGGCCAACTTCAACCTCGCGGGGTGCGGAGCAAAGCTCCGCACGGCTGCGCAAAATGACGACTTGCGTCGTGATTTTGAGATCGCATCCGTGCGATCGCGCAGCCTGTCGAATACTTAGGCAGGCTGCTACGCCGAGCACGCGGCGGAAGTCGATCCCGTCGAGCCGGAGATGGCGCAGGATCTTCTCGACGTCGCCGCCATCGCCGCGTACGCATCGCGCTGCGGCGTCGAACGGATGACGCTGGAAGTGAACTAGTGAGGCGCTGAGAGTGACCAGCCTTGATTTTCTGTACCAGGGGTTATGAAGGTACGGGTCGGGATAAAGGTTCTTCTT
>ERZ869936.280-NODE-280-length-53792-cov-8.126525_pt1 | contig 53792 bp, 44 predicted proteins | sample MGYA00520876_ERZ869936 | MGnify/ENA primary metagenome ERZ869936 (study PRJEB32218, sample SAMN09650985) | biofilter metagenome | isolation source: enrty point of leading RO module | place: Saudi Arabia: Thuwal, RO plant located on Red Sea | collected 2016-02-17 ... | reverse complement strand
TAGTGCTGGTCGGACCACGGGCGTGTGCAATCGAGCATTGTCTAGCTGAATTAGGAGCGCCAACGGGATGCGAAATACTGCTGCGACTTGGTTGATCATTGGCGGACTATTCTGCGTGCTTACCGCGCCGATCGCACAGGCCCAAAGGCCGCCCAACCCGTTGCGACCAAGAGGACTGCAGAACCGCTCGACTGTCAGTCCCTACTTGAATCTGGGCGTTAGCTCGAACGGCATTTCCAACTACGGTTCGCTGGTTCGCCCGTTGCTCAACGAGCGCGAGGCCCAAGCGCAGCAGGCGATGAACGACGCTCGTCGACGAGCTGGAATTGGACCGCGGCAGCAGGCGAATCGCACAAGCAGCTTCGCGCCGCCATCGGAATCGCCCGCTATGGGCCAAAGCCGATTCATGAACCTCTCGCACTATTACGGCGGCGGTCACTGAACGGATATCGGCCGGGCATTTTGAATTTCGCGGCGGTATCAAGCGGTGACGCTGCGGCGACGAAACGCACCACGCTCATACAGCAACATCCATGCACCGAATGCGATGGCGGCGAACCCAATCACACTGGGTGCCAGGAACAGCCACCAAATCGCACCGACGAGGGTGACAACCACGCCCGGCGCGAGTTTCGGAAGGTCGCGCCGTCTGAGCAGCAGGATGCCGGCAGTTGCCAGCGCGACGATCATCATTGATAGCGCGATTCGCCCGAACCATCCGCCGGATATCGAGCGATGATAGGGAAGCTCGATCGCGCGTTGACTTCCAGAATTCGCGTAGCGTAACGTCGTCGCGTTTCGCTGTCCGGCCGACAGTAGCTGTGCGGGTGTTACCCACGGCGCGACCTGGGGTGCACTTGCGTCAAACGACCCGAGCCGCTCGTCGATCTCGGCAATTTGCTCATCTAGTTGCTGGGCCTGCAGTGCTTCGGGCGTCGCATCCGGCTGGCGGCCTTCAGCAACGAGTGCTTGCGTCAGGCCCTCGCGTGCCGTGGCATAGCGTTGTCTCCAAGGGCGATACCACCTGAGGATCTCCTCGGGCAGATGCTCGCCGCGGATCTCCGCCGGCAAAAGCGCCAAATCGGCCACCGCGCTTAGTCGACTCAATTCCTGCCGTGCGGCACCGACCGGCGACTCCGACATGGCCGATGCGTCCGCCATCGAATTGGCCGGACCGTAAACGGTCCACAACGTTTCTTCGACGTCCAGATCAAGGAGACGGGGTGCTTCAAAGCGCCGACTACCTCCCGACTGGAGAATCGGTCCGGCGAAGACGACTTGCATTCGTTGCGGCAATGAAGGTGGACCGAGGCTGACACGCAGGCGACCTTCGTCCACCGAATGGAGTTGTACGGGCACACCTTCGATCGAAGCGTGCAGTAGTTCGTGCTGCGAGGGCATCTCGAGCACGCAGCTCGTGGCACCGGCCGGCTCAATATCGAAGCTGGCCACGCCATAGCAGCGGTCGTCGGCCTGCCAAGCCAAATGAATGTCGGCCAATTTGATCCGGGCAGCGGTGTCGGCCCGTTGCACCCCCTTGAGTGCGGCTTGGAACCGGTCACCCTCCACCCGCAATACCGAAGCCGTCGAGATGTCGCCGACGTGTGGTGCGACTGCGGGCGGAAGCTTCGCACGGTCGAGCCCAACCGTCTCCCACGACAACTGTTGCAGTTCGACTCGCTGGGGCAGCACGACGTATTGCTCGACTTTTCCCGCGTGGCGCAGTGCGATGTCCGGCACGCGAAGCCGGTCGCCTGCCGAGAGCGCAACGCGCCCGCGAACCGTCATCTGATAGGCGTCTGAAATGGGCTTTGCCGGGTAAACGACCAATTGCCGATTCGCTTCGCCAGGCACCGCGATCACTTTGAATTGTGCCGGCGGTTCGATGCGAAACGGTTCGTCCCACTGAGGTGGAATCTCGAACACCAGCGCATCAACAGTTCCCTCGGATACCGCAACCTGGCTCAAGTGGTCGACCATCCATAGATCGCCGTCACGACGCAAGGTTGTGACGGTGGTCGCCGTGGCGCGCGGCGTGTTTGGTGAAACCTCGATTTTCAGTCCAGCCGCAGAATCACGACTTTCGTACGCACCGACCAATGTGCCGAACTCTTCACGGGCGGGCTGTGTATCCGGCCTGTAGGGAGTGGCGGTCGATCCGGGATCGACCTCGGCGGTCACGGTGCTGTCGCGGAAAACGAGCCATCGATTGCGATCTATCTCGGCGTTGCGCAGCGCTAATCGCGAGTCGACCAGCAGGCCGCTCGCAGGCGCAATGGCATGCCCGCGCAGCGTCAATCGTTGTCGACCGGTCAACGGGCCGTTGAGAAACAACGTGATGTGGCCGGAATCGTCGCTGGCCCAGCGGGCGACGCGCTCCACCTCGCCCTCGATCAACGATGCGTTTTCGATTTCGAACATTGGCGGTCCGTCCAGTTCGAGCTGAAATACGTATCCATCGTCGATCGTCAGGTCAGCCGAATAGTGCATTCGCGTCCATCCGCTGCGAAGGCCGATCGTCACGGTCTGCTCGGCGGCTGTGCGTGGGGTATTTGGTTGGGTTGCGAGTACCCACATCGCCTCGCCGCGCGGTATGTGGTATGCCGCTTGGGGGCGCGATTCAATGTCGCCCCAAGCCGCCAGGAATTCGGCAATGGCCATCGGTCGCGAATCTTCGCCAGGAAATTCTTTCGATTCCAGCGCCGGATCGACCGAAACGGCTAAAGCACGGCGCGCAGGTCGCACGCCGGTAGTTTCCAATCGCGGCAACTGAAGGTTGCCGACGCCGGAAGTGCCTGTGAACAAGAAGGAAAGGTCGATGGTTACGGTGTCCGACGCCGGGCGCGACAGGTCGAGGATGATTCGCTGCGGGTCACCGGCCACTGTTTGCACGGCGGCCACCGGCGAGGTGGCGCTGGTCGACGGCAACAACCGTAATCGCGAGTCGGCCACCAAGCGCAGTTGCTGCAAGCTGCCTTCTAGCACCCGGTATTTGAACCGTACGTCAAACACAGTCGTGCCAGGCTGTACCTTCACCCAGATCAACTCTTCGACTTCTGCGTTGGCAGCCGACGTTTCCATGCCAATCCCAGCCGGCCAACGCACGGAAAGTCGCGAACTGTCACCCAATTGGGCCTCGATCTGGCTGAGGTCCTGCAGTTTGCGGACCGGACCACGGGCCGTCGGGATCTCGATGCGCGGGGCATCGGGCGGAATCGACAACTCGAGCGACGCGCCGGGAATCGGCGGAACAGCCAAATCGAACCCTGCATTGGCCCCGAACGTTCGCATTGAAGGCTGCAAGATGAACTCGATCCGGTGTACGTCGTCCTGCAATTGGCCAATTTCCAACGCCGAGCCGTCTGTGCTTCTTTGAACCGCGATTGGACGACCATTCAGACGAACTTCGTTGACCAGTTCACGATCCTCGCTCCGCGGAAACGGCAACTCGACCTCGGTCTGCGATTGTAGTACGCGCACGTCGAAGCCCACGGTCAGCCGATCGAGTTTCAACTGCTTGCTCGCCGAATCACGGGCCAATGACCCACGGTAAACGGCCCGTGTTGTCAACCAACCCTGGGGCGCTCCTTCCACGGTTCCCGCTTGCTGGAGGAGCTGTTTGTAGAGCGATTCCGGCAGGTAGTAGTTGCCGTCGACAGGCTGTCGTTTCTCATCGACTGGCACATAGACTTGATGCACCGGCGGTGCCTTGGACGGCGCCGGCGGAGTATTCTTTTCTTCGTCGGTTGCCACGGCAGGGCTTTGTGCACGCTGCGTTGTCCTGCCCGAGGATTCATTCGTTGGCTCATTGGATTGAGGCGAAGATTCGGTCGGCGGCTGTGCTGCCCGTAGAACCAATCCGCAGTGCAGAATCGCTGCCGCGATCACAATCACGGCAACCTGGGGGCCAACGCTTAGGCGTCCAGTCGACCTGTGCGACGCCTCGCTGCCGGGCGCGGCATACCGTACGCGAAACTCCACAAGTCGCAGGCTGAGGCAAACCGTTGCGCCCACGAATGCGGCGCTTGTCAACGGGATGAATGCAGCCGGCAACAGTAACGACAACACGCCGGCCAACGCACCCAACATGACAGGTGCTGTCGGTGGTTTCTCACGACGCCAAATACCAACGGCGACAACGGCTAAGAACACAGGCCACGCCAACGAGCGCATGGCGGTTTCGTGGACGATACGCACCCGGGGCTGTGCACCGGCCGTGGAATAAATCGTGTACGTCTGCCAAGCGCCGGCATCGTGCATTCCGCGGTCGGACTGGTCGAGTTGGCTCCACGGCGGAATCGAATGGCTCGGCGCGACGCGCCATGCTGCAACGGACAGGAAGTCTGACTCGCGACCATTCCGCGCCGCCTGCGACAACCCCTCGGCCAACGGCCCCGGCGAAACGCAGAAAACGAGGTTTTGCTCACACGCGACGAGTTGTCGCGATTCGACGGCGGCAGCCTGCGCGCTGGTTACGGCAATCACGCCTGGCGCAAATAGTACCGACAGTCTGGCCTGTTGCAGCAACCCGAGCCCACGCTCAAGTGCCGATTCGCCGGGTTGATATCGCACGCGCGTTCGCGGACTGACTCCACACCAAGGCAAGCTTTTGCTATCGACCAACAAGACCCCTCGAGCCTGCGACACATTCTCGGCACAAAGAGCTAACAACTGACCCCAGGTAAGATCACTTTCGCCGTCGCCTGAGACGTGCTCAGTCATGAGCGTCCCAATTTTTTCAGCAAATTTCTGGCCGGCTCGGCGTGCCGCCTGCGTATCGAGAGTACCCGGGGCGAGCCGCTCCCAACTTGCCCGATTGAGCGGATTGAACGTTGTACTCTCGGCGTCGCGACCGATCGTTCCGAAGAGTCGCTGCGCCAGCGTTGGCGGCGTCAACGAGTCGACCGGATAGCGGCCGGACGCGTCGACAATCTCGTAGCCCGGTGGCAGCCACACTGTCCATTGCTGGACCGTCCCGGGGATGTCCAGCCGCGGGAGGGCCGGTTGGACCGCGCGGGAGAACATCGGAAGCCGTCCCGGCGTGCCGTAGTAGAGCGTGAGTGTTGCAAACGCGCGTCCCGGCGGCAGCTCCACATCGATTTCCGTCGCCTGGTCCGACTCGAACGAATTCGGCAAGGATGCCTCATCGACCCACGCGGCCAGGAGTTTCGCGTTGTCCGGCAGCGTGACATGAACCGCGCGTTTTCCGGCGCTCTGAATCAGGTAGGTCGCCCAATTCACGGTTTGTCCCGATGCGCAGTAACGAGAGTCAAGACGACCGGACCAGATCCACGCTCCCGAGGCGGCCTGGGTCGGCGAAACGGGTGCGACGGCGATCGTCTTCCCATTGCCCAGATCGTCGCGACCAGGTTGATAGTGGTACGTGCCGCGCACGGTTTGATAGTGACTCTGTTCGAGCAGTTCGGCTGGCACGGCGGGCAAGCTTCGATTATGGATCTCAACGCCTGAGCTATCGACCGCGCGAATCGAAACCGTGCCACGCTGGACGGCCGCTTGAGCGACTGATGCTAGCGCCACCGGTGTTTCGCCGTCGAGCAGCGTGGCCCGCACCGCCCGCAACTCGAACGATCCGGATCGCTCTAGTTGCAAATTTATTTCCCAGGCTTCACCGCCCTCGGACAACGCGTTTTGGGCCTGTTCACTTTCGGTCAGTCGGCGGGCGGAAAACTGTCCGGAGTTCGCGCCGGCCAAGCTCCATTCGAGCGGCGCGTCGCGCGCCTCGGAAAACCGCACCAGCAGACGGTCCATGCGCGTCGTTTCCGGCACGCACTGAATTGTGTAGGTTTCGACGAGCGTGTCGCTTTGCACGGCCGCATCGATACGAATGTCGGCGCTGTAACGCGCTCGTTGCCGGTCGATTCCGACGGTCGACTGCGCGAACGACGTGTCGGCAGCGAACAATGCGCCCAAAGGACGTTCGGGAAACAACTCCAATTGTTGGGGTGTGAGGTTCAGTGGATCCATGCGGCGCAAGTCGGCTGCCCCAGTCCAGACCAATTCCATTCCCTCGGCACCCTCGACGCTAATGAGTCGGTCGCCATTGGGCCGCGGGTTCAGCCGGAGCATCACTAACTGTCGGGCTTTGAACACCGGGTCGGGCAGCGGCGGGCGATGGCCGCGGACAAGCAGTCGGATTGGGCGCTGCGACGTATCGAAACCCGCAAGCTGGACCGTCAGCCGCGCACCGTCAGGCTGCGGATCGTCCACTTCCCACGGAAGCGGTTCATTGGTGGACATGTCTTCCACCGAGTCGATGGACCACGGCGTGCGAACTGGGATCTCGATCCGGCGACGGTCACTGCCAAGCTCGTCGATGCTAACGGTCTGGCGACACGTGATGTCGTTGGCACCCAGCGTGACCAAGGCGCCGCTGGCCACCTGCATCCGCTTGCGGGGCTCTCTGAGCACAACATCGACCGAGGCGTCCGGGCGGAAAAATTGGATCTCGACGGATTCACCGTTGAACGGTGCCGGCAGCGCGGCCATTCGAGATTGGCGACATCCGTCCGTGTCGAGTTGCGTCAGGACAAGCTCGCGAGGAATCAGTAATGTGGCTGTTCCCTCCTGCCAGGCCATACCGTCGAGTTGTACAGTCGGCAAACGGAATCGTTTTCCCACTTCGAGTGGTGCGATCGCATTCAGTTGCAAGACGCGCCCTGTGCCTGAAATTGTTTCCGGCAACTGCATGACCAGACGGGTTTCGCCCGCTTCTGAGTCGTCGGTTTGGGCGAAGGGGATCTGCAGTTCGCCGTAGCGCGCCGCGACCAACAGTGCCGATCCGTCCAGCTTGACCACGATTTCGCGGAGCGGGTCGCCGTGGACATCCAGCTTCATCTTCGCCGCAATGTTGACACCACGCCGGGTCAGTTCGTATGTCGCTGATTGGCGCAACAATGTCAGCGGACGCCGCTCGCGAACGGTCCCTTCGGCCACTGCGCGCAGCGTTGCGCGTCGGACGCCTCCCAAGGCAATCGTCCACTGCGACCGGTTGGTCGTTTCGCCGGGCTGCCTGTTGGCAATGCCACGATCCACGGAGAAGTCCAAGGCCGTGGGCGCGTCGATCGTCAGTTCCGTCACCGAGCACGGCGGCAACGCCAACGGAAACTGGATGATGCCTGGGCCCGTAGGCTCGGCGCGCAGCGACCATTCGACCTGCAGCTCAGTTCCTTCCACCAGGACGCAAACCGATCCGTTCCCGGCCGTGCCGATTGTGGCGGGGCGATCGCCTACGTCGCGCCATACGGCGGAACCCAATGCCAATGAGCACGGGTCGAGCTTTAGGAGACTGACTTGTTCGGAGCGGCGCGAAAGCCGAAAGACAGCCGTTCCAACTAGCAAGTCATCGCCGACGAGCCTGGCTGTGTAGTCTGCTCGCTCGAGACGCGCTGCGGACGCTGAAGGCGTGCCAGCGGCGCCCGAACTCACGAGTTCAACCAGTTGCCGAAAACGCTCCGCGGCGATCGGCAGATAGTTCTCGCTCCAAGTCGCGTTTTCAAAGTACTCGGCCGGCACGAAATTAAGACTGAAACGGGGCGCGGACGCACGGGCGTCGGACGCCGGCGCTTCCGGCTGGGCGGCTTGCAGCCCGGTGAGCATGGCCGAAGTGAAAACGCCAGCAAGCCACAGCGTGAGAATGCGCGCCTGACTCATGAATGACTTTCCGGGGCCGACGACGGCAGCAGTGGATTGGTCGCGGTTGAGGGTTGGGAACCGGACCCCTGCGGCCGCGGATACACTTCGCTGAACGGACGCTCGATGGCTTGCGAGCTGCCGTGGGACGACGCCGTTGTGACCGACGGTCGCGCTGCCATCCGCGCCAACACAATCGCCACCAGCGTCAGCAGCAAACCCAGACTGGCCGCTTGGGCCAGCAGCCGGATCGACTCCGGATCGATCAAGCTGGTCGCGGCCAAGGCGATCGCAGCCACCAGCAGGGCCGCCGGGTGGCGCGCAGCCGGCACGTAGATCAGTAGCAAGCCGAACACCAGCAACGGCAGCGACGCCATCAACACCAGCCACGATCGACGGATGGTGTAGACCTCAAGTGGTTCAGCGGCGCCGAACGCGCTGTAGAGATACTCGTTGGTCGCCGATGGTGCCGGCGATAGCCGGTTGTCACTGCTTCCGCTTTGTACTGGTTCCAGTCGCTGGCTGCCCGTCGGCGTGGCCGCGCCAATCCACTGCTCCAACTCACGATCGCTCAGCGACGGCATGCGGTGCCAGAAGACGTTTGCGCGGGCCCAGCGGTATTCGCGTACGAAGTTTGGTGGAGTGCCGAAAACATGTTCGGTCTCCGGTAACACTAGCTGCCAGTACAACTGCCGAACCCAAGTCGCCGACTCGATGCGCGGGCCCTCGAGTGCCAGCCGGCCACGCGACGGGCGTCGCATGAAACGATAGCGCAGATCGAGCAGGTGCTTTCCACCGGGCGTGGTTCCCAAGGGCACGACGATGGTGTCGGCTTCCGCTTGTGAATCACGCTGGTGCTGGGCGCGACGTCCGTCGACCCTCAGCTCGAGCGACGCCGGATCGGCACCCTCGGGCAACGTAAGCCCGACATTCGCTTCGCTGGTTGCGAGACGAAACACGGCACGATCCTGACGCCACGAGTCGGTTAGTCGACTTTGGATCCAGGCCTGCTCGATACGCGTTGCATCTTCCTTGCGACGTTGTTCGGCGCTAAGCGCGATACCGACCTCCGGAAGCGCGCTAGCGGCCGACAGCGCGAGTGCACCCGGCATTGTCCGGTTCGTGTTTCCTACGTCCGCGGTCCATGGCCCATCCGGCACCGTCATTGACACGCCGGCCGACGGCATCGCAACCAGCGTATTGCTCATTAACTCTCCGTCGCCAGGCACGACCAGCGGAACCGTCACTTTCTTGCCCGACTCGCCGTCAGGTAAATCGTGTGGCACGTCGTATTCGACGTTTAGCTCGAAATCGCCGATGCGCGGCGAGGGCAGGTCGACGTGCATCGGCACCAGGTCGCTCCGACGGCGACTCGGTTGCGTAGTGTCGCGGTCGCGCCCAACGGTGGGCGAAAGCCGCTGTCCGTCCAGCGTGATCGTCATCCGGTCTGGCCGTAGCGCGCGGGGCACGCCCAGCATGACCCGGTCCGTTGGTTCGTAGAGAACCTGATAGCCGATGCGCTGGTCGACCTGCGTGCTGCGATCATCGACACGAAGTTGCGTGGCCACCGACGTCTTGATTTCCTGCTGGTGCACCGTGGCTGTTGCGTTAAACAAAGGAGCGTCGCCGGTCGTCCGCAGGAAGAACGGTTCCTGCTGGCGCGCCGGCAAGTCCAAGTTGTCCGGACGAATGGACTGCGTGGCCAGGTCGACTGTCTCGTCCGGACTCATCAACAGTTCAACGTGGTCCGCGGCGACGATTGTCACGTCGGCCGACGCGACCGATTGACCGCGTGGCACCGGCATGCCCAGCGCTACTGTGCCCCGCTGGGGATCAACCTCTTGCCGCGCGGTGAACGTGATTTCGACTTCGCCCGACGTGAGTTGCCGCAACGGGATGATCAACGGGTTGTTCTGGCTTGCCGCCACGCCGTCGATGTTGACAAGACTTGCTGGGCCGATTTGGTCGACATCCCATCCCGGTGCATCGACCTCGAGCGCCCGCACCTTCGCGCCTCGGATAAAGTACTTTAGCCGCGCCTGCAGTTCGGCTTCTTCACTGCCGACGTCCACGACGTAGTTTGCCTCGACACGAATCCGCGTCTGCTGCGGGCGAATGCGCGCCGTCAGGGAGAATGGCTGCACTGAATACTCGAACGCGGCGGTCGATTCGTCGCCCCCCATCAATCCGGTGAGTTCGTCCGTTTGACGAATGTGGCGCATGGTGATCCATTGGGCTTGCCAATTGCCAGAAACCGAAACGGTTACGGTTCCCCATTGGCGAACCGCGTCAACCACTTCGAATCCGGCCAGTTCCAGGACATCGTCATCCGACGGACGCCCATTTGCCCGTTGGCTCATCAGACGGATTTCGACCGGGCCCGTGGTCGGTTCGGCCAGCCGGACCTCGCACTGCTTGCCTTGTTCGCCATCCGTGTCGAGTTCCACCACTGTGGCACCAACTTGCGCCGAAGGAATGTAGTCGGTGTCGGGCGGCAGTTGAACCGTGAAGCGGTCGAAGTCACCGCCCGAGCTCCTAACTGTCAGCTTCGCGTCGCTACGTATGTTCTGGCCATCGACGCGGATCGTAATTGCGCCGGTTGCTTCGAGCACTGTCGGCAACTTTGGGACCGGACTATCGGTCGCATTCCACGACAAGTCAATTTCGCCGCCTAAGCCGACGGCCTCGAGCAAGCTCTTTCCGTCCGAAGTCGGCGTGACAGAATCCAACGTGTTACCTTCAGAGATGCGCGCGACCACCTTGGCCAGCGGAACGCGCAGTTGCATTTCCGTGGCCGGCGAACGGGGCAGGTGAAGACGTAGATGCGACTCGGCGCCCACGCGCTCGATCGGCGCCCAAAGGCGGAGTTTGACACGGTGAGTCGTTTCCGCTTCGCTACGGATCCAAACGACGTATCCGCTGCCGTCTTCGGCCAGGTCGCTGACATGCTCGCCCGGGCCGTCGAACGACGGGGGTTCGCGGAGCACCGCATCTTCCAATCGCAAGGGCGCCTGCAACCAACCTGTTTCGTGTACGGCGATGGTGAAATCGGCTGTCAGGTCGGCACGTGGACCATCGGTCGCGCCGCTGATCGAAATAGCCTTGATGCTGTACTTGGGCGGTCGATTTTGTTTAACCAGTTTGTGCTTCAGGTCGTAAAGCTCTTGAAACTCCGATAGGTCGAAGCCGGGCATGGCTCGCAACTTCCCGTCCTTGTCCGGTAGGTAGAAGACGCGCGGAAAGATTTCGCCGGGCAGCGGGTCTGGCGCCTTCGGTTCGTCGGACGATTCGGCCGCGGCTTCCGACACCGGCGGCTCGTCGTTTTCGGCCGTTGCTGGCTCCTGCGCCATGCCGCTTGCGCAGAGCGTTAGCGCAAGCCAAGCCGCGAGGCTGGCGAAGCGGAGCCCGCTACAACGGCAGTGATGCAGTCGCATCGCAACAAGCCCTTAAACTTCCGGTCGAGATATGCCGCACCGGAATGATTGAGTTGAGAAGGAAAGGGCGGAAGAAAGGAGCCTTTTCCCAGTCTAGTCGGACGCGCGGCAAGCTCAAAGGAGATACCCCTTTCCGGCCGAATTGGCACCCGATTCCTTCCCATTCGGCCCCGATCGGCCCATTGCGGCCCTGGCGCGGCGAAACCCCGTGCCAATTCGTCTATCCGACCGGCGGTGCATCCTTGAGCAACTCGCAAAACGGTGCGTGCAGGGCCCTGCTGGCCGACGCAGCCGGATGCGGCACGCGCAGATCGAATGCCCCGCCATCGGGGGCAGTGACCACGCCGCCCGCTTCTTCGATCATCAGCACGCCAGCCGCCACATCCCAAATATGCGTACTTAATGCCCAACACACGTCAATCCTTCCGGCAGCCAGGTAACACAGATTCAATGCGGCCGATCCGGTGCGTCGTACCGCCTGGCAGGCAAGCAGTGCAGCGACGAACTGATCGATTTCTCGCGATCCTCGCTGCACGTTGGCAGCAAAGCTGGCTGCAGCCAGGGCGCCGGAAAGTTGCTGTACGTCGCTGGTTCGGAGCCGATCGCCGTTGAGGTAGGCACCCTTGCCTCGCTCGCACGTGAAGCACTCGCCGTGGACCGGATCGAACACGGCGCCGACCACGGGGCTGCCTCGGTGCAGCAAGGCAACTGACACCGCGTAGTGCGGCATTTGATGGACGTAGTTGGTCGTACCATCGAGCGGATCGACGACCCAGCAATACTCCACATCGGGAATCGCTTCGCCGTCGCCTTCTTCGCTGACGAAGGCATACTTCGGAAATTCGACCATCAGGACGCCACGAATGGCCTCCTGCGACGCCAAGTCGGCCTGTGTGACCAGGTCGAAGGGCCCCTTCTCGCGGACGTCGAAACGGCCGACCCAGCTCAGAAGCACTTCGCCTCCGGCCCTGGCGGCCTGTTCACAAGCAGTTCGGTGGTCGGGCACGGACATCGGCCCTTTGGGCTGTTGGAACGGCAAATCTACGGGCGAACCAGCGATTATAGAGTCGGTAGGGACCAGGGCAATCCGGCCGTTTTCGGTCGATTTTGAGGCCGATTCTTGGACCAACTCGGGCACGTCTGATTCCAAAAATCTCCCCGGAAAAAAATTCACAAACTATGGACATGGCAGTTCGATGTGTTAAGATCAGGGACAACTGGTTGGCCGGTCACCTTAGGGTCGCCGGGCGCCGTCAAAAGCCAATCGCCCGCAGCGAGAGGCAGCAGCGACGCATCGAACCAGACATTCGGCCTCTTCTCTGTTCCGGCCCCGCCGTTTCGCCTCGCGCGGACGGCGGGGTTTTTTTGTTTGGTTCTCGCTCGGTTCGCTGCGCCCCGATGCAATCCTCGCGATGGCAGGCCGACAACGACGTGCGGCGCTTCGACGCGGGCCGAATGTCGGGCCGTGTTGTTCCACGTGACCCGAATCGCGGCATCGACCAATTGTGCATCGATGGCCAGCCCGTCGCCGGAGCACAACTTCTGCGTGTCGATCTGGCGGCAATTGATCCGGCCGACCCTTCGCCGGTCGAAGTCGTCTCGCGCGGCGACGATTTGGCCGTCACTTATGCCGATCGGCCTGCCAAACAAATGCGGGCCCAAGTCTATTGGCGCGCCGACGGTCCGCTGCCGCGTACCGCGGCAAAGTTCGAATTGTTGGTTTCCGTGCAAACGGGACTACTCGATAGCTGTCCGCGGACTTGCACCCGATCGCATTTGCCGGCCAATCAGGTGCTGCGCTGGACGCAGTCCAGTGATGGATTTGCACCGCTGAAACTCGCAACGGTCCATCGCCAGCCGCTTGCAGAGTCGCGGCAGCCGACCGGCTACTTGTTTCGGGTCGCAGGCACCGAATTCAGCTACGCGGAGATGGTTCATCCGTCCGACGCCCGTGAGACAACTGTCGCGACGCACCGCATCGGCGATGCGCCCGGTGGAGAACTCGCCGCAGAAGTCGGTCACGAACTCTTCGCCGATCATCTGGAAAAGGGCGTTATTCTTCGCGCCCGTGTCTTGGGCGTTGTGGTGGATCGCGCCGACGACGAAGCAACCGCGATCGAACACTTTGCCCGCTTTTTGTCCGCCAAACTGCCGCTAACGACGTAGCGCCAGGCTGACGAGCTACTTACAAGACGCAACCTAGTTGTTTGCAACAGCCCGCCTGTTGCGGTTGCTGTCCGATTCTTCCCGGAACAAAGAACCGGCAGCGCACCGCGATGGGCCGGCGCCTTGCGGCCCGTCCCCGATTGCAGGAAGATTGGCGGTTTTCGACGCACCCCCGACGGTGGCCGCCATGTCCGAGCAACTTCGCACGCGACTATTCGACGCGCTAGACGCGATCGAGTTGGTCGATCCACATACTCACATCGATGCCCTGGCTCCCGCGGCCCGCACCCTGGCCGACATCCTGGGCTATCACTACTACACGGAACTGGCCCATTCGGCTGGCATGCCCAAAGCCCGCATCGAGGAGCCGAACCTGGATCCGAAGGAAAAAGTCGGCCGCCTCGTGGAGTATTTGGGCACGATCGAGAACACGATCCAGTCGAGCTGGTTGATCGAAATGTGCCAGGTCTTCTTCGGGCATGCCGGTGAGGTGATCGACACAGGCAATTGGGAAGCGCTCTACGACCGTGCCGCGATCGCCATGGCCCGTCCGGACTGGACCGAACAAGTCCTGCGGCAAAGCAAGCTCCGCGCCGTGTTCCTGACAAACAATTTCGACGATCCGCTGGAAGGATTCGACACTGGCGTATACGTTCCCTGCCTGCGTACAGACGACTTAGTGTTCCACCTGGCCGACGAGTCGGTCCGTGCGCGGCTGGAAAAGACCACCGGCAATAGCGTCGGTGACGCCAAGTCGCTGCGGGCCGCGATTGGCGTATTGTTCGATCATTTCGTGGCGCACGGGGCGCGGGCCTGCGCGATTTCGCTGCCGCCGGACTTTGCGCCCGAAGCGGTCGACGCGTCGGGCACCGATGCGGCAGTTGCCGAAGTTTGGCGGAAGGGATCCGCTGCGAGTGCAAATCGGCGGCGCGAGCTGGGCCACTTCGTGTTTTGGACGCTGGCCGAATTCTGTGCCGAACACCACCTGCCGTTTGACCTGATGATCGGAGTCAATCGCAACGTCTACGCCGATGGCGTGTATCAGGGTTGCGACTTGTACGACAGCCGCGTTTCGCTCATTCAGTACCGCGCGTTATTCAATGCGTTTCCCCAGGTGAAGTTTCCGATCTCCGTGTTGGCCAGCGTGACCAATCAGGAACTGGTCAGCTACAGTTGGATTTTTCCGAATGTGTTGACCAACGGGCACTGGTGGTACTCGAACACGCCGACGTACATCGAGCATGATGCGTCGGCCCGGCTGGAGGCGGTACCGCGCACGAAACAAATCGCGTATTACAGCGACATGTACAAGCTGGAATTCGCGCTGCCGAAGTTCGCGATGTATAAGCGCATCCTAGCCAAGATACTGTCCGAGCGTTTCGTGCTCGACCGCGGCTGGAGCGAGCAGCGCGCCGTCGCCCTGGGTCGCCAGGTCTTGCGCGACAACGTGGATGCGGTCTTCGGAACAACCTGAGCGGCACGTCAGTTGTTGGGCAGTCGCCGCAGTCGACCCGATGCGCGCCTCGCCGAAGTATGCGGCAGCCGGCCAATTCCGCACAGCTATGTCAAAAACCTTCTTGAACGGGGCCTCGGGCGTGACTACTCTTGAACTATCGGGCGACCGTCTCTCGATCGCCTCGCGCCGCTGTCCTGTGAGTTGCTCGTGAAACTCTGGCGACACTTCTAATCGCGATCTTGCTCGGTTCGGGGCAGGATCGGTCCACTGCTTGTGCATGCCATGTGGCACTCGTCTCGTTGCGTGGTGTCGCGTCGCACGCCACCGCGGTCGCGCGTTCTTCTCGATCGCGGCTTACTGAATTCGTGAAACGGCATGTCAGTATTCGTCAAACCAACCTGGTTGTCCTGGATTTGCGGCATATGCCTGCTTGCCGCGTTTCCGGCGGTCTTGTCTGCGCAGACCGGATCGATCGGTTTGAACTACACGGGTGTGACGCTCGCAGACGGCATGACGCTCAATAGCAACAATGGATACGCTCCGCCGGACAACGGCGGCGGCGTCGGGCCCAACCACGTGGTGCAACTGATCAACGGTGCATACGCCGTCTACGAAAAAACGACCGGCACGCAAGTGCAGTTGATTGCCGGAAAGCAATTCTGGATCAACGCAGGTGTGGACCCCGGGAACAACATCGTAAACCTGGGCGCGTTCAACCAGCGGATTCTGTTCGATCCGACGGTCAATCGCTGGATCGCCGCCGGACTGACCGGACACACGACCGACAACAGCGTGATGATCGCCCGCAGCGATACGTCAGACCCGACGGGCACGTGGAAAGCTGTCAGTTTCCTGGGCAACGACGGCCTGACCGGCAAATTCGCGGACTTCACGAACCTGGGCGTGGACGCCGACGGCGTCTACGTATCGACGAACAACTTTCCGAGCAACACCGCCAACGTCGGCTTCGAGTATGCGATGGTCTTTTCGCTGCCGAAGGCGGATCTCATGGCCTCGACACCAAGCATCGCCAACCTGACGCAATTCGGCGCGCTCACCGAGAATCTGGCCGGCTGGCAATCGCTACAGCCGATCGTCGACTTTGGACCGTCCAAGGGACATGCCCCGATTCTACAGCGGCAGCAGGTGCCCGCGCAGTTCACGCCGCTCAGGCGCTTCGACCTGACCGGGACGACCGGCCCGGGCGCGACGCTTGAGGCGTCCGTGGAAATCGATGCGGACGCCTATGTAGGTCCGCCGCTTGCGTCGCAACCCGATCTGACGCGCACGATTTCTACGATCGATGGCCGGATCGCGAGCCACGCTTATCAGGTCGGTGACACCATCTACGCAGTTCACAACACGAAGCAGGGCAACAACGCGGCGCTCTCCGTTCTGATCGTCGACGAGCCGACAAACCAGCTCGTCGACGAGATTGTGCTGGGTGATGCCGATTTCGACTACTTCAACGGCTCGATCGCTGCAAACCACTTGGGCGAGATCGTCGTCGGGTTCACGCGGTCGGGCATGGTCAACGGCGGCAACCTGAGCTCCTTCGCGGTCGTCGGTCAACACTCCGGCGGCTCGACCACGTTTGGCGATCCATTCCTGCTGAAGGAGGGACTGGTCGACGACTATCACGTGTTCAACGACCGGTGGGGCGACTTCACTACGACAGTCGTCGATCCGTTCGATCCGCGCGTCTTCTGGACGTTTCAGGAATTCGCGTTGGCCAGCGACGCGTGGGCTACGCAGATTACGCAAATCATCGTGCCCGAGCCATCGGCGCTCGTGCTGAGTGGCGCGGCACTGGCGCTGATTGCAGCCGCGGGGTACTACCGCCACAGACGATCTCCGCTCAGCGTATAACCAGCGCATGGCCCGCCACCAGCAAGACCGCGAAGATCTTCTCGCAGAGGCGAAGGCGCTGGTCGAACGAGCCAGCCTGAAGATACCGGCGCTTGCCGACGAAGTGATTGTCGGCTTTCGGACCAACGGAAGTGCCAGCTTCTATTTTGGACCTGACCCCGTGTTTCAATTTGCGTCGAGCGGCGCCTTGCGGCGCGCGTACGTCGACGGGCTGTTGTACAAAGCGGAAAATGGTCGGCTGGTTAGTTTGGAGCGCCGACGCACGCCCAAGGCCGTCGAGATGCTGCGGCACGAATTAAGCGACCAGCGGCAACAGGCGTTGATCGAGTTGGCGCGGCAGCAATTGAACGCGCTGTCGGAAGCGTTGCAAATGGGAACCTGCCATCTCGTCGGTCAAGTGCCCGAGACGACCGACGTCGTGACCCGAATCACCGATTGGCTGGCGCAGCACTCGGGGCCGATCGCCGTGGGCACGTCGCCCGGCGCGCGTTAGCGAACCGGCAGTGTGACGACCGTTGCCGATCCGCAGGCCGATTGCAGTGCCGTGCCCGGCGCGTTCGATCCGGTTCGCACGTAACCCAACGCCAGCGGTGCGTCAAAGTGAGGCGAAAACGATGCTGAGGTGATTGTGCCGACGGGCTTCCCGTGGGCAGTCAACTCGAGCCCTGCTTGCGGAATTTCGGGCTGTTCGAATCGCAAGCCGACCAGCGTTTGGTTGACGTGTCCCAAAGCGTCGATCCGGGCGACCGTTTCCTGGCCCAAGTAACATCCCTTGACGAAGCTGATCGTTTGTTCGTCGCGGGCCACTTCCTGCGGTAGGTTCTTGTCCGAAATGTCGGCTCCGTAGCAGGGAAATCCCCATTCGATGCGTGCTGCCTGGAATGCGTCTGCACGACATTCCACCGCGCCGGACTGGCACAGCGCTGACTTCGCCGCGGCGACGTGTTCGGTCGGCCCGCTGATGAGGAACTCCACCGGTCCGGTCAGGCTTGTCCGCCGCGCCCAAACGGAACTGCCCGCAATCGTGATCGGTGCGTGAGCCAGATGAGCCTCTGGCGGCTGCGAATCGGCCACTTTTGCGAGCAAAGCTGCCGCGCCGCCGCCGGCCAGCAGCAATTCGCCCCAATCGTTGCTGCGGTCGGTGACCGTAACGTCCTCGGTGATCAAATAGTGGTCCAAGTGCTCGATGATTTTGGCGGCTTGTCCGGCAACCGTGTCAAGAACGATCGATTCGGCGGCGACGAAAATCATGGCATGGGCCAGGATTCGCCCCTGCACGGATGTCAGAAACGATTCGCAACCGGCACCCGGTTCGAGTTTTCGGATCTCGTTGGTGGTCAGGTTGTGGAGCCAGCTTGCTCGATCGCCCCCGCGAAGTTCGATCTGCGTGCGACCCGTCAGATCGACGATGCCAACATGCCCGACCAGCGCGGCGTATTCATCCTGCCAGTTTGTCGAATTGGATGGGGTGTTCATGTCCGTCGGTTTGCTGGCGCGATCGACGGATCGCCCGGTATCTCATCACAGGGGCGAGCCATCGCGTACTGCGCGTTGGGCAGAAGAATCGTCGAGCCGTACCGCGTGGCAAGCCGCTCGAACTGGGGCGGCTCGATCGGGACCATGCCCAACTCTTCGACCAGATCGTCATTGAGGCGGCTGAGCAAGTAGACCTTGCCGCGCTGCTGAGCGCGGACCAGTTCGGCAGCCACCGGCGCGTCGATTGGTTTTTGGCGGCCAATCGTGCGAATGGCCTTCTGAGGGTCGTCGGCTCCAGCGAGCCGTTGTAGTGCCGGCCCGACGTTCTCGGAGATCTCACAACAAATCGCTACCGCGCCGTTTTCCTCGACCGCGCTCGACGCCGCGTGTAGCGCGCGGGCAAACGCGTCCCACGTCTGCTGGCCGGCGTCGCCGCCGATCGCGGCGATCACCAGATTGGCCGGTTGCTCAACGTCGCAGACCCACGCCTCGGCGAATCGTCGTCGGCCTTCGCGAAACACGGCCTCGGTCTCGCCTGCCAACAGGTGCAGCACGCCGCCGTCTTCGCCCGGCACGACCTGCAACGTGAACTGTGCTCCGAGCAGCCAGCCCACCTCCTCGGCAAGCTTGGTCAGCCGCGTGCGTTCGGCAGGTTCGTTCGCCTGGGGTGCGCGAAACCGCTTGATGCTCTTGGCATCGGAAAACGCCGGAAACAGGGTCGAATGCACCCCGAAGTATCCGAGCGAATCATCGTGGCGGAGACATCCGACGGTGATGACCAGGTCCGCATCGTGGATGGCGTGATTGACGTAGATCGGATCGCCGGCCGCCGAGGCCGCCAGGTAGCTGAGCGATTCTCGATGATTCGGATCGTGGTGCACGACCACGACCGCCGAGCGAATCGCGTCTGGCAAGCCGTCCAACGGGTCGTCGCCAGGCGCGCCCGCACGTTGCGTTGTCACGATCGTGATGTCGCTAAGAGCGACCCCGGCGTCTTCCAATACGCGGATGGTACGGGCCAACACGGTGCCCACTTGCGGCACTCCGTCGGCCAATGCCAGGACAACCCGGTCGCCCGGCAGGGCCGCTTTCGCCAGCGGCGGATACCCCAACGGTTCGGCCAGTGCCCAATCGACGGCGATCGCGACGTCGGCGATCGCGGAGCCTCGCGGAACGTCGCAATGGGCCAGGCGCGATTCACAGCCGGTCGGAATTCGTATCGAGGACTCGGCGCCGTATCGTAGGGTCTTAGTCATTCGAAATCGGATCGTGCGGCGGGTCTAAGACCTTAGTCCGGCCACGGCCGCGCCACTTGGGTCGCTTTGGGTGCCCGCTAGCTCCACAGCGCGCCATCATAGGAATGGCCTACCCCGCCGGCAAGGAGTCAAGCTTTACGCGGCGGCCAGAGTTTCGAATAATCATCGGCAGACCCGCCGCGCCGCCTCCCGCGCTACCGCCGACCACACACTCCTTCCACTCAAGGAACTACGCGATGGCAACCACATTATTAGCCAAACCTTTCCTGCGTCCGGTGTCCGTTGTCCTGCTAGCAGCGTTGTTGGCGCTGGCCGTCAGCGCCGGCTGCGGCAAGACGAACCGCGACTTACCTGAAGCAAACGTCCCGGCAGCCACCGCGACGGACGGCCAATCGGCCGCAGTTTCCGACGAACCGGCGGCCGACAAGAGCGCGCCGGCCGACGTTGATCCCCAGCAGTTGCTTTCGGAGACGATCGCCACGTACCAGCGCGCGAAGAGTTACGAAGACGCCGGCGAGTTGCACATTGACTATGTCGACCCAGAAGGGCAATCGCACGCTTCGCCTGTAATCCCATTTTCGGTCGCGCTCGAGCGGCCAAATAAGATCCGCGTCCATGCGTTGCAGGCGAGTATTGTGGGCACCGGCGAGAAACTTTACGCCAGCATCGATTCGCTCCGGGGCCAGGTGATGGTGCATCCGGATCCGGAAAAACTCACGCTCGAAGCACTCGTGCCGGATTCGATGCTCGCTGACGCGATGCGCGGCCAGCTTGGCGTGCCCCTGCCGCAACTGGAGTTGTTGCTCAGCGACGATCCGATCCGCGCGATTGTTGGCGAGGGCGCGCCGAAGATGCTTTCCGATGAAGAACTGGAGGGCAAGCAGTGCCATCGCGTAGCGGTGCAAGGTCCGAACGGGACCGGTGTGCTGTGGATTGACGTTCAGAGCAAGCTCGTGCTGAAGGTCGAGTTCCCGTCCGACGAGTTCTCCAAGGCATTCAATCTGGCCGAAGCGACGATCGCGGCAGTGTTCAAAGGCGCCGAGGTCGACTCGTCGATCGACTCCGCCGCGTTTCAGTTCGATGTACCCGAGAACGCGAAGCTGCTGACGCGGTTCTTGCCGCCTCCGCCGGAACCCCCGTCGCCGATGCTCGGCAAAATGCCCGAGGAGTTCTCCTTCGCCGACTTTCGCGGTGGCGACGTGACACAACAGTCGCTTGAGGGCAAAGTTGTTGTGCTCGACATGTGGGCCACCTGGTGCGGCTGGTGCTTTGAAGGCTTTCCCAACCTGCAACAGGTGTACGACGAGTTCGCGGACAACGACAAAGTGGCCATCTTGGCGGTCAACACGGACGAGGTGACCGTCAGCGACGAGAAAGTCCGCCAAGCTTTCGAGACCGCGAAGCTCACAATTCCGATCGTGCGCGACACGCAGCGGGCCGCCAGCGAGGTCTTCCAGGTACAGGGCCTGCCGACCATGGTCATTCTGGGCGCGGAGGGATCGGTCGAAGACTACCACGTAGGCTACGACGCGAACCTCGCGAACACGCTGCCCAAGAAGCTTGAACGGCTACTTGCCGGCGAGAGTCTTGCAAAGGAAGAACTGGAGAAGTACGAAAGCTCGCTGGCAGAATATGAAGCACAGGAGGCCGAAGCTCTCGCGCCTGAGTCAAACAACGATGCGGATTAGTGCAATGGCGAGGAGATTTTCATGTCCGTAACTGCCGAAGAAATGCTCGGCTGGTGCCGGGAACTGCTCGACGTCGACAACTGCAGGGCCGAACGTTCACTGGCGGACTACTTGGCCGGCATTCCGCGACTGGGTTCGCTGAGCGAATTACCGTCCGGTTCACGCGTGCTCGTGCGCGGAGACGTCGATGCTAAGCCGGGGCCCGATGTAGGGCAGGGCGACATCCGACTTCGCTCGATGGGCGAGTCGCTCGAATTCGGCCGGAAGAGCGGCTGGAAGCAGATCCTGTTCGGGCATCGCGGACGCAAACCCGAGGAGACGTTGGCCAAAGTCGCCGAGCGCTTGGGCGAGATTCTACAGTGCGACGTGCCATTGCTCGACGACTGGCTCGACGAGTCGACAATGACGATTCGCGATGCGGTTGCTGAGCGGATCGAGTCGAGCCCGCCGGGCACGATCCTCATGCTCGAAAACACGCGACGCTACGCGATCGAACGTGTGCTTTGGAAGGCGGAGCCTGACGATTTGGCCGATCTGTCGGGCCCGCTGGCGAAGTTGGCCAATCAATTCGCCGAGAAGGTTGCCGACTCCTACGTCCACGAGGCGCTCTCGGCCGGCAGTCTCGACGCTTCGAGCACAGTCGTGCCGGCGGCCATGCGACGCGTTGCCATGGGTGCGTACGAGTCCCACGAGTTCGAAGGACCGATGTCGCGCTGTTTGTCGTCGGAACTGGTCGTCTTCAGCGGTTTGAAAGCGGACAAGCTCGACGACCTGGAGGCGATGATCGCCCGCGGCAAGGTGAAGATGGTCTTCGTTGCCGGATCGCTCGCGATGGCGCTGCGCAAAGCCGCAGCCCAACTGGATGGCGGCTCGTTTTCGATGGGGGTGGCCGAAGACGCCGATCACCAAGACCAGCCGTACTTCATTGCGCCAGCGCGGATCGACCAGGCGCGGCGTATGGTCGAACAAGGACGAAGCAAGGGAATCGAGTTCGTCTTGCCGGTCGATTTCGTGTTGCAGGATGGCCGCGCGGCGCGCGAAATTGGCCCAGCAGATCAGCAGCTCGACATCGGCCCGGAAACCAGCGCATTGTTCGAGCAAAAGATTGGCGAGTTCATCGCGGCCCATCAAGGACGCAAAACAGCCGCCTTTCATAACGGTGTGTTTGGCAAGTTCGAAGAGCCGCAGTTCGCCGAGGGAACCAAGCGCTTCGTCGGGCAATTGAAGCGGCTGAAGGACGTTGGCGTAGCCGTCTACGTTGGCGGTGGTGAGGGCGGGGCGGCACTGGAAAAGTACGGCAGCCCCGACGACGTGACACACACGTTCACCGCGGGCGGCACCGTGCTCAACGCGCTGGGGAGCGAACCGGTGCCTTACCTGGTGGCCCTGTTCATGGCCGCCCGGCAAGCGCAACCCTCGTCTTAGGCGATCTCCCTCACCTCCTCGATTGGGGCGCCACGCCGATGGCGCCCGCTGACGTTCGGTTTGCTCGGCATGCGCCGCCGAGGTCCGATTCTAAGGACCTTTGCGCCAACGACCGTCGCAGCGTTTCTTGCGGTTTGCACCGCCTGCGCACACCGCAAGTTATTGCAGTGAAACGCCTTCTGGCTTGTCACAATCGGTAGATCCAATCTATCAATACCGGACAAGTTGGAAGATTGGGGAATATGCGACGTCCTGCTAAGAACCCTCGGTTACGGCGACGATAACCAACAGCGAGGCTTTCTCACCGGAAGTTGCCGGTCTGGTTGCGTCAGCGGTCGGCCTGAAAGTCGCGCACCAGGATGCGCCAGAGGTCAACGACCCAACGTCGTGATCAGCAGGAGTGGATTACCCCGTTTTCCCGATTAGGAGTTCCGTAAGATGAAATCCCGCATTGTGCTGCCGGCGCTGCTCGTCGCCGGTCTGTTTGTTGCGGCCAGCGCCTCGAACGCGGAAGCGCGTTTGTTCGGCGGTCATGGCTGTTGCGAGCCTTCCTGTTGTGCCGCCGAGCCTTCGTGCTGCGCCGTTGAGCCGAGCTGCTGTGCGGCCGAGCCCAGCTGCTGCTGCGCCCCGAAGTGCTGCCGTCGTCACTGTTGCCGTAAGCACTGCCGTCGTCACTGCTGCCGCAAGCACTGCTGCATCCCGACCTGCTGTGAGCCGAGCTGCTGCGTCGTCGAGCCGAACTGCTGTGCGGCCGAGCCGAACTGCTGTGCGGCCGAGCCGAGCTGCTGTGCCGTCGAGCCCAGCTGCTGCGCCCCGAAGTGCTGCCGTCGTCATTGCTGCCGTAAGCACTGCCGTCGTCACTGCTGCCGCCGTCATCGCTGCTGTGCCCCGGCTTGCTGTGAGCCGAGCTGCTGCGCTGTCGAGCCCAGCTGTGCCTGTGGTGGCTGATAACGGCCCGCGGAGCATCCGCACGATACGTCAGCGGACTCCTTGCTAGTCAACACAAACGGCCCCCCGCGACCCCGCGGGCGGGCCGTTTGTTTTTGCGCTTGCCGAGTGGGTGCCACCCATCTGATTTCCTTGACTTTTCTCCGCGTCTGTGGGAGTTTGACGGACGGAACACCGTGTGCCCCAGACCAGCTCGCCACGGCTCGGAGGAGAGTTATCATGACGCTTTCTTATCTCGCGCGACGGTTCGTCCGGCCCGGACGTTTTCAGCCCGCGCTGCTGCTTGCACTGTCGCTGGTTGTCGTCGCGCCGCGCTACGCGCAGTGCGGCGAGCGCTCGGACGAGGCGGTTCGTTCGTCCGAATTGTTCGCCCGCCAACTCGAAACGGGGGAATTCGCCCCGGCCCTGGAAGCAGCCCGCGGCGTTGCGTCGCCCAGCCAGCGCGATGCGTGGCTCGCCCAACTGGCCGAGGCCCAAGCCGGAGCCGGTCAGCGCGAGGGGGCGTTCAAGACGCTGGCCCACGTCGAAGACGACCAGACTCGTAGCGCCGCGATTCGAGCGACGCGCGAAACCGCAAGCGCAGCCGGTGCACAAGGCGGCGCGCAAGCCGACTTTGACACGCTGATCGAAATGATCACCACCACGGTCAGACCCGACACGTGGGAGGAAGTGGGTGGGCCAGGTACGATCTCGGAATTCAACAACGGCGTGTACGTGGACGCCAGCGGCGTTTTGCAGCGCGCTATCCGTCCGCCGCAGGCCAAGGGTCTAGCCGTCGCCAGACTCGATGCACTAAAGGCCGACGGAAACACAAACAGCCGCCGTGCATCGCCAATGCGTAAGGTGTCCCTGACTCGCCTGGAAAAGCACGTTCAGTTGCGCTGGGCAGCCGGGCGTCAGCCCTCGGACGAAATGCTCCATCTGGCAGGGCTTGAAAAGATCCAATACGTGATGGTCTATCCTGAGTCGGGCGATTTGGTGCTGGCCGGACCGGCGAGCGACTGGCAAGTCGACGACGAGGGGCGCGCTGTAAGTCGTGCCAGTGGTCGCCCGGTGGTCCAACTCGACGATCTGGTTGTCGTGCTCCGCTATCTGACGGCGGCTCCGCAAGCGACGTTCGGTTGCTCGATCAATCCAACACAGGAGGGACTGGCCCGGACGAAACAATTTGCCCAGCGCTCTGCCGCACAGCCGCTCAAGCCGGCCAGCCGCGACGCGTGGCTACGTACGTTACGTCGCCAAATGGGGCGCCAGTCGATTTCGGTCGAAGGGATCGATCCTCGGACGCGGGTTGCCCGAGTGCTGGTCGAGGCTGACTACCGCATGAAGCTGGTCGGCATGGGGCTCGAAGAGGGCACGGCCGATGTGCCGAGCTACTTGGACCTTATCAAGGTGGCGCCGGGTGAAGCGCCGCCGCCGCTGGAAGTCCTACGATGGTGGTTCACGTTGAACTACGACGCAATTGAGGCAACCAAAGACCGCGATGCGTTCGAGATCGTCGGACCTGGCGTGCAGGTGATGAGCGAGAATGAATTGCTAACCGCACTCGGTCGCCGGGTTCACACCGGCAAGTCGGAACCGCTCAACGCAGAATTCGCCCATCGTTTCACGCAAAACTTCGAAGCGCTTGCACAAAAGTATCCAGTCTATGCCGACTTGCAGAACATCTTCGACCTAGCAATGGTTTCTGCGCTCATCCAGTCGCAACAGCTTGCCAATCGTGTCGGCTGGCACATGACGTGTTTCCTCGATCCTGAGCAGTACCAGGTCGCGCTCGGTGCCGCCCCGCAAAGCGTCGATACGGTGATCAATCATCGGGTCGTCAACCGCCGGCACATCATTGTTGGCGTGAGCGGCGGCGTGCGCGTGGCTCCGTGGACGTTTGTCAGCGGTGCCGGCGTGGCGACCGATTCCTACGGCGCGCTACAGGCCCATCGCGCGCATTCCCAAGCTGGCGACTTGCCGATCGAAGCGTGGTGGTGGGACTGACGCGGTCGGCATGCTACTCGGTAGTGGTTTCCGTCGTTGTAGCAACCGGCTCAACGCGCGCCCGCAGTCGTTCGATTTGGCGCTGGCGGACTTCCGGTGCCGCGGTGGGATCAAAGTCGATCGGCCCACCCAACAGACGGCTCAATTGTTCGGCCGCAACGCGTCGCCGGGCAACCTCGTCTCGATCCAGTATTGCCAGCCACACCTGTTCGTCGCTTGCCAGCCACGCCGCCACGCGGTCGACGCGGTCCTCATAGTCAACGCTCAACGCCTGAACGACGGCTCGAATACGAGCCGTTTGTTCCGCATCCAGGCGCTGCGGATCGAGGCTTTGCAAATACGGCACGACCCCCTGCCCCGCTTCGTAAAGGGCCCGCTGCGCCGTTTGCCGCTCGGAGAACTTGGCGCTTCCCAACGCGGCTACTAGTCGCGACCAGCGCTCACGGTCCGGTTGGTCGCGGGAAGGAGCCTGTTGCGTGCGGACCAGCGTGTCCTCGATCTCGGCGCCGGTAGCGGCCAGTTGCCACGAAGGGTGGAGCAACTCAATCAGCGGGATCAGGTGACTGCGGACCACGTCCGGCTCGGCAATGTACAGTTGCCAGAATCCGGCCGCCCGCCATCGGCGCTGGTCGTCTTTCGTGTTGAGTTCCAACGTGAGCGGTTCGTCTGGCCGTTGCTCGAATCGGAGCAGGTAGCCGTCTTCGGAACGCGTTCGCCGAATCACCAAGTGATTACCTCCGCTCAGCATGACCTTAAGCTGGTCGTCGCGCGCGTTGCTGTTGTACTCCATACCGCAGATGCCGGCATTGATCTGGATCGATAGCGTCTCGTGACGGCGTGTGCGGCGACCGGGGGATTGCACCAGCATCTTGGGCACCGACAGTCCGCTACTCGCGACAATCCGGCCCGACACCATGTTGTATTGGATCCAGTGCATGCGCGCGGCGATCGCGGGGCTGGCCTCGATGGTCGGCAACTCGGCGGCAATCAGACGAACGGGCGCCATCACGTATAAGAGCAGCACGGCGCACGCGACCACGACGCAGTGCGTGGCGTTGCTCAAGTAGCTATCGCTGTGGATTCGAGCTTTGGCAGTCATTTCGCTGCTCGCACTTCAGATGCTTCGCCGTACGCCCCGACTTCGGCTTGGTCGTTGGTCGCTTCGCCTGCCTCGGACAATTCGCTCTGGGGCTCGGCATGTTGCCGCCGCCGATAGCGCCTCCAGAGGAAAAAGCACAGGAGGCCGGTCGCGGCGACTGCAGCCAGCACCGTTAGTCCGATCTCTGAGTCGCGGATCCAGCCGGTCACATGTTCACCATACGCATAGCTCAGGCCGAAAAACAGCCCCACGACACTCGTGGCACAAAACGCATCGATCAACAAGAACCGACGAAACGACATGCGCAACACGCCGGCCGTAAAATAGACGGGCGCTCGAATCCCCACCATGAACCGCGCCAGGAAGAAGACCTTCAATCCGTGACGCCGAATCATCTCCTCGATCTTCGCTTCGTGTTCGGCGTGCAACAGATGGGCAAATCGTGGATGCAGAACCACGAGCGAACGGCCAAAGTGATAGCCGATCGCATACAGCACGGCGTCGCCCATCAACGCACCGACCAAACACGATGCGAATGCCAACCATGGATCGAGCGTGCCGACCGAACTGGCCACACCGGCCGCGATGATCGGAACCTCTTCGGGCAGCGGAAGCCCCGATCCGGTCAGGACCAGAACCACGATGATCCCCAGGTAAGAGATGTGATCGAATTGGAGATCGGGGAACATGAATCCACACTTGCACTTGATCGACGAACGTCGACGGCGCCCGCCGGCACCAGTAGCCGCATTCTAACGACATTGCCGTGGGGGAGAGTACGTCAAATTCCGCGGTTTGGCCCTTCTCGTGCCGTAAATCGGATTGTGAGCGTTACCGCGTCGCGCGGTCATTCCGCCACTGCACGCATGCACTGGGGCCGACCCAGCGATTCCACAGCCGCTTACTCTGAATCGTCCTCGATCCAGTCCTCGTCGTTCAGTCCAAACCGCAATATCTCCACGCTGCCGCCGCGCGTGCCCGGACAAGCGATGATCGCTGCAATGTCTGGATTGTCGGCGCAATACGTTGCCACCCCATCGGGGCCCATCACGTAGAACGCCGTCGCCAGCGCGTCGGCCTCGGCGGCCGACGGCGCGAGGACGGTTGCGGACAGAACGCCCTCGGCGGGCAGGCCGGTGCGCGGATCGAGAATGTGCCCATAGCGGCGCACGTCGTGCATGAAGTACTGCACGCCGGTTCCGGAGGTCGCCAGCGCGCGGTCCCTAACCACCAGTTGCCCAACCCGGCGCCGCGGACGCAACGGATCGCGCACTCCGACCATCCATCCATCCGCGCCCTCGCGTGCACCGTAAGCACCGCGCGCCAGGACGCTGCTGTTCCCACCGTGCAGCAAGAAGTCGCCAATGCCGGCCGACACCAGCAAAGCGGCGCAGCGATCCAGCGCGTACCCTTTGCCGATGCTGCCGAGGTTGATCTCCACACCGGGCTTCAGAAACTGCACGGTCGAGCTGGGGCGGTCCAGTCGCAGCGCATCGCTGCCGACCCGGTCGCGCGCGGCCCGAAGCTTCGCCGTGTCGGGCACGGCGCCGGCGCGCTCGACGAATCCCCAGACTCGCGAAAGTGGACCCGCCGTGACGTCGAAAGCACCGCCGGTCTGCCGAAAGAGTTCGACGGACATTTCCAGCAATTCGAACAACTGTCCTTCGACCGAGATCGGCCCGTCGGACGCGTGCCGGTTGAGCCGGCTGACTTCACTTTCCTCACGGAACACGGATAACTGGTTTTCGAGCTGATCGACAAGATCCAGTGCAACCAGACCAAACTCGTTGGCTCGCGGGTACTGGCCCGCGTTGAAGAAAAACTCGAATTGGCAGGCCATCGCTTTGCGCGCAAGCCGTAGCAAGTACGCGCCCGGCGCGGCTTGTCGTGGGGCATCGCTTGGATCGTCGCCAACAATCAAGTCGACCACCGCGTCGGCGGCCGACCTGCCCTGCAGGAATTGGCGTCGCGTGGATCGGGGCGTAGCGCTCATGATAGTTGAATTATACTCCGCGATGGGACGTCAACGACGCCGGTATGGGTAGCCGGATAGGTCGACGCTGACTTTGCCCGCGTTGTATCGGCCGCACGTACATCGGATAATCCAAGACATGGGACGCAACTTCACCAGGATTCGACGGCCGATCGACTGCCACTTAGTTTTCTGCGGCCTGATCGCGATTGGGATCGGAATGTCGGCCGGTTTCGTGGTTGCTGGGCCGCCCGCAAAGCGGGCGCGTCCGCCGAAGTTCTCAAAAGCAGTAACCGACGTGTTTTTTCCGGACGCGCGCCAGAAGTTGGTCGGAACACGGCCCGATAAGCCGACAACAGCGGCGGCTGCGCCGGACAGCACTCCCGCCAGTCCGCCGACGAGACCGGCAGCGTCTTCGCTCGCGTGGGAGCCGCTGATTTCGGCCGAGGCCATCGAAGATGAGATCAAAGCCCAGCACCAGGCACTGCGTGGTGCGCTGCAAAACGCGGTGCAGTTCAAAGGAGGCGACTATCGAAAGGCGCGCCGCCATTTGAGCATCTTGGCCGCGATGTTTGCCATCAATGCCGACTACGCACAGCCGATGCGCTGGCATCGTGTTGCCCCCGCGGTGCGCGACGCCGTGGCCCGTGCCGGGTTCAATTGCAAGGTTGGCAGCGATGCGTCCTATAAAGAAGCCAAAACGCGCTACGACGACCTGGAAACGCTCATCCGCGGTGGCTCGATCGACGTCGGTCAGGCCGAAAACAGTTTCACGTGGCCGCGTGTTGCTGACCGGTCGACATTAATGACGCGGCTGGAGGCCGCACAGGAAGAGCGACTCGCGGCGTGGACTGCCAACGCCGGCGCGTTCGACGAGAACCTGGCGTCGGTGGCCCACGAAGCACAGATAATCGCCGCGCTGGCCGAAGTCATCGCGCGTGAGGGCTATGAGTACGCCGACGACGAAACCTATCAGGAATACGCCGGGACAATGCGGGACCAGGCGCTGAAGGTACGCGAAGCGGTCGCAGCCAGCGACTATTCGGCCGCTCGCCAGGCGGTCGGCGAAATCGGCAAGGCGTGCGCCCAGTGCCACGAGGGATTTCGCAACTGACACTCGCTTGGGTGACTTCGCTGCGGCGATGCAGCACCGGCGAAGTCCAGCCCCTGCACGGTTACGCGGCCTTGGTCCGCGACCGCCTCGAGTGTGACTGGTGCGAGTACGGTCGCGACTAATTCGCCACTCGGCGGCGCCGTCGCGTCACACCGTTGGTCTCGAAGACCGTTAGTTTCCGCAGGTCGATTGTTTCGGCCATTCCGGCTTCGGCAAGTTCCCGACCGGAAACGTATCGTCCGGGGTTAATCCACTTCTGCATTTCGTCTTCGCTGATGCCGAACAACTCGGCCAGCAGCCGGTCCATCTCTTGCTCGAGATGTCCAAAGTGCCGGGCCCATTCCGCAGCTTCTGACAGGCCCACGTGTTCTTCGCTCTGCCATTTCATGGGATGAAACAGCAGCACGCTGTACGGCGTCACGAGCCGGCGCGAGCACGCTGCAAAGGGCCACAGGGCTGCCGAGGAGCACTCGCCGGTAACGATGCCGGTCACCCGCAGTCCGCGGAGCAAGATCAGCGTCATCAGCGAAATCGCGCAGTACGGACTGCCGCCGGGCGAGTCGATATACATCGTGCACTCGCCGCCATGTTCGACACTCAGTAGCTTGTCGGTCAGGTCAACTTCGTTATCGGTCAGATCGCCCACCAGAGAAATCTCCAGCGGGCCGTTCGGGTCGTGGTGCTGCATCACTTGTTGCATTCCTAATTGGGTCTATGCGCCAAGGCGCGAAATCGGAGCATCAGTGCTCGACGGGAACTGCGAGAACCGTAAAGAGCACTCCGCCAACGCGGTGCGAAGGGATGGGGCGGAGTGAGTTTAGAAAGTCACTAGCGGCGTGCTTTATTTCGGTTGGCGGTCGATTGATAGTGACCGATAAGTCGGTTGCTATCCTAACGGCACGCGGTTCAGCGTTGCGAGTTTGGGGGCTGGCTGGGAAATCTGGCCGCCTAGCCCACCACTCGGTGGCGCTGCCGAAGCTTCTATATAGCTTTGACCGGAACTGGCTGGCGATCAAGATCTAACACCAGAATACTGGATATTTTTTGGCGTTGCGGTGGCTCAGAGCCACGATTTCCACGCCAAAAATGCCCGGGCGCCCTGCGACTCGACCGGGCCGTCTCGCTTCGTGCGCTTGACGACAACGCGGCTTTGCCGATGGCAATGGACAGGTCCGTTCGTTGCGCGGCACCACGCTGAACAAGGCACGCCGATCGCCGAACTCGGGCTCAAACCGCCCGTCGATATGCGTCGGGTTGCGCAGCAAACTGTGCAACTTTGCAACCCCTTCGAGCCAAGTATAATACAGCAGATCCCGCGGTTCTCGCGGTACCCGGCTCGCCCCGGAACAGACCGACGAGGGGCGGCCGCCTGATCGTAGCGCGACCTCGTCACCCGGTATCGAAATGGGCATCAAGTTCCATTGTCCCAACGGACACAAGCTAAACGTCAAGCGCTTCTTGGGCGGCCAACGGGCCATTTGCCCGAAGTGTGGCGTGAGCCTCGTCGTGCCGCTCCCGGACGATGCCGAGGGACCCAAGAGCGAGGCCACCGACCCCGGAGCGCAGAGCTTGGACGCGACGGCGATGCAGATCGACGCTTTGAAGCGGATGCCCGAGGCGTCAACGGCTGCCGCCTCCGCGCCGCCGGTCGAGAATGGCGGCGACGTAATCGGCGAATCGCCCGATGCCAACTGGTACGTTCGCCCCGCGACGGGCGGCCAATTCGGACCGGCGACCGGCGAGACGATGCGCGCCTGGGTCACCGAAGGGCGCGTCAGTGCCAGTTCGCTGGTATGGCGCGATGGATGGCCAGAGTGGCGGGCCGGCGCGGCCGTGTTTCCGGAATTGGCCGGGCTGTCGGCGGCTACGCCTACCCCGCCTCCCATCGGGCCGGCGGTAAGCCAAACTTCGTCGGGCGCAACGACCGTTGCCGACGGACCGCCGCCGATTGGCGGTGTCATGCCAATGGGCCGCGTGGTACAAAACACGCCGCCCGAGTCGAACGCCGCCGGCTTGAGCGGCACCGAACTGCCGCTTTCGCAAAGCATCAAACGCCAACGGCGACAGCGGGACATCCGACTTTACACCACCGCCGTGCTGGTTGTCACATCGGTTATCCTGCTGATCGTGCTGATCGTCGTGTTTCAGCGGCAGGCGCAACCCCCAGAACCTCCAACCCAAGAAGCCGATCCTTCCGCCGAACTGTCGATAGAATGATACGCGTCTCGACGGGCGCCTGCCGGACCTTGGCGGAACACGCTCAGACACGCTGCATGGGGATCTGGCCTCGAAGCAACATCCAGGAACTATGATGCGAACCACTCGTCTGTTGATCGCCGTTACCGTAGTGCTGGCTTGGAGCTTGGGCAGCGCCGCGGCCCAGGAGAATCCCGCGAAGATCGAATTCGCAGGCGGCAAGCTCGCGCTCACCGCGCCGGAAAAATGGCAGCGCAAACAACCGCGCACCCGAATCGTCGAGCACGAATTCGCAATTCCCGCGTCCGAGGGCGACACGAACGACGGTCGTCTGACGCTGATGGGTGCCGGTGGCGGGCTGCAGGCCAACATCGACCGCTGGATCGGGCAGTTCAGCCAACCCGACGGGAGCAGCACGCGCAAACGTGCCAAGATCGAGAAGAAGCAGGTCGCTGGCGACGACGTCCACCTGGTCGACATTTCGGGCACGTACAAGGACCAGCCTGGCCCCTTTGCGCCCGGCGTCGATCGCCCCAAATACCGGATGCTGGCCGCCATCATTCCGACCGAATCACGCGGCACGTACTACGTTAAACTCTACGGACCGCAACGGACGGTGACCGACAATGAGAAGGCCTTTCTCAAGATGATCGAGGGCTTGGACCGCAAATGAACGTCGGCTTGAGCCATGGCGGGATCGACAGCGGCGGCAGGGAGATATCGACTGCATGAAGACGCAACAGTTTCTTGAACAGCACGGAATCGGCGCGAATCCATTTGCGGAGGAAGACGCGCAGACCGATCCCGTCTTCAAGGACTTCTGCATCGAGAGCACGCATCATCCCACGTGGGACAAGATCTACGGCAATCCGGCGGAACCGGCCACGTCGATCGTCTTTGGCGAAAAGGGAGCAGGCAAAACGGCGCTGCGCCTGCAAATCGTTCGCCATTTGGTGCAGTACAATCGCGAGCATCCCACCGAGCGCGTCTACGTCATCGAATACGACGACTTCAATCCCTTTCTGGATCGCTTCCGAGATCGCTTCGGTGCCAGGCATCGCAGCACGACCCGACTGCTCGGCGACTGGAAACTTTGGGATCACATGGACGCGATTCTTTCGTTGGGCGTGACCGGCCTGGTGGACCGAATCCTCGGGTCGCGAAACTCGAGCGATCCCCCGACCAACTCGCTGGAAGAAAGCGACCTGCGCTCGCTCGACCGAAATCAGGCGCGCGATCTATTGCTGCTGGCCGCTTGCTACGATCAGTCGACGGCCGAAACCAGCAAAGGGCGATGGGGCCGTCTGCGGCGCAAACTGCGGTTCCGCACGTGGACGTCGCTGTGGCCGATGGCCGTGGCATTGCTCGGCACGTTGGCCGTCGCCGCGCTGATTATCTACGTGCAGAGCTGGGAGTGGCTCAAGACACCGTGGCCGTATGTGGCCGTCGCCGCGGTCTGGCTGCCATGGCTCGCCAAGTTGGCCAGTCGGTTCTGGCTCGCCGCGTCGATCGCCCGTCATGCACGCGTCAGCAAACATTCAGCGAATCAGTTGCGGCAGATCCTGATGAACTTTCGCAGCAGCGACATCGCCGGCCAGCCCTTGCCAAACAAGCAGCGCACCGACGATCGCTACGAGTTGTTGGCGAAGTTTCAAGGCATTCTGGATTCGCTCGGGTTTCGAGGCATCGTGATCCTGGTCGATCGGGTCGATGAGCCTCACGTGATCAACGGATCGGTCGAGCAGATGCGCGCTCTGCTCTGGCCCATGCTCGACAACAAGTTTCTCAAGCATCCTGGCATCGGTTTTAAGCTTCTGCTGCCGATTGAATTGGCGCAATTCATCGAGCGCGAGGATCGCGATTTCTATCAGCGTGCACGGCTCGACAAGCAAAACCTGGTTCCATCGCTGGAATGGACAGGCGAAGCGCTGTTCGATGTCGCAACTGCCCGACTCCAGGCCTGTGCGTTGCCGGGCCGGACGCCGTCGTTGCGCGAATTGTTCGACGATTCGATCGACGATCGGCGTCTGACGGACGCCTTCCGCAGCTTGCGCGTGCCGCGGCACCTCTTCAAATTCATGTACCGATTGTTCGTCGCCCACTGCAATGCGTACACGGACGAATCTCCGTGCTGGAAAATCTCTAGCGAACGCTTCGAGTCCGTTCTAGCGCTCTACGGCCGCGACCAGGACGCGTTCGATCGAGGGCTGCGCGCCGGCTAGCTCGCAGTGCCAGCACGTGGGGGCGGCGTTTCAGCTTGCGTGCTCGTCTTGACCCGATACGCGCGACCTGCGACACTCTGCCGCCCGCGCTGAGTGGTTGGACCGAAACCAGCGCGGCGATGCTAGCAAATACATTCCAGGTGCATCATCGTATTGGTTGAGGCAAGGAGGCTCGAATGGATCACGGCAAGCTGCAACTGGCCATTGCCCTTGGCCTGGCCCTGTTGATGACCGGATGCGGACGATCATCGTCGGCACCTGCATCGGCGTCGGCGACGACAGCCCAGAGCAAAGAGGAACCGGAGGTGGTGACCGCGCGGTTTCTCGAAGCAGTTCGCGTCGGCGACGACAAGAAAGCCGCCACGCTGATGACCGAGCTCACGCGGCAGAAGACGGCCGAGTTGGAAATCGTCGTCGCGCCGCCAGGCAGCGATACGGCGAAGTTTGCCATCCGCGAAGTCATCTTCGTTGACGAAGGCGCCCACGTTGCGACCGACTGGACCGACGTCGATGCCGATGGGAACATGCACACGGATCGGATTGTGTGGATCTTGCGAAAGGTGCCGGAAGGTTGGCGGATTGCGGGCATGGCGACCAAGTTGTTCGATGACCGGCCGCCGGTCGTGCTCAACTTCGAGGATCCGGAGGACATGCTCAAAAAGCAGCAATGGGCCCACGAGGAGATGGCCCGTCGCGAGGGAGCCTCCGCAGGCAAATCTCCTGAACAGAGCACCGAGGTACGCTAGCGCGTCGGGAGCGGCACGGCCCCGATTCAAGATGACTGCGGCATTTTGCAGGCTAGCTGGGTGCTGCGAAAGGGGCTAAAAGGTCCACCAGCGACTATTCGTAAGGTCTCTGGTTCACACAGCTTATAGACGAACGCACAGGAGCGTCTCGACAAATCGTCGGGACGCTCCTTTTTTGTTGCGCCGACCGTTGGACACATCGTCAGCATGACCTAGGATTGTTCAACGATGACCGGGATATTGCCCCTAGAACTCCGCACCAACCCAACACGTACATATTCTCTTGTTGCCGCTTGACAACAAGACCTACCATGCTAACTTAGCAGCCTAGACTGTGCATTCGGAACAGTTTTTGCAATCGGAAAAGGTGCCCAACTGAGCACCTCGGATGGACGCTTGCAAGATTGTGCGGATGGCCGGTTGAACGCGAAAAGGTTCTGACCAACTGATTGCCGTCACAGTTGGTTCAGGAGAACGTAGGACGGCAGTCGTGTCGTATTACTAAACCGTACGTTCCGGTACCTTGAGGGAGGATTCTTAGATGAATCGCACGTTAGCTTTGGGCATCGCGATCTTTTTCGCGGTTGTCGGTATTGCCCTGTTGGGCGGCGAAAAGACCGCAGTTGCCGGCCATCACGGTTGTGATGGTTGTGCCTGCTCTGGCGCGAGCGACTGTGGTGGTTCGTGCAATGGTTGCCACGCCCGTTGCCATGGCCGTCGCTGCCATGGTCGTCGTTGCCACGGTCGTTGCCACGGTCGCTGCCATGGTCGTTGCCACGGTCGTTGTCATGGTCGTTGTCATGGTCGCTGCCATGGTCGTCGTTGCCACGGTCGCTGCCACGGCTGCAATGGTTACAACGGCTGCAATGGTGGTGGTTGCAACGGTGGTTGCTCGGGCGAAGCTCACGAATCGCACGACGCTGCCCCGGAAGCCGCACCGGCTGCCCCGGAAGCCCCGGCCCCCAGCGCCTAGTCAAAGACGATTTGAACCAGACCGGCTACTCGATGCCCTAAATGCGGGCACGCGAATAGTCGGGCTGCTCGGGCCAATCGCGACACCTGGTGGCGCGAACAAACGACCCGGCAAGCAATGGTTTTCAAAGCCGAACCTCAAACTTGAGGTTCGGCTTTTTTCGTGCGATCGTGACGGTCTTCGGACCTACGGCGCCGCCACCGGCGCGATTCAAGCCTTGCCGTCAGCATGGACGATGAGCGCCAATTGACGGCATCAGAGAATCGCGTTCACCAACCGATCCGTATGCACCGCGTTCCCATGAACAAGACAGAATCGAGCGACGGCCGGGGCAATCACGTGACGTGGAGCGCCGAAGTGCGTTCGGCTGCGTCGCTGCTGTTGTTCATTCACCTATTCGCGGTAATCGTCGCTGTGACGACCTACACGCAGCCAAGCCTCTTACAGCGGCGACTGCACGAGTTGTGCGATCTCTACGTGCGGAACCTGCACTTGTCGGCCTATCCGGTGACCTACCCGTTTGCCCGCTTTCACCTGACGCACGCCAATCCGACCGACGTCGACTTTTCGTGCGAAATGACGATCGACAGTGCCGGTCCCGACGCCGCACCGATCGTGATCCCACCGCCCGGACTACAGCCACTGGTGCGCTATCGGCGCTACCAGGCCTTGGCCAACGCCACGGGCACGCTGGCCGAAGACGCATTGGACGATGGTGCGGCTGGTATCTTGCCCAGGGCCATTGGTGGCTCGATTCTTAAGCGACGTGACGCGGCACAGGGCGAGTTTCGCGTCCGCGCACACTACCTGCCAGAAATCGACGACATGGCGACTGTCGAGTCCGGCGACCGCGCGCCGTTGGAAAACTACTCCAACACTTATGAAGCGCAGGTGTTCGTCAGCGGCGACAAAGTCGAAATCCTGCGCCGCTCCTCGACGCTCGAAGTGGCGCCGGCCGAAGGCAACGCGCAGCCGACCAATACGCCGCCGACTAGTTCGCCACCGAACACCCCGCCGCCGCAGAACCGATAGGTCGCTTCGATGCTTCGAAATGTAGTCGACTATTTTCAGCGACTTAGCAGCGGCTTCGGCCAAGGCTGGACCCGTTTCTGGTTCACTCCCAGCGATCCGGCAACGCTCTCGGCGATTCGGCTCTGTACGGGCCTGGTGGTCGTCTATTTGCACGCAACGCTGTTGTTTGACTTGATTGCTTTTTTTGGCCCGAACGGCATGCTGCCTGCCGACGAGATTGCGCCCTTGAGTGGAGCAACATTCTCATACTTGAATTTCCTCTCGCAGCCGGCCGAGTTGTGGGCCGTGCACCTGGTCGGTCTGGCAGTGCTTGTGATGTTCGCGGTCGGTTTTTGGACGCGGGTGACAACGGTCTTGGCGCTGGTCGTGTTCTTGTCGGATATCAACCGGGCACCGATGATCACGTCGCTGACCGAGCCGATTGCTGCCATGGTCCTGCTCTACCTATGCTTGGCACCCAGCGGCCGGTACTTTTCAGTCGACGCGTGGCTCGCGCGGCGCAAGAGGCCGAGCGTGGCCGATCCCGACGCGGCGAACCGACCCTCGACGTTTGCCACGATTGCAACCCGCCTGATTCAGGTTCATTTGGCACTGTTGATCGCGATGATGGGGTTTTCGAAGATCAACAGCGAAGTGTGGTGGATCGGCACGGGCATGTGGTGGCTGATGGCTCGCCCAGAATCGCGGCTTGTCGACGTGACGGGACTGTATCGGTGGCCCAAGCTGATCGACGCCTGGACGCACGTGATCGTGCTGTTTGAGCTGGTGTTCCCGCTGTTGGTTTGGGTGCCCCTGGCGCGACCGCTGCTGCTGGGGATCGGCGTTTTCGTGTGGGGTTCGATCGCGCTGGTTACCGGCGACCTCACGTTCGCCCTGATGATGTGCATCGCCAGCCTGGCGTACGTTTCGCCGTCGACGTTGCGGGCGTGTTGCCAACGGTCCGAGCCCGTAGCAGTACCCAACGCGGCCTAGCCGACACTCGCGCGTGCTTCGAGCATCGACGCCGTGGTCGCCTTGCACGGCCATCGTGGACGGGACAGAATGACCTCCACGTCTGACCGCTCTACTTGCCCCCAAGGTACGACAACGAGGACTGGGCCCATGTCAGCAGACGCCACGCGGCGCGAGTTCCTACGCAAGTGTGCATTGGCTACCGGCGGATTGGCCGGACTGACGGCAACCACCGCGAGCCCGCCTATTGCCCGAGGCATTGAGCCCATCGAGCGCAATGGCGAGAGCTTTTTCAAGTTCAGTCTCGCGGCCTACAGCTATCGAGATCGCCTGAATGCCAAGAGCCCGGAAAAGAAGCTGTCGCTCGACGACTTCATCACCGACTGTGCGAACATGAATCTGCAGGGCACGGAGCTGACCTCCTACTACTTTCCCCCGGAGCCGACCGACGAGTATTTGCGGCACCTCAAGCAGCTTTGCTTTCGGCTGGGGCTCGACGTTTCGGGCACGGCGGTGCGCAACGACTTTTGTTATCCGCCCGGAACCGAGCGCGCCGGCGAGCTGAAGCACGTCAAACGGTGGATCGACCATGCCGAAGTACTGGGTGCACCGGTAATCCGCATTTTCTCGGGACACGCCCGCGGGACGAGCGAGGCCGATGCGCACCGGCTGTGCGTCGAGGGAATCGAGGAGTGCTGCCAATATGCCGGCCAGCACGGCGTGTTCCTGGCCCTTGAGAACCATGGAGGGCTGTCCACGACGTCCGATGGGCTGTTGTCGCTGGTGCGCGACGTGAAGAGCCCCTGGTTTGGCGTGAACCTTGATACGGGCAATTTCCGCAGCGACGACGTCTATGGCGACATCGCCCGCCTGGCACCGTATGCGATCAACGTGCAAGTGAAGGTCTCGGTCACGGGGGCTGGCGGCAAACGCGAAAAGTCAGACTTTGGTCGCCTGGCGCAGATTCTGAAGGACGCTGGCTATCGAGGCTACGTCGTGCTCGAGTTCGAGGAGTCGGAAGATCCGACCGAAGCCTGCCCGCGGATCATGGACGAGCTTCGGCAAGCATTCGCAGCCTGAACGCAGACGGCCCTGATCGATGGCGCGTCGCTGCGCGGCACACGGTCCGCGCGCTATTGCCCGTCGCCGTTCGGCTCCGCGTAATCGACTAACGCTCGTAGCGACCCAACGGGCCGATTCCCGTATCGTCGCCGCTATGGGGATAGCCGTAGTAGAGGAACGCTGGCGGCGGAAAGTTGGCCGAGTAGCCGGTATAGACCTGGCGGACGCGCGGCTTGCGATCTTTCTGGCGGATGATGATGTACTCGGCGTAGCTACCGCGTTTGCGTTTGGGCGGATAGCGTCGCTCGATGGCCGACGCGTCGTGCTGAAACGCGAGCGCAATGATCGACGTCAGAATCAAGCTCAGCGTCCAGCGCTTCATGCGAACTTCTCCCAGAACCGGGTCCGAGGCGCGTCCCCGGACGTCGACGGTGTATTGCGGCACGCTTCGATTCCGTCGTGCCGGCCACCATACAGTTTCGGTCGTATGGTGGCATCAGATCGCGTCTACCCACGCAAAACGGCGCGATATTCGAACTTGGAGTTGGTGGCAAGCGGCTTATTCCACTTGTGCCGCATGCCGGTCTTCTTCCAGTCCCAACCGTTTCATCTTCTTGTAGAGCGTGGTCCGGTTAATCCCCAGGGCATCGGCCGTTGCAAACCGATTCCACTGGTTCCGGTCGAGCACTTCCAAGATGATCTGCCGTTCAGGGCCTTCCAGGGCCTGCTTCAGCGTTCGGGTGCCCACCGGTTCGACGGTGGCCGGACACTCTGCCGAGACCGACTTGGGCAGGTCATCGACGTCGATCGTGTCTGACTTGCCCAGCAGGACGGCTCGCTCGACGGCATTTTGCAATTCGCGCACGTTGCCCGGCCACGGATAACGCTGCATCGCGGCGACGGCATTGTCCGAAAAATCGTGAACTTGCTTGCCCGATTCGTGGCAAACCTCCGCGAGATAATGCCGGGCCAACAACGGTATGTCGGCAATCCGCTCCCGCAGCGGCGGCAGTTCGACGTTGATGACGTTGATCCGGTAGAACAGGTCCTGCCGAAATCGTCCTTCCTCGACCAACGCGGCAAGGTCTTCGTTGGTGGCCAGGATGACGCGCGTGTCAACTCGGACGGTTTTCGTGCCACCGACCGGCTCGAACTCGAATTCCTGCAACACGCGCAGCAACTTCACCTGCATGGCCGGCGTAGCGGTACCGATTTCGTCGAGGAAGATCGTGCCGCCATCGGCAGCCAGGAACTTGCCCGGCTTGTCGCCCGTTGCCCCAGTGAACGACCCGGCCACGTGGCCAAACAGTTCGCTTTCGAGCAGAGTTTCGGGCAGGGCACCACAGGCCACTTCGACGAAGGGCTGGTCGCGGCGTGCGCTGCGGCGGTGGATGGCCCGCGCTACCAGTGACTTACCGGTGCCACTTTCGCCAGTCACGAGCACGGTGGCCTTGGTGTCGGCGACGCTGTCGATCACGTCGAAGACTTTGGTCATGCGGCGGTCGTGGCCGACGATGTTTTCCATCCCAAAGCGGAGATCCAACTGCGCCTTAAGGTTCTTGTTCTCTTCCATGACGACGCGAGTCTTCAGCGCGCGATCGAGTGCCAACTCGAGTTCTTCGTCGATCAGCGGCTTGGTCAAGAAGTCAAAGGCCCCGGCCCGAATCGCCTCGACTGCCGTGTCGACGGTGCCATAGCCGGTGATCAGAATCACGACCAGATTCGGATACTCGCTCCGGCAGTGGGTCAACAGCTCGAATCCGTCGCCGTCGCGGAGTTGAATGTCGAGCAGCAGAACGTCGTAGCTGCGCTTCTTCAGGACCGCGAGCGCTTCGGTGTTGCCGCCGGCCGTGTCCACGTGATGGCCCTGTTCGCGCAGCCAACCGGCCATGGATTCGAGCACCTGCCGATCATCGTCGACCAAAAGGATCGAGTCCTTTTTCATGCCTTCTCCCGTATATCTCGCGTAATCGGGCGTTCGTAGCGCCATTGATTCCGGCGGTGCGAAGGCCCTTGTGATTCCGAACTGGTTGGTCTTGCCGGTTGCACGCCGCATCGCCGCGGCACAACCGGCAGCAGCCGTCTGGACCGCGCATTCGGTCCTGGGCAAGTACCTGCGCACAGCGGCCGATGACGTGGCATTGGGGAGAAGTGTCGTCAAATACCTACGTCACAGGATGCGGTTCGTCAACGACGAATTAACCGGTGTCGAACGCAACAACGCCGCACAACGCGAGATGCTCCAGGAGTGGACTAGACTTTAGTCATCTACCATTGAGGTCCGTATCCAACCCGATCTCGGGGGCTTTCCTTGAAGTCGTGCGGTGCCACCAACCTGCCTTGGCCATAGACCGGCACTCACCAGTTGGGCGATGCAACGAGACCCGCCAGCGGAGTGACCCATGCGGCTGGCTGCCAGAAGCGAACAGGGTACTGTTCAGGCATAATCAGTCAGAGAAGGATGCGCGAGCGGCCGATGTGCCAAATTGGCAAGGAGCTGGCCTAAAGATCCGAGTGGCGGCCGTGGCCACTTTGGGACATGCTCTCGGAGCGAAGGCGATAACCTGGAGATTCGGCGCGGCAAACAGTGCAAATCCAAAGTGATCTAAAAGATTCACGTCTGATTCACGCGTGTGTCGTCCCGCCAATTCGCCCGTTTCTTGCGAAACGGCGATCTGCAAGGCCCAAATGTACAGGGCGCAGCGTCAATGCGCGGATCCGTTCGCGTATGACTCGCGCCGGCGGAGAGGTCGCACCAAGCGACGCACGACCGTGGGCCTTTTGCATGGTCAAAAATCGGGCGGCGCGCCACCGTGGGCTGGATCTTCACGTCGCCGAGACAAGATCCCAACGTCCACCCCTTTTCTTGACTTTCGACGTGGTTATCATTGGGTGGGTGGTGTCACATGACCCACCACCAGAGAAGCCTATGAGGCTGCCGGTCGGAAGTGGGTAGGGCATTTGCGATCGGCTCTGTGCGGAACGAATAGTCCGAGACCGCGGAGAGAACATGAGTGTCAAAGTCTTACTAGCAGATGATCACGAGGTCGTACGTTCCGGCCTGGCAAGCATGCTGGAAGGGTCGGAGATCAAAGTCGTCGGCGAAGCGTCGAACGGAGCCGAAGCAGTGAAGTTGGCGATCAAGCACAAGCCTGATGTTGTGCTTCTTGATATTCGCATGCCAGACAGCGACGGGCTGGAGGCGCTCGACAAGATTCATCGCGAGCTGCCCAAGACGTACATTGTCGTGCTTTCGACGTATGACAATCCAACGTACGTTGCCCGAGCCGTTGCCCTGGGTGCGAGCGATTACGTGCTGAAGGGAACGAGCCGCAAGGAGCTGATCTCGACGATCTTGGCGACGGCGGAAGGCAAGGCCCCTTCGGCCAATGGCGAATTGCAGCGCGTGGCCAGTGCCATGAGCAAAAATGGCATCACGCCGCCCAATGAAGAGATCCCGCTGACGACTCGAGAGAAGCAAGTGCTACGGCACGTTGCCCTGGGATTGAGCAATCGCGAGATCGGGCGTTCCCTTTCGATCAGCATCGAGACCGTCAAGGAACACGTGCAGAACATCCTGCGCAAGATATCACTGACGGATCGAACGCAGGCCGCTGTTTGGGCAGTGCGAAAAGGCCTGGTCTAACCGACGCTGCACCTCCGCGAGGTACCGCCTCGCGTGCTGACTGGCGGCGATCACTTTGCGCGCGGATGGGCCCGTTCGTAGACCGCCCGCAATCCGGCCGTACTGACGTGCGTGTAGATCTGCGTTGTCACGAGGCTCTTATGCCCCAGCAACTCCTGGACGCTGCGGATGTCGGCCCCGCGGTCGAGCAAGTGCGTGGCGAAGCTGTGACGTAGCGTATGGGGCGTCGTACGTTGATCGAGCCCTGTGGCGCGAAGGTACTTTTCGAGCATCCGGCCGATACTGCGCGTGGTGAGCCGGCGTCCGAACTTGTTGACGAACACGGGCGCCTGCGGACCTGACTTCTCGGTTGGCGACAGATTCCGAACGGCCAACCAATCTTTCAGCGCCCGGATGGCATACGAACCGATCGGAGCGATGCGCTCCCGCCGGCCCTTTCCGCGGACGCGAACCGTGCCACCGTCGAAGTCTAGATCGCCCGAGTTGAGCGCTGCCAATTCGCTGACGCGCAAGCCGGCCGAATAGAGCACTTCGAGGATCGCCCGATCCCGCTTGCCCAGCGGCTCGCTCTTCGGAGGAGCGGCCAATAGCCGGTCGACGTCGTCGGAGGACAGGAAGTGCGGCAGTGAGCGCGCCTTGCGCGGATTGCGTAGCGGCTTGGCTGGGTTCGCCTTGGTCCAGCCTTCGCGCTGGCCAAAGCGGAAGAAGCTACGCATCGAGGCCAGTCGCCGAGCAATCGTCGTTTTGGCGTAGCCGGCTTCGTGCAGTGCGGCGACGTAGCCTCGCAAATCGACCGTTCCGACGTCCTGCGGAGCTGGCACCGATCCGCGCAAGTCGGTCAGGTATTCGATGAGCGCTTCCAGATCTTCCCGATAGCTCTTGAGCGTCAAGTCGGAAGCGTTGCGCTCGACGCGTAGGTATTGCAGGAATCGTGCAGAAGCCTTCCGCATGCGCTCGAAGTGCCGGCCTGTGAATCGTCGGCGCGAATGAGAACCAAGTGCAACCGAACAAAACCGCTGGGTTCGCAAGTGCAATCGGCGCTTCACGGCCGATTGCAGTTTGTCATCGCCAACACCGGCGGGTTGTGTCAGGACGCACTAAAACAGGTCGTCAGCGTCGCTCGGCAGGGGCAGGTTGAATCGCGGCGCCGCCGATTCCTTGCGGCTCTCTTGGCGAATTTTTTGACTGAGCACGGCCGCGTCATACCACGTGAAGCTCAGCTCGGGGTTCGAGGCATAGCGCCCCAGCACGCGCAGCGTTTCCGCACGATTCGAATCGTCGTACAGAAACACGTAGCGTTCCGTACCCTTTACCAATGCCAGCACGTTGATGTCTTGGTGCACAGCCGATGCTCCTTCACGTGGCGTGTTCAAGGCGTTTACGGTCTGATCCGGGCTTGCCGCGTTCGCCCAGCCGCCCTAGGCCTTCTTATCGGCTGATCAATGGGCGTTCCGACACTCGGGTTTTGTATGCGCCGCGACTTGGGCTGGTCGACCGCACAAAGCTCGGCGCGCAATCGCTGTGCAGCACTGCAAAACGCGCGAAAACCGTGTGTCGCAGTCGCGGCGCTAGCGTGGTGGAATCAGTGCGCCGAAAGAACCGACGTGCTGCGAACCTGACCCGCACAATCCGCATAGTCGATGCACGCGCTTGTGCGCCAGCGAGCGTTATGCAAGATGACCGAGCGTGGTCAGGCCGATCGGTTCGCGGCTGGCGAACGGCTCACCAAATGCGGCGCCGATCGACCAACCCCAATACGCGGCCTGATCGCGCAACTGGTCGAGAAATGTCGGAGGTTCGGTTGGCCGGCCCGAGATGAATTGACTGCGGTAGCACTCAATTGCCGCTAGCTTGGTCGGCCAATGCCGGCTGATGTCCAACACGAACGCCGGCTGCGGCACAAGCCGCAAATGAACGCAAAAGTAGTAGAGTATGCGAAGAGGCAAATGCGGCTCGCCTGGCAGGTCGGTCTTCGTGAGTTTAGACCAGAAACGGGCGGCCTCGATCAATTGCGTCGCGGCCACATGATCCGGGTGCGCGTCGACCCAATACGGTGCATAGAGGAGCCGCGGGCGAAGTTGGCGGAACACTCCAGCCAGTTGGCGGCGTGCCTCCAAAGAGTTTTCCAAGCTACGGTTCGTGAGGCCGAGGTTGCCGCGCCAATCCAAGCCCAGGATCTTCGTGGCGGCCTCGGTTTCTTGCTTGCGAATCTCCGGACTGCCGTGGGGAGTTGGCTCACCGTCGGTCAAGTCGAGCACGCCGACCCGCAGCCCTTCGGCTTTATACTGCAGGATCGCACCGCCCATGCCCAACTCCGCATCGTCCGGATGCGGTGCCACGACGAGAACATCGAGCGGTTTCGAATCGATTTGCATTGGAGCCTTTATTTTCGAATGGGCGGGTCCGCTCAGGGTGCGATTCTGCCACTGCGCTTCTCATCGGCAGAACTTTCGCTGGCACGAGCGATCCGCCCCGTCAGATAGTTCCGCTGGTCCGGCGTAAGTTCCTCGAAACTATCGGCGGAAAACTGCGTTGCGCGATCCAGTTGAACCTCGGGTAGCGCGCTGCCCTCCGAGTTTTCTCGTGCGAGGAACGACGTTGCCACCAGGCTTGCCCCGCTCAGGCAGGCGCCCCGTAGATCGGCTCCGGCGAAGTCTGCGCCCGAAAGATCGGCCCCGCGCAGTGACGCGCGACGCAAGTCCGCACCTTGCAAGCAGGCGTTGGTGAGATTGGCATGGTCGAAACGCGCACCTTGCAAGCGACAGCCGCGAAAGTCCGCGTTTCGCAGCACAGCATTGCGGGCGTTCAGGTCGCTCAACTCACGACCGCGAGCGTCGAGCCCGAGGAGGTTTCTCCCCGACAGATCGCGCGTGCGCAGCAATCGCGCCGCATCGGCCTTGGAAAGGTCGGCGGCAATGTACCGCTGCTCTAAGGCGGGATCCGCGGTGTTGTGGTAGCCGGCATCCGCTTCCCACGTGCCCAAACGATCGACGGCGAGCAACTCGACCCGTTCGAGCCACTTGAGGCTCTTATAGAAATACCGGTCCGGCACGACCATCCGCACCGGCCCACCATGTTCGGCAGGCAGGGGTTGCCCGTCGGCTTGGAGTGCGACGATCGCGCCTAACCGGACGGCGTCGTCCCATGCCAACGACGTGCTGTGGCACCGGTCCGTGCGGGCAACGAACGAGACATGTCTGGCCGCTTGCCGCCGCGTACAGTGTGCGACCAACTCTGCCAGCAGAACCCCACGAAACTGGACATCCGGCTTTGACCAACGGGTCACGCAATGGATATCGATCGTCCGTTGCACCTGCGGCAGCGACCGCAGCTCGTCGATCGAAAACGATCGCGGAGCGTCCACTTCGCCACTGACGGTGACCGTCCAGGGCGAATCGTCAACGCGGCTCAATCGTTCACCCATCACCGGCCACTTGCCTGGTGCGACCCATTGCTGCCCCGGCGGAATTTTGGCTGCGTTTGTCAACGTCGTGAGGCGTCAAGAGGAGACTTACGGCACTGGCCCGTTGTCAGCCCGGCACGATTCGTACTACGATAGCCGGCGCATGCCGCAGAAGGGCCGAGACTGTTTGGCCCCGCGCTGCGTTGGGGAAGATTGTATGGAGCCGTTTCAGTTTGCGTGTCCGTATTGTAGCGGCCAGTTCGAGATCGATCAGCTACCCGAAGGCAACGCCGTAGCGTGTCCGCACTGTGGCGAAGCGGTGGGCTTTCCGGCGGAGCTCGCTTCTCCGCAGACTGAATCGGCGCGGTCCGGCGCGGCGGAACTTCCCGATGGCGTGTTCGACTTCCTGGATCGGGCTAATCCGGCCACAAAGGCAGACTCCTCGAACACGGCTGGTCGCCGCGGGCGGCCGCGCACGTTAACCCGCCAGGAGCGGGAGCGCTTGCGGATGCGCCGCAACGTGGTCCTGATGGTTGTCGGTGTGGTCGTGCTTTCGCTCGCCGCGGTGCTCCTGAGCCGGGTGTAGCGCACAAATCGGGTCGCTAGGCGGACAACCCCTGGCCGATGCGATAGATCTCCTGCGCGTCGAGCACCTGGTCGTTGGCTTCGAAGAGCTGACGCACGGCCGCTTTGTGAATCTTCATCTTCGTGCCGCCAACCCCAATGGCTCCGTAGCAAATCATGCCGTCGCGCTGTTTGGCGTCGTCGGTGATTTCGATGCCTGCCAGGCCGACCGGCGGAACGGCGCTCAGGTCGATGGCCACTTCAAGCTTCCCGGCGTTGGCCCGCACCGGTTGCGCCACCAACTCGACCTTGGGTGCTCCGGCAGAGATTAGGATCCGTGCTCCGTTCACGGCCGCCGCCGTTTGTTCCGCAGAAGCCGTCTCCACGGGGTTCAACTTCGCGTCCGGCAATTTGCTGGCCACCGCCTCGCAAACGGCCTCGGCACGTTTACGGCTGCGCGAACCGACGTTGACCGTTGCCCCCTCGAGGGCCAGCAATTGGACCACGCGCGAACCGACCGGCCCGGTCGCGGCCATCACGGTCACGGTCGTGTCGTTCAATTCGCAATGCTTCGCGGCAGACAGCACGGCCGCGGCCGCCGTGGTGTTAGCGCCGTTGGAGTCGAGCATCACCGACACGCGCATCGGGCCGAAGAACGTGTCGCACACCGCACGCAACAGCGCTTCGCCGGCCGCCACGTCGGAGCCGCCCACGAAAATTGCCGTACGGCGAAGATCGTCACCGCCGCGGGTAAAGATCGTGCCGTAGACCAGTTCGCGTACAGCGTCAGTCGCCACGCCGCCGTGACGAAACAACTGATCGACGCCCGCGTCGATGGCAACCACCCCGTCGAACACGCTGGCCTGCGCGTCGCTGTCGAGTTGAACAAGGATCTTGGGCTTGCTCACGACGTGTTCCGTCCAGCGAGAGTCATTGCGTCAACTGCCAAATGAAACGACAGCCCGCCGGAACGCGAAGTGCCGACACGCTGTCGTTGGGTACGATCCAGGCGCGGATTGCCGCTTAGAATCCGCGGAACGGGTGGGCCGCCTTTTCCTTGCCGGCAATCATCTCCTCGGCCGATGGCTTGCTGCTCATCGCGTTGGCAATAGCGTCTTTGGTGGCCTGGTAGTTGTACTCGTAGATCTTTTTGTCGTCCTCGGCGGCCGGGTGAATGAACACACCACACACGCACACCAGATTTTCGGCATCGCTGGCCTTGATCACGCCATCGGCCACTGAATCGGCCACAGCCTTCGCCACGGCTGCCTGCGCCGGGCCAAACATTTGAACGGCTTGCTTCATGCCCTTGATCGTGACTTTGGTGATCATGACGGTCGAGGGCTTTACCGCCAGGTTCGGCTCCAGCACCGCCAGCAGGTTGGAGTGCCCTTCGCTCTGCCGGGCCAATGCATTGGCGAATGCCACGCCCACCGGACCGTCTTTGCTACCAATCAACAAATCGATATGGGCAATTTCATTTCCATCGCCACTGAGGGCTTCGCCAATGTACATGGACATAGTTCGATCTCCGTCGATGTGTCTACACGCTGGATTCGGGCCTGTTCGGCGTCATCGCGGCGGGCCGCCCGCACCGGGTTGTTTGATCAACGGCCGGCAGCGTAGGGTCCGGTTGTTTGGCCGAAACCCCAGACGATAGCAGACGCCGACTGGTTTGCAAGCACCCGGGGCGACTGGCGAAAATACAGCGAGTTTTCCTGTTGCGAGGCCTTGATAATCCGCTGGGCGCCGATATGCTAGCTCCCTTTAACCTGAGGTCGATGTCCAGACTGGGCTAGCCCAGGTGGGAACGGAACGCACTGGGAGACTGCAAAGTCCTATCTCCACCCCGCCCAACAGACTCCTGCGACGGCTCGGCCGCGTGCCAACCCACGTAGTCACTTGCCGCCAGGCAGAGTCGTGCCGCCATCGCGGCGGCCTTGACGCGACCTGAATGACAACCAACCTGGAGGAAGCTGCGCAATGTTTGGAAGTATCTTCGCCGTGGGTGCCGGCCTGGCCCTCTACTTGGCCCCTCCGCCGTCAGCCGACTCGCCCACGGCCGTCCCCGATCTGCACCCCATTGAAGCTCGAGTAGTCGAACGGACGAATGCTCAACGGGCCCGCCACGGACTTCCGCCGTTGTCGGTCGACCAAAAACTGCTCTCGTCGGCCCGGCGACATGCCGCTTGGATGACCAATAGTCGGTCGCTAACTCACACGACGCAGCCGGTCGGCGAGAACATCGCCATGGGACAAAGATCGAGCGCCGAAGTGATCAACTCCTGGATGAATTCCTCTGGCCACCGTGCGAACATCCTGAATCCCGGATACACACGGATCGGCGTCGCGGCCTACGTGACTCCGGGCGGAACCATCTATTGGTGCCAACAATTCTTGCGGTGACCGCGCGCACGGCCGACAATCCTAAGCCGTATCCGTCATCGGCGACTGAGATGTCTGCCGGCGAGGGCTCGGAAGCGCGTCATTCAACCCGCGGTTGAAAGTGTGTCAGAGGGATTGACCATCGTCGGCGCCAGCGTTCGTGCGGCGGCCGCATCCGCGGCCCGAGCCGGATTTCGCGTCCACGCCGGAGATCTCTTCGCCGATTTGGACTTGCGCGCCCTCAGCACGGCGACCCGAGTTGCCGATTACCCGCGGGGTCTTGCTCGCGTAGTCAGCGGCTCTCAGTCGGGCGGGTGGATGTACACTGGTGCGCTGGAGAACCACCCGCGGCTTGTTGAGCGTATGGCGCGTGCGCGAACGCTTTGGGGCAACCACGCCGAAACGCTGTGCCGCATTCGCGATCCAGTACGCCTAGCCGCAAAGTTGCGGACGGAGCGGCTGGACTACCTGGAGGTTGCCCGCGATCCTAGCGTCTTGTCAGACGGGCGGAGCGGCGCGAGCTGGTTGCTCAAACCACGGCGGTCCGCCGGCGGCACAAGAATCGTATTCTGCCACGACAGGCTGCCGGGCCAACTGATTCCGCGCGGGTACTACCTGCAACGATACGCGGACGGGCTTGCCTGTTCGGCCGTCTATGTCGCGGCGGGGCGATCATCGGTGCTCTTGGGAATCACGCGACAGATCATCGGCGCCGCTTGGTGCGGTGCGGGCGGTTTTCAATACTGTGGATCGATCGGGCCGATCGAGTTGCCAACGACGGCCGTGGCCGCCGCGACCCGGCTTGGCGAGGTTCTGGCCGCGCGGTTTAACCTATGCGGGCTGTTTGGCGTTGATCTGGTTGTCAACCAGCAGGGAGTCTGGCCGGTCGAAGTAAATCCGCGCTACACCGCATCGTGCGAAATCCTCGACATGGCCGGTGACGGCAGTCTGGTGGCGCGGCACGTTGCGGCCTGCCAGAGCGGCCGGCTGCGCGACCCGGGCACTGCCGGAAGCGGAACAATCCACGGCAAGGCCGTGCTCTTCGCAACCCGGCCAACTGTCATTTGCGACGACCTGAATGACCGGCCGTCATTGGCCACCAGCACAACGATCCGCGATGCGCCAGCACGAGGTACCCGAATCGAGACGGGTGGGCCGATCCTTACGCTGGTCACAGGTGGACGCGATCACGATGACGTGCTGTTGCGGCTTCGGGCCGGGGCCAACCAGGTGCGCGAAGCACTGCACACCGGTTCCGACGACCGCAAGTCGAGCGAGGAACGCCCATCTACGAGACGCGGCCGTTGACTAGTCGCCCGGTTGGCGTCTCTGCCGATTCGCTGTCGCCGTTTTGCGACGCATTTTCCTGACCTGGCTTCCATTGCCGACCGGCTAGCTGTGCCTCGAAAGTTTCGCATCCGGCCAGCTTTGCAATCTCCTCGAGAAAAAGGATCGTCAGCTCCTGCAACACCTCTTTCTCCGAGTCACGGCCATAGAACGGGGTCAGATCAATCGGCTTGCCAATCGTGACACGGGCTTTGCCGGACATGAAGAAACTGCCCAAAGCCGTTCCATCGTACGGAAGTCCCTCGACGTAGACCGGAATCACCGGCACTTTGGCATGCAGCGCGATCAGCGCGGCACCCGGCCGGCCCGGCAGCAGAAGATCGTCGGTCGTATTGACCCGCCCTTCGGGAAACAGTCCAACCAATCCGCCTTCTTGAGCGTATCGAATCGCCATCTTCGTGGCTGCGGTGTCGATGCCGCCCCGATTCACCGGAATGCTCTGCATCTTCTTGAAGATGATCGAGAACACCGGCATATAGAAATACTCCTTGGCGACCATCCAATGCACGATTCGCATTCCGGTGCTCAATTGAATCAGCAACGGATCAATTCCGCTGGAGTGGTTCGAAACGATCACGGCGCCCTGTGTTCGAGGAAGATCGATCGAGCCGACAACTTCGCCCCGCCAAAGGATCTGCGCAAAGAACCGGTTAACTTCGTGCAGCAGATATTGCCAGAACGGGTACGGTGTGGAACGCCACGAGACGATGATTGCCACGATCAGCGCAGCGGCGAACACCGCCAAGATCGAAACTGCTGTGGGTAACGCGGGATCGGCCATGGGATTGGATCGCGCGGATGCGCTGCGGCAAGGGGCGCCGTTTTGGTGCGGGCCCGCGGTGGTTCGCTTGTCGTACCGTACTATTTACCGTGGCGGCGCCCCGGCATCGGCCCGTTGGTTGCCACCGACGTGTTTCGAGTCACGTGACCTCGCCGATGGGGGGTTCCGCGTGTTGTCCAAACTATATCCCGTAGAATCGTTTCGGGCGACCCGAGCCGCTGCCTAAACGCCCGTGCCAGCCCGTGTGAGCGATAGCTCCGCGACCTATTGGATTTCTCCGATATAGGGGTTCCGCATGCTGCTAGGAATCGTGAGCGACACGCACGGACACGTCGAATTCGCGCGCAACGCGGTGCGCGTGCTCGAGGGTCTTGATGCCGAACAGGTCATCCACTGTGGCGACGTCGGCACCCCAGAAATCGTCGAACTATTCAATCGCTGGCCGGCGCACTACGTGCTGGGTAACGTCGATACTCCCGATGTTGTTCGTTCTGCCGTCGAGCGATTCGGCGGGACGTTTCACGGACGTTTTGGCGAACTGGAAATCGAGGACCGCAAGATCGCGTTTCTTCACGGCGACGACGACCGGCGCTTGTACTCAACGATCGCCGGCGGAGACTACGACCTGGTTTGCTACGGACACACTCACGTACCGGAGCAGCATCTCGAAGGCCGCACGCTGGTGGCAAACCCCGGCGCTCTGTATCGCGCGGCGCGTCACACGATCGCGATCGTGCGCTTTCCCGAATTCGAATTGACGCACGTTCCGGTCTAGCGATGAGCGCGGTGGACCGGATCGCCACGCACATGCGACGTTGGGCCACGGCGCTCAGATGGCGACTGCACGGCGTTTCTTCGACCGATGACCGTTACCCAGCCAACTTGCTGATCCGATTGACTGGATAGGCAACCTCGCTGGCCGTCGGGCGGTAGCGATATTGCATGAGGTACGCGTCTTCGGTCGTGTCCTCGTAGAAGTCGCGCAACACCGACACGGCTCGAAAGCCCAAGTTGCGGAAGAACAGTTGGGCCGAAAGGTTGGTTTCGCGCACTTCCAGCAGAATTCGGGTGCGTCGCTGACTTGAGAGTTTGGCCATGAGTTTGGCGAGCATTTGCTGGCCAACGCCCTGGCGGCGATACTCCTTGGCCACCGCAAAGTTCAGCAGGTGAAGCCGTGTCTTGTGCAGCTCATAGATCATGAAGCCGACGACGCGGTCGTTCAACTCGGCAACCATGCCGATGCAATTCCGCTGCCGCAGGCAACGAATGAAATCGTCCTCGCACCAAGGAAACTCGAAGCCCTCGGCTTCGGTCTCCAGTACCTCGGCCATGTCGCGCCGAATCATCCAACGGATTTGTACACGCTGCTGCTGTTTCGCATTCATTTTGGCCTCCTGCCATGCGCTCCGAACGTGGTTGCTCGGGCTGCCCATCCCAGGGCGGGGCGGTACCTTAGCAGAAGCCCTTCGACGTGCCAAGACGATCTGATACACGCGACTTGGATTCTGTTCCGACAGACTTTCGACTCGACGAACGGACGAACGCCTGCGCTAAAACCTGCCGAATCGTGGCACGGTGGCAGACAGCGCCAGCATCCTCGGTCGGCGAGCTAGATTGGACCAACATTTTTGCACGCCGGCGCGAATCTAGTTGTCCCGCAATGGGTTGTGTCGGCTCGGTCGCGCGGCGGTCGTTGGAACAGGCTGGTTCAAGCTCCATGCCGCCGTTGCCACGACAGGTCCCGCTTCCCGTGCCGGAGTGGAACGTCGCAACGGGTTGACGCCTTTAGCCAGGTTGGCCGGCGGCAGCCGTCGAGGCTTTTCGGCCGTTGGATGGGGCACGGAGTGCCCGATCTCAGGTTGTTGGCTCTCAAGAACAGCCGCGGTCAGTTGCCCTGGTTCGACGGTCGTGCCTGTCGCCGCCAGAGCGTCGTCGCGTTGCGGACGGGTCGCGACGGCCGGCCGATGAGTCGGCTCTCTGCTTGAAGTTGCTGCTGTCGCGGGCGGAACCTCGACCGCGGTGGTTTTCCGGGCAGTCGGCACACCGGCATTGCGCCAACGTAATTTGCCAGGCGCCGTCGGTACGTTCGGTTCCGACGTCGAACTGGTCGTCGTCTGACGTGGCGCTTCCGACGGCGGTGTGTCCTGCGTCGAATCCGGTTGGACAGGGTCGTCCTTGAATGGATCATCGTCAGGCATCGTCGGCGGCGCATCGTCGCGCGGTGGCGCTTGAATCTGTGGCTCAAGACCCGGCAGTTCGGGCGCCGGGTCGTTCGTCGATGGGCTTGGCAGGTCCGGCGAGGGCGTCGGCAAACTTGGCGGTGCCGGGCCGCTTGACGGTGTACCTCGCGAACTGTTCGGCGCGTCGGTTGGCGGAGCCGGAGGTTCGTCTGCAAACGGCAGCAGCGTGTCCGGTTCATCAGCAGATGGCGTCGGAGTGTCGAATCCCGGCGCTGCCGGTCCCGGGGCAGGCTCGTCCGGTTGAATCGTGGGCTGGTCGGGCGTAAGCGTCGGTTGGCCCGGCAAATCCGGCGTTAAGGTCGGCCCCGCGTCTTCGCCGCCCGGCGCAGGTAGCTCATCCGTTGGTTGGGTCGGCTGCGTGATCGAGGGTGTGGGCTCAGCGGCCGGAGTCGGAAGGTGAGCAACGCTACCGGTCGGCCAGCGGCGCCAAAGCGTCGGGTAATAGCCGTAGGTGATGCGCCGCGGAGCGCAGCCAACCTCTAGCCCCTTCTGGTGGACGCACGATCCGTAACAGCCGGGCGCCATGCAGGGAACTTGTGCCGTACATATGCTGTTCCAACACGCGCCGATCAAAACAAAGGCCGCCCCCACAGCCCAGTCCTTATACGATTTCATCACTCGGTTCCTACAATATGTGGGCGGACGAAAGCTCACGCCAAATGCACCTGAGTTTGGTTAACGGAAGTCTTGATGCGATTACTT
>ERZ869936.279-NODE-279-length-53841-cov-7.715874_pt1 | contig 53841 bp, 35 predicted proteins | sample MGYA00520876_ERZ869936 | MGnify/ENA primary metagenome ERZ869936 (study PRJEB32218, sample SAMN09650985) | biofilter metagenome | isolation source: enrty point of leading RO module | place: Saudi Arabia: Thuwal, RO plant located on Red Sea | collected 2016-02-17 ... | reverse complement strand
ACAGGTGCTGGCGGCGCTTTCGGATCGCGGGGCTTCGTTCTTCGGCGAGTTGGTCCGCGCCACCGGTTTGCTGCCGACCCATCTCGAAGAAGCGCTCCGCGAACTGGCGGCCGCCGGTCAGATCACGTCCGATGCGTTCGCCGCGGTGCGGGTGATTGCCGGTGAAGCCAAGCCGCGCGGCCGGCGAAGGGCACGGCGGACCAACACGGCCGCGGCGCCCGTCGGTCGCTGGTCGCTGTTTCCCGGCGACGTCGAGCGGGCCGGACCCGAAGCGCACGTCGAACGCTGGTGCCGGCAGTTGCTGGCGCGTTACGGCGTCGTGTTTCGCGACGTGCTGGTGCGCGAGACGTCGGCGCCCGCCTGGCACGTATTGGCTCGCGTCTTGCGACGCATGGAGCTGCGCGGCGAAGTGCGCGGCGGACGGTTCGTGGCGGGAGTTTCCGGAGAGCAGTTCGCGCTGCCGGAGTCGGTCGAGCGGCTGCGCGAAGTGCGCGACGCGGCCGACTGCGAACCGTGGATCGTCGTGTCGGCTGCCGACCCGATCAACTTGTTCGGCGTGATCACGCCCGGCGCGCGCGTGCCGGCGACGCATCGCAACGCCCTGATCGTGCAAGGCGGGCAACTGGTGGCGACGCGGATTGCCGGTGTGGCCGATTTCCGCCAGCCGGTCGACGAAGCGACGCAGTGGACGATGCGGCGGGCGATGACGACGGGTCGGCGTCAGGAATTGCCGACCGACGTGAGCGCGCCGGCGGCTTCCTAGTCCACACATTGTGTAAGTCACAGGTCGTTTGGCCACGTCTGGCCGCCGCAGGGTGGGATGCCGACGGAGCGTGACTTACAATCAAGCGGATCGAATGTTCGATACGGTCCCGCGTCCATCGTTCACGAAACTCTGCCATGTTCCACCGATATCTACATTGCTCGATCGCGCGGATCGCCAATTGGGCATTCTTTTCGATCTTTTTTTCCGCGCTGGTTGCCGGACAATGCGCGGCCGAAGCGCCGGATGAGTCGGCAACGCGCGGCATCGCGGCGATGACGGTGCCGGACGGATTCGAAATCGATGTGGTCGCCGAGGCGCCGCTGGTCGAACGGCCGATGTTGGTGGCATTTGACGATCAGGGCCGGCTTTACGTGTGTGAATCGGCCGGCGTGAACCTGCGCGGAAAGCAACTGGCCGAAGACCGGCCCCATTCGATCCGCATGTTGGAAGATACCGACGGCGACGGGCGTTTCGATCGGCATACGCTGTTCGCCGACAAGATGGTCTTTCCGCAGGGCATCGCGTGGCACGACGGATCGATCTATTGTTCGAGTCCGCCCAGCTTCTGGCGACTGACCGATACCGACGGCGACGGCACGGCGGACGAGCGCGAGGAACTGGTCACCGGTTTTGCCAATACGGGCGTGGCCGACGACATGCACGGCGGCAGCCTCGGACCGGACGGGCGAATCTATTGGTGCGCCGGACGCTTCCCGCACAAGATCCAACGGCCGGGCGGTCCCGTGATTCACGAAGGAACCGCGCCGCTGGTGCTGCGTTGCCGGCCCGACGGCAGCGACGTGGAAGTGGTTTGCGGGTCGCAGGGCAACGCGGTCGGCGTGGCGTTTACGCATTGCGGCGACATGTTTGCCAGCGGCACGTTTCTGGCGCCGGATTCGATGGGAGCCGGGTTGCGAGACGCAGTGATTCATTGCGTCGACGGCGGCGAATACCCCGTACGCGGGCGCGACCTGAACGAACACAAGCGGACCGGTGACCTGCTGCCGCCGCTGACCCATCTGGGCGTTTCGGCCGCAAGCGATCTGATGGTTTGCCGGGGCGGACAACTGGGCGAGGAGTCGCTCGGCGATTTATTCAGCGCGCAGTTCAACCTGCACAAGGTGCTGCGGCACCGGTTGCAAAGGGCCGGCGCGACGTTTACTTGCCGCAACCAAGACTTTCTCGTCTCGTCTGATTCCGATTTTCATCCGACCGACGTGCTGGAAGATGCCGACGGAAGCCTGCTGGTGGTCGATACGGGCGGATGGTTTCGGATCGGTTGCCCGACGTCGCAAGTGTCGAAGCCGCAGGTCTTGGGCGCGATCTACCGGGTACGTCGGGCCGGGCAGTCGCAGGAAAGTTCCGCGGGCGACGATCCTCGCGGTTTGGCGATCGATTGGAGCGGGCAGTCCGCGGATGCGCTGGCGGACCTGTTGGCCGATGCGCGGTTTGCCGTGCGCGACCAGGCGGTCGCCGTGCTGGCCCGGCACGGAGATTCGGCCGTGCCGGCATTGCGGTCCGTATTGTCCGTTGGGGCTACCACGCCGACGACGCGCTGCGCCGCGATCTGGGCACTGACACGCATCGAGACACCCGCCGCACGGGCTGCTGTGCGCACTGCATTGCAAGACAAGAACGCTGACGTTCGACGGGCCGCGGCCCGATCGGCCGGATTGCACCGCGACGCGAGCGCGCTGAATGCCCTGACGCGGATGGTCACTTCCGACGACGCGTCGGTACGCCGTGAGGCGGCCACGGCGCTGGGACGGATTGGCGATGCGTCGGCGGTGCCGGCGCTGCTGGCCGGACTGGAGGGCGCGGAATCGGACCGGTTCCTGGAACACGCCTTGATCTTTGCGTTGATCGAGATCGGCGATCGCACGGCGACGCTGGCCGGACTCGAATTGGCGCATATCGGCGGCCGCCGCGGGGCGGTGGTCGCGCTGGATCAAATGGACGACGGCCGCTTGACGCCCGATTTGGTAACGCCGCTGCTATCGGCCGGCGACCCGTTGTTGCGCCAGACGGCGCTGTGGGTCATCGCCCATCATCGCGAGTGGGGCGACACGATGGTGGAATTCTTCCGCGACTGGCTGACCGAGCAGGAGATGGACGCGGCGCGGCGCGGCGAGCTGGAGGCACAGCTCGTGGCCTTCGCCGCGGATCGCGCCGTGCAGCGACTGATCGCGGCGACATTGCTCGAACCGACGGCGCCCCGCGCCACGCGGCTGCTGCTGTTGGAGGCGATCGGGCAAGCGGAAGTGGAAGCGTTGCCCGAGCCGTGGATCGAAGCACTCCGCGCGTCGCTGGCCAGCGACGACGAGCAGGTCGTGCGGCAGACCGTGGCAGCGCTGCGGATGCTGCCGCTGGGCGCGCGTACGACCGCCAGTGCAAACGACCCGCCACCGGGTAGAACGGCCAGCGAGGAACAGGCCGATGCGCCGCAAGAGGCGTTCGACTCGCTGCTGGCACACGTGGCGAGCGATGCGAGCAATCCAAACGACTTGCGCGTGCAAGCGGCCGCCGCCGTGGCACCCCGGTTGGCGTCCATCCGGCCGGAGCTGTTTGAGTTCTTGGTCGGCAGAGTGGCGCAGTCGGAGGATCCGCTGGTTCGGCTGGACGCGGCCGAGGCGCTGTCTCGCGCGGCACTGAACAGCCAACAGTTGCGAGCGCTGTGCGATACGGTGGCCGACGCCGGCGTGTTGGAGGTGCCGCGGTTGGTTCGGGCTTTCGAGCACGATGATGACGTGACGGTTGGCAAGGCACTTGTGGCGACATTGTCGCAATCGCCTGGGCGGCGGGCTTTGCAGCCCGCGCTGTTGGAAACGGTGCTGGCCAACTATCCGTCCGGCGTGCGCGCCCAGGCCGAACCGCTGTTCGACGAATTGACGGTGGGCATCGAGCAGCAGCGCGCCCGCCTGGCGTCTCTTTCCGAGGTCATGGACGGCGGCGATGTGCAACGGGGACGCGAGTTGTTCTTTGCCAATCGCAAGGCGATCTGCGCGACGTGCCACGCGATCGGTGGCCGCGGCGGAGCGTTCGGGCCGGACTTGACTAAGATCGGCGCGATTCGCGCGCCGCGCGATCTGCTGGAAGCCATCGTCCTGCCCAGCGCCAGCTTCGCGCGCGGCTACGAACCGTTCAACCTGGTGACTGCCGACGGCCGGGTGCTCTCGGGAATCATTTCGCGAGAAACGGCCGACGCAATCCACCTGGTCAATAGCTCGCGGGTGGTGACGCGCGTGCCGCGCTCGGACGTTGAGTCCATCGCGCAGAGCACCGTTTCGATCATGCCCGAGGGCATGCACGAACAGCTCAGCCGGCAGGAGCTTGCCGACTTGATCGCGTTCTTGCACTCGCTGCGGTAGCGCGAGCCACTCTACGCGATGCCGGCCGATCGCTCACACGCCCGCGTCAACGTGCGACTCGTACGCGGGCGCACGGCTACTTCCGTTTCCCTCAAGGGCCTGAATCCGCGCCACCGCGTCCTCAAACGAGTCGACACAATTGTCCGGCCCCACTCGCGCGATGATGCGCAGCTTGTCCAACGTGTTGCGCGTCGACTGGTTCATGCCGGTGATCAGCACGGTCGCCCCTTGGCGATGGGCCTTGGCGACAATGTCGTCCAGAATGTAGGCGCCTGACAGATCGACCATTGGCACGTGCACCATCCGAATGATCAAGTAGTCGAAATCGGCCAACCGCGTGATGGTACGGTACACGGTGTCGGACACGCCAAAGAATAGCGGCCCGTCCAGGCGGAGCTTGAGGACCTTTTCCTTGAGCGCGTCGGGCATTTCGTTTTCGCCCGGCCAGGTCCGATCCAGGTCCTTGAGGCTGACGACTTCCTGATCGTAGAGGTTGCCCAACTCGTGAATTGCACGCAGGAACGCGATCGCGATGCCAACCCCCATTGCCACCAGCAGGTCGACCGAGATCGTTAGCCCGAGCACCGCCCAAAAACAAATCGCGTCGGCAAACGGCATGCGATGCAGAATGGGCAGGACGCGGTAGTCGACGATGTCGATGCCGACTTTCAGGAGGATTCCCGCCAGGCATGCCATCGGAATGTAGCTGGCCAAGGGGGCCATCCCGAGCATCAGCGCCAACAGCACGAGTCCATGCGTGACCGAGGCCAGACCGGTCTTTCCGCCGCACTGAATATTGGCCACAGTTCGCATCGTCGCGGTTGCGGTGGTCACGCCGCCGACCAGGCCGCAAGCCATGTTCGCGATGCCCTGGCCGAGGATTTCCCGATCGCTGTCGTGCCGCTCGCCGGTCATGTTGTCGGCAACCAGGCAGGTCAACAGCGAATCGAACACGCACAGTCCAGCCAAGGCGAACGCCGGGCCGATCATATCGCCGAAGCGGCTCGTCAGCGTGCCGAAGTCCGGAAGATAAATGTGCGGCAAGCCGACGGGCATGGCGCCGATGTACGCTACGTCGAGCCTGAAGATATTGGCCAGCGACGTGCCCACGATCAGTCCAACGAGCGGCGCGGGTAGCCACCGAATGCGCGAGATTCTCGGCCAGATCAGGATCGTCAGAAACGTGCTCATCGACACGAGGACTGCGTGCGGGTTTTCGTGGAGCACATCGTAGGGAATCTGCTTGATGGCTTCGATGACAGAGCTTGGCGTGTCGAAGCCGAGCATCGGCGGCATTTCGAGCAGCACAATGATCGCCCCGATCCCGCACATGAATCCGGAAACGGCAGAATACGGAACGTAGTAAATAAACTTGCCAACCTTCAGAAGTGCCAGCAGGACGCAAACGACACCGCTCATGAAGACCAACGAAAAGATGAAGCCGGTATCGGGTGCTCCGTTGGCCAGTCGGGTCAACTCGACGATCGCGGCCAATTGGACGACCTTCGGGCCAGTCGGCCCGCTGATACCGACCTTGGATCCGCCGAAGATGCCGACGAACAGCCCGCCGCAAATCGCGGCCCACATTCCGGACTCGGCGCCCAAACCAGAGGCCACGCCGAAGGCCAGCGCCAGCGGCATGGCAATCACCGCGACGGTCAGCCCGGCGAGCATGTCCGGACCGATGTTGGTCCCCATGACCTTGAGGTTGGCCCACGGATTGAAGGCCGACACGTACTGCTTTGCCCGCTCCCAGGCGGGTTCTTGGTGCAATGAACTCACAATCGTGCTCCGTTGCTGACTCGACCGAACGTCGCGCTCGAGGCGGTCGAGAGTTCGCCGACAATGAAACGCTCAGGGGTCTGCCAAGACTGGCCCCATGCCGAAACCATGGACGCTCCGTGCGTGGGCCGCCGCCGGTTGAGCAACGCGGAGCGCAATGAGCGCGCGCTTGTCTACGGCGTCAACTGGCAAACCAAACGGCTAGACAGTCCGTTCGGCGAGCGCGGGAGGAGCACGAGAGATGTCGAGATCGAGAATGACTCGATCCGGAGTTTGGGCCGCGCGGTCGTCAGGACGACCATGGAACCGTGCCCATCGGTCGACGCACGTGACACCAACCAGACGGCTGACCGATTCCAGGTCGACATGCTTCAACCGATCCTCTTTGCTCTCTTCTTCGTTCTCTTCGAGCAACGGATCGGCGGGCGTTTCTCGCGGGCCATGGTCGTCGTCGCGGACCGGGTTGTCTGCTGGGACTTGGTGTTCAGCCGAGTCGACGCCGGCCGCCGACCATGCCTCGCACGAGGCAAGCTCGATCACCGTCGATGGAAACGCCCAGAGCATCTGAGCTGCGAGCAGGCAACAGGCAATCGCCCGAGTCAAAGGCATGGCGGCAAGGCGTGAAACAACAACCGGGGAGGGAAACGAGCATTATAATTCGGCTGGCGATGGGCGGCAATTCCGTCCTGGATCCTCGCCACCGGCGCGAAAGACGCGGCGCCAAGTGGTGTCGCTATATTGCCCGCTGGCGGGGCACGGGCACCGCCGCCCCTACCCGATTGCACGGCCACAGAGATCGATCGAACCCTCTCGGTGCCTGGTGCGTACGTGCTCGTGGACCTGCCGTCGCGAACAGGAGCGCGGCAACCCGGCCCGCGTCCGACTTGCGTGCGGAGCACGTTCCTGCAAGATAGAGTGCGCGGCGTGCGTCTATTTCGACTGCCCGAAATCGCCCGTTGTAACCTGGGAGAATCATCGTGCAAAAACTGATCCAAGGGCTCCATCAGTTTCAGACCGAAGACTTCCTGCCGATGGAGGGTCTGTTTAAGAAACTGGCCAAGGGCCAAAACCCGGAGACGCTGTTCATCACGTGTTCCGATTCGCGGATCGACCCGAACCTGCTAACGAAGTCGAAGCCGGGCGAGCTGTTCATCCTGCGCAACGCCGGCAACATCGTTCCGCCGAACGGCTCGGGCGCGACGGGCGAGGCCGCCACGATCGAGTTTGCCGTCGTCGCGCTCGGCGTGCGCGACATCGTCGTCTGTGGCCATTCCGACTGCGGGGCAATGAAGGGTCTGTTGAATCCGGAGGGGCTTTCCGAGCTTCCGGCCGTCGCGGGCTGGTTGGCGCACGCGAAAAAGACCCGGCAGATCATCGAACAGAACTATGCCGAACTGGAAGGCGATCGGCGATTGATGACCACGGTCGAGGAGAACGTGCTGGTGCAGATCGAGAACCTGCGCACGTTTCCGGCCGTTGCCGAACGGGTCGATCGCGACGAAGTGAACCTGCACGGTTGGGTCTACACGATCGACACCGGTGAAGTGTTTTCGTACGACCCGAAGGCGGGCCAATTCACGCCTCTAGCCGAGTAACACGCCGCTGCGACGCTCGGCGGACAGCGGCAAAAACGACCGCACGACGCTAGATCGCACCTACGAGACACAACCTAACGCACCATGTTGACCAGCGCGGTCTTGTGCTGGCCGATCATGCGGTCCGCGCGGTTCGAGGCCATCAACAGGAACACGTCGTCGTCGAGGTAGCGCATCGCGTCGGCGAAGAACACGCCGTTCGAACCGTCGTGCCAGAGGACCTTGCCCTTGTCTTTTCGATCGACGACAACCCAACCGTATCCGTAATAGGTGCTGGCGGGCTCTTCCCTGACGTGCGCGGTGAAGTATTTTCGCTTCGCCTCGTCGGACAGAATCTGATTGCCATTGAGCGCTTGATGCCAGCGGAACATGTCCTTGGCGGTCGACATGATGCCGCCGTTTCCGCGCAGGTTCCAATACGGCCCGTCCGAGTCCCAGCGATGATCGAGCATCGTCCCCCAGTCTTTGCCGTCGCGCAAGTATCCGTGGGCCAGTTTCGCGCGGTCCCACTTCGGGATCTTGTACCCGGTCGACATCATGCCGGCGGGTTGGAACAGTTGGTCGTGCAGGTAGCGCTCGTACGAGTCGCCGGTGAGCTGTTCGATGATCGCGGCCAAGAGGCTGTAGCCGGCGTTGGAATACCGATAGCGCGTGCCGGGCGGCCACAGCAGTTCCGATTCCATGCACTGCTTGATGATCTGCTTGCGGGTCATCGGGTCGTAGTCGCGCCCGAAGTCCGACTTAAGACCCGACGAATGGGTCAATAGATGGTGCAAGGTCATCGACTGCTTGTCCGGGGGGACGTTGTCGAAGTACTTGCTGACCTTGTCGGTCACGCGCAGCTTGTCTTGCATTTCCAACTTGAGAATCGCCGCGGCAGTGAACTGCTTCGTCAACGAGCCGACGCTGAACGGCGTGTCGGGCGTGAACGGAACTTCGTTTTCCTGGTCGGCCAGTCCATAGCCCTTGGCGATGACGAGCTTGCCACCCTGGGCAGCGAGGATGACCCCGCTAAAGCCGTCTTCCGCCTGGCGCGTCAGGTAGCGGTCGATCTTTTGGCCCCGCTCGCCTTCGACGACGTCGCCGGCCAGCGCCATGGCGGCTATCGAAGCAATCCCGGCCATTACAAGAACTTTCAACGCTGCAAACATGGATGCTCCTTTTCGGCGCCAGGGCCGATCGAGATTCCGCTCACCGAATCGTAAGCGCGCAACAGGGCGCCCCGGGCTGCTTCGGCCGAAGCGGTTGCTTCTTGGCGATCTTCGGCCGAAATTCAACGAATTTCAAGATTCGGCACGGCCTGCACCGTGGGGCCCGACCACTTTGCGGCTCAATCGACCGCGGGGCCAGCCGCCGAGGGCAACCTGTTTTCGTGGAGGATTGGCAAGCGGCAAATCGGAGGATTTCGGTCGGTTTCGGTCCGCGGATTTTGATGGCGGGTAATTACACGGTACGATACCCGTTTCGCTGCAGCCTCGTGCCACACGGTCCGCAATGAGAAGGGCAAACTAATGAACCCTCGACGCTTGTTGACGCTGGTATTTTGTCTGGTGCCGGTGGTTGCCGCCGCGGACGACGCGTTTCGTTCGTTGGCCGAACAGAATTGGCACCAGTGGCGCGGGCCGCAGGCTACCGGCGTCGCGCCGCATTCTGATCCGCCCATCGAATGGAGCGAATCGAAGAACATCAAGTGGAAGACGAAGATTGCTGGCGAAAGCACAGCCACGCCGATTGTTTGGGGCGATCGCGTGTTTACCACATCGGCCGTAATGACCGACCGGACGATCGACCTGCCCGAAGACGACTCCTCGCCGCGCGGCCCATACAAAATCTCGAAGCCGAAGAACTATTACAAGTTTCAGGTGGCGTGCTTCGACCGCAAGACCGGCAAGCAGCTCTGGGAACACACGGCGACCGAAGCCGTGCCGCACGAGGGGCATCACCCCGACGGCACGTTCGCCTCGGCATCGCCCACCACCGACGGCCAGCGGCTATACGTCTCGTTCGGTTCGCGCGGTATCTACTGCTATGACCTGGACGGCAAGCAGCTTTGGAATCGTGACTTCGGCCCGATGCAGATCATCTTTACGTTCGGCGAAGGCACTTCGCCGGTCATTCATGGCGATCGGGTGATCATCAACTGGGACCACCAGGCCGCCGTGAAAGACCCGAAGGCCGAGGGATCTTTCATCACGGCGCTCGACGCGAAGACGGGCGAGACGATTTGGAAGACCGATCGCGACGAAAGCACGACCTGGGCCACGCCGCTGGTCGTCGAGTATGGCGACGGGGCACAAGTCGTCGTGCAGGGCGGCAAGCGCGTGCGCAGCTACGACGTGAGCAACGGTGAAATGATTTGGGCCTGTGGCGGACAAAAGCCGACGCCGATTCCCAGCCCGGTGAGCGACGGCGTGAACGTGTTTTGCATGAGCGGCTACTTGGGCAGCACGGTGTATGCGATTCCGCTTTCGAGCCAGGGCGACATCACCGAGTGGGCCACGAAGAAGGAGCCGGAGAAGCTCGCCTGGAAGCGCGAAAAGCCCGGCGCGCCGTACGTGCCTTCGCCGTTGCTCTACGACGAGTTACTCTACTATACGCAGAGCAATCGCGGAATCCTGAGCTGCGTGAACGCGACGACCGGCGAATCGCTAATCGAACGGACTCGGCTGCAAGGCGTCGCCAACTTGTACGGTTCGCCCGTGGGGGCCGCCGGTCGCGTTTATTTCACCAGCCGCGACGGCACGACGCTGGTGATCAAGAAAGGTGGCGGTGTCGAGACCCTGGCCACCAACAAGCTGGACGACGCGTTCGATGGCTCGATGGCGGTCGCCGGCAACGAGATCTTTCTGCGCGGCAAGGAAAGTTTGTATTGCATCGCCGCGGAGTAGTCGCCCGGATCGCGGATTCGAGAGCGGGCTGGCCGGTTGGCAAGTTGCGTTACTGTCGGATCGAGACGGACGGCGCCGATGTTGGACCGTGCCGGACGACGCTTACCGCGCGCTGGACTGTCCGTTGATCAGGAGATTGCCACCGTGTTGCTCGAGCAGATGAGTTGGCCCGCCGTCGATGCCTTGTCGCGCGATACGCCCGTGGTCGTGCCGATCGCGGCGTTAGAACAACACGGGCATCACTTGCCAGTCTTTACCGACAGCATCCTGGTGGGCGAGATCACCCGGCGGGCCGAAGAGCAATTGTGCGACCAGGTGCTGATGACGCCGGTGATGTGGTTGGGCAACTCCGAGCATCATCTGGATTTTTCGGGCACGATGTCCGCTTCGCCGCGGACCTACATCGATCTGCTGGTCGACATGGTCGAAAACTTTGTCACGCACGGGTTCCGGAGGATCGTGCTGGTCAATGGCCACGGCGGAAACAACGTGCCGGGCGATCAGGCGCTTTTCGAAGTGCGGCAAAAACATCGCACGCGCGACGACCTGACGCTGGTGTTCGCGTGCTACTGGGCCCTGGGCTGCCAACCGCACGAAAGCGGCGCGGGCATCGAACAATCGGCGATGGGCCACGCCTGTGAATGGGAGACGTCGATGATCCTGGCGTTGGCTCCGCAGTTGGTAGGCGACTACCAGAACGCGGCCCCCGTCGAGCCGAACCGCGCGCTCGATCCAGCGCACGAGGCCTGGATCACGAAGGACCGCAGCACGGCCGGCCATATCGGACATCCGGCCGTCGCCACGGCGGCCAAGGGCGAGAAGCTATTGGAATTGTTTACCGCCGACGTGGTAAACGTGCTTCGAAAAGTTATTGCCCTGGAACGAACATAGGACCCGGCGCGGCCGCGGTACTCAACCTGACCACTGCACAGAGAATCCACAAGGAGACCCATCATGCACATTCGAACGACACGGCTCGTGGCTGTCGCGGCACTGACAATCGTGACAGCGCTGGTCGGCAATGCCCGGGCCGAAGCACCGAAGCCGGGCGACGACGCGCCGCAATTCAAGATGACCGGATCCGACGGTAAGGAGTATTCGCTCGAGCAGTTCAAAGGCAAGAAGCCGGTCGTGTTGGCCTGGTTCCCCAAGGCGTTCACGCGCGGGTGCACGGCCGAGTGCAAGAACATGAAGGAGCGGGGCGACGCGATTCGCGAGTTCGACGTGGCGTATTTCACCGCCAGCGTCGACACGGTGGAAGACAACACGAAGTTCGCCGAATCGCTGGGGCTCGACTTTCCGATCTTGAGCGACCCGGGCAAGAACGTGGCCAAGGCGTACGGCGTGGTCCACGAGGGGCGGCCCGTGCCCGAGCGATGGACGTTCTACATCGGTCCGGACGGCAAGATCCTGGCGGTCGACCAAAAGGTCCAGGCGGCGCAGCACGGCGAAGACATCGCCAAGAAGTTGGAAGCGCTGGGCGTGAAGAAGAAGGGCTAGCGGCGATCGGGGCGCGGACGAGCGACGAAGTGCGGTGCGGCGCGGTGAAAGTCGGGCCGAATCGATATCTCGCCCGTCGTGCGTTACGCTTCGGCCCGGTCGGGGATCTTCTTGCGCACGTCGACCGCCAGCCAACAGCATGCGCCGACCAGCAGGACGCCGGAGTAGATGTAGAACGCCGGATCCCACTGCGCGCGGCCGGTGTATCCCTGTTCGGACATCCAGTCGGCGAAGCGTCCGAGAAACATGGTCGACACGAACGCGCCCGGCACGCCCATCGAGTTCATCAGGCCGAAGATCGAACCCAGGTTGCGTCCGCTGATTTCGGTGGTGACGGCCCAGAACGTAGCCTGCTGCGAAATGGCCGCGGCAAAGGCGACAGCGGCCCAGGCGCTGGTCGCCGTGGCTGAGGCGCATTGCACGCTCATCAACAGGGCCACCGCCGAGGTGGCCGTGCCGGCAAAGCCATAGATCCGGTATCGAACCGGATGGTAGCCGGTCGCGCGACCCAGCCAATCGTTGATGAATCCGCTGGTGAGCACGCCCACGGCCCCGCCGAACAGGACCATCGACGCCAACCAACTGGCTTCGTCGGGCGTCACGCCGCGCGCTTTTTGCAGATAGGCCGGGTACCACATCATGTAGACGTAGGAGGCGGCGGCCGAGCAGGTTTGTACCAGTCCCAACAGCCACACGTTGCGATTCGTGGCGATTTGTTTCCAGGGGATCGGCGCGTGATGCTCGACATGCGCATCGGCGGCCGTGCCCGCGGCGATCAGCCGGCGTTCGGCCTCGTTGGTTTTCGGATGTTGGGCCGGGTCGTCGCGAAACCAGCGGTGAAACAACGCGGCCCAAACCACCCCCACCAGGCTGAACACGACGAACGTCCAGCGCCAGTTGACCGTGTTGATCAGCCACTGGGCTACGCGGGGCGAGATGGTTGCGCCGATTTGCGCGCTGGTGAGCATCAGACCCTGCGCCGCGCCCCGCTGCGCGCGCGGAAACCAGCGGGCGACCACGCGGGCCGCGTTGGGATAGGCGCCGGCCTCGCCGGCTCCGAACAAAAACCGGACCGCCACCAGCATGACCAGTCCGGTCGCCGCGCCGGTCAGCGCGGTAAATGCCGACCACCAAAGCACGATCCGCGTCAGCACGCCGCGCGAGCCGAACCGGTCGCCCCAACGGCCGGTCGGCACCTCGAACAGTCCATACGCTAATACGAACGCCGACAGCGCGTAGCCCATCTGCGTGTTCGACAAGCCGAGATCGGCCTGAATAAAAGTCGCCGCCTGGCCGATGCAAACACGGTCCAAATAGAGCACGAACGACAGCGAGCACAGAAAGCCGAGCACGCCGTAACGGGCTCGGGTGGGCTGGTCGTCGAGCGACGGTGCTGGCGAACTTGGCGTGCCGGCAGCCGGCGGCGCATCGTGCGTGGGCGGGGACGCATGCAACGATCGGGTGCCTTATTGCGAGAAGCGCCGCAGCACGTTGCTCGTGATCTGCGACACGGAGTCGTCGACCAACAGCGCGCTGGGCCAGCAAATCGAGCCAGCCGAGAAGACGCCTCCGCCGCCCGGCGTCTCGAAACATACAATCTCGCCGCCGCCGTCGTCGGGGTTGAGTCCTTTGGCGAGGCAGGCCGTGCCGACCGGCGTGCGGGGCGACATCTTGTCGGTCTCGTGCCCGGACGCGCCGCCGGGAATCCGTTCGTGCAGGCTCTCGGTGCCGAATAGGTCGCCGTCCTTGAGCCCCGTTCCGTCGAAGATCCAATGGGCCGATTGCAAGGTGCGATAAGGAGCCGCGGTCATCACGCCCGTCTCGCTGTAGACGACGCCCAGCAGATTCGCTTCCGACTCGACGCGCATGCCGAAGCGACTTTCGTAACGGGCCAAATCGGCTTGCAGCTGGCGGTTGTCGCCGTTGTGAACGACCATGGTCGCCTCGTCCGGAAACGAGACCTCGCAGTTCAGCCCGTTTCCGCCCAGATAGACCAGCCGTCCGCCGCGCTCGAAGACCCACGACTTGACCGCCAGGTACATTTCGCGCGACCAATACTCCGGGTGCGCGCCGAGCACGAGCACACGATAAGCATCCAGATTGAGCTGGCCGAAGTGCAACTGCGTTTCGGCGTACAGGTCGTACGCGAAGCCTTCGCGCTCGAGCCAGGCAAGCATCCGCCAGTCGGTCGGCGCGACGTGGCAGGCGGCTCGTCCCTCGATCGGATCGGTCGCCACGGTTTGCTCGGGCACGTGGTTGATCGGCTCGGGCCGGTCGAACGAAAGCGGCGCATACTCCTCGGCATTCCAGGTTCCAAAGGCCGGATCGTTGTACCGGCTGAGTTCCATGCGGGCGTTGACCGTCGGAGTCGGCGGGCAATGATCGGCGTGGATGTAATTGCTGCGGCCGCCGAAGTTGTTGTATGCGTTCCAAGTGATGTTCGTGGCCAGCACGGCGACGTCGGCTTGTGGTTCGGCTGGAGCGACGATCCACGGAAACGAGAAGAACCGGCCGCTGTCGGTCCGCGCGTGAAAGTAGTACAAACCGCTCTGTTGGGGCGCGGTGACGTATTGCGCGTGTTGCCAACTGCCGTAGCCGACCTTGTTCCACGTGACGCCGCTCTGCGTGTAGTCGCCGTCGGGTGTGATTTGCATCGTGGCCAGCGGCCCGTGTTCGTCGAACCAGCCGATCTTGGCGGCCAGTTGCTTTTCGAGGCCGTAGCGCCAAAGACTCAGCTTGTAGGGCTCGACGGAGTGCACGCGGAATTCGGCCCGTTGGCCCGCGCGGACCCACTTCGGCCAGACGTACCCGAGCAACCCGTCGGCCAGCAAGCGAAACTGGTGCGGGCGATTGTGAGCGACGGTCAGGCGAATCCGCTTCGAGCCGTAGCCGGGCCTGGCCAGCGTGACCTGGTACGGCCCAGGTTCGATATCGGCATAGACGGCACCCGAGGCGCGCGATCGCGCTTCGACCGACGTGCCACCGGCTTCGAACTCGAGTTGCACGTCCGGCAGGGCAACGTACCGCTCGTCACTGACGTATCCGACCAGCATGGTGGAACGGGTCTCCGGTTCGCCGCAAATGACGACGACGCGTCGCGAAACTCGCGGGCGGTTCTACCACACCAGCGCGGCCAATGCCAACCACGCCGGACGCGCGGAATTGTTCTGGCGACGTCGAGACCATCGTGGCAATGCCGCGCGGATCGGTTTTCAGCGGCGCGCCAACGGCTACAATAGCCGCGATCATGAAAATCACCCACGTTGAATCGTATCCGGTCGAAATCGCCATCAAGCCCGAGCGGTGGATGATCACCGCACTGGGGCAGCACCGCGTGTCACGCTACGTACTGGTGCGTGTGCTGACGGATAACGGCATCGAGGGCGCGGGCGAGGCTACGGTATCGGCCCGATGGAGCGGCGAAACCGCTTGGACCGCCCGCGCGATGATCGATCGTGTGTTTGGGCCCGAGGTCATCGGATGCGATCCGACCGACCTGGTTGAGATCGATCGTCGACTCGATAACGGCGCAACGCACAATTGGTTTGCCAAAAGCGCGATCGAGATGGCCTGCTGGGACATTCGCGGCAAAGCCGAGGGCAAGCCGGTCTTCGAGTTGTTGGGCGGTGCGTGTCGTTCGCTGGCGGTGCGCAGCCGCTATAGCATGGGCGCGTACGAACCGGATCATGCGCAAACGCGGGCCAAGGAGCTGGTCGCGGCGGGTTTCACGACAATCAAAGTCAAGGTCGGAACCAATCCGGACGTTGACGTGCAACGCGTCCGCGCGGTGCGCGAAGCGATCGGGCCGGACATCGACCTGACGATTGACGCCAACTGCGGTTGGGACGCCGACACGGCGATCCGCTGTGTGAACGAAATGGCCGACTGTCGGCTGGTGCTCGACGAACAACCGACGCCCGACGGAGACTATGACGCGCTGGCCCGCGTGCGGCGCGAAACCGACGTGCCGGTGATGGCCGACGACATTTGTTTCAACCTGGCGCATGCTCGCGAGTTGTTGCGCAACGAGTGCTGCGACGTCATCAGCATCTACCCAGGCAAACAGGGCGGAATTCGCAAAGCGAAGCAGATCGTGGACTTTGCGGCGGCCGGCGGCGTGGCCTGTTCGATCGGCTCGAACCTGGAATTGGACGTGGCGACCGCGGCGATGGCCCATCTGGTGGTTGCTTGCCCGAACATGCAAGTCGAGAAGTACCCGGGTGACATGCTGGGAGCCGACTATCATGAGATCCGCGTGGCGAAAAACCCGGTGCAGATCGACGGGCCAATCACCACGATCACCGACGCGCCCGGCTTGGGCGTGGAGGTGGACTGGGACGTAGTGCGCGATTGCGCGTGCAAATGATCGCGGCACGGCGCGCAAACCGAGCCTGAGCGGCAGCCGTAATCAGGCCAGCAACTCTTCAACCACTCGGCAGGGACGATTGTCGGTGAGCTTTTGCTCCTGCCCGTTGTAGTGGTAGGAAAGCTGCGCGTGGTCGATGCCGAACAGGTGCAAGAGCGTGGCCTGGTAGTCGTTGGGGCTGACTTTGTCGACCTCGGCCCGATGGCCGAACTCGTCGGTCTGGCCGTAGGTGATTCCACCCTTGATGCCCCCGCCGGCAAGCCACATGCTGAAACCCTGCCCGTTGTGATCGCGGCCACACTTCTCGCCTTCGCCTTCGGTGACGGGCAGCCGGCCGATTTCGCCACCCCAATGCACGAGCGTGGTGTCGAGCAGTCCGCGCTGCTTGAGATCGGTGACCAGCGCGGCGCTGGGCTTGTCGGTGCGGCGGCAGATTCCGGCCAGCGACCCGCGAATGTTGTTGTGGTTGTCCCACGGTTGGCCGCCCAGAAAGAGCTGCACGAAGCGCACGCCGCGCTCGACCAATCGGCGGGCGATCAAACAGCGCGTGCCGTACTCGCGCGTGGCGTCGTCGTCGAGGCCGTAGAGTTTGTGCGTCGCCTCGGATTCGCCCGAGATGTCCAGCGCCTCTTTGGCCGCCGATTGCATTCGCGCAGCCAATTCGTAGCTGGCGATACGGGCTTCCAGATCGGATTCCAACGGATGCCGGTTGGCGTGCTCGCGATTCAAGTGGGCCAACAGGTCCAAGTTTTCGCGCTGGCGCCGGCCGCGCAGGTGGGACGGTGGATCGAGATTTAGGATCCGCGGTTCCTTGGGCCGAATCACCGTGCCTTGAAACAAGGGCGGCAGCCAACCGTTCGACCAATTCAGCACACCGTCAACCGGGTGTCCGCCCGGATCGCTGAGCACGACGTACGCGGGAAGATCCTGGCTCTCGGAGCCGAGTCCGTACGTCAGCCACGAGCCGAGCGCGGGCCGGCCGGGCTGCGACTTGCCCGTGTTCATGAAGCGGATCGACGGCTCGTGTCCGTTGATGTCGGTGTGCATCGAACGGACGACGGCCACGTCGTCGACGATGGTGGCGAAGTGCGGCAACAGTTCGGAAACTTCGGTGCCGCACTGCCCGTGCTTGGCGAACTTCCACGGCGAGCCGAACAGCTTCTTGCTGGCCCGATTGGCAAAGCTATAGACGACTTCGCCGGGATAGTCGGTGCCGCTGCGTTTGGAGAGTTCGGGCTTGGGGTCGAGCAAGTCGACGTGACTCGGCCCGCCGTGCATAAACAGCGAGATCATCGCCCGGGCCCGCGGTGGCGACGTGGCCGTCTTGGGCTGCATGTCGAAGGCGCGCAGCTCGCGCGGCATGTGCGGAGCCGCCAACAGGTTGTCCTGTCGCAGCAAACACGCCAAGGCAACGCCACCCATGCCGAGCGCGTTTTGAGCAAGGAACTGGCGGCGGGTGCGCGGTGTGGGGAATGACATGCGAATCTCACCTGCAAGGCATCATGGGACGTACAAAAACTCGTTGCTGCTCATCAGCACCTGGCATAAGTTGGCCAGTGCGTCGACCTGCGAAGCCTCCTCGGCGCTGGTGGCTTCGGCCGGCTTGCCGGCGCCGGCCTGCCCGTCGGCGGCTGCCACAGTCGGCGGCTGCGTGGCGTCGTTTTGTGCGGCCATGAAGGCCAGGGCCCGCTCGAGTTCCGAAGGCAGCGGATCGCGGCGATAAGCCAGTTGCCAAGCGGTTTGGACCTGGCGCGTCGGATCGCCGGCCGCTTCGCGTCGCACGCGGGCGGCGAAGTAACCGGCCTGTCGCAACATGAAGTCGCTGTTCATTAGCATCAGCGACTGCGTGGCCACGGTCGAGGTGGTGCGCCGCTGGCAGTTGGTCTCCATCACCGGCTGGTCGAACACTTGCAGCATGGCCAGCGGCTGGCTGCGGCGAACCTGCACATAGACGCTGCGCCGAAACGCTTCGTGCCCGCGGGGCGGCTCATTGCCCTCCGGCACGTCGGGTCCAACGACGATCTGGCCGACCGAGTCTTCCTTGACCGGAACGGGTGGTCCGAACATCTTGGGGTTCAGCGCGCCGGAGGTGGCCAGGATCCGATCGCGCACCGCTTCGGCCTCGAGCCGGCGCAGCGGCATACGGGCATAGAGCCGATCGTCGGGATCGGCCTGGGCAGTCTCCATCGTGCGCACCGAACTTTGCCGATACGCCGTCGACGTCATGATCAGCTTGTGCAGCCGTTTGAGCTTCCAGCCGCCCGACACGAGCTCGCGGGCCAGCCAATCAAGCAGCTCAGGGTGGGTTGGCGGTTCGCCCACGGCGCCAAACTCGGCCGGCGTGTTGACCAGCCCGCGCCCGAAGTGGTGCAACCAGATCCGATTGGCAATCACGCGCGCCGTCAGCGGATTGTCTTCGCTTGCGATCCAGCGGGCCAGGGCCAGCCGACGGCCGGTAGTGGGACGGTTTTCGTCGTTCGCGGCGATTCGCAATCGCTCTCCGGGGAGCGAACAGACGGTCAGCCCGCCGGGCCCGATTTCGTCGCCCGGCTGTTCGTGGTCGCCCCGGTGGAATACGAAAGTCGGCGGCACGTTGCCGGCCACTTCGGTCAGCACCGGGATGAAGTCCTGAAACGGCTTCTTGGCCTGAACTCCGGCGATGCGGGCGTCGATCTTCTTGATTTCCTCGGCGGCCTCCGGCAGGTACTGGTACAACGTGCCGTTATTCAAGTTCCGGATGTTCGGATTGGAATCGAGCAGTTTCTTCTGCTCTTCGTTGCGCTGGTCGGCCGGCGTTCGGTAGGCGGCGCGCAGTGCTTCGCGCTGCGCCTCGTCCTCGTGCTTGGCCAGCTCCTTTTCCAGCGCTTCGCTGATCGACGCTTCTTGCTTTGCAGTGCGCTCGGCGGAAACCGTGGCGCCTTCCTGGTCGACCTCGGCCGCCTTGGCCCGCTGTTCATCGGTCCACAGCGAAACCAGCCGCTGGCCGGGAACTTTCCAGTCCTTCCAGTTGTAGGCCGGCTCGAACACGGCCCGCAGGCGATAGTAGTCGGCCTGCGGAATCGGGTCATAGCGATGATCGTGGCACTGCGCGCATCCGACGCTCAGGCCCAATAGCGACGTGCTGACGATCTTGATCGTGTCGGCCATGACCTGATTGCGGGCCACGTTCTGATCGATCCCGCCGGTGGCCGTGCCGTCGGCGGCCATCCGCAGAAAACCGGTCGCGGCCAAAAGTTCTTGCTGGTCTTGCGAAAGATCCTTCCACGGCGCTTCGACCAGCTCGTCGCCGGCCAGTTGTTCGGTGATGAACTGGTCGAACGGCTTGTCCGCGTTGAACGAGCGGATCACGTAGTCGCGATATTTGTAGGCGAACGGGCGCACGGTGTCGGCATCGGTGTAGCCGTCGGAGTCGGCATAGCCGGCCACGTCGAGCCAGTAGCGGGCCCAGCGCTCGCCGTATTGCGGCGAGTCGAGCAGCCGGTCGATCAATCGTTCGTAGGCTTGCGGTGCGTCGTCGGCCAAGAAGTGGGCCAACGCTTCGCGCGAAGGCGGCAGGCCGATCAGATCGAAATATGCCCGCGTGGCCAGCACGGCTTTCTCCGCGTCGCGCGAGAACGCCAGACCGTGGCTTCGCAACTCGGCGGCCAAGAAGGCGTCGATCGGCGTGCGCACGCGCTCGGTCGACGAGAAGGCCGGAATCGGCACGCTGCCGGGAATTGTCTGAAACGACCAGAATGCGCGATCTTCGGGCGTAATGGCGATGCCCGGTTCGAGGGTTTCCGGTTCGTCACGCAACGTCGCGGCGCCGGCGTCGATCCAACGTCCGATCGTGGCGACTTGTTCGGCCGTCAATTTCATGTCGACCGGCGGCATCTCGCCGCTGGCGATCCGCTGATAGAGCAAACTCGCCTCGTGATCACCCGGCTCGATCGCTGCTCCGGAGTCGCCTCCGGTGGCCATAAAGCGGCGCAGCCGCAAGTCGAGATTGCCCTCGGTGACGTCCTCGCCGCCGTGGCAATGAAAACAGTGGGCCTTGAGGATCGGTCGCACGTCCCGCTCGAACGAGAGCGGGGCATCCGGCGGCGCGGCTTGCGGTCTGTCGGCAGCGCGGGCCTTGATTGCCGTGGCGGCTAGAACCAGCGCGGCGCAGAGCAAGAGTCGTGGTGTGCGGAGCATGGCGTGTTGGGCGGAGTCGGTGGGGCGGGTGAGGCTGGACGATCCGCGGCGGGTGTGGTCCCCATTTTACCGCGCCGTCGGCCGTTGTGCCACCGGCGTCGATCGGCTGCGCATGCGAACAACCAGCTTCTTGGCCTCGGCCACCCAGAAGACGACGGTGCTCAGCGCCAGGCACGCGACAAATTCCGTCCATGACAACGACGTGGTCTTGAACACTTCTTGGAGCGGGCGCCAGTAGATGACCGCCAACTGCAGCAAAAACGTCAGGAGCACGGATCCCAACAAGGCCTTGTTCGAGAACAGGCCGATCTTGAACAACGAATCGTGGGAAGAGCGCACGGCCAGCGCGTTTCCCATTTGCGACAAAGTCAGGACGGTGAAAATGGTCGTTCGCCAATGCGCCTCTGCCTCTTCTCCGGCGGCCCAGATAAAATACCCCATCGCCAGCGAGACCGCGCCCATCAGAATGCCGACCCAGGCAATGTCGCGCCACATCCCGCGGCCCATGATGTGCTCGTTCGGCGGGTAGGGAGGACGTCGCATGGTGTCGCGTTCGGCCGGTTCGACGGCCAGCGCCAAGCCTGGCAGGCCATCGGTGACGAGGTTGATCCAGAGGATCTGTAGCGGCAGCAACGGCAACGGCATACCCAGCAGCGGCCCGAACACCATCACGCAGATTTCGCCCGCGTTGCTCGTCATCGTGTACTTCACGAACTTGCGAATGTTGTCGTAGACGATCCGCCCCGCTTCGACCGCGTTAACAATCGTGGCGAAATTGTCATCCAGCAGCACCATGTCTGAGGCTTCCTTGGAAACATCCGTGCCGATCTGACCCATCGCCACGCCGATGTGTGCTTGCTTGAGAGCCGGCGCATCATTGACGCCGTCGCCCGTCATGGCCACGACATGGCCAAGGTTTTGCAACGCCTGCACGATGTGCAGCTTGTCTTGCGGGGCGACGCGGGCATAGACAGAGACGTCACCCGTGGCCGATTCAAGCTTTTCCGGGGTCAGTTGCGCCAGTTCCTTGCCTACCAGGGCTTGCTTGTCTTCGCCGATTCCCAATTGCCGCGCGATGTAAACTGCCGTCAGCGGATGATCGCCGGTGATCATGATCGGTCGGACACCGGCAGTCTGGCAGCGTACAACCGCATCCGACACTTCAGGCCGTGGCGGATCGATCATGCCTAGCATGCCGACGAACGTCAGCTCGTTCTCCACACTGGCGGCATCGTCGCCGCGCGGCTGATCCGGCAGCCGGCGAAACGCGACGCCCAGCACGCGCATTCCGCTCGCGGCCAGCTCGTCGTTCGACTGCATGATCCGCGTCCGATGGCTATCGTCCAACGCTTCGGAACGGTCGTGCATCCAGACGTGTGTGCAGACGTCGAGCACGGCGTCCACGGCGCCCTTCATGAATACCACGAACTCGTCGGATTCGAGCTGGTCAAGCAGGGTTGCCAGGCGATTTTGATTCGTAGCGTTCTCGGATCGAGTTGCTTCCGCGGAAACGTGGTGTACCGTCGCCATTCTCTTACGCTGCGAATCGAACGGCACTTCGTCGACGCGTTTTAAGATCTTGGCCAACTCCCGCCGATCGAACCCCAACCGCGCGGCCCCGACAACGAGTGCCGCTTCGGTGGGTTCTCCCAAGGCGTCGAATCCCTGTGTCGTCGCGGAATCCGACAGTTCCGCGTCGTTGCACAGGGCCGCACCGGCCAGCAGCAACGCCAGCGATGATTGCTGCCTCGCTTCTGTATCGCCGATCGATCCGCTCTGGTTGTCGTCGGAGGCGGGCAGCGTGTCGGCGCGCTGCGCTTCGGTCAACTCAAGACGGCGGCCGGCCACGTCCAGCACGGTCACCGTCATCCGGTTCTCTGTCAGCGTGCCTGTCTTGTCCGAACAGATCACGGTGACTGAGCCCAGCGTTTCCACGGCCGGCAGTTTGCGGATGAGTGCCTGACGTTTGAGCATTCGCCGGGCTCCAATGGCCAGCGCTACGGTCGCCACGGTCGGCAGGCCCTCGGGAACAATCGCGACGGCCAGGCTCAGCGCCGTCATCAACATCAGCCGCGGATCCTCGCCAACGACGACTCCCAACACGTACACAAGCGCGACAATGGCGATCGAAACGATCGCCAGCGTCCGCCCGAGTTGGGCGAGACGGCGCTGCAAGGGCGTGGGCTCCGGGGTAACGGTCTGTAGCGAACGGGCGATCTTGCCGAGTTCGGTTTCCATGCCGGTGGCCGTCACCAGCGCCACTCCGTGCCCGTACGTGGCCAGCGTGCCGCGATAGACCATGTTCGTGCGGTCGCCGAGCGGGGCGTCCTGAGCCGATAGGGCCGCTTCACCCTTCTCGACCGGTTCGGACTCGCCGGTTAGCGACGCTTCGTCGACGCGCAGGTTCATGCTCTCAATCACGCGCCCGTCGGCCGGGACCATGTTGCCCGCTTCCAGCATCAATACGTCGCCAGGAACCAGTTCATTGGCCGAAATCTCTTGCAGCGTTCCGTCGCGACGCACTCGTGTGGTTGGCACCGCCAGACGACGAAGGGCCGCCAGCGCCTTCTCTGCCCGAAAATCTTGGACGAAGCCGAGTGTGGCATTGAGGAGAATGATGGCCCCGATCGCGAACGCGTCGACGTACTCGGCAAGAAACACCGACACCAGCGCCGCCAAGACGAGCAGCACGACCATCGCGGAGCTGAATTGCTCCCAAATGATACGCAGCGCGGCACGGCCACCCAGATCGGCCAGTTCGTTGGGCCCGTGGACTTGCTGCCGTCGCGCGACCTCGGCTCCGGAAAGGCCGGATTCGCGGTCGGTCTCCAGCTCTTGCGCGACGTCGTCGAGACTGAGGTTGTGCCAAGCCGTCATGGATGAGACCAAACGCGGAGTGATTCCACAATCTTGATGACCGAACTCGGACGGGCCGGCGATTTCGCGCGTGCTACGTGTTGCGATGCGCTACGGCGAATTCTAGCCCATCGGCGGTCGAGTTGGCACGACCCTTGGGGTCGAGCACTGTTTCTTCGTAGCCCTGTCGCGGAGCGCACGATGCCAGCACCCGCCAAAAAGCGATCCTTTTGTTCCGCCGCGCGTCGCCAAGCGGATGGGCATGCGTTAGGATGCGCGGGGTCGTTCGTTCGGTCTATTTCGAAGTCGCGTCGACAATCAACTCTCCGATGGAAATCAATCCTCGTGATCCGGTGGACGTGCCGGAGCATCTGGCGCAGACCGCGGCGCCGCGTCGTTTGGAAGATCGACTCGCGTTCCTTCAGATCGATGACGCGGATCGCGCGCGGCTGGAAAAACTTGCGCCGCTGTTGAATGCGCAAGCCAGCGACTTTGTCGAGACGTTTTATGAACACTTGTTTCGATTCGAGGAGACGGCCCGATTTCTGCAAGACCCCGACCTGGTGGCACGATTGAAGGCGTCGCAGCAGGAACACTTGGAGTCGATGCTGCACGCCAAGTGGGACGGGGAATTTGCCGCGCGACGGTTTCGCGTCGGCGACGCGCACGCGCAGGTCGGGATCAGCCCGGAGATCTTCCTGGGAGCGTTTAGCCAGTATTTGCAATTCTGCATTCGTCATTTGGCGGCGGAATACGATGAGCCGGCGCGGGAATGTGCCGAGCACGTGCTCTCGCTCCAAAAGGCGGTCTTTTTGGACATCGGGCTCACGCTGGAGGCCTATTTTTCGCAAGCGACTCAGAGTTTACGACAAGCTTTGGATTTGCTCTACCGGGCCAACGCCGACTTGCGGCAATTTGCGCACCTCACGTCGCACGACTTGAAGACCCCGCTAGCGACCGTGGCCAACCTGTGCGACGAGGCACTCGACGAATTCCGCGACGAGATGCCCGAGGAAGCGTCGCGGTTGATCGAAGCGGCCCGCAACCGAACATTTCGCATGAGCCAAACCATTGATGAACTGCTGCGCTCGACCATGTCGCTGCACACGGAACAGGCGCAGAGCGAGTTGTCGAGCGCCAAGGCCATGTCCGAGGCCATCGAACGGGTGCGGCCCCTGCTGAAGAAGCGGACGATTCAACTGACGGTGCCCGACGCGCTGCCGCACGTGATGGGCGATTACGCGCGGCTCACCGAGGTGTTCTACAACCTGCTGTCCAACGCGATCAAGTTCATCGACAAACCGAAGGGTCGCATCGAGATCGGCTACACGATTCGCGACCACGAGTGCATCATCTCGATCGCCGATAACGGACCCGGCATCCCTGCCGAAGAGCTGGAGCGGGTGTTCGTCCCCTTTCGGCGCTTGCCCCACCACCGCGATATACCGGGCTCGGGCCTTGGCCTGTACTTTACCAAGGCCATGGTCGAGTTGCAGAACGGGCGCGTGTGGGTCGAATCGCAGCCGGGCGAGGGAAGCTGCTTCTACGTCTTGCTCAAACTGGCGGCGGTCAACGACCCGATGCAAGACGAACAAGACGCGAGATGACTCGATGAGGCACTACGACAGCCACCATATGACCAGCACCGAAACGATGCTCATGACCAGGCCGGCCGTGATCACCGAGAAGAGCAAGGTCGCCACGCTCTTGCCGGCGAACAGGTCGTCATTGAGCATATCTTGCTGTTGATCGTCGCTGAACGCGTCCCACACGGTGTGCCGCGTGTGACTGAGGTACCAGGACAGTTTCTCAAGATGATCCGCCGGTGGTTGGGTACCAGGAGTCGCCATCGAGAGTCTCCTTATGCCGGGAAGCTGCGCCGCACGCCGGCGCCTTTTGCGATGGGACCCGTGTCGTGCATTCGGCGTGCCGAGCGATGCGGTCGGCGCTGGTCGCCGGGCGGGTCATCCACCGTAACCAATTGCCCAAGCGGCGGTTGCACCGGCCATGACCGATCGGGCGCAGCGGCATGGCCGGCGCGCGGTTTAGTGCAAGTGAGCCCACTCGGGGCGCGCTGAATAGCGCACCGTGCTGCCAGCGCGCCGCGGGGTCACGTGTTTTCCAACTACAGCTAAGTCGCGGCGGCGGCTTCGCGCTAGCGCCCCACCGGTACGCGGCCGGAGGGAATCCGTTCCTCGTCGGAAAGTTCGATGTTGTACTTTTCCAGCAGGCGGTACAGGCTGCGCCGATTCACGCCCAGGGCACGCGCGGTTCGGGCCTTGTTGCCGCGCTCGCGACGCAGCATCTCGACAATGTGGGCTCGTTGCACGTCGGCCAGTTGTTCTCCATTGGCCGCGGCGGATCGGGCTGTCGGCCGTCCGGCGGCATCGCCGGCCACTTCGCGCGGCAGATCTTGCAGCCGGATACGATTGTCGTCGGCCATGATCATCGCGCGCTCCAACGCGTTTGCCAGTTGACGCACGTTGCCCGGCCAGCGATGGCCTTCCAGCGCGCGCATCGCCTCGGGCTCGACTTCCCACGACTGGCCCAACAAATGATGCACCAGCAACGGGATATCGCCGTCGCGCGCGTGCAACGGCGGCAACTGCAACGACATGACGTTGATCCGATAGAAGAGGTCTTCGCGGAATCGGCCCGCGGCCACTTCCTCGGCCATGTCGCGATTGCTGGCGGCCAGCAGGCGCACGTCGACGCGCCGCTCCTTGAGCGATCCGACGCGCCGCAGCGAACCGTCTTCCAAGACCCGGAGCAACTTGGCCTGCAACGATCCGGCGAGCTCGCCGATCTCGTCGATGAACAGCGTGCCGCCGTCGGCCACTTCGAACAGGCCGGGTTTGGTCGCGACGGCGCCGGTGAACGCACCCTTTTCGTGACCGAACAGCTCGCTTTCGAGCAGGGCTTCGGGCAGAGCGGCGCAGTTGATCGTGACCATCGGCCGATCGGCCCGGCCGCTAGCTTGTTGCAGGGCCTTGGCCACGAGCTCCTTGCCCGTGCCGCTTTCGCCCTGGATCAGGATCGACTTGTCGGTCGGCCCGGCGCGCTCGATCAGCCGAAACACCTCCTTCATGGCTGGCGACTCGCCGATGATCTTAAGCGGCTTTTTTGTCCGATCGAGCACGGCCTTGAGTTGCGAGTTCTCTTTGCGCAGTTGCCGCCGGTCGTAGGCCTTTTCGATGAGCACTTCGAGCTCGGCCAGCGGAAACGGCTTTTCGAGGAAGTCGCACGCGCCGAGCTTCATCGCCTGGACGGCCGACTCGATCGTGCCCTGACCGGTAAGCATGATGACCTCGCACTCCGGATGGGTCGCCTTCAATTGCTCGAGCACCTGCATCCCGGAAAGTCCGGGCATGACCATGTCGAGCACGACGACGTCGAACTCGCGCAAGCCGGCTAATTGCAGGGCCTGTTCGCCGTGGGCCGCCTCTTGGACCTGAAAACCACGCCGCATGAATCGGCGCGCGACCGACTCGCGAAACTCTGGGTCGTCGTCCACCAACAGCAGATCGATTTTCGTAGGGCGAGCTTGCATGGGAGTAGGTACGGCAAGGCCGTGGTCAAAAGTGATGCGATCGTATTTGCCTTCACCTCAACGAAGAAGCAATGGGCGTGCCGGCGCTGCCGACGAGACGCGCGACGTCGACGAAACGCGGGAAAGGCGCGACCGCGCCCCGCTTTGCCCTATGTGCCGCTGTGCGAATTCTGATACCATTATGTGCGAATACGCACAGTGCATCCAGTTTCGCCGCAAGGGCCGGTACGCTGCCGGAATTCTCGCCGCGGGCGAGACGCAGGTCGGCAGCCGAGTCGCCGCTTGTTGGCGGTTGAAATCGCGGGTGTTGGCACTTGGTTTGCGGAGCGTTCGATTGGGCTGCCGGCTCGAGGCGAATCCGCACGCGAGACCCAGCAGCCGCGGCGCCCTGTCTCGATGACGAAAGGCGGGAACCATGAACTACAAGAAGATTCTGTTCGCAACCGACTTTTCTCCTGCCAGCGATGCGGCGTTGAAATACGCCACGTCCTTAGCGCGCGATTCCGGCGCGACGTTGTTGATCGCACACGTCGAGGAATTGCCGACGCCGTACGCCGGCGGCGAAATGTTGATGCCGCAGCCGGAGTATCCGAATCCTGAGATTCGCAAGATGCTCGACGCGGTGGTTCCACCGGACAAGAGCGTGAAGTACGAGCATCACCTGATGCTGGGCACGCCGGCCGAAGACATCGTACGCATCGCCGAGGAGCAAGATGCGGACCTCATCGTGATCGGCACGCACGGCCGCACTGGCTTGCGGCGGGTGCTGATGGGAAGCGTGGCCGAGGCGGTCATGCGTCGGGCCAAGTGCCCGGTGCTGACGTTGAAGCAGTCCGACGAGTCGAAAAACTGACCAACGGTTGAACCTGCGTTGAACGACACCTTTCTCAAAACAGATTCGCGCACCGCGCGGCTGAAAGGAGCATGGTAATGAAACGATGGACGATTGTCGCGGTTCTGGCGACCGTGATCTTCTCCTGGATCGCGCCCGGTGGCATGGGCCAGCAGCGCAACGAGTTGAAGGACTTTATGCGCATCAAGTTGCGTCATTCGCAAAAAGTGCTCGAAGGCCTGGTGCTGGAAAACTTTGACGAGGTCGCGAAGAACTCGCAGGAAATGAGTCTGCTCAGCCTGGCCGCGACCTGGCAAGTTTTCGAGACGCCCGAGTATGTTGAGTACAGCCGGAAGTTTCGCAACGCGGCCGACGCGCTGACCGACGCTGCCCGGGCGAAGAACCTGGATCGGGCGACCCTGGCGTTCAATCAGGTGACGTCGCAATGCGTTGAATGTCACAAGTACGTGCGGGGGATTCGCACGGCCAAGGCGTCGAAGTAGCGGGTATCTATCGTGAGAAATCGTGGTCGAGAAACCATCTCGCCACGACCGCTGGCCAGCACGGCTGGCCGTGCACCGGAGGCAGTTGCATGAAAGTGTTGATCGCCGTCGACGGTTCGGCAGGCTCGTTTGCGGCCGTCGATCAGATTGGGCGCGTGCTCGGAGGCGAAACGGACGAAGTCGCGCTGTATTGCGCTCCGCCGGAGATACGGATGCGGAAGCAGCACCCCGACGCCAATATCCTGGCCCGAACGCAGCAGGGATTCGCCGATGCGGTGTTCGACGAGGCGCGCAAGCGGCTGCCCGACGCGCTGCGGCAACGGACGAAGACGATCGTCGGCACGCGTGATCCGCGACAGGGTGTGGTGCAAGAAGCCGAAGCCTGGTCGGCCGACGTGATCGCCGTGGGCGCGCGAGGCGTGAGCGCGCTGGAGCGACTGCTGCTGGGAAGCGTGTCGCGGGCGATCGTCCACCACTCGAAGATTCCGGTTTGGGTTGCCCGCAAGCCGGATGGCGAGCCGCGCACTACGTTGAACGTACTGCTGGCGTGCGAAAACCCTGAGCTGGGAAAGACCGCGGCCGAACTCTTGGAAAAATTCACCTGGCCCGGCGATGCGCAGTTCGCGACGGTCAGCGTCGTCGAATCGATCTTTGCCGGGCGGGTGCCCGAGTGGCTCGAGCAGCAGTCCCGCGGTCCGGAGGTCGAAGCGATGGTACAAGCCTGGGCCAAGGAGCACGAAGAAGATCTGCAGGCCTGCCGTAGCTCCATGCAAGAGTTTGTCGGCGCGATGGGGCCGCCCTTGAATCAATGCCGCACGCTGGTTGCCGAGGGGGAACCGGCCAGCGAGATCCTTTCGGCGATCCACGCTGAGAAGATCGATTTGGCGGTGATCGGTTCGCAGCACAAGCGAACCTTCGCCAGCATGATCTTGGGCAGCACCTCGGAGGCGGTGCTTAACCACGCCGGGTGCTCGGTGCTGGTGGTGCCGCAGCGCAACGACTCGTAGCGCGGCGGCTGCCCCCAAACCAGGGCCGGCGGCGCGCAACCGGCACGGTGGTTCCCGCCGTGGACAACGCAGCACGACGCGCCGCGCCGGCTACGCCGACGGTTCGCGACGAACCTCGATCAGATTGTACACGCGGCTTGTGCCGTCAATTCGCATCGCGGCTGCTTGGGCCATCTGCTTCATGTAAAAGCTGGGCACCGTGCCAGACAACTCGACGTCGCCGCCCAACACTGCGCACCGCAATCGGTGCAATGCCGTGTACCGGGTGTCTTGCAACGCCGCAACAACCGCACGGCACAACCGCTGATCGTGCGGCGCGGGCTCGACGCACCGTGCTGGCTGAGGTGTGATGGTCATAGTAAGATCTCTCCGATTCGAAACTACGGCGTGCGTCGCCCACGCGGAGTGTGCCTGGCCGACATCAGATAGAGCGAATTGCGTGCCATGTGCCGATTTTTCGTTGCGAACCGGCGTTTTGCCGAGTGTCGTGTCGCACTCAATCCGGAAGCTGCCCAATCGCTGGGCGAAAACCGCGCACCGATCGCGCGAATCGAGACCAACCGCCGCACCGCGCGGCGGCTCGGGCGAGCGAACGGTCGGCGCAAGCTCTGAGGTTTGACTATGTTCGCCATGGTGCTGGAGAAGCCGGGCACGAAACTGCGCGGGACCGACGTCGAATTGCCGCTGCCTGGCCCAGACGAGGTACTACTGCGCGTGCATGCGTGTGGCGTGTGCCGGACCGATCTGCACGTCGTCGATGGTGAGCTACCCGATCCGAAACTGCCGCTAGTGCCGGGCCATGAGATTGTCGGCCGGGTCGAGGCGCTGGGTGCCAACGTGCGACGATTTGCCGTGGGCGATCGGGTGGGAGTGCCCTGGCTGGCCCACATCTGCGGCACCTGCCCGCAGTGCCGTGCGGGGCACGAGAATCTGTGCGAACACCCGCGCTTCACTGGCTACACGGTCAACGGCGGCTATGCCGAAATGGCGTTGGCCGATCAGGCCTATTGCTTTGCCATTCCCGAGGCGTACTCCGACGTCGAAGCCGCGCCGCTATTGTGTGCCGGGTTGATCGGCTATCGTTCGCTGGTCATGGCTGGCGACGGGCGGCGGCTGGGGATTTACGGGTTTGGCGCCGCGGCCCATCTGGTGGCGCAGGCCGCACTGCACCAGGGGCGCGAGCTGTTTGCCTTTACGCGGCCCGGCGACGAAGCGGCCCAACAATTCGCGCGACAATTGGGTGTGGCGTGGGCCGGCGATTCGACGGCGCAGCCCCCACAGTCGTTGGACGCAGCCATCATCTTCGCTCCGGTCGGGTCCTTGGTTCCCGCCGCTTTGGCGGCTGTCGATCGGGGCGGAACCGTGGTCTGCGCCGGCATTCACATGAGCGACATTCCCAGCTTCTCCTACGACCTGCTCTGGGGCGAACGGGTGGTTCGCTCGGTGGCAAATTTGACCCGCCGCGACGGCGAGGCGTTCTTGGCACTGGCGCCGCGCGTGCCGATTCACGTCAGCACGCAAACCTATCCGCTGGCCGAAGCCAATCGGGCGCTCGACGATCTGCGCGCCGGCCGCGTAACCGGAGCCGGAGTGCTTGTGACCGACGCGGCGAAGTAGCCGCGAATGGCGCACGCCAACGACCCGTTGCTTGCACACGCGGCCCAATCTGATAAGGTGCCACGGGTCCGATCGCCCGCCAATTTCGGGCGGACGCGCCGCGGCGATCGAGGCGCATCGCAGTACTCTTGATTCAAACACGGGTGCAGACACCATGGCCAACCCTGATTACGTCGCTGACGAATCGCTCGAACAGCATCGCGCTTCGTTGATGGAGTTTTTCGGTACGTTCCCGTTGTTCAAACTGCTGGGCATCGAGGTACTGGAGATTGACCCGGGCCACTCGAAGCTGCAAATCGCGTATCGACCCGACCTTTGCCAACCGATGGGAATCATGCACGGCGGCATCATCGCCACGTTGATCGACACGGCGATCGCGCACAGCATATTGCTGACCAAGCGCTGCATGGAGGCCCACGCGCGGGGTGCGCGGCTGGTGACTGTCGACCTGCGGATCAAATACCACCGGCCGGTATCGGGTGGCATTATCACTTGCGAGGCGCATACGCCGCGCGTCGGCCGCACCATCACGCACTCGACGGCGGTTGTGACCAACGAGGACGGCAAGGAAGTGGCGACCGGCGATTCGATCTACATGACGGCCGAAGTGCAAAAGCCAAAAGAGTAGCACCGGAGCGGGTCTCCCACGCCCGAGTCACTGCGGCCGGGCTCAGTCGTGCGATTCCGGATGCAATAGCGCGTGTACTTTCGGCTCGTCCATGTTCTGGGGAGTGGCCATCGTTTCGCCGGTCGAAATCCGAGGCTCGACCGGTTTGCCGCGCAGATGGTCGGCCATGGACGTCACGGCCAGCGCCGCCATCCCGACCGGATCCTGAAGCACGATGCCGTGCATTTTCTCGGCGCGCAAGGCCTCGACGAGCACAGGCGAGGCGTCGAATCCGATGAACTTTACTTTGCCGGCCAGCCCCTGCTCTTCCAAGGCGCGGAGCATGCCCGTGGCCACGTGCTGCGTCGGCACGAACACGCCGTCGACCCGGTCGCCGAATGTCAGCAGTAGTTGCTGAGCCTTGACCAGGGCCTTGTCCGCCGTGTCGCCGGCATATTCGTTCGAAGAAAGGACCTCGACGTCGGGAAACTCCTCCGCTAGCACGTCGAGAAACCCCTGTTCACGGCGACTGCTGCTTTGGCTGCCGACGACGTACCGCAACAGGATCACGCGGCCTTTGCCGTCGAGCAGTTCGCCCAAGCGGCGTCCGGCAAGTTGGCCGCCCCGATAGTTGTCGGTCGCCACATAGCTGACGATTGACTCGGCGTCATCCAGTCCGCTATCGAAGATCAACGTGGGCACGCCCGCGGCTTTGGCGTCCTGGACGGACGGGATCAGGGCTTGCGCATCCAGCGGTGCCAGGCAGATGCCGTCGACTTGTTGGGCGACGAAGTCCTGCACGAGATTGATTTGCGCTTCGCGATCGCTTTCGGTGATCGGCCCTTTCCAGATGATCTTGACGTCGGCTTGCTCGGCGCCGCGAATGGCACCAGCGTGGACCGATTTCCAGAATTCGTGCGACGTCGCCTTAGGTATTACCGCGATGGTGAGCTTGCCGTCGGAGGCTTTGTCGGCTCCGCCGTTCGAATCGCGGCCGGCACACCCCGCCAGTAACACTGGCAAGAACAACAGTAAGAACCAGAGTCGGGTCATTGGCATAGCAGTTTCCGAACGGGCGGATCGAAGCTCGACAGGAACGGGCGTTGGGAAAAAACGGCTCACGCCAACACGCCCTCGACCACGTTGCCGTGCACGTCGGTCAGGCGATGGTGGCGGCCTTGGAACTTGAACGTGAGCTGCAAGTGGTCGACGCCCAACAGGTGCAACATGGTGGCGTGCAGGTCGTGGACGTGTACCGGATCCTGGACGATGTTGTACGAGTAGTCGTCTGTTTGCCCGAAGGTGAACCCCGCTTTGACGCCGGCGCCGGCCATCCACATCGTGAAACAGCGCGGATGGTGATCGCGTCCGTAGTCGTCGGCGGTCAGCTTTCCCTGGCAGTAGACGGTGCGCCCGAACTCGCCGCCCCATACGACGAGCGTGTCTTCCAGCAGGCCGCGCTGCCGCAAATCGGCGACTAGCGCCGCGGAGCCCTGATCGGTATCACGGCATTGGCCGGCGATTTGCTTGGGCAGATTGACGTGCTGATCCCAGCCACGGTGGAACAATTGCACGAACCGCACGCCCCGTTCACACAGCCGGCGGGCCAAGAGGCAATTGGCCGCAAATGTGCCCGGCGTGCGCGACTCGGGCCCGTATAATTCGAAAATGTGTTCCGGTTCGTCCGACACGTCGGTCAATTCCGGCACGGAGGTTTGCATGCGATACGCCAGTTCGTACTGCGCGATGCGGGTGGCGATTTCTGGATCGTGAACACGATCGAGCTTCATTCGGTTCAACGTGCCCAAGGCATCGAGCATCTGGCGGCGCGCATCGCCGTCGAGCCCGGGCGGGTTCGACAGGTTGAGCACTGGATCGCCGATCGAGCGGAACTTGACACCTTGATAGGTCGACGGCAGAAAGCCGCTGCCCCACAGCCGATCGTAAAGCGGTTGCCCGCCTGGGTTGCCACTACCTTGGGAGATCATGGCCACGAAGGCCGGCAGGTCGCTGTTCTCGCTCCCCAATCCGTAGGAGAGCCACGCGCCGATGCTGGGCCGGCCGGCCAATTGCGCGCCAGTCTGAAAGAAGGTGATGGCCGGATCGTGGTTGATCGCTTCGGTGTGCATCGACTTGATGAAGCACAACTGATCGACGACTTTGGCGGTGTGCGGCATGAGTTCGCTGACCCATGCGCCGCATTGCCCATGTTGGGCGAACTTGAACTTCGAAGCGGCGACCGGAAAGCTGGATTGCCCGGAGGTCATGCCGGTCAGTCGCTGTCCCTGGCGCACCGAGTCGGGCAATTCGGAGCCCTGTTGCTCAGCCAGCATCGGCTTGTAGTCGAACAGGTCCATTTGCGACGGCGCGCCCGACTGAAACAGGTAGATCACCCGTTTCGCTCGAGGCGCAAAGTGCGGCAGACCGGGCAGTCCGCCAGATGCCGTGCGCGGCGAGGCGGCGGCGCGCGCGGCGCCCTCTTGCAGCAGCGTAGCCAAGGCGGCGATGCCCAGCCCGGTGGCGCCGCGGGCGAAGAAGTGCCGCCGATTCAAGAGCAATTGTTGTTCGAGCCTGGGGTCCACGGTGCTACTCCTTGGTCACCGACTCGTCGAGGTTGAAGATCAGGTTGGCTACCGCGGCATACGCGGCCAACTCAGTCGAATCCAGTTTCGTGTCGCACTGCGACTCGCCGACCGCCAGCAGGGCCGTGGCCGCTTCGGGCGCGGCGCGATACCGCTGTGCTTGGCTCTCGAACGAGCCGACTAGTACTTGCAATTCCTGTTCGTTGGGCGGTCGCGACAGCACCAACCGGAAAGCCAGCTCAAGCCGCTGGGCCGGCGTCGTGCAATCCGAGCGCATCACACGCTGGGCCAGTTGGCGAGCGGCCTCGACGAACGTCGTTTCGTTGAGCAGCGTCAGCGCTTGCAACGGCGTGTTCGTGCGGCTCTGGCGCACGGTGCAGGACTCGCGCGGCGAGGCATCGAACGTGATCATCGACGGTGGCGCGATCGTGCGCTTCCAATACGTGTACAAGCTACGGCGATAAAGCCCCGCGCCGTGGTCCTGCTCGAACTCCTTGCCACCGGTCAACTCCTTCCAGAGTCCGGGCGGTTGATACGGCTTGACCGACGGTCCGCCCAGTTGCTCGACCAGCAACCCGGACGCGGCCAGGGCCGCGTCGCGAATCATTTCGGCCGGGAGCCGCAATCGCGGCCCGCGCGACAACAAGCGATTCTGGGGATCGGCCGCAAACGATGCCTCGGACGCGATCGACGATTGGCGGTACGTCGCGCTGGTTACGATCAGCCGGGCCATGGCCTTCATGTCCCAGTCGCGGGCCACGAATTCCGTGGCCAGCCAATCGAGCAGGTCAGGATGCGAAGGCACTTCGCCCTGGGCTCCGAAGTCGTCGACCGTTTTGACCAGTCCCGTGCCGAAGTACGATTGCCAAAACCGATTCACCGCGACGCGGGCCGTCAGCGGATTGGCCGGATCGACGAGCCAATGGGCAAAGCCCAAGCGGTTCGTCGCGGCGCCGCGCGGTAGTTGGTGCAGCGCCGACGGCACGTCGGGAGTGACGCGCCCGCGCGGCAGGTTGTATTGGCCAAGTTTCAGCACGTGCGTTTGCCGTGGCGTCGGCATTTCGACCATGACCATCGTCGTGGGCAAATCGTCTTCGAACTCGGCGCGGCGCTTCTGGATCGCGCGGACGCGGGCCCGGGCCGGCTGCACGTGCGGCGGTGCGTGATGCGTGAGATAGTAGTCGCGCAGACCGGCAGCCTGGCCGGGCGTTCGGTCCTCGGCCGACAGTGCGGAAAACGCACCGATCGACTCCCTCCTGGCCAGCACGCCGATTTCGCCCGCCGGCAGGTCCGTCTCGTAGATCCGCACGTCGTCGATCAATCCGTCGAAGTTTCGCGAGCGGCCGCCGCCGCCGATTCGCAGCGGCTCTTTCGTCTGGAACGATTGATTCAGGCCGTCGAGCAAAACATCGATTTGCCGCTCTTGGCCGTCGACGTAGATGTGCACTCCGGTGGCCAGCCGCGACCCGTCGTAAACCACCGCGATATGGTGCCACCGGTTCGCCTCGAGCGGTTCGCGCGTTTCGACGCGCAGCGCGTCGTCGAGCCAGCGCTTCGAGAAATTGCCCTGCAACTTGCCGTCGACCAGTTCGACGCTGTAGCCTTCATAACGATCGACGTCGGCCATCCGGGCAACGATTGTGCCCTGGTCGCCGCGGGGAAGGATCCAAGCGCTGATGGTAAAGGCGTCGAAGAAACCAAAGTCCGCGCGATCGCCGATTTCGGCCAGCGACTGCCCGTCGAATTCGGCCGCCTGGCCCAGCGCTCCGGGTGCGAATGCCGCCGCGTCGTTCAATGCGGCAGGTTCCTCACTGCACAAGTCCTCAGTCGATCCGTCCAGTGGCACGTGAACGGCTAATGCGTCGGCCGGCGCCCAGTAGACCGGCTCTTTCGGTGCGAACGATTCGGCCCATTCGGCTTCGCCGGCGGCGACTTCATCGCCCAGCGCGTCGTACGCGGCTTGGGCAACGGCCAGTTGCTCGTCGATGGCGGCCAGTTGGCGCTGTTGGTCGCGCGTGGGCGCTTTGATCGCCGGCGGCGAGTTGCCGACCTTGATGCCGCGGCCGCGCTCCGGCACGTTGTTGAAATACGCAAAGAGCCCGTAGTACTCGCGCTGCGTGAAGGGATCGTACTTGTGGTCGTGGCAGCGGGCGCAGCCCATCGTCAGGCCGAGCCAAACGGTGGCCGTGGTATCGACGCGGTCAACAACGTACTCGACGGCATACTCCTCCGGGATAATGCCGCCTTCGGCGTTGGTGCGATGGTTGCGATTGAACCCGGTTGCGATGTGCTGCTCGAGCGTGGGGTCGTGCAGCAGGTCGCCGGCGATCTGCTCGATCGTGAACTGGTCGAAGGGCACGTTGCGATTGTAGGCCTCGATCACCCAATCGCGCCAGCGCCACATGTGGCGGATGCCGTCGTCCTGATACCCGTTGGTGTCGGCATAGCGGGCCGCGTCGAGCCAGCGGGCCGCCATCCGCTCGCCATAGCGCGGCGAGGCGAGCAATCGGTCAACGACCCGTTCGTACGCTTCCGGGCTGTCGTCTGCCAAGAACGCATCGACCTCCTCGGGCGTGGGCGGCAGTCCGGTCAGTTCAAACGTCACGCGGCGAATCAGCGTCGTCCGGTCCGCTTCGGGCGCCGGCGACAGTCCCTCCTTTTCTAAGCGTGCCAGGACAAACCCGTCGATCGGATTGCGCAGCCAGGCGGCGTTGTCGACCGGCCGCGCGACAGGCCGTCGCGGCGGAACAAAGGCCCAGTGTTCTTGCCACTTCGCGCCTTGCCGAATCCAACGGGCGATCAGCTCGATCTGTGCCGGCGCGAGTTGCTTCTCGGCATCGGGCGGCGGCATCTGCACGTCGGGGTCGTCGCTCACCAGCCGACGATGCAGATCGCTGGCTTCGACGTCGCCAGGCGCGATCAGGCGCACTCCGTCCCACTCGCGCGTGGCGCTCTCCTCGACGTCGAGCCGCAAGTCGGCCCGCCGCGTTCGTTCATCGGGACCGTGGCAGGCGTAGCAGTAGTCGGAAAAGATCGGGCGAATGTCGCGATTGAAATCAACTGCGTCGTCGGCGGCAGCCGGCAGGGCGAACATCGCCAGCAGGACGGCGGCGGCGAATGACCGCGCTGGGCGGTTTCGCAACGGCGCGTTTTGCAATGCGTTTGCCATTCGTCCGCCCAAGACAACGCGATTCGGGGCGCAACGGCCGGCGCGACGCCGGCCAAAACCGTCATTATCGGCCGACGCACGCCGCGCAGCAAGCAGCGGCGATGTTCGGTGTTGAGTGTCAATCTTGCAGCTTCTTCTTGCTTAAGCGATTTGGCATGCTCAAATGACGGCATGCAGCCTGAAGGCAATCAGTGCGACATGCCCGACGACTATTGGCACAGCTTCCTCTACGTCCATTTCAGCTGGTTCTGCTGCGATCAATGTGAGCTAGAGCCAGACCTTGAGTGGGCATGGGACGGGACAGAGCCGGGAGAGCTTGGCGCGCAACAGTTCACGATGCGTGCGGTCCCATTCCTTAAGGCTGCTGGTTGGGTCATGCGTGACGATCGGCCTTACTGTCCAAAGTGCGCAAGGTCACCGCGTCAGGAATGAATTTCAGACTGACCCACTACCCGACGTTCGGTGCGGCGCAGTGGAAATCGCCACGACGCCCCCCGCGGTCGACCGCAGTCAGAACCACGACGCTACTCGATGAGCCGGTGCAGCAACTCATCGGTCGCCTGGTCTTCGTCCACCTCGTGCCGCTTCCAGCGATCGACCAGACTGCCGACGTGCCCGGCCCGGTCGTGCAACCGATCGGCCAGCACTTGTTGCGCGCGGCGCAACAGGAACTGCGCAGCCGGCTCAAGCGCGCCGGTCCGTGGCGGACAGGCGGTGATGGCTGCCCACAACCGGGCAAAGCCCTCGCCCTTGGCCGAACTGACGCGCAGCACTTCGACGGCACGGCTGCCCGGCAAGCTGAGCAGCTCGCGCACTTGCGATTCGAGTCGCTCGGCGCCGGGCAGGTCGGCCTTGTGAATCACGACGACGTCGGCGATTTCCAGCAAGCCGGCCTTTTCCCACTGCAGCTCGTCGCCGCTTTCCGGCTGGAGCAAGACGACCACAACATCGGCCAGCGAGCGCACGGCCGTGTCGCCCTGCCCTGCTCCGACCGTTTCCAGCAGGATCACATCGAAGCCGAATCCGGCCATCAGGCGGATCATCAAGTCGGCGTGCTCGGCGACAGCCTGATGCCCGCTGGCGGTGGCCAGACTGCGAATGAACAAATCTGTGTCGTCGGGCCGGGCCGGCATCCGCACGCGATCACCCAACAGGGCTCCGCCGGTGATCGGGCTTTCGGGATCGCAGGCCAACACGCCCACCGACTTTCCTTGTCCGCGCAGATACTCGGCCAGCTTGCCGACCATCGTGCTCTTGCCGACGCCCGCGTTGCCGGTGACGGCCACGACCGGCACGTCGTCGGGCTTGGGCGACACGGCGGCGCGGATCTGCGGCAACGATTCGTCCCGCGAGATGAGCGTCAGCAGGCGGGCCAGCGCCAAACGATCTTTGTTGCGCCAACGCGCCAGCAGATCGTCAAGCATGCGTGCGACTCCCCTCGCCACGGAGAAAGTCGACGATTTCGGGCAACGGTGTGCCGGGACCGAACACCCGGGCCACGCCCAACTTCTCGAGCTTGGGAATGTCGGCCTCGGGAATGATTCCCCCGACCATCACGCCGACGTGCGACAACTTGGCCTCTTTGAGCAGGTCCATGATCCGCGGCACGAGCGTCATGTGCGTGCCGCTGAGCAAGCTAATGCCCAGCCAATCGGCGTCTTCGTCGGCCACGGTGCGCACCACCGCCTCGGGCGCTTGCCACAGCCCGGGATAAATCACGTGAAAGCCGGCGTCGCGCAGCCCGCGGGTGATCACCTTCACGCCCCGGTCATGGCCATCCAGCCCGACCTTGGCCAAGACGATTCGCAATTGTGGGTTTTGGTTCATGCCGGTTGCACTCGTTACGTTCGGCGGACGATTGTTATCCGCTTCGGGATTTGCGTGCCGCGGGTCTGGGCGTGCCGGACGTGTCGGCTACGCGCGTTAAACTACCGCCGAGTCGACCCGTCCGAGCACGTCGGCCATGGCACACATCGTTTCGCCGACGGTGGCCCTGGCCCGAGCGGCGTCGATCAACGAGGGCATGACGTTTTCGCCCGCTTCGGCCGCGCGTCGCACGGCGTCGAGCGCGCGGTTCAGATCGTCGGCGCTGCGTTCGGCTTTCACGCGGTTGAGCGATTCGATTTGTTCGGTCTCGACGGCGTGGTCGATCTCCAGGATCTCAAGTGGCTTCTCGTCGGCTGCTTGAAAGGCGTTGACGCCGACGATCAGTTTGCGATTGGCGTCGACTTCGCGCTGGTAGGCGAAGGCCGCCTCGGCAATCTCGCGGCGGAAGAACCCACGATCGATGGCTCCCAGCATCCCGCCCAGCTCGTCGATGTTGTCGAAATACTTGCGCGCTTCGTCCTGCATCTGTCGCGTGAGCGTTTCGACGAAGTAGCTGCCGCCCACGGGATCGACCGTGTTGGTCACGCCCGTTTCATAGGCCAGCACTTGTTGGGTTCGCAGGGCGAGCGTCACGGCATGTTCGCTCGGCAAGGCGAGCGTTTCGTCCATGCTGTTGGTGTGCAGCGATTGGCATCCGCCGAGCACGGCCGCCAAAGCCTGGTAAGCGACGCGGATCAGATTCAATTCCGGTTGCTTGTCTTGCAGCGAGCAGCCGGCGGTTTGGGCGTGGAACCGCAACTTGAGCGAGGACTCCTTCTTCGCACCGTAGTGATCGCGCAGCCGCTGGGCCCACAGGGCCCGGGCCGCCCGGTACTTGGCCACTTCCTCGAACAGGTCGTTGTGGGCGTTGAAGAAAAAGCTGAGGCGTCCGGCAAATTGATCGACGTCGAGCCCGCGGGCCAGGCACTCGTCGACATAGTGAAACCCGTCGGCCAGCGTGAAGGCCAGTTCCTGAACGGCCGTCGAGCCGGCTTCGCGAATGTGGTATCCGCTGATCGAGACCGGGTTCCACTGCGGCACGTGATGCGTGCAGAACTCGACTACGTCGATCGCCAGGCGGACTGACGGCTCGGGCGGAAAATAAATCTCGTTCTGGGCGTGGAACTCTTTGAGCGTGTCGTTCTGGATCGTGCCGCGCATCTTGCGCCAGTCGAAGCCGCGGTCTTGTGCGTTGGCCAGGTAGAATGCCATCACGATCACCGCCGGCGCGTTGATCGTCATCGAGACCGACAGCTTTTCGACGTCGATCTTGTCGAACAACTGCCGCATGTCCTCGATCGTGTCCATCGCCACGCCAAGCCGGCCGACTTCGCCCAGCGAACGCGGGTCGTCGCTGTCGAGCCCCATTAGCGTCGGCAGGTCGAACGCCGTGCTGAGGCCGGTCTGTCCGCGATCGACCAGAAAGTGAAACCGTTCGTTGGTCTGTCGCGCCGTGCCGAAGCCGGCAAACTGGCGCATCGTCCAGAGCCGGCCGCGATACATGCTGGCATGCACGCCGCGCGTGTAAGGGTACTGACCGGGGTAGCCCAGTTGCGAATCGTAGTCAAACTCGCCCAGATCTTCGGGCAGATAGAGCGGCTCGATGGGCACGCTGCTGACGGTGGTCGGCGGCTGGGCCGGCGGCGGCGTCTTTTCGATTTCCGCCCGCCACTGTTCCCACAGTTTGCGATCCGTGGCCGTTGCCATAAACAGTTACCCTCGCGCGTTGGCGTATCGGGGCAAGAAGGAGAATCACGTCGATCGGGGCAATCGACCCTGGGAATACTGACGACTATTGAATTGTACCGGCCAGCCGGGCGCGATGCGGCGCCGATCTGGCCAGAAACCTGTAGTTTAGGCCGGTATTGCAGGAGGGACAAGATTGGCTACTTGCCGCCCCAGACCGGGACGCGGCGCTCCAAGAACGCGCGCATGCCCTCCAAAGCGTCGGGCGCTTTGGCGTTCTCGACCATGATCTTTTCGGTCGCCTTGTACGCCGCGGCAATGTCCAATTCGAGCTGCTGGTAGAACGCGCGCTTGCCAAGCCCTAGCGTGTACGGACTGGCGGCAGCGATCTGATGCGCCAGGGCCAGCGTTTCCTCCGAGAGCCGCTGTGCCGGCACGACGCGATTGACCAGGCCAATCCGCTCGGCTTCGGCGGCCGGGACCGGTTCGGCGGTGAGCAACATCTCCATCGTTTTCTTCGGACCGATCACGCGCGAGACCGCCACGGCCGGCGTCGAACAGAACAATCCGATCTTGATGCCCGGCGTGGCAAACGCCGCGCTTTCGGCCGCGACGATCAAGTCGCAAGTGGCCGCCAACTGGCAACCGGCGGCCGTGGCCAGGCCCTGCACTTGGGCAATGACCGGCACGGGCAACTCGCGAATCGTCGTCATCATCCGCGTACACAACGCGAAGAGGGATTCGCGCTGAGCGTCGTCGGCGTCGATGATCTCGCGCAGGTCGTGGCCGGCGCTAAACACGGTTCCTTCGGCGCGGAGGATAATGCTCCTCACGCCGTCGGAGCGTGCCGCCTCGTCGAGCCGCTCGATCAATTGGCTCGTCGCGGACCGCGACATGACGTTGCGCCGCTCGGCATTGTCCAACGTGATGATGCCGACGTCGTCGTCGCGATCGAAGGTAACCAGTGACTTGCTCATTAGTTATTCGCCCGCAGGCATGCGCCGCGGCGCCGCGTTCGCGCGTGGCTGTCAGATCCAAATATCGCTGGTCGAGTCGCCGCCGGGAAAGCGCATCTCGTGGGCCCGGGCCGGTCCATCGGGCTCGTTGTGAAAGTCGACAAAGAAGTCCTCGTTGATCTTCATCCCGCCCTGGTCGGTATCACAATCGATCTGCATCAAGGTCGAGCCCTTGGCCAGGTCGGGATAGAACTGATTGTCCCAACTGCTGTAGAGCGAATCGGTCACGTAGAGTCGCTTGCCGTCGAGACTGAGCTGCAACATCTGCGGTCCGCCGGCGAAGTCGCGGCCACGGTGTTTTCCGCTGCGACCAATCACCCCGCCCAGCCACAGCCGGCCGGTCAGCTTGGGCTTGGACGGATCGCTGACGTCGTATTGCCGCAAATCACCGTGGAGCCAATTCGAGAAGTACAGGTACCGGTCGTCCATCGAGAGGACCAGGTCGGTAATCAGACCCGGCACGGGGAACGGCCAGCCTTCGGTCTCGACCGGTTCGACTTCGATCACTTTGTCGACCTTCCACTTGCCGTCGTCGTTGTGGAAGTGCCACATCGTGCTGGAGAGCGCGGCCCCGACGAAGCCGTGCGAGCTTTCGGGATTGTGATGGAAGCGTATTTCGAGCGGGATCATCCCGGTCTCGCCCAGATCGATCCGCTCGATCATCTTGCGATCGGTCCAATTCCAAAAACAGAGCGAGTGGCCGTACTTACCCGATTCGACGTCGTCCAGGTCGAACCCACGGCTAAACGTGTTGGGCGCGGCCCATTCGCTGCTGACCATCACGTCGTGTCGCGGCTGGTACCAGAAGTCGTAGTTGAACACGAGCCCGCTGTCGGGCGAGTCCCACCGACCGGCGACGTCGAACTTTTCGTCCAGCAGCAAAAATCCGCCAGGCGTGTTGCCCTCGGCATCGCCCAGCATCGAGAGCATGATGTGCCCGTCACCCAAGCAGTGGACTGTGTGGGGAGCGCTCAAGTTGGTCTTCTTGGCGATTTCTTCCGGCTCGATCACTTTGTGCAGCCGGAGCGAACGGGGATCAGCCGCGTCGATTACGTGAATCCTTCCGGAGCGTAGTCCGGGCACGATCAGGTAACGGCGCGCTTTGTCCGGATCGGAATGGCAACTCGCGCACGCGTTCCAGCCGAAGTGGTGCAACTCGTCGCCGGCCGTCGGCATCATCACACGCTCCACAACTTTTGAGTACGTGGGCGAGGCGGGATCGACGTCGACCACGGCGAGATAGTCCTTGCCCGACTTGTCGATGCCGACGCGCAAGGCCGTGACGAACATTTCTTTCTCGCGCGGCGATTGCATGGCGTCGGCCGGCGTGGCGTAGATGCGGCGCTTCTCGTCGCTTGTATCGGCGGCTCGCGCAGCGCGCGTGGTGGATAGCAGTTTGCCCGAGAGGGTCGTCGCGGCGGTGGCCGCCAGAAATTCTCGCCGTCGCATGGCCATTCTCCTTTGCAGGAAACGCGCTGATCGTGAATCGCTTTGCCGGAAACGGACGCCGGTGCGGGGCCTCGGGCATCAATCTCCGCGATCCAATTATACCGCGTGAAACTGGGCCAGGCACACGTCGTCCGAGGGCAAACACCAGCCAGTCATCAAGGGGCACGATCCGCTGGAGATCGCACCGCACAGCGGCGCCGGCATCGCCGAAATATCGCGTCAAAAGTCGGTTAGCGACTTGGGCACCACCGCCACGCGCAGCGCGTTGAGCACGGCAAGCAGGTCGATTACCTCCTGCGTGATGGCGCCGGCGACCGGTGGCAGCATTCCGACCGACGCGAAGCCCATTCCAACGACGCTCAGCGCCATGCCACCCAGGGCGCTTTGCAGGGCAATTCGCCGCATGCGTTTGGAGATGTGAAAGAACTCGTCGACGCGCTCCAGCGAGCTGTCCATGATCACGGCGCCGGCCGCCTCGGCCGTGATGTCGCTATTTTGACCAAACGCGACGCCCACGGTCGCCGCGGTCAGCGCCGGTGCATCGTTGATGCCGTCGCCCAGAAAGAGTGTCTTGGTGTGGGCCGTTTCGCGGCGGACGATTTCCAGTTTCTGTTCGGGGCTTTGGCTGGCGAACACTTCCTTGATGCCGACCTGGTCGGCCAGGTAGCGCACTTCCGACTCGCGATCGCCCGAAACGAGCATGATGCGGTCGATGTGATGCTTGGGTGCCAGGTGTTTGACAAACGGCCGGCCTTCGCTGCGCGGCTCGTCACGAAACGCATACGTCGCCGCATAGCGGTTGTCGACGGCGACGACGCACTCCAATCCAGCGGAGACGGGCGGAAAATCCGCCGGTGTGACCAATCCTTCTTTGACGAGTTGGTTGCGGCTGGTGATCCAAAGCTCGCGGCCCGAGACAACACCGCGCAACCCTTGTCCGGCCAGCTCGCGAATCTGACTGGCCCTGGACAACTCGATGCCTTCGCGTTGGGCCGCTTCGACGATCGCCAGCGCCAACGGATGTTTCGAGTATTGCTCCAGCGATGCGGCCAGGCCGAGCACCTCGGCCCGCCGGTCCGCCTCGACGACGTGCTGCGCAACCAATTGCGGCCGGCCATAGGTCAGCGTGCCGGTCTTGTCCAGAATGACCGTGCGGCACTGTTCGACCTGCTCGAGCACGGCCGGATCTTTGATGATGATCCCGCGTCGGGCCGCCAACGAAATCGAACCGATGACCGCCACGGGAATCGCGATCAACAGCGGACAGGGCGTGGCCACGACCAACACGGCCAGGAACCGCAGCGCGTTTCCGCTGGCCGCCCACGCAGCCAGTGCGATCGCCAACGCCAGCGGTGTGTAGAAGGCGCCCAACTGATCGCCGAGCCTGCGGATGCGCGGTCGATGTTGCTGCGAGGCCTGCATGACTTGCATGATCCGGGCGTAGCGCGAATCGACGGCCCGGCGGCTCGCTTTGATCGACAGCGCCGCGTCGCCGTTGATTGCACCGGAAAAGACCGATGCGCCGGGCGTCTTCGACATCATGAACGGCTCGCCCGTCAGGTACGACTCGTCCATCACGCTGTGGCCTTCGACGACCACGCCGTCGACCGGACAGGTTTCGTGCGGCAGAACGAGCAGCCGATCACCCACAACCACGTCGTCGAGCGGCACGTCGAGCAGGTCGGTGCCGCGCTGCAAGTGCGCGATCGACGGCACGCGTTTGGCCAGGGCTTCGAGCACCGAAGACGCGTTGCGCACGGCATACGCTTCCAGCGCGCCCCCGCCGGAAAGCATCAGCACGACGAACGTGCCGGCCAGGTACTCCTCGAGCAACACGGCCGTAACGATCGACATGCCGGCTAGCAGGTCGGACCCGAATTGTCGGGCCAGCAGTTGCCGCAACAATCCGTAGACCAGCGGCACGCCGCCCAGCACCAGCGCGACGTAGAGCGGCACGTTCGCGACGAACTGGGAAGCATCCAACAAAAAGCGCAGCGCCAAGTAGGCCGCGATGGCGATCGTGGCCATCACGGCGATCGCCGCACCGAACCGATCGGCATCCGGGCAAGTCGGCGGCGGGTCGACCGACGCTTGACCAATCTCTCCAGCAACGCGCGGCGATGACTCAAGTTGCTGGAGGTTGGCGTGCATTACTTGGAGCGTGTGATTGTCTCGCGAGGAGTGTCGCGCACGTACTTATGGCAGTTGACGCAACTGAGCGTCAATTGCACGTAGGCAATGGCCGCCCCGTCCAGGTTTTCGGCGTCGGCCATCTCGACCAATTGTCGATTGGCATTCTGGAAGATCTTAAGCTGTTGCCGATACTCGGACGAATTGGCCCGAACCCAACGTTCGAGGTGGCCCAGCGCATTCATCGAGCGGGCGTTCTCGGCGATTTCGTCAAAGTCGCCGCTGGTCAGCCCAACCAAGATGTACTCGGTGTACTCCAGCTTCTTCTGCATCCAGAAGCTGGCCTTCGATTCGTCCTTTTCATCGGCTTGAGCGGGCGCGACCAGGGCGCATGCCAGCAGCCCCGCGAGCAGACAATTCCAGCGCGTCTTCACGGTCGTTTCCTCCATGTTGAACAGGGGTGGTTTCCGTGCCACGTGCCAGGTGCAATTGGCGCGCCCGAGGCGACAGGTCGCAAGGAATCGTGCCGGCACGCCGTATGATCCACCGGTGCCGCCGCATGGATAGCACTGTGCTCGACGGGCGAATTCGCCCAGCGCGTGCCGATTTTGGTACACTCGCGCCAAGGGGTCAAGGTCGCCGACACAGCCGCAGCTAGCGGCACGCTGTGGTGTGGCGTCATCCAGCGCCTTGCCCTGGCGGGCCGCCGCGAGGCGGCCTACATGTGCCGCATGCGGCGCATTGGTACGGCGATTGCTCGAACTGTCGTTGCGCGGGGCGCGCGTGACGTGAACGCAAAGTCGAGCACGAAGGCAAGATCGAGGGAAAGTCGCATGATCGAATTGAACACGCTGTTGGTGCCGGTGGACTTCTCGCCCGTATCGCGAAGCGTCTTCGAACAGGCCCTGCAACTGGCGCACGGCGACGACGCGGCGGTACTGTTATTGCACGCGATCGATCCGTCCGCGATCGAGTTTGCCGCGGGACTCGGCTTGGGCTCGCACGAGGTGATCCTTGCAGCCGCCCGCGAAAACGCCGAACGGGAAATGGAGTCGTGGAAGGCAGAAGCGGGCGACGGAGTCGAAGTGCAAACGATCGTCTCCGAAGGCGTGCCCTTCATCGAGATCCTGCGTAAGGCCGAAGACTTTCAAGTGGACGCGATCCTGATGGGCCGCTTTGGGTCGCGCGGACCGATCGAGAAGGTGCTGTTCGGCACGACCGCCGAGCGCGTGATTCGGGGGACGTCACGCGCCGTGATCGTGGTGCCGGTCGACGCGACGCAGTAGCCCTCAGTCGACGAGTCGGTTGGCCGAGACTCGCGCGCGCCATCGGCGAATCACGTCGTCAGTTCTTCGCGCAAGCGCCGCGCCAATTCGGCCGACTGCGGTTCGTCGAGATGCAGCGGGTTCAACAGCAGCTTGCCATCGTCCAGCGCCCAATGGCCTACGTAACACGGCGGCGAACCGTCGCGCAGCCGCCGGCAGACCTCGATCGCCGTGCGACCCAGGGCCGGTTCGTCCACGACGATCTCCAAGACCGGCAGGCATTCGCTTTTTGTCGGGTGCAGCGTACAGCGGGCCGCCGCGACGCCGGATAGTTCGTCGCCGATCAACTGCAGACATCGGGTGGCGGTTTCCAAGTCGGCCGCGAAGTCGGTCTGTCGAAAATTGCGCAGCGCCACCAGCAGCGCCACGATTTGCTCCTTCGAGACCTTCAAGCCGCGCCCGATTCCCTGCCGCGGCATGCCGGGCAACGCTTCGCGATCGATTAGTTCCGGCGGCGGCTGCCACAACGCGACGTGCTCGTCGATGTCGAGCATCTGTAGCGCCGCTGCACCGACCAACCGGCGGCGGCCGCAAAGAATGCCGGTGGCCTGCGGACCGCAGAGCGCCTTGCCGCCGCTGAACGCGACCAGGTCGGCGCCGGTCGCGGGAATCGCGCGCAGGTTGTCTCGCGGCGGCAACTCGGCCGACGCATCCACCAAGACCGGCAAGTCGTGTGCATGAGCCCGTTCGACCACTTCGGTCAACGGCGGCCGCGAGCCGGGCGTCAGCACGTACAGCACTCCGGCGGTGCGGGGGCCAAACGCCGCTTCGTATTCCCAGGCCTCGACGCGGCGCATTCCGGCGCCCGACGCACTCTCGTGAAAGCCGACTTCGACGAGCCGCGCGCCGGCGGCACGCACCGAGTGGTCGTAGCCGTTTCGATGTTCGCGCGCGACCACGATCTCGTCCGGAAAACCGTCGCAGTGTGGCAGCTTCTCCATGCGGCCCAAGTCGTTGCCGGTGAGCATCGCCGCGGCACCCAACGTCAGCGCGGCGGCTGCGCCGGCCGTGACCAGACCCGCCTCGGTGCCGGTGGCTTCCGCCAAGGCGCGCGACGCGGCCCCTTGCAACAGGTCGATCGGAACCGACTCGCCGGACGCCGCGCGAAACGCGTCGAGCACCGCTGCGGGCATCGGCGCTCCGCCCAGCCGTGTCACTGCGCCCGATGCGTTGATGATTGGCCGCAGGCCGAATTGTTCGTAGATGCTCACCCAAATCCTCGACGGTGCGGATCGTTTCGTGCTTGTGCCGCTGTCGTCTCGTATTCTAGTGCGGCGAAACGCTGCTTTGCTACCGGGCGGGGCGAATTGAGCCGGCGCGCGGCGCTGGTATGATGGACGCGTCGCGACCACGCCGACGCGCGCTTCGCGCCGTTCCCTGCACGTTAGCCATGGGAGAACACCTCATGCACCGGCCGCCATTTCCGCACCGCTCATTGCGTGTTCCTGTTGGCCGTTGGGTTCACGCCGCTGTGGCCTTCAGCGGAGCCGCCCTGTTGTTGGGCGTGTTGCTCGTGTCGCGCGGCGCGCTGGCTGCCGACAACGCTGCGCCCAACGCGCCAGCCTCAGCCGCAGCGTCGCGGACCTTTGCCAATCGCTTGGTGCGGCTGGACGATCCGCAGCCGCTGTTGGCCGATCATCCGGAGTTCGTCCAACCGGTGCACGAAACGGTGCGTTACGAAGCGCCGCTGCTGGTCGACGATCCGAATGCGGACTTGCAGGTTCGCGCTTGGCGTTTTTCGTACAACGCGCGCGGGATCATCGAGATGCCGAACCGGCTGCTGGCCGAAAAAACCGCGATCATCATGGTCCATCCGTGGGGCGTCGACGACGGGCAAGGCTGGCGCACGCCAGAACCGGCCGGCGCGGCCGACTTCTGCACGCCCGAAAAGAACCACCTGGCCGGGCGGCACACCCGCGAAGTGATCAATCCGTTTCTCAAGTCGCTGCGCGGGAAAGTCTCGCTGGTGATGTACAGCCTGCCGGGCGACGAAGATCCGATCCGGCACAAGCTGTATCGTTCGTACACGCATCGGCCGACCGAACACGAGCGGCGCGAAGGTGCGCGGGAGCTGGATGCCAAGCTCAACGGCTTCGACTACCGCGGTGAGCCGATTCCGGCCCGGATCGAATTGTCGAGTGACAAGCCGGTGATCGACTACTTTCGTCAGTTCAGCGGGTTGGACGCCACCGCCCGGTTCAACAACGCCGGCTTTTGGGATCTGCCTATTCCAGTGACCAGCGACTTGGACGTGCATCCGGACGACGTCGTGATCTACGACGCCGCAGGTTACGAGCCGCTAAAGAAGTTTCTGCAAGCGCAGGGCATTCGCCACGTGCTACTGACCGGCTATGCGACCGACATGTGCTTCTGCCGGACGACGGCCGGCTACGAGAACCTGGCCAAGGATTTCAACGTGTTTCTGGTGGGCGACGCCACGCTGGCGACGTTTCCGGCCAACAGTAGTCCGCGGTTCGCGACCAACGCCGCGATCTCGTTTGCATCGCTTGAGCACCTGATCACGCAGGTTTCGTGGATTGCATACGACGGCGCGGCGGGAGAGTAGCGTCCGGGACAATGCGACGGTGGATTGTCGTGCAGAAAGGCACGTCGCTTTCATGGAGCAACATTCTCAAGCCGCCGTACAGTGGTCGCTACGCGAGCTGCTGGTTGTCGTGCTGGTGGCCGGTCTCGGGCTGGCGTCACTGCGCTTGGGTGGCGTAGTCGGGGCGATCACGATTCTTCTGGCGATCGTTCTGTGTATGGCGCTAGGCATTGTCGTCTTCGTCGGCCGTCGTGAGCCTCAGGCCTTCGCCATCGGGTTTCTCGTTCCTGTCATCGTCTACGCGGCCATCGTACTGGTTGCGGGACGTTATGAACTTAATCCGCACATTGGCGTTCTGCCGACTACGCGGGCGATGTCGCCCATCTTCGAATCCATGGTGGCAAGAACTGATGTCAATATAAAGACGGGACAGGAAGTACCCGAGCTTAAAGCCCAAGACGCGATCGGGGCGACATCGCAAGGGGGCGGCATGGCAACAGTGGGCCTGTCGGAACTTCGTGATCGAAAAACGTTCATGCTGTTGGCACATACATTGATGGGGCTAGCATTCGGATACGTTGGAGGCAAGTTTGCAGTCTTCGTATATCGTCGCCAGCGGCGAGAACCTGCTCGTCCATCGGTCGCTTGAAACCGTGCGGTACCGCGCCCAACGTTGCGGCGCGCCGGCGGGCTGGTTAGCATTCAGGCAAACGCTGCACGCGACCTGCCCCCGCCCTGCCTGCCTGCCGAGATGATGTTCACGTGAACGACCATCCACGATTCTCGCGCGCCCGATTGTCGCCCTGCGCGGTGGCGCTTTTGACGGCGACTGCCGCGGTTGGACTCTGCACGCCCGCGCGAGCCGAACACGGACAGTTCGACCGGCGCGACGTGCGGCCGCGCGAAGAAGCGCTAATCTTTACGCCGCCTGGCTTCGACAAGCCGGGCGAGCCCGCCGAGGCAGACGAGCAGGACGCCGCCCAACTGCACGTCACGATCCACGACGCCGCGACCGGCAAGCCGACGTTTTGCCGGGTGAACGTCGTGGGCGCCGACGGCAATTACTATCAGCCCCGTGACAACCCGCTGCGTCCGTACAGCTTTACCGGCACCTGGCCAGAGCGGCTGGCCGGCAATCGGCAGGGCAAAGAACCGATTCGGTACTTCGGCCACTTCTTCTACACCGACGGCACGTTCGACGTCCGCGTGCCGGCCGGTCCCGTGCGGATCGAAGTCTGGAAGGGTTTTGAGTACCGACCGGTGTCGTCGGAAATACAGGCTGAGGCCGGCGTGCCGCGCGACGTAGCCCTGACGATCACGCGCACCGCCGCGATGGACCGCCACGGCTGGTACGGCGGCGATTCGCACCTGCACTTCATTCGCACCGGCGAAAAGGACGAGGAAACGATCTTCGATCTGCTCGAGGCCGAAGACATCCGCTTCGGCACCGTGCTGTGCTACAACGAAGACACCAGCGCCTATCGCGGCATGATGCCCGAACAGGGCACGCCGCAACGACGCGGTCTGGGCGCCCGCTCAATTCGTTGCCGCGGCGCGTATCAGATTATCTCGGGGCAAGAGTATCGCAACGGGGTGCTGGGACACCTCAACTTGTTCTTGCGCGACGAGATCGTATTGCCTGGCCGCGAGCTGGATCCCAACGTCGGCCCAATGTTCGGAACGATCGGCGCCGAGACGCAGGCCGATGGCGGGTTCGCGGTTCACGCGCATGGCGGATACGCGCTGGAGATCTGGGCCGATCTGGTCAAGGGCTCGACTAACGGCGTCGAGTTGATGCAATTTGGCATCTACCGCGGAATCGGACTCGAGGGTTGGTATCACGCGCTCGGCGCCGGCTTTCGCTTCCCAGGCTACGGGGCGAGCGACTATCCAGCCTGTCGCAAGCTGGGCGACTGCCGAACCTACGTGCAGATCGACGGCGAGCCGACGTTTGAGAAGTGGCATCGCGCCGCGGCCGTTGGACGCAGCTTTATGACCAGCGGACCGCTGTTGCTGCTGGAGGTCGACGGAAATTCGCCCGGCGAAACGATCACGACGGAAGACGAGCGCCCTCGCACGGTGCAAGCCCATCTGCGCGTTTTGAGCGAAGTGGCCCCGGTGACCGACGTGCAGTTGATCGTCAACGGTCGCGTGGTCGAAACGATGCACGCCGAAGCCGAGCGCGGCGCGAGCCAACGTCTGGAGTGGAGCGTGCCGGTGACCGTAAAAGAGTCGAGCTGGATCGCGGCCCGGGCGTTCTCCAAGTCGCCTTTGGGCAGTGCCGACGCCGACGCCCATACGAATCCGGTCTACGTGCATCTCGACGGCAAGCGACCGTTCGCTGAGGAAGACGCGCGCTGGCTGATGGCGCGGCTCGACGATCAGATCGCCGACCACCGGGCCCGCGAAGTCGCGGAGAAGGAAACGGCCATCGCATACTTCGAGCGCTCGAAACAGATTCTGGGCGACTTGATCGACCGCGGAGGGCATCCAGCCGATGATTCGGCGCGGCCGGCAAACGCAGACAAGAAACAACAGGCCACGACCACGACGGACCGGCCTGAACCTGCCGCCTCGCCGGCGGAAGGTGGCAAGTCATCATCGCCCGAGGGTCCGTCATTGGCCGAGTTCCTCAAGCCGGTGCCGGCCAAGGAGCCGGCGGACGCCCAGGCCCTGTTCGAAACGCAGCACGGATTTCGCATGGAACTGGTGGCCGCGGAGCCGGATGTAACCGATCCGGTGGCCGCGTGTTTCGACGCGGACGGCGGGATGTACGTGGCCGAGATGATTGACTATCCGTACCGACCCAAAGACGGAGCCACGCCGCTGGGCCGCGTGCGCTACCTGCAAGACACCGACGACGACGGACGCTATGACCGCAGTTGGATATTCGCCGACGGGCTGGTTTGGCCGACCGGCGTCGTTTGTTGGAAGGGCGGTGTCTACGTCGCCGCCGCGCCGGATATCTGGTACCTGAAGGACGAGGACGGCGACCACCGGGCCGACGTCCGCACGCGCGTGTTCACCGGCTTTGGCGATCGCAACCAGCAGGGCGGCGTCAACAACCTGAATTGGCACGTCGATCATCGCATCTACGGTTCGGCGTCGACCAACGGCGGCACGGTTCGCCCGGCCGACGATGCCGGCGCAGCGCCGATCGTGCTTTCGGACCGGGACTTTCGTTTCGATCCAGTGACGCACGCATTCGAGACGGTCAGCGGATCGCGTCAATTCGGCAATGCGTTTGACGATTGGTTCAACCGATTCTTGTGCAGCGAATCGAAGCCGGCGTATCACGTCGTCTTGTCGCAGCGCTACGTGGCCCGCAATCCGCATTTGGCCGTGCCGACCGCGGTGCAGGATCTCGCGCCAGGCGTGACACCCATCTTTCGCACCAGCCCGATCGAGCGTTGGCGGCAAGTGCGCTCGAGCCGACGGCTGGCCGTGGGCGAGCGCGGCGCCGATGCGGCCGGACTGAGCCACAACGTGATCGACGCGGCGGGCGGTCTGGCCATTTATCGCGGTCACGCCTACCCGGCCGAGTACCGCGGCAACTTGCTGATTGGCTGTTCGCAGAACAATCTGATTCATCGCCGCACGCTCTCGCCCGACGGCGCGACGTTTCGCTCGCAACGGGCCGACACCGAGACCGAATTCGTGCGCACGACCGACACCTGGTTTCGACCGGTCAATTGCGTACACGCGCCGGACGGCACGCTGTACGTGCTCGACATGTCGCGGGAAGTGATCGAGTCGATTCACATCGCGCACGACGTGGTGGCTCATCTCGACCTGACCAGCGGTCGCGATCGGGGGCGGATCTATCGTCTCGCTCCGCCGGGCTTCGAGCCGCCGCCGCAGCCGCGGCTGAGCACTGCTTCGACCGCCAAGCTGGTCGAGTACCTGGAACATCCGGGTGGCTGGTGGCGCGACACGGCGTCGCGATTGATTCATGAGCGGCAAGATCACTCCGTCGTCGAACTGCTGCGTCGCCGGCTGGTCGAATCGCCGACAGACACCGGCCGGCTGCATGTGCTGTGGGCGTTGGAAGGATTGGCGGCGCTTGAGTCGGACGATCTGGCCGCGGCACTTGCGGATGCGTCGCCCGGCGTGCGCGAGCATGCGGTTCGGTTGGCCGAGTCGCGGATTGCCAGTCAGCCGGCACTGGCCCGCGCGGTGCTCAAGCTAGCCGATGACCCGGCTTTACGCGTCCGATTTCAGGTGGCGTTTACGCTCGGCGAGCTCGACGATCCGCGAGCCGTTGACGCGATGGCGCGGATTGTGCGGCGCGACGCGGCCGATCTCTGGGTCCGCACCGCCGTGCTTTCGAGTTGTGCGCGTCGGGCCGATCGGCTTGCCGTGGCGCTCTTGTCCGACGACCCGTTTCTGGCAACGCCGCAGTCCGACGTTTGGATCAGCGAGTTGGCCACGATCGTCGGCGCGGGCCAGCGACCCGCCGAACTTGCGCGGCTGCTGGACGCCGCGGCAGCGTTGCCGGACGGATCGACCCAGCGGGCGACGGTCGTTCGCGGGATCGGCGCTGGGTTGCGGCGCGGCGGCGGTTCGCTGGCCGAATTGCCGTCAGTGCGCGCAGCAGGCCGCGACATGGCCGCCCGATTGATCGCCCGGGCGTCGAGCGCGGCACGGGGCACACGCGCGC
>ERZ869936.278-NODE-278-length-53903-cov-8.020614_pt1 | contig 53903 bp, 48 predicted proteins | sample MGYA00520876_ERZ869936 | MGnify/ENA primary metagenome ERZ869936 (study PRJEB32218, sample SAMN09650985) | biofilter metagenome | isolation source: enrty point of leading RO module | place: Saudi Arabia: Thuwal, RO plant located on Red Sea | collected 2016-02-17 ... | reverse complement strand
CAGGCCGTGCCAGTAGACATTGTTGACCGTGAAGTTGTCGATCCGCAGATCGGGAACCGAACGGTTGCCGCTAATCGCTCCCAACTGCACCAAGGGCAGATTGCCGTTGTGCAGCGAAGCATAGTCGCCGCCGTTCTGCGAGTCGTACAGCGTCGTGACGCCGTGGTGGTAGTTCAAGCTGCCGGTCAGCGAGCCGTTGCCATTACCGTCCAGCGTCAGGTTCGAAACGGTAACGCTCGGAGAGTAGATGATGATGCCCGAGTGCGTGCCTACGCCGAAGTTATTGTCGTCGCCCGAGGATTCGGTTTCCGGAACGATAAGCGTTGTCGCTCCCACGGCACCGGTCACGATCATCGGGCTGTCGATAATGATGTCTGATTCGGTGTAGGTACCTTCGAGAATCTCCAGCGTGCCATCCGCGTCCACGTTGGGGATTGCGTCGCGAATAAACTCGTTGCCGACGACGGACGACCCGTCGACGGTGCCGAACGCGTCGACGCCGTACTCGGCGAAAATGCCGCCCGGGTTGATCGTGTCGTTGCCGTTGGTGACGAAGTCGCCGACTTCGACCGGATTGCCTGGGTCGCTGACGTTCACCCAGTTGTCGTTGACGTATACGGTCGCCGCGAGCATCTTCCGATCCTCGAGCGGCTCCAGTTGCATGTTGGAATAGCGCTGCCGATCAGCGATGTGATTGCTTCCAGTTGAGTCAAGCAAGCGGGCGACGAGAGACTTGCGGTTCATGGAATGCTCCTACCAAGGGATCGGAAGATTGCGTTAGGGGAACTATTTCGCTTGACGCGGTCGTAGCGACTGGCGACCGCGAAACTGTCAAGACTGTGTGGGGAGTTGGATTCCGCCTTTCCGCTACGATTGGAGCCCAAGCCGAATGGAAAGTCAACAAAAATCAAAAGAAAAGAACAAATCAATACTTTCCGTCGCAAAGGCCCAGGGGGGGGAATCCGGCCGGCAACAGGGTGGGGTAATGTCTGCCCAAGAAAATGCGGCAGGCGTTCGCCCCGGAGAAAATGGGGCAAGAGCGTCAGCAGGCCGCTGCCGATGCGGGACGGCGAGGCCGCAGAGCGAGCGTGAGAGGGGGCGCAGCCTGGATGGCTGCGCCGCCGCAGGTCGCCCGTGAAACGGGAACTAGCCCTTAGCGCGCCGGAGCAACGGGGCGGTCCGCCTCGGAAGCATCGCCCCGTGCGTCGTCGTCGACCCGCGGCTCGGTCTCTTCATCGACCTCGGTCGCGGCCGGTCCCTCGGGCCGGTTGGCGATGCGAGCCTCTTGCTCGGCATTGAATTGCTGGATCGCCTCGTCGACCGCCTCGGCGGCGAGTGAGAGCGGTCGCCCGAGGTTGGGATTGCCGGTGCCCCCGGAACGCGAGGGTCCGGCGGTGGGAGATGCGAAGCTGCTGATTCCCAGCGTGTTGGCGCCGGTAGTGCGCGTGAGTTGCCCCAGTCCACTGTCGGCACCGTAGCCGGTCGGATCGGCGGGGTTGGCCGGTCCGAGCCAGATGTTGCCGAACTGCGGAACGTAAGCGGCGGCGGTGGGCAGTGGCTGGTCTTCCATGCCGATGCCGGCGACACCGCCCCCCTCGTTGCCCACGGTGGCGAAGTAGATGTCCTGCACCGAACCGGTCGTGATGGCCGAGGCCTGCATGGCCGTGTTGGCCAGCATCGCGCGTTCTTCAAGCTCCTCGAGGATCAGTCGCTTGACGATTCGTTTACGCCGCTCTTTCATTGGTGTCGGGCCTCAGTCGGTGAACGTGTGCAAGTGTTTTTCCGATCCGCGCAGCACATCCCGCGGGGCGAGAGCCGCGTCTCTAGGTGAAACCTAGGTCGAATTTCATGCCGGCGCAGCATCGGCGTGACAACCGGCGCAAGCCCTACCAGCCGACCTGCGCTTTCGCGCTGCCGATCGACTCGGCTGTCGGATGCATGAGCAACCTGTTAGCCTGGAAGGCGAGCGAAACTCTCAAAGCGCCACAGCGGAATCGCGCATGCTGACGCCGGCTGAAATCCTGGGACCCGGCGGCCGCGTGGCCGCCCGGCTGGAACGCTACGAGCGGCGCGGCGAACAGTTGGCCATGGCCGAAGCGGTCGACGACGCGATGCGCAGTTCCCATCATCTGATTGCCGAGGCCGGCACGGGCGTCGGCAAGAGCTTCGCCTACCTGGTGCCGGCCATCTTGGCCGCCTCGGGCCAAGGCGATGCGGAGGCCGGGCCGCCGCGGCGGATCGTCGTCTCCACGCACACGATCAGCCTGCAGGAGCAGTTGATCGGCAAGGATCTGCCCCTGTTGGCCAGTGTGATTCCCCTGGAATTCACGGCCGTCCTGGTCAAGGGCCGCCAGAACTACCTGAGCAAACGCCGCCTGCGGCTGGCACAAGAGCGGGCGACGAGCTTGTTTCGGCGCGACGAAGAGTTTGCCGAGTTGCGCTCGCTGGCGAACTGGGACCGCCAGACGAGCGACGGCTCGCTGGCCGATTTGGACCAGCGGCCGAACGTGCAGGTCTGGGACGAGGTGGCCAGCGACAGCGTGAATTGCCTGGGACGCAAGTGCCCGACCTACGAGGAGTGCTTTTACTACCGAGCCCGGCGGCGGGCGCAGCACGCGCAGATTCTGATCGTCAACCACGCCCTGTTCTTCAGCGACCTGGCGCTGCGCCGCAGCGGCGCGAGCATCTTGCCCGACTACGACGTGGTGATTTTCGACGAGGCGCACAACCTGGAGAACGTGGCCAGCGATCACCTGGGAGCGCGCGTCACGAGCGGCCAGGTCGACCACGTGCTCGCCAAGCTCTACAACGAGCGCACGCAGCGCGGGCTGCTGGTGCACCACCAGCTCGACGCGCCGAAGCAGCAGGTACAGGAGTGCCAGTTCCTGGCCGAGGAGTTCTTCGCCGACCTGGCCGACTGGGTTGACAATCAAGGAAAGTCGACCGTGCGCGTCAACCATGCGGGCCTGCTCGAAAACCCGCTCTCGAAGGCCTTGGAGCGGTTGGGCCGAACGCTGAAGTCGTGCGCGGTCGACGTGCCCGAGGACGAGCGGCCCGACTTCATCGCGCCGGCCGAGCGCTTGCAGGCGCTGGCGGGTTTGCTGGAGGACTGGCGGCAGCAGCGGTTGGACGACAGCGTCTACTGGATCGACGCCGAGCGCCGCCGCGGCAGGTGGCGCGTGAGCCTGGCCGCCGCGCCGTTGGAAGTGGGGCCGGCGCTCCGCGAACAGCTGTTCGATCAGGTGTCCACGGTCATCGCCACCAGTGCCACGCTGTCGGTAGGCAGCCAGGGATCGTTCGACTACTTCCAATCGCGGCTCGGCATGACCCGGGCCACGTGCCGCCGCTGGGGCAGCCCGTTCGACTATCGTAGCCAGGCCGAACTGGTGCTCTTGGACGGCATGCCCGACCCCACGGGCGACCGCGAGCGGTACGAGCGACTATCGGCCGCGATGATCCGCCGCTACGTGGCCCGCACCGACGGCCGGGCGTTCGTGTTGTTCACCAGCTACGAGATGATGCGCCGCGCGGCGGCCGAACTGCGACCCTGGTTCGAGCGGCAGGGCATGACGCTGCTCTCCCAGGCCGACGGTCTGCCGCGCACGCAGATGGTCGAGCAGTTCACGCGTCGGCCGCGCAGCGTGCTGTTCGGCACCGACAGCTTCTGGCAGGGCGTGGACGTGCCGGGCGATGCCCTGGTGAACGTGATCATCACGAAGCTGCCCTTCGCCGTGCCGGACCGCCCGCTGCTCGAAGCGCGGCTCGAGGCCATTCGCGCCGCCGGCGGCAACCCGTTTGCCGACTATCAACTACCCGAGGCGGTGCTGAAGCTGAAGCAGGGCTTCGGCCGGTTGATCCGTTCGCGGAGCGACTCGGGCATGGTCGTGATTCTCGATCCCCGCGTGCGCAGCCGCTCCTACGGGCGGTTGTTTCTCGACTCGCTGCCGCCCTGCCGGCGAACGATCGAATCGGTCGACGCCGACGAGCCGGCGGCCGAGGGGCGGTAGCTGCCGTTCTGACAGCATCGCGACGAAAATCTCTGTCGTAACCCCAGTGTGTCCGCGTTGCGGATATCGCCCGCACGCCGAAAGCCGGGCCGCGTAGACGGACAACTCGGCGGATCGGGGAGGTTCACGAGCGAGAATTTGCTTCGCCGATGGTCCGTCGCTAGGATAATCCCCGTCTAGCTATAAGGTAGGGGGGTTCCGGATGGCCATCCGAGTCAAATGCGGCCAGTGTCAGGCGCAATTTGTGGCTCGGGTCGAAATGGCCGGCAAGCGGGGCAAGTGCCCCAAGTGCCAGGCTCCGATCACCGTGCCGCGGCCGGCGGCGCCTCCAACGCCTGCGGGCAAGCCGGTGAACCGAGCCGCAACGGCATCGGCGGATGCTGCTGCCCTGGCCGGGGCCGGATCGCCCAAGCCGCGTCCCGCGAATACGCCCAGAAAGCCGCGTACGGCGAAGCCCCTTCCGGCCAAAAAGCCGCGCACCGCAAAGACGGCCAAGTCGCCTCGCTCCCAGCGCGACGCGGTTGCGCGCGAGTTGCTCTCGGCGTTCACCGGCGACATTCGACGTGTGCGCGTGCCCCTGTTCTATCGCCTGGGAATCCTGATCACGGCCGTGGTGATGGTGCTGCTGCCGTGTCTGTACGTCGCGCTGATCGGGTTGGCGGGCTACGGCGTGTATTACCACGCGAGTCATCACACGGGCCTCTTGGAGATGGGGACCGGTCGGGCCAGGATCTTTGCCGTGCTGATCTACGTGGGACCGATGGTTGCCGGCGGCATCATCGTGCTGTTCATGCTCAAGCCGCTCTTGGCACAGCCCTCGAATCAGGGACGCACGCGCTCGCTGACGCGCGGCGGCGAGCCCCTGTTATTCAGCTTCGTCGATCGGATCTGTCGAGCCGTAGGCGCGCGCGAGCCGGCGCGGATCGAAGTCGACTACCAGATGAACGCCTCGGCCAGCTTCGACTCGACGGCGCTGAAGCTGGTGCGCAACCGCCTGGTGCTCACGATCGGAGTTCCGCTGGTGGCCGGGCTGAACACGGCGCAATTCGCCGGGGTGCTGGCTCACGAGTTCGGCCACTTCACGCAGGGTGCGGGGCTGCGGGTCACTTACGTGATTCGCTCGATCAACCATTGGTTTCTGCGCGTCGTGTACCAACGCGACGCCTGGGACGAGTGGCTGGAAGAAACGGCCGGCGAGCTCGACTTTCGGATCGGCTGGATGTTGCTGCTGGGGCAATTGGGCGTGCTGATCTCGCGCGGCGTGCTGTGGGTGCTGATGATGCTGGGCCACTTCGTCGGCAGCTTCATGCTGCGGCAAATGGAGTTTCATGCCGATGCCCACGAGGCACGACTCGTCGGCGCCGGCGTGTTCGAATCGACCACGCGGCAGCTGGCCCGGCTCGACGTGGCGCAGCAGGCGGCCTTGAACGATATCGGCGAGTTTTTGGGCTCGGGCCGCATTCCCGACGACCTGGCGATGTTGGTCGCGCTGCGGTGCGCGAGCATGCCGCCGGACTTGCTGGCCAAGCTCGACGAGTACGTGGAGACCGGCAAGACCGGCTGGTTCGACTCGCACCCCGCGCCGCGGGCCCGCATTCGCTACGCGGCCAAGCAAGGCAAGGAGCACGTGTTCGCGAGCGAGCGCCCGGCGGTGGAGCTGTTCAGCGACTTTCGAGCGCTGTCGCGCAACATCACGGCCGATCTCTACCGAGCCCATTTCGGCAGCCGATTCCAGCCGTCGCTGATGCATCCGACCGAGGAGTTGCTCAACCCCAGGCCGAAAGCGGTCGAGCCGCCGCGAGAGATCGAGATCTAGCCGTGTGAAGGCCGCGCTGCGGCGCGACCGCCGCGACGACGCTCGGCGAGCAAACCCGCAAGACCGATCAGCGCCAGGCATCCACTGCTCGGTTCGGGGACGGCGAACACGTGGAAGCCCAGCGAGGCGGGTCCGCCGGCATTCTGGGCCTTGATGGCGATCAGATTCTCGCCCGTGGTCAGGTAGCTTGTGATATCCAGCGGGCCGATGCCGGTGGCACGACCGTTGGCGTCGCTCACCACGAGCTGTCCGTTGATGTAGATCAGGGCGTCGTCGTCGACGGTGGCGAGCAAGGTGGCGTCGGAGAGAGGCTGGTCCACGGAAAAGACGTGGCGGAAATACACCGGACCGGCCGGCGTCGCCCCCCAAATGTCTTCCGCCGTTACCAACTGGGCCTGCTGCCAGGTGCTGGTGTCGAAAGCCGGGTCCGAGTTCCAGTTGGGGTGCGCCGCTTCGTAGGCCAGCCCGACCGAGTGAATGGGTTGCCCGGTTTGATCTCCCGCGGGGGTGAGCGTTAGCCAGTCGCTGTTCGCGTCGAGTGAGAATGGTGGGACGTTCGAATCGGCGGGGTCGATCTCGACAACGCCGCCGAACGGGAGGCCGATTGGATCCAACGAGCGATGCTGCCAGTCGTTCCACAGCGACTGCTGGCTGTGCCCGGGATAGTAGAGCGCGGTGAAGTCTTCGTCGCCGAAACCGTTGTTCGGTTCTCCGGCGGCCCAGGCCGTGTAGGCGACCGTCTCGCCGCTGGTCCATTGATACTGGCCTTCGGCCAGGTTGTCGTGCAAGCCGATCCAGAGCAGCCGCGGTCCGGCGAAACTTCCGAAGTTTTGATAGATGAAGTCCTGTTCGGCCTGGTTGCGAACCGTGGCCAGATGGCCTCCCAGCCGAATGGCTGCGACCTCGGCGTCCACCCAACTCGAGGCGTCGAGCAAGGCATATTGGTGGCCGTTGCCGGGGTTGGTGACCCATCCGCTGATGGGTGCGGCTGCCACAGCGACGTGGCCGATTCCGCCGAGCAGCAGGACGGCGCGGGCCAGGGAGCGATGCACGATTGGAAGCCCTCGGATTTTGGGAAGCTGACCGTATTGATTGTGCATGCTGCGCGTCGCTGCATCCAGGGTGGGCGGGATGAAATCACTCGAACCCGGGGGAGGACGTGCCGGGTTTACCCGACCGTTGACCCCCTGCTGGGCGAAGTTTAAATTGAAGGCTTGCAAAATGCGCGGGTACCCCTGCCCCGGTACCTAGCGGGTTTCTACGGAACAGGTTACGACCCTCCCGCCCGGCTGTGCTGCGATGCTTGCCAAGCGCGTGATTCCTTGTCTCGACGTCGATCGTGGACGCGTGGTCAAGGGAACCAATTTCGTCAATCTGCGCGACGCGGGCGATCCGGTCGACGTGGCGGCCCGCTACGAGCAAGAGGGGGCCGACGAGTTGGTGTTTCTGGACATTGCGGCCAGCCACGAGGGGCGCGACATCATGCTCGACGTGGTGCGCCGCACTGCCGAGATGGTGTTCATGCCGCTGTGCGTCGGCGGAGGCATTCGCACGCTGGAAGACATTCGCCAACTGCTGCTGGCCGGCAGCGACAAGGTGTCGATCAATTCGGCCGCGGCACACGATCCGGAGTTCGTGCGGCAGGCCGCCCGGCGATTCGGCCGGCAGTGCATCGTGGTGAACATCGATCCCAAGCGCGTGAAGAACAACGGGCACGAGGTGTGGGAGGTGTATACCCACGGCGGGCGCAAGCCCACGGGGCTGGAGGCCGTGGCCTGGGCCCGCGAAGTGGAACGGCTGGGGGCCGGCGAAATCGTGCTGACCAGCATGGACGCCGACGGCACGAAGAACGGCTACGATCTGGAGATCACCCGGGCGGTGAGCGACGCGGTGTCGATTCCCGTCGTCGCTAGCGGCGGAGCCGGAAAACCGGAGCATTTGGCCGACGCGATTACCGAGGGCAAGGCCGACGCGGCGCTGGCGGCCAGCATTTTTCATTACGGCGAATACTCGATTTCCGAGACAAAACAAGTGATGCGGGAGCGGGGTGTTCCGGTGCGCGGCCCCCGATAGGGGGCGCGGCAACCCACGCACTAGCCGCCTCGATCAATTAACATAGATACCTAGGAACCGGAACCGAGAAGGAGACCTGCCGTGGCTACCACTGTAGACCCGAAGCAGTCGAGAAAGCCCACCGTGCGACGACGAGAACTCGAAGTTGACAAGCTGTTTACGGCGCTGGTGAAGCTGGAAGGAAGCGACCTGCACCTGAAGGCCGAGTGCCCGCCCCACGTCCGCGTGAAGGGAAGCCTGCGCCCGCTAAACCGCGGACCGATCGACGACGAAGAGATGGAGCGTCTGCTGATGCCCATGCTCGACGAGCGGCAGCGGAAGATCTTCGACGAGACCGGCGGCGCCGATTTCGCGCACGCGATGGAGGTGGACGGCGTGCGGTGGCGGTTCCGCGTCAACATGCTCAAGCAGATGGGCCACATGGGCCTGGTCGCCCGGCGGGTGAGCAACTGGATTCCCGACTTCGAGGGCTTGCACCTGCCGCCCACGATGGAATCGCTCTGCAAGTTCGATCAGGGCATGGTGCTGCTGGCCGGCGTCACCGGCTCGGGTAAGACGACCACGATCGCCTCGATGCTCAACTGGATCAACGCCCACTACCGCAAGCACATCCTCACGCTCGAAGACCCGATCGAATTCATCTACACCGAAGACAAGTGCCTGATCAACCAGCGCGAGATCGGGCTGGACGTGCTCGACTTCGAAATTGGCATGAAGCATGCCGTGCGTGAAGATCCCGACGTGATGCTGGTGGGCGAAATGCGTGACCGCGAGACGTTCATGACGGCGATTCACGCCGCGGAAACCGGCCACCTGGTGTTCGGCACGATTCACGCCAGTAGTGCCTCGACCACGATCGGCCGTATTCTCGACTTGTTCCCCTCGGACATGCACCCGGCCTTGCGTAGCGCGATCGCCTTCAACATGCGGGGCATCGTGGCCCAGAAGCTGTTGCCCTCGATCAAGCCGGGGGTGAGCCGCGTGCCGACGGTCGAGATCATGACGTTCAGCCCGACGGTGCGGAAGCTGATCCTGGAGGAGAAGGACGACAAGCTTTCCGACGCGATCCGCATGTCGGCCCGAGACGGCATGCAGGACTTTACGATGAGCCTGACGGACCTGGTGAACCAAGACCTGATCGACCGTGCCGTCGCATTGGAGGTGGCGCCGAACACCGAAGCCCTGAAGATGGCCTTGAAGGGCATCGCCGTTTCGACCCCCGGAATCCTCTGATGCTTCGTGCGTTGTTCGTGTGCACCGCCGTCGCGGTCGTGTGGGCCGCCGACGCGCAGGCGGTTTTTGCGGCCGAGGCCGAGCTCTGGCCCTCGACCGGACCGTTCTACCGTGACACCGGCTACTACCTGAGCCCCTGGAAGATCCTGGCCTCGTGGCTGGTCTTTCTGTGCTGGGTGCGCACCACCGATTGGGTCAGCCAGGACACGCAGGACCTCAAGCTGCGCTGGAAGATGTGGAACGCGATCGTGTTCTTCACGTTCTTCGTGGCGCTGCTGCTGTTCTGGATCATTCCGGTGTTCTTCGTCGGCTTTCCGGTGTTGCTGCTCGCCTACGCGGTGCCGCTGGGCGTGTACATCAACTACCGCAACAAGCAGGTCAAGTCGACGTACGACAAGGTGCTCAGCGGCAAGCACACGCGCCGCTGGTTCGCGCGAAAGATGAACGCCATCGGCATCAAGATGGAAGGGGCCGACATTGACCCCCGCGATCTGGGCCCCCAGATCACGTACCGGCCGATGGGCGCCGCCTCGGAGCGCGACGACAACGTCAATCTGCTCACCGTGCGGCAGCACCCCGCCTACATGCCCTCGCGCGAGCTGCTCGACGACGCCGTGAACCAGCGGGCCACGCACGTCATGCTCGACTACACCTCGCAGGGCGTGGGCGTCCGCTACCAGGTCGACGGCGTCTGGCACGACCGCTCCTCGCTGGAGCGGGCCGACGGCGATCCGGTGCTCGAGGTGTACAAGACGCTCGCGGCGCTGAAACCCAAGGACCGCCGCTCGCGGCAGTCGGGCAAGTTCGGCGTCGACGCCGGCAAGGAAAAACTCACCTGCAAGATCGCCAGCCAGGGCACGCAAAACGGCGAGCGCGTCGTGCTGCAGCTCGAACAGGACAAGGTTCCCAAGCTGTCGCTCGACGATATCGGCATGCGGACCAAGACCCAGGAACGTCTGGCCGAGCTGATCTCGCAACCGGGGTTGATCGTGTTTTCCTCGATGCCCGGCGGCGGGCTCACGACGACGATCGACCAGGTGCTGTCGAACACCGACCGGTTCACGCGATCGTTCAGCGAGGTGATCGATTCGGACAAGCCGCACCACGACATCGAGAACGTGGCTCCCGCGAAGTATTCCAGCGCCGCGGGGCAAACCCCCGCCTCGATCCTGCCCAAGCTGATTCGCGAGTATCCCGACGTGATCGTGCTGCGCGACGTGGCCGATCTGGAAACGCTGTCGATCCTGTGCGATCAACCCGGCGAAGACCGCACGGTGATCACCAGCACCCGGGCCAAGGAGGCGGTCGAGGCGCTGCTGCGGATCATGATGCTCAAGATACCGCCGGCCGAATTCGCGCAGGCCGTCACCGCGGTGGTGAACGTGCGGCTGGTGCGCAAGCTGTGCGAGAAGTGCCGCGAGGCGTACCCGCCGCCGGCCAAGGTGTTGCAGCAGATGGGGCTGCCGGCCGGCCGCATCGAGGCCCTCTACCGTCCGCCCACCGAGCCGATCGACCCCAAGCATCCCGAAGTGGTCTGCGACGCTTGCAACGGCGTGGGCTACGTGGGCCGCACCGGCATTTTCGAACTGCTGGTCGTCGACGACCTGATGCGCAAGATGCTCACCACCGCGCCCAAGCTCGACAAGCTGCGGGCCGCGGCCCGCAAGTCGAAGCATCGCTCGCTGCAGGACGAGGGGGTGCTGCTCGTGGCCCGGGGCGTCACGTCGCTGCAGGAACTGTTGCGCGTACTGAAACAATAGAGTCGGGGAAATAGCGCATGTTGGTTGCCGTCATTCTGGGACTGGTGTTCGTCACGGTCTTCGCGTCGTTGATGACGCAGGGCTTGTGGAGCAACACGATCCACCTGGTCAACGTGATCACCGCGGCGCTGATCGCCACGAACTACTTTGAGCCGGTGGCCGATTTTCTCGATCGCCAGGAACCCTCCTGGACCTACGCCTGGGACTTTATCGCCCTGTGGATCTTGTTCGGCTTCATGATGATCGTGCTCCGCATGCTCACCGACTTTGCATCGCGGTTCAAAGTGCGTTTCTTCATGCCCGTCGAGAAGGCCGGCGGCATCATCATGGCCCTCTGGGTCAGTTGGATCGTGGTGTGCTTCACGACGATGACGCTGCACACGGCGCCGCTTGCGCGCAATTTCCTGCGGGGCGGCTTTCAGCGCGATCCCGAGGCCACGATGCTGTTCGGCCTGCAGCCCGACCGCGTCTGGCTGGGCTGGGTGAACCGCGAATCGCGGGGGACGCTGTCCCGGTTCCGCGGGATTAACGAGTTCGACGATCGCGGCGAGTTCATCCTCCGCTACGGCAATCGCCGCGGCGAGTTCGAGGGTCAGATGACCTTCACCAAGAGCGCCGGCCAATAGTCGCCCGAGCCCGTGCGGCCCATGGCGGCGCGGCCAAGAGCCAATTCCGGCCCTTGCCAGGCGAATGACTCCCAGACTGCTCTTGCGCGTTGGGGCCTGGATGCGTAAGTTAGTCTTTCCGTGGGGCGTCGACAGCCCTGCTGATCGAAACCGGTCGCGCCGGAGGAAGGGCCGCAGATGTCTATCGAATTTCGCTGTGAGAGTTGCGGCAAGCTGCTGCGCACGCCGCCGGGAACCGAAGGCAAGCAAGCCAAGTGTCCGCAGTGCGGCAGCGTCCAGACGATCCCCAGCGAGAGCGCCTTTACGCCGCCGCCGCGCGATCCGGAGTTCATGAAGGCTCCGGCCATGCCCTCTTCCGCGGCGCCGCCGCCCGAGGCGAGCGCCAATCCTTACTCGTCGCCGACGGCGATGGCCGATCCCGAGGTCGCTGCCGGCGGCTTCCATCCTTCCCGCATCGACCTGGGAGAGACCTTCAGCCGCACCTGGCAGATCTACAAGAGCCGGCTGGGGGCTACCCTGGGCGGCGCGCTACTGGCCTGGTTTATGATGGCCGTCTGCAATGGACTGACCAACGCCCTGATCGCACCGATTGGCATGGCCATCGGCGACGACGCGGGCCTGGCCGTGAATTTCATTCTGACCCAGTTGGCCTCGATTGCGGTCTCGGCTTTCTTCCTCGTGGGCATCGCTCGCTACACGCTACAGATCGCCCGTGGGCAGCCCGCCGAGATCGGCCAGATCTTTAGCGGCGGACCGCTCTTTCTGCGGGCGTTCGCGATTCAACTGGTGCTCTTCGTCGGCACGGCGATCGGAATGTTGCTGCTGATCATTCCCGGCGTTATCGTGGCGCTGATGCTCTCGCAGAGCATTTTCGTACTGGCGGACCACGGCACCGGCGTCGGCGATTCGCTGCGGCTCTCGATGACGGCCATGAAGGGCAACAAGCTCACGCTGTTCGCCCTCTACCTGGTAACCGGGCTGTTGGCGATCGTGGTGATCGTGTTCACCTGCTTCATCGGCTTCTTTTTTGTCGTGCCGTTCTTCTTCCTGATGACCGCCGTGGTCTACCTCGGCGTGACCGGGCAGGCGACGATGCTCGACGTTGCCGCCGGATACGAAACCGAACGCGGTTTCTCGGCAACCGGGGCGATGCCGCCGCCCGAACCCAACGCCTGATCGCCCGAGGGTAGCTTGCGCACGATCGCCGGGGGCCGTCGTCCCGACCGGCGTGAAGGAGCATTCTCCGCAATCGGCCTGTCGCTACGGATCATGGCCAAGAATCTTCTCACGGGCATGGCGCTGCTGCTGGTGGTTGCGCTCACCGGTAGCTTGTTGAACCTGGTTACTTGCGGACTGGCTGGCCTGCTGACGACTCCGTTCCAGTTTCTCTTGCTGGCGGTGATCTATCTGCGTGCAACGAATCAGCCCATCGTGGGCGATCGCGCATCCGCATGACCTCGAGTGGAATCGCGACCCCGATCCTACCGCGGCTTGGCCGCGATGGTGCCGGTCTCGGGGCTGCTGGCCGTGGCATAGAGCTTTTTGGGGATGCGGCCGGCCAGGTAGGCCAGGCGGCCGGCTTCGACGCCGGCTTTCATGGCCCGGGCCATTCGCAACGGATCGGCCGCGTGGGCGATACCCGTGTTCAAGAGCACCCCGTCGACGCCTAGTTCCATGGCAATCGTCACGTCGCTGGCCGTGCCCACGCCGGCATCGACGATCACCGGGTAGTCGGGATCGCCGTCCTTGAGGTATTCCAGGCAGATGCGGATGGCATTGGGGTTGAGGATGCCCTGCCCCGAGCCGATCGGGCTGCCCGCGGGCATCACGCTCGAGGCGCCGGCCTCTTTCAGCCGCCGGGCGACGATCGGGTCGTCGCTGGTATAGCACAGCACCGCAAAGCCTTCGGCCACCAGCCGCTCGGTCGCTTCCAGCGTGGCCACCGGATCGGGCAGCAGCGTCTTGGTGTCGCCCAGCACTTCGAGCTTCACCCAGTCGGCGCCGGGGTTCTCCAGGCCCGAGAGGATCTCGCGTCCCAGCCGGGCCACGCGCACCGCGTCGTCGGCGCTGAAGCAGCCGGCCGTGTTGGGCAACAGCGTGTAGCGGCGGGTGTCGATGAAATCGAGAATGTTCTGCCCGCGGCTGTCGATCAGCCGCTCGCGACGCACGGCGACGGTGATGCACTCGGTGGCCGAGGCGGCCAGGGCCTCGCCCATCAGCTCATAGCTGGCGTACTTGCCGGTGCCGACGATCAGCCGGCTGGAAAAAGTGTGCGTGCCGATGCGCAGGCCGTCGTCCTGCTGCGGGGAGGTTTCGAGCTGCGTGCTGCTGGCGGTCATGCGTTCGTGGTCCATCCACTCGTTGATTTCGAAGCGTTGCCCGGGGCACCCGCGCTTTAGCCGCCGCCGACCAGGGTCACGACCTCGAGCTGGTCGTCTTCGTGCAGCTTGTGGTCGGCGTGCTGGGCGCGGGGCACGAGCTGTAAGTTTACCTCGACGGCCACATGTCGGGCAGCCATGTCCAACGCGTCGAGCAGCGCTGAGATGGTCGTGCCCTCGGGCACGTCGTGCGGGGTGCCGTTAACCAGGATGTTCACTTTGGGCGGGGGTGCGTGGGCTGTAGGGTCGATCTGCAAACAATGACTCAAGGTTCGCCGCGGGGCTTTCGGGCTGGCGGCAGCGCCGGCTGGTTGTCGCGAATCGGCGTGGTGCGGAACTGCCAGTGATCGAGCTTCTCCAGCGGCAGGCGCATCGGAATCGGCGACGTGTAGCGCCCGGCGACCCAGGGCACGCCGTAGGCCACGACCTGCCCGGTGGACATTTCGGCGACATACACGGCCGTGCGTCCCAATTGGCCGGCCGAGACGATCTGTCGAAAGTTGCTGATGCCGGTCACGATCCGATACTGCGGACTCTTGCCGGCTGGCAGCGGCAGGTCGCGCGACACGTTGTATTCGTACCAGGTGTTGAAGCGCCGCGTCTGCACGTTCAGCGCCGCGGCTTTCAGTTCGCCGGTCACCGAGTCGAGCACGAAGATGCCTTCGACGTTCTCGTCCAGCGGCCCGGTGGCGATGGCAAAGTTGTCTTGGCCGTGCGTGGCCACGGCGTGCACCGGCACCTGGGGCCAGTAGCCGCCGAGGTTCAGCCCGAGCACCAGTCCGGCTGCCAGACCGACCAACAGCCACACGCTGCGTGAGTTCGCCATGTTTCTGAGTCCTTTCGCCAACTCCGTTTGGCAGAAAAGTGTCCAGCGGGCGCCCGTCCGGCGCGGCCTCGGCAGGCGCCGCGCGGCGGTGCGAGCGCGAGAAACGCACGCTCCCTGGATCGTACCGCTTCACCCCCCCAAAAACCAGCCGAACTCCGGCGTTCTCGGCGCGGGTTGGCCCTTTTTCGGCTAGCTGCTGGCGGCGCGGAGTGCATTTGCTAAAAAAGAGAACTTCCAACTTGCCAGCACCCTACTGACAGAGCGAGCGATACGACATGTCCACCAACGGAGCCTTGAATCGGAAACTGCGCATGGGCCTGGTCGGCGGCGGCCAGGGCGCGTTCATCGGCCGCGTGCACTGCACGGCCGCTGTGCTCGACAACCGCGCGGCGCTGGTGGCCGGAGCCCTCTCGTCGAATCCCGAGAAGGCCAAGGCCTCGGCCCCCGATTACGACATTCCGCCCGAGCGGGCCTACGGCTCCTACAACGAGATGATCGAACAGGAGTCGAAGCTGCCGGCCGAAGAGCGGATCGACTTCGTCTCGATCGCCACGCCCAACTTCACGCACTTCGACATCGCCAAGACGGCGCTGGCCGCCGGGTTCAACGTCATCTGCGACAAGCCGATGACCTTCGACCTGGCCCAGGCCGAAGAGCTGGCGGCGCTGGTGGACAAGTCGGACGCGGTGTTCGCTGTTTCGCACAACTACACCGGCTATCCGCTGGTGCGGCAGGCCCGCGCAATGATCCTGGCGGGCGAGTTGGGCGAGATCAACGCCGTGCGCTCCAACTACATGCAGGGCTGGCTGCGGACGCGGATCGAAAGCGACGACCAGAAGCAGGCCGCCTGGCGCACCGACCCCTCGAAGAGCGGCGCGGCCGGCTGCTTTGGCGACATCGGCACGCATGCCTACAACCTGGCACGCTACATGACCGGGCTGTTGCCCGAGAGCATGAGTTGCCACCTGAAGATCTTCGAGTCGGGCCGCAAGCTCGACGACTACGGTCAGGCCGTGATCCGCTTTCAGAACGGAGCGCTGGGCTGTGTGACCGCCTCGCAGGTGAGCCACGGCCGCGAGAACGACCTGTCGATCGAGATCGACGGCACCAAGGGCTCGCTCTCCTGGCGGCAGGAAGAGCCGAACCAGATGATCGTCCGCCGCAACGGCGAGCCGCACGCCATCTACACCCGCGACCCGAACGCCCCGTTCATGAACGAGCTGGGCGCGGCCGCCTGCCGGCTGCCGGCCGGGCACCCCGAGGCCTTCTTCGAGGCGTTTGCCAACGTGTACCGCGCAGCGTTCGACCACATGGCTGCCCGGGCCACGGGCGAAAAGTTCGACCGCAACGATACGGTTTACCCCAACGTCAACGACGGCGTGGAAGGGATGTATTTCATCCAGCAGTCGGTTGCCAGCAGCGCCGAAGACGGCGCCTGGCTGCCGCTAGCCCACAAGCGGGCCCGGCGGTAGGGGGAGCGGGGCAGCTTTGCTGCGCCGACACAGGGACGCGACCCATGGATGTGTCGGCTAACGGGCGGGGTGGAGTGTTTCGCTGGACCCGGGGTGGGGGGAGCACTAAAATGAACGGTCCGCCCGTTTCTGCCGACGCCGTGTACGATCGCCCTGATCCGAGGGGATCCTAACTCGATAGGAGTCTTTGCCATGCTGCGTACGCTCAGCATCGTCTGTGCTTTGCTTGTGGCCGCGCCGGTCGCGCTGGCTGCGGAGCTCAGCCACACGCTCAAGGGAGATTACCTCGAAACCCGTACGTGCGACGTCTACACCGGGCCCTGCTTCGCCAACGGCCAGATTGGCCTCTCGGGCTTCGACGCGCTGATGGCCTGGAACATCGAGCGCGGCAGCTACGAAGGCGTTTCGCTGGCCGGGTTCAAGGTGGTGGTAGCCACCACGGCGAGCGACACGCTCAACTTCGGCAGCACGCTCGAGGCCAAGCCCAAGAACATTCGCTCGGTCGTCATCGTCGACAAGCAAGCCAACAAGCAACAGCGCGACGCCCTGCTGCACTTCGCCATGCAGTATGCCCCGCACGCCGGCAAGGTGGTGAAGGTCGTGTCGGCCCCGATCGAGATGAGCGCCGACCACTTCGACATCGTCGGCAAGCTGAAGGCCGGCGACTATGCCGAAGTGACGACCCGCAAGCTGCACAAGGGCGACTGCGTGTGCTCCAACGAGAGCACGTTTTATCCGCCGCTGGCGGAAGTGAAGAACGCCGTGCCGGCATACACCGTGGCCGGCAACTTCGCCGCCCCCGGGCTGGGCACCACCTGGTCGAACCCCGGCACGCGCAGCGCGTTTTTGGCGAGCTTCTCGTACTGAGCAAAGTTGCCTAATACGCACAGTCATCAAAGCCCGGGCAGGTTCCCTTGCCCGGGCTTTCGCGTGCGCCAGCGCGTTGGCGTGGCACCTGACGCGTGGAAACCGAGAAATGGTTGCCTTTGAGAAAAGAAGTTCACGGGCCCCCTCTCCTGCTCACCTGTTCTCCTGATCTGCGGCATCGCGTAAGGTCACGGTCAGAACAGGAGAGCAGGTGATCAGGAGAAGCGAGTGCACGGGCCCTACTCACGCGATAGAAAACGTGAGCCCCGAGCGAGAAACGGGCGTTTTTGCCCACCCCCGGGGCTTCGGCCTATAATCTTTCCAGGGGCCCATCCCCGACGAGGGTGGCGCCGGAGCAGCGGCGGCGAGGCGAGAGATCTTCCAACTCTGACTGTGGAGCGACGAATATGATCATGCGGATGGCCGCCGTGGCGGCGGTGATGTTGTGGGGTTCGGTGACGCTGGCGGCCGACGAGTACCGCGTCGAGAAGTTGGAAGCCGGGCCTCCGGCCGACGCCCTCTCCGCCGAGATCATCGAGAAGCTCACGCCCACCGGCTTCCGGGTGCTCGGCGAAGACGACCAGGTCGTCTGCGAAGTGTGGCCGGTCAAGCAATTGGACGTGAAGCCTGACTTTCAGCCCACGCTGTCGATTCTCTATCCGCTCAAGTCCGGCTCGCTGGTCGGCGCGCTGCACTTTCCGCACAAGGGCACCGACTTTCGCGGCCAGGAAATCGAAAGCGGCACCTACACGTTGCGCTACGGCCAGCAGCCGCAGGACGGCAACCACATCGGCACCTTTGACACGCGCGATTTCGTGCTGATGTTGCCGGCGGCGGCCGACCGCGACCCCAAGACGTTCGAAGGCGAGGGCTTCGTCGAGACCAGCGGCGAAGCTTCCGGGTCGACGCATCCGGCCATCATTCCGCTGCTCGAGCCGCTCGAGGGTGACGAGGCCACGCTGACCCACCTCGAGGAACCCGAGTGGTGGGTGCTGCACATCACGTCCAAGGACGCCGAGGGCAAGACCGTGCCCGTCGAACTGATCGTCGTGGGCGAATCGGACGAATGAGTCGTCGCGCTGTGCCAGGTTGTCTGCGCGTTACTCGCGCCTTTCTCGGCGTGCTCGTTGTCGCGCTCGTGGCTGCTCTGCCGTGCGCGCTTGGGGACGAACCCGCGGCAGACGTGGCGGCGGCAAAGCCCAAGTTCACCACCGAAACGGTGCACGGCAAGGTGGTGTGGCTCGACGAAGCCCTGCAGCGCTTGTACGGCGTGGGCACCGAGCCGGACGCGGCACACAAGTCGGTCGTGCTCGAAACGCCCGAGGGCGAGCTGTTGCCGCTGGTGCCCGATACCCGCGGCTGGGCGTTCGCGGTCGACGAGCGGCTGCGCGACATCGAGGTGGAACTGTTAGTGCGCCGTTACGCAAAGGTTCCGCTGCTGCAAGTGATCCGCCTGCGCCGGCCGACCGACAAGGGATTGGTTCAGGTCGACTACTGGTGCGACATCTGCGCGATTCCGATGTACATCAAAAAGCCCTGCGAATGCTGCCAGGGCACCACCCGTCTGCGTGAGCGTCCCGTCGACGAAGTGTTCGAGCCGTAGGGCTTCGGAACCGGCGATTCGGGGCGTTTCTTCCTCAACTTTGCGCCGCTTGCGTCGCGCGCGCAGCGTGCTTATAACACTTCTGGACGTTCGTCCCGAAAAGTCGACGCAAAAGGACCATTTTTTCAATCCCCAGCCATCGTAAGGGGGTCTCGATGACAACGCCCGAGCAACTCGCGCACGGCAAGTCCGGCTTCAGCCGCCGCGCATTTTTGAAGGGCTCCGGAGCCGCCGCTGCCGCCACGGCTATGGCCGGCGGACCAGGCCTGGCTGCCGAGGAGGAGTCGTCGGTCATATCCGGTATGACGACGATCACGCTGGACGTGAACGGCAAGCAACACAAGGTTGAAGTCGAGCCGCGCACGACGCTGCTCGAAGCGCTTCGCTACGGCTTGAACCTGACCGGTGCCAAGCCGATCAGCGTCGACGGCTCGAGCGGCGGCAGCACGGTGATCATGGACGGTAAGCCGGTGAGCTCCAACTCGGTGCTGGCGATGGAATGCGTCGGCAAGCCGATTCAAACCGTCGAGAGCCTCACCGGCGATTCCGGAGTGCCCCACGCGTTCGTCGACCAGGACGCTTCGCAGTGCGGTTTTTGCACGCCGGGCTTCGTGATGGCGGTGACCGCCTTCTTGAAGAAACACCCCAACGCCACCGAAGAGCAGATTCGCGACGGACTGAACGGGAACCTCTGCCGCTGTGGTACCTATGCCAACATCATTCCGGCGGTTCTCGACGTCGTGAAAGGAGGCGGAAATGGTTGAGTACGTTTGGCCCGACAAAAAAGACGCCTCCGTGCTGGGCGGCAGCTTCGACAAGATCGACGGCCCGGCCAAGTGCACCGGCACCGCGAAGTACAGCTACGACATCAATCCCGAAGGCGTGCTGATTGCCCGCGCCTACGGTTGCCCGCAGGCGCACTGCAAGCTCAAGTCGCTCGACCTGGAGCTGGCCGAAGGCGTTCCCGGCGTGGTGGCCGTGCGAAAGATGAAGGAACTCGGCGACGAGATCCACTGGCAGGGTGACCTGGTGGCCGTCGTGGTGGGCGAAACCGAAGGCGCCGTGGCCGAAGGCCTGGCCGCCATCGTGGCCGACTACGAGCCGCTGGACGTGTACGTCGACGACGAAGACCTGCAGGCCGCCGAGGCCGCCGGACGCACCGCCGATAGCGGCGGCCGCGTGCAACTGGCCAACGAGCCGGAGGGCGACGACGAGGGCTTCGAGGACAAGGAACTGGAGCGGCTGTTCAAGGAAGCCGCCGCCGTCGTCGAAGGCTACTACGGCATTGCAGCCATCACGCACATGTGCCTCGAAACGCACGGCTCGACCTGTGAGTTCAAGGACGGCAAGCTGCTGGCGCACCTCTCCACGCAAAACGTCTCGGGCACGCCCGGCCAGTTCGCTTCGCCCTTGAAGCTGACGGCCGACGACGTGACCGTGCATTGCGACTACATCGGCGGCGGTTTCGGCAGCAAGTTCGCCGTCGACCGCTGGGATTCGCTGGCCGCGCAGCTCTCCAAGGACCTGGGCCGCCCGGTGAAGCTGATGCTCGATCGCGATCTGGAGTTGAAGAACGGCGGCTCGCGTCCCTCGGGCTTTGCCGACGTGAAGATCGGCGCCGATGCCAACGGCGTGATCACCGTTTGGGATTCGCACCACTGGAGTGCCGGCGGCTACGGCGGCGGCGTGCTCAACCAGTCGGTGATGCCGTACGTGATCGTACCGCCCAACTATCGCCGGCGGGTTACAAACGTGAAGATCAACGCCGCGCCGGTGCGTGCCTGGCGGGCGCCCAACCATCCGCAAGGCTGTGCCCTGTCGCAGACGGCCATCGACGACATCGCGGCCAAGATGGGCTTGGACAGCTACGACGTCTTCGAGCGCAACCTGGTGAACGTTGCCGATGAGGACCGCCGCGGCGTCTACGCCGAGGAAATGAAGATCGCCGCCAAGCTGATGGACTGGAAGGCCAAGTGGCATCCCCACGGCAAGGGCGACAAAAACGGCTCGATTGTCTCGGGTCTCGGCATGGCGCTCCACACCTGGGGCGGCGGCGCCCACCCGTCGAGTTGCATGGTCAAGATCCATCCCGACGGCGGCGTCGAGGCCTTCCTGGGCAGCCAGGACCTGGGCACCGGCACCCGCACGGTGATCGCCGTCGTGCTGGCCGAAACGTTCGGTCTGCCGGTCGAGGCGATCAAAGTGAACATCGGCAACTCGAAGTATCCGATGAGCGGCCCCTCGGGCGGCAGCACCACGGTGGGCGGCGTTTCCGAATCGTCGCGCCGCACGGGGCTCGACGCCCGCGAGCAATTGTTCGAAAAAGTGGCCTCGAAGCTCGGCGTGCCGGCCGAGTCGCTCGAAGCCAAGGACGGACGTATCTTCTCGAGCGAGGACTCCGACAAGAGCCTGAGCTGGAAAGACGCGTGCAGCCTGCTGGGCATGTCGCCGCTCGAGGTCTCGGGCCGCGGTTATAGCCGCGGATCGAAGCTTTCGAGCAACGGCGTCGGCGGCGTGCAAATGGCCGAAGTCGAAGTCGACCGCGAGACCGGCGTGGTCAAGATGAAGAAGTTCGTCGCCGTGCAGGACATGGGCCTGGTCGTCAATCGCAAGACGGCCTCGAGCCAGATCTACGGCGCGATGATCATGGGCATCGCCTACGCGTTGTTCGAAGAACGCCTGATGGACAAGAACAGCGGCGCGTTCCTCAACGCCGAGATTGCCGATTACCGCCTGCCGCGGCTGGGCGACATCGGCGAGCTGGTCGTCGAAATCTACGAGCCCGAGAGCGAGCGCGCCCGCGGCGTGATCGGCTTGGGCGAGCCACCGGTGATCAGTCCAGGCGCGGCGATTTCCAACGCCGTGGCCAACGCCTTGGGCATTCGTGTGCCCGTGTTGCCGCTGACGCCCAAGCGCGTACTGGATTCTCTGAAACTGCAAGCGAGGAGTGCCTGATGAAAGCCTTTGAATATGCCGCGCCCCGGAGCGAATCGGAGGTTTTGGAGCTCCTTTCCGGCGAAGCGGGACACACCGAAGTGCTGGCCGGCGGAACGGACCTGGTCGGCCTGATGAAGAAGATGATCGTCACGCCCGATCGCGTGGTGAGCCTGTCGCGGGTGGCGTCGCTGAAGAAGATCGAGGCCGACTCCACCGCCGTGCGCGTGGGGGCGATGGTTTCGCTCGACGAGCTGGCCGAGAACCCCGTCTCGGAGTTCTACCCGGCCATCCGCCAGGCCATCGATGAGATCGCCAGCCTGCAACTGCGTTCGCAGGGCACGCTGGGTGGCGAGCTGTGCCAGCGGCCGCGCTGCTGGTACTTTCGCGATGGCCATGGCCTGCTGGCCGCGCGCGGCAAAGACGTCGTCGAGGGCGACAGCCGCTTTCACGCCATCTTCGGCAACGCGGGCCCGGCGAAGTTCGTCTGCCCGTCGCGGTTGGCTCCGGCGCTAGTGGCCCTGGATGCCCGATTGCGGATCCTGGGTCCCCACTCGAACGACGAGACGTTGATGCCCTTGGAAGCGTTCTACCGCACGCCCAAGAGCGAGCGCGAACGCGAGTTTCTGCTCGATCCCAACCAGTTCGTGGCCCAGGTCATCCTGCCGCATCCCGAAGGCCGCCTAAGCGCCAGTTACGAGGTGCGTCATGGCGCGGGCCCCGAGTATCCGCTGGTGTCGGCGGCCTCGTCGATTCTGGTCGAGCGCGGCCGCGTGGTCGAAGCCCGAGTGGTGTTGGGCCAGGTGGCTCCGACGCCCTGGATCTCGCGCGAGGCGATCGACGCGATTGTCGGGCGTCCGGTGACTCCGGAAACGGCCGAAGCCGCGGGCGAAGCCGCCGCGAGCGTGGCCACGCCGCTGCGCGACAACGAGTACAAGGTGCGGTTGGCCAAGGTGGCGGTGAAGCGTTCGCTGCTCAAGGCCGCCGGCCTGGAGACCGGAGGATTCTAAGAAAGTTTGCCGTCTTGCGACCCCTCCCGCGCCAAAGCATGCGCGGGAGGGGCAGCGCGGCCCACGGGAGCCCACGACATGCCCTACTCGCGATCCTTCGGCGAACAAGCCGGCCCCATCCAACCCATCTGCCGGCACATGCGCTCCAAGGCCATTTACGTCACCGGCAAGATGGAGCCCTCGGCCGAAATGGTCGACATGGGCAGCGGCCACTGTTGGTGCAACCACACCCAGCACATCCTCGGCCCCGATTCCGAGTTGGTCGAGCGCCGCGCGTGTAACAGCTCCCGCGATTGCTACGAGTCGGTGTTGTAAGCGGAAGAGCCCCCGCAACGCGTCCCTGCACTCTTCACGTGAACCGCGCGGCCGGCATTTGCAACGACGGGACTGCGCTCTCTCCTGCCAGCGTGCCAGCACGCCCCCGGGTTCGGGTCGTACCGGTTGTTCCGGTTAGGCGAGCTGCGGGCACCTTAGCGGCAGGCGGCGACTTTTTCTAATCCGGTGCCAGTGCGGACGATACGTATTCCAACGGATGTTCCGCATGTGAGGGTTCTGCCGGTGGGCCGCGGCGAGCTGAAACGCTGTTTCGGCCGCGATTTCTCGACAGCTCGCCCCCGGATAAACGACGCCATGATCCGACGTTCCATCACCTGTGCCTTGGCCGTTCTGCTGGCCTGCTGCCATGCCGCGCGGGGCGGCGAGATCGGCGGGCTCGTCGATTTCGACCTGTTGGGCTTTTCCGGCCGGCATGCCGCCCGTGGCTGGGACGTCTGGGTCGGTGCCATCTTTCTCGACCGCTCGAACCCCGGCGCGACGCCGCTGGTTTCGGTCGACGGAGGACCCGAGCTGCTCGACGCCTCGGCGCTTAACTTCAGCACGCAGGGCGGTTGGGACATCAACGCAATTCGCTACGGCAAGTCGGTCGACCTCGAGTTTCGCTACTTCCACGTCAACCACATCACGGCCGAGCAAACGCTGTTGCCGACCGGCGATATCACGATCGACCTGCGCGATCCGCTGCCGATCTCGACCTCGCAGTTGGACGTGTACGACGTGACCGGCCTGCAAAGCGTGGAGCTCAACCTGCGCACGGGCAAGCACGCGAACTTTGCCCTGCTGGCCGGCTTCCGTCACCTGACGCTGCGCGACACGATCAGCTTCCGCGGCGACGACGAGCTCGCGCTGGGCGATTTCAACTTGAATCTCAGCGCGCTCAACCGTCTGTACGGCGGGCAGATCGGAGTCGATTGCCTGTTGAGCGCTGGCAGCTTCTTCGGCGCCGGCCGGTTCGAGCTGAAGACCGCGCTTAAGGCCGGCGTCTACGGCAACACGGGCTCGGCCGGAGTCAGCCTCGGGCAGATGAGCTCGCTCGACGATGCGACGACCGTGCAGCGGCAGAGCACGGCGTTCGTCGGCGACATCACGATCTCGGGCCTGTACTACATCAACGACACCTGGGCGCTGCGCGGAGGTTACCAACTGTTGTGGATCTCGGGCGTGGCCCTGGCCCCCGACCAGGCGCAGCATTTCACCGTCACCGGCGACCCGCAACCCTACTCGGCCGACGTCAGCGGCAACGTCTTCTTCAACGGCGCGCTGGTGAGCGTGCAGGCCAGTTGGTAGGCCCGGGGTAAGGACCTCCGCGACTCTGCTGTTCTAGTTCGGCGCATCGCACAGCCAAGTGAACCGCTTGCCGTTACGGCGCCACGAATTTCACGGCCTTCTCGTAGATCAACAGCGCGATGCAGCCGTTCTTGCTGCCGGGCGAGTGCCGCGTGCCCGGCGGGTTGATGACAAAGCTGCCGGCCGGGTACGAGCCACGCTCGTCGTACTGGTCGCCCTGTAGGATGTAGATGTGTTCGTAGCCAACGTGCTCGTGCAGCGGCACACGCGCGCCGGGCTCGTACCGCAGCAGCACGGCTGCCGGTCCCCCGTTGGGCTCTTTGTACAGCCAATGGGCCGTCACTCCGGGCCGAAACGGCTCCCAATCGTCCGTCTCGCTCAACTGCTCGACCTGGTCGAGCAAGGTGTCGAAGACCAGCGGGACGCGCAGCGGCGATGCGCTCGATGCGGCGACGACCGGTGCGGTGGCATCCTCGTCGCGGGCCGAAACGCTTGTCGCGCCGGCCAGCGCGAGCGCGGCGGCCAGCATGGCTATCAAGACTCTCATCCCACGCCTCCTCTAAAACAAAGGGCTGGCCCGTGCGAAGGGCTTGTCCCGCTACTCGGGTTCCACGAAGCGAACGGCCTTCTCGTAGATCAACAACGCGACGCAGCCGCCCTTGCTGCCGGGCGAATGCCGGGTGCCGGGCGGGTTGATCATCAAGCTGCCGGACGGGTACGAGCCGTTCTCGTCGTACTGGTCGCCCTCGAGGACCAGCAAGTGCTCGTAGCCCACGTGTTCGTGCAGCGCCACGCGGGCGCCGGGTTCGTAGCGAAGCAGCACGGCGGCCGGCCCGCCGTCGTTCTCTCGGTAAAGCCAATGTGCCGTCACGCCAGGACGGAACGGCTCCCAGTCGCTTGCCTCCAGCCTCTCGACCTGGCCCAGGAGGTTGGAAAAGACGATGGCATCGGTCTGCACAGGCATGCGTGAAACCTCACTATCAGGGATGTGCGGAGAGCGACTCGCTCGACAACGCGGGTGCCGTGGGAAGGTCGAACCACTTGTCGGCGATCCAGCCCAGGCCCAGCATGAGCCAGGTGGTAAACACGTACGGCGCGGAGGCTGTCGGCAGGCCGAGGCTGGCCAAAGCAGGCACCATCATCGTGGCCAGCACCGATCCGAGGATGGCCAGCCGCAGCTTGCCGCCGCAAAAGATGAACACCGCCACGGCGGTCAGCACGCCGTTGAAACCGTACTGGCCGAGATTGACGCCGGCGATATCCACGTCGCGGTGGTAGTAGGACACGACCGTGCCGATCGCGGCACCGAACAAGGCGAGCAATCCGTGCCGCCAGTTGCTGAGCAGGACGCCGCCGAGAAACAGCAGCCCCGACCAGACCGTGCCCGCGAAAATCGCCTGACCCAGGCTCAGACACACCGCGGCGAATGGATGAAACGCCTCGGGCCCGGCCGGGCTCGAGGTGATCGGCTGCAGGACGTCGAGCCGGGGTGCCAAGGCAACCAGGGCCCAGAAGACGAGCAGGAACGGAAACGCCAGCGTCGGCACCGGCAGCAGAACGATCGACACGCGCGTCAGCACCATCGTGGCTGCCACGGAGACGACGAGCACGCCCCACATTCCGATGTCGCTAAAGCCCGTGTGGAAGGCCGCGGGCAAAGCGAGCGCGATCAGGCAGGGATTCAGGCCCGGCAGCCCGGTGGGGATGGCATCCCGTTTTCCCAGCAGCATCCGTCCGCCTGGTGCCATGATCGCGGCCACCAGCAGGTAGGCGAACGCGATGGGCGAGGCGATCAGCACGGCAACGAAGAAGATCAGCCCCGTCAGCTCGTTCGACTGGAAGCACGTTTGCGAGCAGCCGCGCAGCACAAGCCGCCAGTAGGGCACCTGGCCCGGCTCGACCGGCCGGAAGAAAATGTCAACGGGACTGTTCATCGAAGCGCTCCGCACACGTGTCATCTCGGCGGTATCGCGCCGCCGGGGTCGTCTACCGCGCCTGCTCCAAAGATTGCGGGTGGGTGGCATTCCAGTACTCTCGCCAGTCGCCGTAGGCCGAGATGTCACGATGCTTGCCCTCGGCGAGCTCGCGCGGATAGAGAACGCCGAACACCTCGCGTCCGTTCTCGAGGATGACCTTGCCCCGATACAGGTTGGGCGGCTCGCCCGCTTCAATCTGTTTCCAGGTGTTGTCGTTGACTCGATACAACTCGCCCGTAACGGCCACACCGCCTGCTTCGCCGTCTTCCAGGCGATACATGCCGGGGTGAATGTCGTCGATCGAGTAGAGACGGTACTCGGGCTCGGTTCGGAATTCACCGATGAACTCCGCGTCGCCCATGTTTGCGTGCAGCGGTAGGCCGCGCATCAACGTTCCGTTGACGAACAATTCGAATGCCATGGTTGGGCCCCTTGGGGGGACGCTCCCATTCGGATCCGGCGGACCTCGAGCATGGGAGCGTCCCAGTCAGGTTGTTGAAACGTCTTGAACAAGAACCGATGGATACGCTAGCGGCGGAGCCGGCGAATCACGTTGATTCAGCCGACCGTCGCGAGCGCCTCGGCCGAGTTGGGGTTGGCATCCGATTCGCCGCGAACGGTGGCCAGCAGCTCGTCGGAGGTCGCGTGAGCGCCAAACACGCCGCCCTGCATGGTGATCATGTTGAGCGCGGCCTGGTGGTTGTTGGGGTCCGTGGCGGCCGTGCAATCACTCAGCAACAGGCATTCAAAGCCGCGATCGTTCGCGTCGCGCATGGTCGTGTGAACGCAAACGTCGGTCGTGACGCCGGCCAGGATGAGGTTCTGAATGCCCGCGAGGTGGAGGATCATCTCCAGGTCGGTCGCATAGAACGAACCCTTGCCGGGCTTCTCGATGATGTGCTCGCCTTCCTGCGGGTAAAGTTCGGGAATGATGTCCCAGCCTTCTTCGCCGCGGACGAGGATGCGACCGCAAGGCCCGACGTCGCCGATGCCGGTGCCGCGGCCGATTTGGCGCGACCGCCACCGCTTGTTCTCGGGCAGATCGGACAGGTCAGGGCGATGGCCTTCGCGGGTATGCAGGATGTGGAAGCCCTGCTTGCGGAATTCCTTGAAGACGCGCTGAATCGGCTCGATCGGAGCACGAGTCAGCGAGATGTCGTAGCCCATCTTGTCCACGTATCCGCCTTTGGCACAAAAATCGACCTGCATGTCGATCACGATCAGTGCCGTGTTTTCGGGACGCAGGTCGCCGTTGTAGGGCCAGGCGTACGGATTCGCTTTAACGTAGGACATGGATTGCTCCCTTAGTTGATCGAAGGCATGTTTCCGATGCTCCCCTCCGTCCCCGGGCATGGTCTTCCGGCAGACGATTGCCGGAGCGCCGAGGCTCGTGGGTGTCGGAAATTCACAAGGCTACCGGCCCCTTGCCCAGGCGGAGCGCGTGAAGCCGTCGCAGTGGCGGCAGCGAAACGCGATCAGCGCGGCGATTGGCCGGCGATGAAGTATAGGTCACTCTGGCGGGCGAGCCGTGTGCCTCTAAAGGCGGGCCCGCGAGCGTCGCGGAATTCCCGGCGATTCCAGGCGGCAGCGATTTCAAGAGGCGGCAGCAGAAGCGTGAGAACGCCGCCGCGCCCCCGTGCATGGAGCGCCTCGAGCGGCGGTGCCTTACATCAAGCCCGGAATCGGGTCGGCGTGGTAGACGAAGTGGGGGCGGTTGGTGTGGTCGTGCCACGCGAGCTCGCGGGGAATGCCCAGGGCCTGGTAGATCGAGGCGGCCATGTTGTCGGGCTGCTGCGGATCGGAGTCGGGAAAGGCCCCGTTCTTGTCGGTCGAGCCGATGACGTTGCCCCCCTGCACGCCGCCGCCGGCGAAGAACACCGTTTGCGTGCCCCAGTGGTCGCGGCCCGGCTTGTCGTAGGCGTTGGGCAAAAGCGAAATCTTCGGCGTGCGGCCCATCTCGCCGGCCATCACCACCAGCGTCTCGTCGAGCAGCCCCCGCTGGTGCAGGTCGTCCAGCAGCGCCGAAACGGCGCGATCGGTGGGCGGAAACAGATAATCCTTCAGGTGCGGGAAGGCGTTGCCGTGCGTGTCCCACGTTTCGTTGTTGCCCAGGTTCACCTGCACCAGGGTCACGCCGGCCTCGACCAGTTGCCGGGCAATCAACAGCGACCAGCCGAACGTGTTGTGACCGTAGCGGTCGAGCGTCTTGGCGTCGGCGCCCTCGATACCGAAGGCGGCCTGCGTCTTTTGGTCGGACAACAGCGACACGGCCCGCTGGCGGTAGCGGTCGAACGATTCGTTTTCGGCCGCCCGCTCGAGCGACGCGGCCTGCCGCCCGATGGAGTCGAGCAAGTCGAGCCGCCGGCTGAACCGCCGCGGGTCCATGTCCTCGGGGAGCGACAGGTTGGGCGATTCAAACGTCATGTCGTCGGGATTCAGCCGGCCCTGGGCGTGGTGAAAGCCGTACTCGGGCCAGGCGCCGTAGGCCGTGGCGCTAAAGCGGGCGTAGCTGGCGAACATCGGATCGCGCTGCGGGCCCATCTCACCGGCGAACTGTCCGGGAATCACGCGGCCCGTGCGATGGACGAGAATCTCGGGCAGCACGACCGCCGGCGGCACGTTGTTGCGCGGCGGGCAGACCGCATTGGCGATCGCCGCGATCGACGGCCAGTCGCCGGGCTTGGGCCGGTTCGCGTCGAAGCCCCGCGGCAGCTCGCGGCGCCCGGTCAGCATCAGCAGATGGCCGGTCGAATGTTCGGGATAGCCATGATGCATCGAGCGCACCAGCGACCACAGGTGGCTCCGCTCGGCCAGCATCGGCAGGTGTTCGCAGATCTGGATGCCCGGCGTGCGAGTGGCGATCGGGTTGAACTCGCCGCGGATGCCCTCGGGCGCCTCGGGCTTCATGTCGAAGCTGTCGTGCTGCGCCAGGCCGCCGGAGAGAAAGATGTAGATCACCGCCTTGGCCTTCGGCGCCGGCGCGGCACTTCCCGGCGCCGCCAGGGCCCGCAATCCCGCCAGGTGGTTCATTCCCAATCCGAGCAGACCGACCGCTCCGGCCTGCAATGCGGTGCGCCGGGAAACGGGCGAATGCTGGGGCGCACTGGGACGTGGCGTCATCGTCGCACCGGTTTGGTTTTCGAGGCGGGTTATCGATGGCGGGATGCCGTCAAGCCTATCTGTTCGACGCCTCTGGTGCAAGATTTTGTGTCTGCGCCCGCGGCAACGGCTAGAATGCAGCTCTCCGCCGGCGCCTGACCCCGGATCACTTGCCCGGGCGCGCGGCGCGTTCTCCCGTTCATCCGCGAGGTGCCTCCTCCATGCCGTCCCGCCTTGAAGTGTCGCGCGGGGGCGTGGTGGCGCTGGCCGCGCTCGTGCTGCTGTTCGTATCGATTCCGGCGGTTCGTATCTCCCAAGGCCGGCAGTCGAAGAAAGTGCCCGTGCGGGAAGGCGTCACCGAAGTCGTCGTGCAGCTTCCGCAGCCCAAAGCAGCGGCCAACGGGCAGAAGGCGATTTCCGGTCGCGTGCTGGATCCAAACGGCCAGGGCATCGCCGGCGCCGACGTGGGGCTGCTGGTAGCCGAAGACGTTAACAACAGCGCCAACGAAAACGGTTCCTTCGCCGGCACGACCAAGACCGACGCGCTGGGCAACTACCGCCTGCCGCTCGACGAGGGCCTGCTGCGAGATAGACGCTGGGGCACCCTTTGGGCCCATGCGACCGGCTTTGGTCCGGTGCGGCTGCGGTCGACCGGCTCGTTGGTTCATTTCGCCAGCAAGCCGGCCGTCGTGCTCAAGCTGGAGCCCGCCGAGGGCATGCGCGTCAAGCTCGTGGACGAGCGCGACCAGCCCGTGGCGGGGGCGCGCGTGCGCGTCGTGCGCGTGAAGGTGAAGGAAAGCATTGGCTGGCTGATCCCCGTCGACTGGAGCGAGCGGTTTGAGGCCACCACGGGCGACAACGGCCTGGCCGAGATTCCGTCATTTTTGCCGGCGTCGCTGAATCGTCTGCGAATCGATTCCGAGCTTGCGGGGCGCGTGGAGTACGACCAGAACTATTTCCTCAACGTGCGGCCCGAGGAAACGGCCCCGCATTTCGAGTTCCTCGTGCCCGACGCCGGTAGCGTGGAGGGAGTGCTGCAAGCCGGCGCCGACGCGCCGCAGGGGCTGACCGTCACCTTGCAGACGCGTGCCAACGTGCCCAAGTGGCCGTCGGGCTGCGTGTGGGGCATCGCCGAAGTGATTTCCGACGGCGAGGGGAAATTCCAAGTGCCCAAGCTTGCCGCCGGCCTGCTCACCGCGCGACTGGATCTGCCGCCCGATCGTCCCTGGCGGGCGCAGGTGCCGACGCGGCTAAAGGTCGAAGCCGGCGACACGCGCCAACTCGAGATCCCGCTCGAGCGCGGCGTGCGCGTGCGGGGGCTCATCCGCAAACAGGACACGGGCGAAGGCTACCCTGGTTTCCGCCTGGCCGTGATCTATGGACCCTCGGCCGTGATCCACGACGACATGGATCATCGCGTTGAGGTCGAGACGGACGACGACGGCTACTTCGCGGCCTACGTGCCGCCGGGGCCGATCGAGTTGCGGTTGAACAGCGCGCCGCGCGACTATCACCACATGGAATGGTGGGGCGGGCGCTCACAGGGCGGCATCTGGGGCAGCCGCCGGGAAGTGCCCGATGACGTCACCGAGTTCGAGCTGCCCCCGATCGATCTGGCTCCGACCGAGCACATCGAAGGGACGCTCGTCGACCAGGAGGGCAAGCCGCTTTCGGATTGGGTCGTCTTCGGCTATCCCGGCAAGGACATGATGAACAGCTTCGCCGGCGTCCACACCGACGCCGAGGGCCGTTTCTCCGGCTACGTGCCTCAGCCATATCCGCCGCGCATCTGGAAGGCCTATCACCGCGTCAACCGGCAGAGTTTCGAACCCAAGACCGAACGGTACGCGCTCGAGATTATCTCGGAAGATCCGCTGGTGCTCGAGGTCGGCGAGCCAATCGAGAACTAGCGGGCAGCTCGATTCGAAGCGTTTTAGCGACGCTGATCGACGAGCGTCCGCAACGCCTCGGCCATCCGCGCGAACACCGCGGCCCAATTGCCGTGTTCGGTCTGCCGAAACAGACGCATGGTCGAATACCAGGGGCTGTCCTCGCGCGCAAGCAGCCACCGCCAATCGGGCACGGCTTGCAGGGCCACCCAAACCGGCGCGGCCAGCGCTCCGGCCAAGTGCGCTAGCGCCGTGTCGGACGTGATCACCAGATCCAGATTCCGCACGATCGCGGCGGTGTCCATGAACGCTCCGCCCTCGGCATCGAGCCGCTCGCCGAAGTCGACCACTTCCCACGCCTCGCTCACCGCGGACAACTGGTCGGCGCCGGGGCCCTTTTGCAGGCTGAACAGCCGCACGCCCGGAACGCGGGCTAGAGGCTCAAACTCGGTCAATGGAATCGAGCGCTGGCGGTCGTGCGGAGCGCGGGGATTGCCCTGCCAGGCGATGCCGATCTTGAATTCAGGGTAGCCGGCCAGCTCTCCGCGCCAGCCGGCGATGCGCCGCTCGTCGGCAAACACGTAGGGCGTCCTGGCCGGAATCGTGGCCAGCGTCGTGTTCAGCCGGTACGGCAAACTCATCATCGGCACGCACGCGTCGGCCTTGGCGGCCTGTTCGGCGGGAGAGATCAAACGCTCGATCCCCGGGGTGCGCGACAGAATCGGGTGCAGCTTGTCGGCGCATTCGACCCACACGCGGGCCCCCTGCTCTTCCAGCAGCGGAGCGTAGCGGACGAACTGCAGCGTGTCGCCCAATCCCTGTTCGGCGACCAACACGATCGTGCGTCCGGCCGGCGGCGAGCCGTCCCAGGCGGTCCAGCGGGGCCGGAAGGGAGGAAAGTCGCGCGAGCGAAACCGCCATTCGTACTCGGGCAGTCCCTGCTCGAAGCGGCCCAGTTGCAATAGCGCGGCCGAACGATTGTGATGGGCCTCGGCGTAGTTGGGCAACAGCGCCAGCGCCCGATCGAACGGTTCGATCGACTCCAGCACGCTGCCCTGGCGGATCATCGCCACGCCCAGGTTGTAGTGCGGCTCGGGACTGTTCGGATTCAATAGCAGCGCCCGGCGATAGTGCTCCCCGGCCGCGGCGAACTCCTGCTGCTCGACCAGCACGATGCCCAGGTTGTTGTGCGCCTGCGGCAGGTCGGGTTTCAACCGCACCGCCTCTTCCAGCGCGGTCCGTGCCTCGTCGAGCTGGCCAAGCTTTTCCAGGGCGCTTCCCAGGTTGATGTAGGCTTCGGCGAACCGCGGGCGCAACTCCACCGCGCGCTGCGCCCACTCGACCGCCTGCGGGTACTGCCGTTTTTCGCAACAAAGCTGCGACAAGTTGACGCAGCTCTCGGCTGAGTCGGGCTTCAGCTCGAGCGTCTCCTGGTAGGCGCCGATCGCCTCGCCGAGTTGCCCCGCGCGGGCCAACGCCGCGGCCAGCTCGAACCGAGTCTTGGGATCGTCAGCCCGCATGCGCGCTAGTTGTCGAAAGTGAGGCACGGCCTCGGGAGCCCGACCGGCTTCGGAGAGTAAGCGGGCCAGCTCCGAGTGGGCCTTGAGCGATGAGGGCGCCAGTTGCACGGCCAGGCGATAGGCTTCGATCGCCTCGGCCGAACGGTCGCTACGCACCAGCGCCGCCGCATGGTTCAGGTGGGTCTGAGCGCTATTGGGGTTGAGCTGTGCCGCGCGGCCGAAGCTTTCGACCGCCTCGCCCATCCGGCCCTGCTTGGCCAACAGCACGCCCAGGTTGTCGTGCGCCGATGGGTGATTCGGTTCGATCTCGAGCGCCCGCGTCAGGTGCGCTTGGGCCTCGTCCCATTGCTGCAGGTTGATGCAGGCCGCGCCGAGCAGACTCAGCAGCGTGGCGTTGTCCGGGTCCTGGGCCAACAGCCGCTGGTACGTTTCGTAGGCCTCGCTCGGTTGTCCGGCCTGATGGCGGGCGATTGCGGCCGATAGCTCTTGGGGATCGATGGGCATGATTGATCGTCGGCCAAACCGAAGGGGACTGGGGGCGGTCGAGGCCGCCGCGAAATGGTCTGGCAGCTCACTCAAACTATACGCCCCACAAAGGATCGGGCCAGCGCCGGACGTCTACATCGCCGTCCCTGGCGTGTTGCACGTCGCTCGGGGCGAGCTAGACTTTCGCGCGCGATTTTACCGGCGATTTGCCAGGAGCGGCCCGAGGATTTCGCCGCTTCGGAACGCGGCGGCCGGCGCGCACCTTCGCGCCTTGGGAACGCGTCGCATGCCATCCTCCCCGCGTCACGCCTTCGGAGCCCCCGGGATCGAACCGCGCTGGACGCGGAGCGACAAGTCGGCCGTAGGCACCGCCTACTTCGCCGGCAGCCGGCTGTGGTTCACGCTGGCCGCGGGCATCGTCAGCGAGCTCTACTACCCGACGCTCGACCGGCCGCAAACGCGCGATCTGCAATACATGATCAGCGACGGCAAGTCGTTTTTTCACGACGAGCGCCGCGACACGACGTGCCACCTCGAGCAGCTTTCCGAGCATTCGCTCGGCTTCCGGCTGACGAACAGCAACGAGGAGTACGGCTATCGGATCGTGAAGGAGATTATCACCGATCCGCACTATGCGTGCCTGCTAGTGCACACGCGGCTCGAAGGAGACGAGAGCCTGCTGGAGACGCTGAACCTGTATGCACTTTTGGCCCCGCACTTGGGCGGCGGCGGGCGTGGCAACTCGGCATGCGTCGACACCGTGGCCGGCCGCGAGGTGATGCTGGCCCACAAAGACGGCGTCTGGCTGGCCCTGGGCGCCTCGGCGCCGCTGTTGCGGCGGTCGTGCGGCTACGTGGGCACGAGCGACGGCTGGACCGACCTGGCAAACAATTTCCAGATGGACTGGGAGTTCGATGCGGCCGACAACGGCAACGTGGCGCTGACGGCACAGATCGACCTGTCGCGCGGTTTCGAGTTCACGCTCGGAGTGGCCCTGGGCGACACGCGGCATCACGCGCAAACCAACCTGCTGCAATCGCTCGAAACGCCCTTTGCCACGCATCGCGAGCGGTTCATCGAGCAGTGGCAGCGCACTTGCGGTCACGTCACGCCGCTCGCGCGCCATGGCAGCGACGACGGCTGCCTGTACCGCCGCAGCCATAGCCTGCTGCTGGCTCACGAGGACAAGTCATTTCCCGGTGCCTTGATCGCCTCGCTGAGCATTCCCTGGGGCGAATCGAAGGGCGACGAGGATCTGGGCGGCTACCACCTGGTGTGGCCCCGCGACATGGTCCATAGCTCGACAGCTCTGTTGGCCACGGGTAACACGGCCACGCCCTACCGGTCGCTGGTGTATCTGGCCTGCACGCAGAACCCCGACGGCGGTTTTGGCCAGAACTTCTGGATCAACGGCGACCCCTACTGGCACGGCGTGCAACTCGACGAAGTGTCGTTCGCCATCCTGCTGGCCTGGCGCGTGAAGCAGGCCGGCGCCCTGCGCGATTTCGATCCCTACCCAATGGTGCTGCGAGCTGCGGGCTACCTGGTGCGGCAGGGTCCAGCCACGCCGCAGGAGCGCTGGGAGGAGAACAGCGGCTATTCGCCCTCGTCGCTGGCGGCGAACATCGCGGCGCTGGCGGTTGCGGCGCTCTTGGCCGACGAACGGGGCGATTGCGACGCGGCCGAGTACCTGTGGCAGTATGCCGACTTTCTGGAGGCCAATCTCGACCGCTGGACCGTCACCACCAGCAGCACGCTGGTGCCGGGAATCTCGCGGCACTACATCCGCATTCTGCCCAGCGACGTCGGCAATCCCGAGCCGCTGGAGGACCCGAACCAGGCCGTGGTGGTGATCAAGAACCAGGCGCCCGGCTCGCAGTACGAGTTCCCGGCGCGCGACATCGTCGACGGCGGATTCCTGGAACTGGTGCGCTACGGCATTCGCCGGGCGGGCGATCCGCTGCTGGAAGACACGCTGCACGTGGTGGATCAACTGCTGAAAGTCGACACGCCGTTTGGGCCCTGTTGGCGGAGGTACAATCACGACGGTTACGGCCAGCGCGACGACGGGGGACCCTTTGACGGTTGGGGCCGCGGGCGCGGTTGGCCGCTGCTGACCGGTGAGCGGGGCCACTACGAGTTGGCTGCCGGCCGCGATGCCTGCCCCTACCTGCGGGCCATGGAGCAGTTTTCCGAAGGCGGCCTGCTGGCCGAGCAGGTCTGGGACGCCCCCGACAAGCCCGAGGTGCGGCAGTGGCTGGGCCGCCCGACCGGTTCGGCGATGCCGCTGGTGTGGGCCCATGCCGAGTACCTGACGCTGTTGCGCTCCGTGAACGACGGCCAGGTGTACGACCTGATTCCGCAGGTGGCCGATCGTTACCCTTCCGGCCGCAAACGCGCGCCGATCGAGTTTTGGAAGCCGAATCGCCATGCCCGGCAGGTGCCGGCAGGCGGCACGTTGCGCGTGCAGGCCCCCACGCCGTTTGTGCTGCGATGGACCGACGACGAGTGGCAAACCGTGCACGATACGCATGCCCACCACACGCCGCTGGGCATCTCGTTTGTGGACTTGATGATTGCCAGGGATCAGCGCGCCCCGATCCGATTCACGTTCCGCTGGACCGAGGGCGATCGCTGGGAAGGCCACGACTATGCGGTGACGGTCGTCGAATCCGCATCCTGATCGCCCTGCTCGTTGCCTCGGCGATTGCTTAGAATGCGCTTCTTTGCCGGCGGCTGGTCTGCCGGATACATTGCATTCTGGCCGGGGCCGACCGCGGTCAGTCGCAGGAGATCGTCATGGCGTGGCTTATCCTGGTGATCGCGGGCATCTTTGAAGTCGCCTGGGCGATCGGCCTGAAGTTCACCGAAGGCTTCACGCGCTTGTGGCCCAGCGTGCTCACGCTTGGGGCGATCGCGATCAGCATGTTCCTGCTCTCGATTGCCGCCCGGAGCCTGCCGATCGGTACGGCTTACGCGGTTTGGGTCGGCATCGGCGCGGCCGGTGCCGCGATCGCCGGAATCTTGCTGCTCGGAGAACCGGCACATCCGGCTCGGCTCTTCTTCCTGGCCCTGCTCCTGGTGGCAATCGTCGGGCTGAAGCTCACTGCCTGACGGGGTGGCCGCGCGGTTTGTGCCGCCTTTGCTGTCGCGAAGGTCGGTCGCGTTGTGGCTGCGGATTCTAACCCTCGCCGCGAACGCGTCATCACGTCAGGCACAGCGTGCCTGACCTACACAGCCCGCAATCGCTTCGCGCATCTAGAGTTCAGGCCGGGCCCGGTCCGATCAATAGGGCGGGTCGAGCGTGGCCATGTTTCGCGCCAGGAAGGAGCCAGCCTTTGAAGTCGAATGTCTTAAGCGTGCTGTTCCCCGTCTACAACGCCCAGGCGAACCTCGAAGCCGGCGTCTTGGAGATTCTGGAAGTGCTGGCCGAACTGGCCGGACGCTTCGAACTGTGCATCCTCGACGACGGATCGATCGACGACACGGCCGACGTGGCCCGCACGCTCGCCGCCCGCTACCCGCAGATCCGCGTGCTGCGTCATCCGGTGCGGTTGGGCCTGAGCGAAGCGATTCAGACGGGCCTGGATCATACCCGCGGCGAGATGATTCTGGTCGGCGACGAGGACTATTGCCTCGACCCGGAAGACCTACGCACGCTGTGGCAGTTGCGCGATAAACAGTGGCGACTCAGCCGTCAGGACAAGTTGCCTGCGGCCAATCCCGCCATCGAAATGCTGCTGGCTTGGAAACCGCGCGTCAGCGGCGCCCGACGCGGATTTCAGTTCCTGTCGCGGCAGGCGTTCGAGAAAGGCCGCCTGCGCCAGGCGATCGACATGGTGCATCGCCTCGACATCGGCTGGCACCGGGCCGGAGCGACCGACGGCCCCAACTACCTGCACAAAGCCCCCGCGCTTCCTCCCCGCTCGACCTCCTCCGACGCCGGCTAGGTCCGTAGCTCGGCGCCGTGGGCCTTCTGGCAGGCCTCGACCACGCGCTGGTGCACGGTGTCGGCTTCGTCGCTGGTCAGCGTGCCCGAGTCGGAGCGGAGCACGAGCGAGAACAGCAGGCTCTTCTTGCCCGCACCCAGTCGCTTGGGATCGCGGTACACGTCTTGAAAGGTCAGGCTTTCGGCCACGGGGCCCGCGGCCTCGCGCGCGGTGGCCGATAGCTCGCCCCACACCACACTCTCGTCGACCACCAGGTTCAAGTCGCGCGACACGGCCGGAAACACGGGCGGCTGGTGGTATTGCGGGATCAGGTTGGCCAGGTCGATCAAAGGTGCGAGCTTCAGCTCGGCCACGGTCGCCGGGAAACGCAAGTCGAACTGCTCGAGTCCGTCCTGGCTCACTTCGCCCAGGTAGCCCAAGAGCACCGCAGCGCCGTCGCCAGTGCGCACGTGCAGCTCGGCGGCGCGCTGCGCGTGCAACAGCGGCAGCTTCGCCGGCTTGACCAGCAGTGCGGCCTTCTCGTTGAGTGCGGAGAGCAGCCCTTCGAGAGCGCCTTTGACGGCCGCGTAGTCGCCGCCGCTGGTGATGGCAATCATCATCTCCTCGCGGGGCAGCTCGTTCGCGCCGCGCGGCAGGTAGACGTGGGCCACCTCGAAGAGTTCGATCCGCGGGTTGGCCAGCGACTCGTTCGTGTGCCGGGCGCCCAGCAGGCTGGGGACGATGCTCCGACGCAAGCGATCGGCCCGCCGCAGTACGGGCGTCGAGGCGCGCAAGGGCGCGGCGTCCGTCCAGGGGCTGAACGCGTCGGACCATTCCTGCTCGACGGCGCTGAGGGTCATCGCCTCGTCGAACCCCGCGGCGCACAGCGCCTGCCGCACGCGCGCGAGCACGCGGTCGCCGCGCGTGCGGTGGCTGGGGGCCATCGGCACGCTGACGTCCTCGGGAATCTTGTCGTAGCCGTGGATGCGGGCCACTTCCTCGACCAGGTCGATCTCCCGCGTCACGTCGCGTCGCCACGAGGGCGGAATGACCTCAACCCGCTGTTGGTCGTGCTTCACTTCGCGGCAGCCCAGGGCCGTGAGAATCCGCCGCGCTTCGGCCGCATCGACGTCGATACCCAGCACGCGCGGCAATTGGGCGAAGCGGAGCGAGACCGCTTCGCGCGGCTCGGGCTGGCGGCCGATGTCGATCACGCCCTCGGCCAGGTCGCCGCCGGCCAGCTCCAGAATCAACTCGCAGCAGCGGCGGCTGGCCCAATCCACGCCCTCGGGATCGATGCCCCGCTCGAAGCGGTACGACGAGTCGCTGTGCAGGTTCAACTGGCGGGCTGTGCCGCGGATCGAGACCGGATCGAATTGGGCGCTTTCGATCAGCAGCTCGGTCGTCTGCTCGTTGATCTCGGTATCGGCCCCGCCCATCACGCCGCCCAGGCCGATGGCCCGCTTGGCGTCGGCGATCACGCACACCGTCTCATCGAGCGTGTAGCTCTTGTGATTGATGGCCAGAAACGGCTCGCCCTTTCGGGCTTGCCGCACGACGATCTGCCGCCCGTCGAGCTTGGCCAGGTCGAAGGCGTGCAGCGGCTGGCCGCACTCCATCAGCACGTAGTTGGTGATGTCGACCACATTGTTGATCGAGCCGATCCCTACGGTCGCCAGCCGGCCAACCAGCCACGCCGGGCTGGGACCGATCTTGACGCCGCTAACGACGCGCGCCGTATAGCGCCAGCATTGGTCTGGGTTTTCGACCTTCACGCTGGTCAGCTTGGTGACGGCATTGCCGGTGCCTTTCGGCTCGGCCGGCGGGATCTGCAACGCAGTTTCGGTCAGCACCGCGGCTTCGCGCGCCACGCCGATGTGGCCCAGGCAGTCGGGGCGGTTGCTGGTCACTTCCAGGTTGATGGCCAGATCGCTGCCTACGGGGTGCGTGCCCTCGTGGTTCAGCCCGGCCATCATCAGCCGCTCGGCCAATTCGGCCGGCGTGATGTCGAGCTGCACGTACTGTTTGAGCCAATCCCAGGAAACGAGCATCGGTCAATTGAGGCTTTGGGTCCGCCGTTAGAATTGGTGCAAGAACCGCACGTCGTTGCGGTAGAACTCGCGAATGTCGGTTACGTTGTGTCGCCGGGCACAGACGCGCTCCACGCCCAGCCCGAAGGCGAATCCGGTCACTTCCTCGGGATCGTAGCCCACGGCCCCCAGCACGTTGGGGTCGACCATGCCGGCGCCGCCCATCTCGATCCATCGCAGGTTGCCCTGGTCGTCGTGCCAGCTCATGTCCACTTCGACGCTCGGCTCGGTGAACGGAAAGAACGACGGCCGGAAGCGAATGTGCACGTCGCCTCCCAAAAAGCTGCTGGCGAACAGCCGCAGCACGCTCTTCAGGTCGGCCATGGTGGCGTGGCGGTCGACCAGCAGGCCTTCGATCTGCTGGAACATCGGGTAGTGCGTGGCGTCGGCCGTGTCAGGCCGATAGACGCGCCCCAGCGAGATGATCCGCACCGGCGGCGGCATGCTTTCCATCACGCGAATCTGCACAGTGCTCGTCTGGCTCCGCAGCAACAGGGGCGCCCCCTCCTTGCCGGCCACGACGCCCGCGGTCGACAGGTAGAAGTTCTCGAGCGGATCGCGCGCCGGGTGCGAGGCCGGAATATTCAAGGCCTCGAAGTTATGCCACTCGTCCTCGATCTCGGGGCCCGTGGCCACGGTGAAGCCGAGCCGCCCCATCAGGTCCTTGAGTTCTTCGATCGTTTGCGTGAGCGGATGGACGTGGCCTAAAGGGAGCCGGGGCCCGGGCAGGGTGAGATCGAACGGGGCTGCATCGTCCTGATCGGTGCCGGAGGAACTGAGCCGCTCTTCGGCCGCCGCGAAGGCGGCTTCGATCTGGCCCTTGGCCTCGTTGAAACTCTTGCCGGCCGCCGGCTTGTCTTCTTTGGGCACTTTGCCGAGCTGCTTCTGCACGGCCTTGAGACGGCCGCTCTTGGCGCCGAGGAACTCGACGCGGGCTGTTTCCAGCGCAGCAGCGTCGGCCGCGGCCGAGAAGGCGTCGGCCGCCTCGGTGCGCAGGGCTTCGAGTTCGGATTGAAACTGCTCGAGCGACATGTCTTGCCCATTAACACCGCGCCCGCCCGCGGGCACAAGCCCGAATGCGAGGAACGCCGGGGCCGGGGTACGCCATGACGAAGTGAGACCGGAATCGCGCCGTCGCCGATGGCTCCGGGCTAAACGGGTGCCCCCGAACGATCGCAGGATCGCAAAGCGTGTCGGCCGGCTAAGCAGCCAGCGCGGCTTTGACCTTCTCGACCACGGCGTCGAAACCGGCCGGATCGTGGATGGCCATTTCCGACAGCGACTTGCGATCCAGCCCGATGCTGGCCTTGTCGAGTCCGTGGATAAACTCGCTGTACCGCATTCCGCGCTCGCGGCAGGCGGCGTTGATGCGGATGATCCACAGCTTGCGGAACTCGCGCTTGCGGACGCGTCGATCGCGAAAAGCAAAAGCCCCGGCCCGCACCAAGGTTTCCTTGGCGCTGCGGAGCATGTTGTGGCGTCCGCCACGATAGCCTTTGGTCTTCTTGAACAGCCGGCGCTTGGCTTTGTTGCGCGCGGCACCTTTGGTGGTTCTCATCGCCGTCTACCTCGATCGTTGGTCGCCCGCCAGGCCCCCGCGCGGTCAGTCCGCGCGAGCGTTGTCCTGCCCGCGTGCGTGGCTTGGGCCCCTAGTAGCTGTTGCCGTGCAGGGCCTCTTTCATCTTTTCGGCGAACTGCTGGGCCAGCGTGGTCGTGCCGCGCAGTTTGCGTTTGCGCTTCTGGTCCATTCGCGCTGCCAAGTGGCTGGTGCCGCTCTGGCGATGCTTCACCTTGCCGGACGCGGTGGCGCGGAACCGCTTCTTGACGCCCTTGTGTGTTTTCTGCTTAGGCATGATTCCCGCCGGTGGCTGGTCTGTTGGTGGTTCGCTTCCGAACAGAATCCATCATTATAGGGCCTGGCGCTCAAACCGGAAGGGGATTCTGGGAGCGAAACGTACCCCAAGCGGGGGTATGCCAGGGGGCGGCTCGCCGTTTACCCGCCGGACCTCGATCTACTTATCGTTAGACCCGGCCACGATCGCCATCAACTGGTCGGCCAGCACGCGGGCGGGCGCTCCCCGCAGGTTGGTCATCACGGCCACGGCGGTCTTCTGGGCTGGCGAATAGGTGAGAAACGTCGAGACCTTGGGCTGGCCGCCCGAGTGGCTGATGCGGCGGTCGCCGTCGAGGGTGCGGATGTTGCAGCCGTAGCCGTAGCCCGTCTCGTCGCCTCCGGCCGTCTTGCGCGCGGTCCACATCTCTTCCAGCGTCTCCGGCTCAAGCAGCTTGCCGTCGCACAGGGCACAGGCAAACCGCACCAGGTCGCCGGCCTCGGAGCACCAGCCGCCGCCCGGGATCTTGTTCGACACGTCCACGGAAATGTCGTTGACCAGCACGGGCCCACTCATGCGATACCCGGCCGCACGGTGCGGGATCAGCTTGTAGGGGCTGTCGGGCCGTAGCGTCTCCATGCCCGAGGGCTTGGCGATGTGCTCGAGCACGTAGGCGACGTACCGCTGCCCCGACGCGCCTTCGATGGCCGCCCCCAGCACGTTGTAACCGTACGTCGTGTACGAAAATTTCTCGCCCGGGGCGAACAGCAGCGGGTCGTTCGCGAAGACGTGGAACGGGTCGCTGACGTTGGCATAGGCGATGTTGCTGCGGACCTCGTCCCCCTTGTAGTGGCGAATGCCGCTTTGATGCGCGAGCAGATGCTTGCAGGTGATGGGGGCCTGCTTCTCAGGGAACTCGACATACTCTTGGATCGGCGTCGCCAGGTCGAGCTTGCCGGCTTCGACCAGTTGCAGCGCGGCCACGGCGGTCAGCATCTTCGAGATCGACGCCAGCCGGTAGACGCTTTCGGCTGTGGCGGGCACTTCGTTTTCGACGTCGGCCAGGCCGTAGCCCTTTTCATAGGCTGGCTCCAGATCGACCGCCACGGCGATCGAGAGCCCCGGCACGCGCTGCTTCTCGCGAAAGGCCTCGGCGGCCTCATCGATGGCCTGCTTGGTCTCGGCCGAAAGGTCTGCGGCTGCGAAGGGGCAGGCCACCAGCGCGATCATCGTGCCCAGGCATGCGACCAGCAGCCGGCGCCGAGCGGGGTGTCCAAGGCCAAAGCCTATTGCGAACATCTTCGATCTCCCGAGTGAGTTGCAGATAGCCTGAGGGAACCTACGGGTCAATAAACCATAGTCGGCCTTGCGTGGCGTGTCACGTTTCTGGGTTGGGCTTCCGCTCGAGCGCGTAGATGCCGAACTTCAGCAGCCGGCATTCGATAGGTCCGTTGAACAGCTTGATCCGCGCCGCGGGGCGCAGGCCGATGAACTTCGCGGCCTCGCGATTGCCGGTCAGGATGTGGGCCGTGTATCCGGCCCAGTGGTGCTTGAGCACATCGCCGATGTGGCGGTACAAGGCGACGATGTCGTTGGTCTTGATGCGTTCCTCGTAAGGCGGATTGGTAAGCAGGATCCCGCCGGGGGCCGGCGGCCGGGCCTCGGCGAAGTCTTGTACCTTCCAGATAACGTCGTCGGCCACGCGTGCCCCTCGGGCATTCTCCCACGCCACGTTCACTACTTCGCCATCGCAGTCGGAACCTTGGATCGGGAACGAAAGATTCGGCAATTCCTGCCCGCGGGCCGCGGCCAGCACTTCCTCGTGCGTGGCCGGGCAGTAGTCCTTCCACCGCATGTAGCCGAACGTCTCGCGTAGCGTTCCCGGCGCGATGCGCCGAGCCAGCAGGGCCGCTTCGATCAGAAACGTTCCCGAGCCGCACATGAAGTCGGCCAGCGGGCTGGCCGCATCCCAGCCCACCAGCCGCAGGATGCCGGCGGCCAGCACTTCGCCCAGCGGTGCCTCGCCGGCGGCCTGACGATAGCCGCGCTTGTGCAGCGAATCGCCCGAGGCATCGAGATACACGGTCACCCGCTTGTGGGCGATGTGCAGATTGATCCGCACGTCGGGGTCTTCCAGATCGACGCTGGGCCGCTGCCCGGTGCGCTTGCGGATCTGGTCGACGATGCCGTCCTTGGCCACTTGGGCCGCATAGAGCGAGTTGGTGAACACCCGGCCGTTCACCACTGGATCGATGGCCAGCGAGCCCTCGGGCTCCAGATGCTTGAGCCAATTGGTGCGGCCGATGCGGCGATAGAGGGCATCGGTGCCATCGGCCGGGAAGCGCGCGATCGGCTTGAGCACGCGCACCGCGGTGCGACATTCGACGTTGGCCCGATAGAGCATCCGCAGATCGCCGCGGAAGGAGCACATGCGGTTCCCAGTCTGCACGTCGAGAGCGCCCAGCTCCTCGAGCTCGGCGGCCAGCACGTCCTCCAGGCCGAAGAGCGTCTTGGCGATCATCGGAAACGCGTCAGTCATCTGCTTGCCAGGCTCCCGATGCGAGCAAAGCGACGAGTTGCGGCACAAGCGCCCCCATGGCCCGAGCCCGATGGCTCAGGCAGGCTTTTACCGCGGGGCTCAGCTCGCCGAACGTGCGATGATACTCGACCACTTCGAACAGCGGGTCGTAGCCGAATCCACCGCTGCCCGACGCCTCGAAACGAATGCGTCCCGAGCAGCGTCCCGCGGACGTGAGCCGCACATTGCCCCGCGGGTCGGCCAGTGCCAGGTGGCAGGCGAAATGGGCCGTGCGGCGTTCGATCTGCCGCACGTCGACCAGCGCCTCCAGCAGCTTGCGTCGGTTGTCGGCGTCGGTGGCTTTTTCGCCGGCGTAGCGCGCCGAGTAAATGCCCGGGGAGCCATCGAGCGCGTCGACCACCAGGCCGCTGTCGTCGCCGAGCACCCACTGGCCGAGATGTCTTGCCTGAGCGGTGGCCTTTGCGGCGGCATTCTCGGCAAACGTGCTGCCCGATTCGTCGACTTCGATCGCGTCATCGAAGTCGGCCAGCGTGCGCAAGGTGACGTCGATTCCGCAGAGCAGGTCCACCAGCTCGGCGGCCTTCTTGCGGTTGTGCGTGCCGAACACGAGCACGGGCATCGGGAGCGCCTGCGGGTTGAAGCTTCGACTACAGAATCGCCAGCGGATTACGGCGCTCTTCCAGCGTGCCGCGGGTCACGCCCACCCGGTTGGCCGCCTTCAGCGTGCCGTACACGTCCTTGCCGCGCAGCTCGCCGGCCAGCAGACGGCGATAGAGATCGATCACCCGCGCGGTTTCGTCGCGCGGGGTACCGGCCAGCAGCTCGACGCGGAAGTCACGTACGCCGCGCTTGCAGAGTTCGGGCACGGCCTCGGCGGCGCTTTGCGGCACGGCGTTGAATAGCGTGTTGCGGCAGCCCACGTCGGCGGTGAGCGCGTGCTCCATGCCCACGCGGTCGCGGAGCCGCACCTGGTGCACGTCGCAGGGACGTCCGCAATTGTGCTTGTTCTTGCCGGGCGAGAGCACGGCGCAGAAGACGCAGTGCTCCATGTGGAACATCGGCATGTGCTGGTGGATCACTACCTCCAGCCAGGCCGGCGGTACGGCGTCGACCAGCGTCATCAGTTGATCGCGATTCATGTCGTACGAGGCGGTGACGCGACCGGCACCGGCCGAGCGCAACAGCTCGACGGTCAGATCGTTCGTGGCGTTGAGTGAAAAATCGGCTACCGTGGGCACGCCCTGAGCCGTGTAGAATTCGAGGCCCGCCAGATTGCGCACGAGGATACCGTCGGCCCCGTGCCGCAGCAGCACGCGGAGGATGCCCATCTCGTCGGGCTTCTGGATGCGCGGCGTGGCGATAGCGATCGTGGCACCCGATGCGTGGGCCAACTCGACGGCCTCGCCATACTGCCGGATGTCCTGCAAGTCGGCCATCACGCTTTTTACGTTCGCGGCAAGCACGTCGCGCAACTGGTCGAGCGAACGGGCCAGCACGTGCAGCCGCGGCGCGTCGCCGGCCGGAGTGCGGTCGTGAGCCTCGATACTGCTGCGCAGCCTGGGTAATACGCTCTGGTCGGCAATCTGTCGCGCGGGAGTTGTCGCGGCCGTTTCATCGAGCCGGCGGACCATCTCGTGCCGCAGCTTGCCCAGCACGCTCAACGGGATCATCGGCTCGCCGTCGATCGTCGCCCGACAGGAGCGCAGCTCGTAGTTGGTGCCGCCCAGCCGACCGAGTTGCTCGGCGAGCATCTTCTCGGTGAGCGGGTGCTTGCGGGCCGCGGGCAGAGCATCGGCAGACTCGAGCCGCACGCGCGTCCCGGTGTCAGTTTGGGCATCGATCGCCAGCACGCGTCCCACGGCCGCCTCTACCCTGACGTCGAGCGGCACGCGCCGCTGCGGGTGCTTGGAGTCGAACGTCTTGCGCAGCCGCGAAGTCAGTTGCGGGTCGTCGGTCTTCCACACGCGCTGGCCGGAACGCAGCCGCTTCGGATCAATCGATCCGTGGGCAAACGTGAGTTGCACGGTTCCCGAGTCGATCGGCTCGGTGAGCGAACGGCCGTGGTGGAAGACCTCGAACACACGCCCGCCCTGCTCTTCCACTTGGGCGCTGGTCTCTTCGAACGACACGCCGTCGCCGCGCTTGATCGAAGCTTCCAGCTCGACGGTCACTCGCTGGGCGCTGGCCCGGACGATTCGTCCCAGCGGCACCCCGCGCTTGGCCGAACTGGTGGCCGGCACGAGCATCTTGTGGTCGCAACCGCCCAGCCAGCCGGGCGAGAATCCGCGCGAAAACGACAGCTCCATCTCTTCGACCTGCCGAGGAGTGAACTCGACCGGGCGCCCGGCTACGGCCGAATCGATCGCCTGCCGATAGTGCCGGGTGATGTTTGCCACGTACTCGGGAGTTTTGAGCCTTCCTTCAATCTTGAAAGAGCACACGCCCGCGGCGATCAACTCGGGAATCAGGGCGTAGGCGGCCAGGTCCTGGGGGCTGAGCAAATACTGCTGGTCGCCCAAGTCGACGTCCTGGCCATCGCAGATCAACTGATACGGCAGCCGGCAGGCCTGCGCACACTGACCGCGATTGGCACTGCGGCCGCCGAGGGATTCGCTGGTGAGGCATTGCCCGGAATAGGCCACGCACAGGGCCCCGTGGGCGAAGACTTCCAGCGGCATCGTCGATTGACGGCCGATCGCGGCGATCTCGTCGATCGACAGCTCGCGCGCGGCCACCACGCGCTCGACGCCTAACGCTTCGACCAAGCGGATTGTCTCGGAGCTGGTGAGGGTCATCTGCGTCGAGGCATGAATCGGCAGATCGGGGCACACTTCGCGCACCAGCCGCACCAGGCCCAGGTCCTGCACCAGCACGGCGTCGACGCCGGCCGCGGCCACGCGGCGCACGATCTCCTCCACGCCGGCCAACTCGTCGGCAAACACCAGCGTGTTGAGCGTCACGTAGCCCTTCACGCCGCGACGATGCAGAAAGGCCATCAACTCGTCGAGCACGTCGAGCGAAAGGTTCGTGGCCCGGGCCCGGGCGTTGAAGCCGGCTTCGAGACCGAAATAGACGGCATCAGCGCCGTTTTCCACGGCGGCCCGCACGCAATCGAGATCGCCGGCGGGGGCAAGCAGTTCGGGCCGGGCAGGACGGCCGGCAGCGGTTGGCGGTGAAGGCGACATGGGCCGCGAGAATCCTCTCTAGGCCGAGGCGATCGTGCTGCCGCGCGAGGAAAGCATCTCGGCGATTTCGGCCATCGTGATATCGCGCCGGCTGGGGTCGACCACCAGCGCGCGACGCAAGATCGTGTTCAGCGGCTCCGGCGCACCGTCGGCCAGCCTGGCGGCGTCGATCGTTTCGATCTGCTTCAAGGCGTCGAACAGGTTGTCGCCGCCGATGGCCCGCCGGCCGCTCTGCATTTCGAACAGCACCAGCCCAAGAGCGAAGACATCGCTGCGCCGCGTGGCCGTCTCGCCGCGAGCCTGCTCGGGCGACATGTAGGCCGGCGTGCCCGAGAGCCCGGTGGGATCGGCCGCGGGCCAGGAGCTCGTTTCGTCGGTGGGCGAGCTCATCTGCCGGCGGTGGGCCAGCCCGAAGTCCATGACGCGGGCCGAGTCGTCGTCGGCGACCATGATGTTGGCCGGCTTCAAATCGCCGTGCGAGACCCCCGCCGCGTGGGCCGCGGCCATTCCCGAGGCGACCTGCCGGCCGATGCGGCGGATTTCGGCCGGGGACATCGGCCCCCGGGCGAGTCGATCCTTGAGCGGCTCGCCGCTGATGTGTTCCATGACGATCATCGAGATACCGTCGCTTTGGTCGACCGCGTAGACCGTGCACACGTTGGGGTGGTTGAGCGCGGCGGCGGCGCGGGCCTCTTCCAGAAAGTTGCGCGAGGCGCTGAAGCTGCCGGGGCGAAACACTTTCAAGGCCACCGTGCGCTCGAGCGTCAGGTCGCGACCGCGGTAGACGACGGCGAAGGTGCCGGCGCCCAGTTCTTCTTCGATGCGGTATTGGCCCACGACACTGCCGGCGCGGAGGGCGCGCGTGGGGTCGAGCACCGGCTCCGCGGGGTTCCAGCTTTCGGGGCAGAGCCCGCCGGTCTGCAGGCCGTCGAGCACGCGCAGCACTTCCTCGCTCCGCCGGCCGACGCTCAGGTTGTGAACGACCTGGTACTGCAGGACGCCGTTGGGATCGATGATGAACAACCCGCGCAGGGCCACGTTCTGGCGCGGGGCGAGCACGCCGTAGCGAGCGCAGACGGCGCCGTCTTCGTCGCTGGCCAGCGGAAAAGCCAGCCCGCCCAGTCCGCCCTGATCGCGCGGGGTGGCGATCCACTTCTTGTGGCTGTCGATCGAATCGGTGCTGATCCCCAGGATCGAGCAGTCGCGGCGTTCGTACTCGCCGTAGTGCAAGCCGAGGGCCGTCAGCTCGGTCGGGCAAACCATCGAGAAGTCGCGCGGATAGAACAACAGCACCAGCCAGCGGTCGCGGTAGTTGTCGAGCGACACGTGGCGAACCTGGCTATCGGGCCAGGCCGTGCTGGGAAGCGTGAAGTCCGGGGCGCGCGTGCCCACGATGACCCCCGGGGCGGCGGCAGCGTGGTTTTCGTGAGGCGGGTTCGACGATGGCATACGTCCATTGTAGATGGGTGCCCTCGGTCGCGTCTATCGGTTGCGCTGTCCTGCAGCGCCCGCTACCGTCGACCAATTTAGCGGACTTGCCACAGCAAGAGGCTCGCGAAACCGGTCAAGGCGATCAACAAGCCCGTGGGCTCAGGAACGACTTCTAGTTTCACAAGATCGATTGCCAGTTGGTCGCTGCCGGCCGCGCGCCATATCTCAATTCTCAAGGGCTGACCGGTTTCGGGGTGCGAACTGCCAATCGAAGCCACTGCTTGATCTGTCACCCACTGACCGTCGACCAGCGTGCCGGTCGCGATGGCGAGCTCTGTGTTCCCTGCGAACAATTGCATCCGATACTCGACGAGCCCCGTACGATCTGCACGATCTCCAAAGGATGCCGTAAGCGTGTACTCGACGTTCGTCTGCAGCGTTGCCCCTAAGACTTGGTAGATGCCCGTACCTGGCGAAGTCTCGATGAAGGCAACGTTCTTGCCATCCGGGATGGGGGTATCCAAGTCAGGGTCTTGATCGGATGCGCCGGCAAATTGAATATCGGATGGGTTGTAGATCCCTTCACGGTTCCCAAAAGCGCTCCAGCCTGGAATCGTGAAGGAAACTGTGTTGGCGTCGGACACAACATGATCAGGCAAGAGTGGTTCTTCGAAAGAGGCATTCTCAATGTAGATCGACGCTGCCTCGATGCGGACCACAAATAGAAACGAGCACATCAGCAGAACCGATAACGACGGGCCGATTTTGCTTGATATCATTAGCGACTCCTCTCACGTGAGCGGTTTAGCGATTATTGATGCGAGCCATTGTAGCACGGAGCTCACCCCCTACTGCCGCGTCGGTTGCATCTCACGGTCGGCAAAGACCAGCTTGCAATGGCCGTCTCGGCGGAGTTGAATGGAAGCCAGACGCCGCCCGTTTTTCCCGCCCGATACGAAGGATCCCGCCATGACGCTCCCCTTGACTCATCGTCGTGATTTCCTGGCCCGGTGTGCCGCGGGAGCCGCGGGCGGTGCCTTGTTGTACTTGCCGGGCCGGGGGGCGCTGGCGGCCGATGCCGACAAGCCGGTGCGCGTGGCCGCGATTCTGACGACGTTCTTCTTTCGCAGCCACGCCCACGTCATTCTCGAAAACTTCGTGCAGCCCTACCTGTTCAACGGCCAGGCCACCGAGCCGGGCATGGAAGTGGTGAGCATGTTCGTCGATCAGATCGGCGAGAACGACATGTCGCGCGGCGTGGCCAAGCAGTTCGACATTCCCATGTTTGGCACGATCGAAGAGGCCCTGACGTGTGGCGGCGACGAGCTGGCGGTCGACGCGGTGCTGTCGATCGGCGAGCACGGCAACTATCCGACCAACGCCAAGGGGCAGGTGGAGTATCCCCGCAAGGAGTTCTTCGACCAGATCGTGGCCGTGTTCAAGAAGAGCGGCCGCGGCGTGCCGGTGTTCAACGACAAGCACCTGTCGTATCGCTGGGATTGGGCCAAGGAGATGGTCGACACGTCCAAGGCGATGGGTTTTCCGCTGATGGCCGGCAGTTCCGTGCCGCTGGCCCAGCGTCGTCCGGTGTTGGAGCTGCCGGGGGATGCGAAGATCGAAGAGGCCGTGTCGATTCACGGCGGAGGCGTGGAGAGCTACGACTTTCACGCGCTGGAAGTGCTGCAATCGCAAGTCGAAGCCCGGGCCGGCGGCGAGACGGGGGTGGAGCGCGTGCAGTTTCTCGAAGCCGAGCCGCTGTGGAAGGCGGCGGCCGAGGGCCAATGGTCGCCGGACTTGGGCGCCGCCGCGATGGCCGCGGAGTTGGGAGCCGATCACGATTACACGCGCTACGTGGCTTCCGGCGGAAAGGCCGAGGTCGACGACAAGCCGCAGGTGCACGGCATCCTGGTGCACTACAAGGACGGAACGCGCGGCCTGGCGCTGAAAGTGGGCAACAGCGGCATCCGTTGGAACTTCGCCTGCCGTCTGGCCGGCCAGAAGAAGCCGCTGGCCACGGCCTATTACGTCGGACCGTGGCAGAACCGCAACCTGTTCAAGGCCCTGTCGCACGCCATCCAGACGCACTTCCGCCAGAAGCAGGCGCCCTACCCCGTCGAGCGGACCCTGCTGGTCAGCGGGATTCTCGACGCGGCCATGGATTCGCGGCTGGCCGGCGGCAAACTGCTCGACACGCCGCAACTCGAGGACGTGGCCTACGCCCCCCGCGATTTTCGCGACATGCGCGAAATGGGCTGCACCTGGAAGATCATCACCGACGAAACGCCCGAGCCGGCCGGAATCGAGCCGGTGGCGATCCCCGATGCGGGCTGAGCCTCGTCTCCTTGGAGTTTACGCGTCGATCTCTTCGACCTCGCCGCCACCGGCCTCGTCGATGGCGCGGCGGATCAACGTCAGCAGCACGTTCGGATCGTACGGCTTGCGGACGTAGTAGTAGCAGCCCGCGGCGCGGCAGCGGCGGATGATGCGCGGATGCTCCATGCCGCTGACGATGATCACGGGAATGTCACACGTGTTCGGCGAGTCGACCAGATCCTGGCAGAGCTCGAAGCCGTCGACGTCGGGCAGTCCCAAGTCGAGCAGGATGCAATCGGGCTGCTGGTGGCGGGCCTGTTCCAGCGCCGCTTTGCCCGAGCGGGCGACCAGCGTATCGAATCCCTGATGGCCAAGGCGGATGCTCAGGGCCTCGGAAATCGTCTCGTCGTCGTCGACGATCAATACAAGATGCCGGGCGCTTGCGCGCTCGGGCGACGCCAATTCCAACGGTTGCGCTAGCATGGCAATCGTCCCTGATGGTGGGTGCAACTCCGCGGCGGGTCAGACACGCGGAAGGCGGGGCGGGAGTTCATTCACGCGCCGGCGAGCACGAAAGGCTACCTCGCCAGCAGCACCGGTCAAATCCGGCCGATCCGGTGCGAGCGGAAATCCGCGCAAACGATCGCCCGCCGGTCCGGTTCTAGCGGTTCTTCCAGTCGATCCCGGACATCTGAGCCAGCGCCAACTCGAGCGCCTGGGTGCCGGCCCGCCCGTGCCCGCAGGCCTTGAGCGACATGTAGAGCTGATGCGCCAGGGCCAGCCCCGGCATCGACAGGTCCATCCGCTTCGACTCGGCCAGGGCGATGCCCATGTCCTTGATGAAGTGCTCGACGAAGAAGCCCGGATCGAAGTTGTTGTCGATGATTCGCGGCGCGAGGTTCGACAGCGACCAACTACCGGCCGCACCGGAGGCGACCGACTGCATGACGACGTTCAGGTCGAGCCCCGCCTTGTAGCCGTAGAGCAGCGCCTCGCAGACGCCGATCATGCCCGTGGCGATGAGCGTTTGGTTGACCATCTTGGTGTGTTGGCCCGCGCCGGGACCGCCCTGGCGGACGATCGTCTTGCCCATGGCCTGCCAACACGGATCGAGCGCTTCGACCACTTCCTTGTCGCCGCCGATCATGATCGAGAGCCGCGCTTCGCGGGCTCCCACGTCACCGCCGGACACCGGCGCGTCGACGCTGTGTACTTTCTTCTTCGCGGCCGCTTCGGCGATTTCGACCGCCAACGTCGGCTCGCTGGTGGTCATGTCGACCAGAATCGTGCCCGGTTGGCTGCCGGCCAGCGCGCCATCGTCGCCGAGAATCACGTTGCGCACGTCGGTGGGGAAGCCAACGATCGAGAACACGACGTCGGAAGCTTCGGCCACGGCCTTCGGCGTGTCGGCCCACTTGGCGCCCTGGTCGACAAGCCCCTGGGCCTTGGACTTGGTGCGGTTGTAGACGGTTGCCGAAAAGCCCTTGTCGATCAGGTGGCCGCACATGCTGGAGCCCATCACTCCGGTGCCGATCCAACCGATGCGCGTGGTGCCGGGAACGATCTTGTCGATTGCCATGGAAAAAACGCTTCCTGAAGAGTTCGCGGAGCCGGGCGCACGCTTTGGCCCGAAAGAGGCATCGCATTCTACCAGCGATCCACCGGGCGCTCCAGGATCTCCTTGAGCAGCACGGCCTGCTTGATGCTCTGCGGGTTGGCCAACAGTCCGGCCATGGCCTTGGCCGTCGACGGCGAGGACTTGTCGACTTTGAGAGCGTGTGAGTCGGCGTCCGCGTCCGCGTGCGGGTCGGGCTCCTGGCTTCTGCTGCGGAGCGACCCGAGGGTGTGGTCGAACGCCTCGTGCAGATGCCGCTCCATCTCCTCGTCGGCCTGAGAGATCTCTTCGGCCAGATGGTCGACGTATTCTTCCCGCTTCTGCGAAGAAAAGTGTTTCTGCACCGACGTGGCGACCGAGTCGAACGAGTGCTCCAGCGGCTGCACGTCGAGGGGCTCTTCGCTTGCGGCGGGCTGCAGTGGGCGATCGGAACGCGGCGCCGGCTCGGATCGCTGGGCAGGTTGCGGACGCTGTTGCTGCTGCGGCGCCGCGCGGCGGGCCTTTTCCTTGCGCCGCTCGTTGGCCCGACGCAGGAACTCCTCAATTTCGCTTTGCAGTGGATCCTGGCCGGGCTGTTGCTGGGCTTTTGCCGGCTGTTGCCCTGGCTGCTGCGGAAACCCGCGCTCGCCTTGTTGCGGGCGGCGGCGCTGTTGTTGTTGCCGCTGCTTATCGCCGGGCCCCATGGCGCCGGCCAGCATGTGATTCAGCGCGTAAATCACCACCACGATGATGGCTGGGATGAGCCAGCTCCACATACTAACTCCTGCCTACCGGTTGTCCGGCGATGCTCTTGCGCATGTCGGTGTCGGCCTGCACGTTGCGCAGCTTGTAGTAGTCGATCACGCCCATGTGGCCGTCGCGAAACGCCCGGGCCATCGCCTTGGGCACTTCGGCTTCGGCCTCGACGACCTTGGCCCGGCTCTCTTCCATCTCGGCGATCATTTCCTGTTCCTGGGCCACGGCCATCGCGCGGCGCTTCTCCGCTTGGGCCCGGGCCACGCGGGTGTCGGCCTCGGCCTGGTCGGCCTGCAAGCGGGCGCCGATGTTGTCGCCGACGTCGATATCGGCGATGTCGATCGACACGATCTCGAAAGCGGTCTGCGAGTCGAGCCGGCGGGCCAGCACGGCCTTGGAGATGCGGTCCGGGTTTTCCAGCACCTCCATGTGCGTCGCCGACGAGCCGATGGCGCTGACGATGCCTTCGCCCACCCGAGCGATGATCGTCTCTTCGGTGGCCCCGCCGATGAGCTGCATCAGGTTGGCCCGCACCGTGACGCGGGCTTTCACCTTGAGTTGAATGCCGTTCTTGGCAACCGCGTCGAGCGACTCGCGGGCCGCGCCGCGCGCGGGGCAGTCGATCACCTTGGGATAGACGCTCGTCTGTACGGCTTCGAGCACGTTGCGGCCGGCCAGGTCGATGGCCGTGGCCTGCTTGAAGTCGAGATCGATGGTCTTGGCTTTCTTGGCCGCGATGATCGCCCGAATCACCAGCGGCACGTTGCCACCGGCCAGGTAGTGGGCCTCGAGGCGTCGGCTGGTGATGCCCGAATCGTCGGTCAGCCCGGCCTGCACGGCCATGATTTTCGAGCGAACGATGACGGTGGGATTCACCTTGCGAAACGTCATGCCCAAAAGATCGAAGATGCCGATCCGCGCTCCCGTGGTGACCGACTGGATCCACAGCCGGAAGTAGCGGGCGAACACCGCAAAGAAGATCAACATCACGATCACGCCGGCCAACACCAGGACCAGCACGATTAGATTCGTGACG
>ERZ869936.277-NODE-277-length-54039-cov-41.505316_pt1 | contig 54039 bp, 49 predicted proteins | sample MGYA00520876_ERZ869936 | MGnify/ENA primary metagenome ERZ869936 (study PRJEB32218, sample SAMN09650985) | biofilter metagenome | isolation source: enrty point of leading RO module | place: Saudi Arabia: Thuwal, RO plant located on Red Sea | collected 2016-02-17 ... | reverse complement strand
TGCGATTCGGCATCGCCGCCAGCTTGCTCAGTTTGGGCGCGATCGACTTCGGTCTCGTTGTAGACAGTTCCGTGGTCATGATCGAGAACTGCGTGCGCAAGCTGTCGCACGGGATTCCGCGAGGCATGACCAAGATCGACGTGGTGCGTGAGGCCGCTGTGGAAGTGCGGAAGCCCACAATGTTCGGTGAACTGATCATCATGATTGTGTACCTGCCGATCCTCACGCTCGAAGGCGTCGAAGGAAAGTTGTTTCGGCCGATGGCATTGACGGTCATCTTCGCGCTGGCGGGCTCGATGATCTTGTCACTGACGTTGATGCCGGTGCTGGCCAGTTATGTCCTGCCCAAGCGAATGGAAGAACGCGAGCCGTTTCTGATCCGCTGGATCAAACGTCTCTATCAGCCCATCTTGCATTTCACGATGCACCACAAGTTGGCCGTGATCGGCTTCGCGTTGTGCCTGCTGGTAGTCGCTTTCGGACTGATCGCGCCGAATCTGGGCAGCGAGTTCGTGCCCAAGCTTTCCGAGGGCGCAGTCACGATCAATGTGGTCCGACTGGCGGGGACCGATCTGGAGGAGTCGATCCGTTACAACACTCAGATGGAGCAGGCCATTTTGAAGGAGTTTCCCGATGAGGTCGAACACGTCTGGACACGCATCGGCAGCGCCGAAGTGGCAACCGATCCGATGGGCATCGAACTGTGTGACTTGTTCATCACCCTGACGCCTCGCAGCCTATGGAAACGCGCTACGACGCAGGCCGAACTGACTGAGTTGATCCAACAGAGCATGCGGGAATTGCCCGGCCAGCGGATCGCCATGACGCAGCCGATCGAGATGCGGTTGAACGAAATGATTTCCGGCGTCCGCTCCGACGTGGCCGTGAAGCTGTTTGGCGACGATTTTGACGTGCTGGTGGACAAAGCGGAAGAAATTGAAAGGGTATTACGGTCGATCGACGGAAACGCTGATGTGGCCGTTGAACAAATCACCGGCCAGCCCGTGCTGCAAATCAAAATCAAACAGGACGAAATTGCCCGCTACGGGGTGTCGGCCAAACAAGTGCTCGACCTCGTCGAGTCTCTGGGAAGTTTCGAGTTGGGTGAAGTATTCGAGGGCCAGCTTCGCTTCCCACTGATTGTGCGCCTGCCGGAAGATATCCGGGCCAGCCCCGAAGCGATCGGCGCGATGCAACTGCGAACGCCGAGTGGCCAGCGGATTCCATTGGCGCGGCTGGCTGACATTCAACTCACCGAAGGCCCTTCGACAATCACGCGCGAGTGGGGTTACCGCCGTATCAATATCTCGTCCAATGTTCGTGGGCGCGACATGGGCAGCTTTGTCGCCGAGGCGCAGCGGCGAATCGAAGAAGAAGTGAAGCTACCACCCGGTCGGTATCATCTGGAATGGGGCGGGCAGTTTGAAAATCTCATCAGCGCACGCCAGCGATTGATGGTCGTGGTGCCCATTGCGCTCGTGCTGATCTTCGGTCTCTTATACATGACGTACAACAACCTGATTGACGCCATTCGTGTGTTTACCGGCGTACCGTTCGCCTGGACCGGTGGGATTATTGCACTGTGGCTTCGCGACATGCCGTTTTCGATTTCTGCGGCCGTGGGCTTTGTCGTGTTGTCCGGTGTGGCGGTATTGGACGACATGCTGCTTGTCTCGTACATCCGCCAACTGCGCGCACGCGGTGCGGGACTGGAAGAGGCCGTCGAGAAAGCAGCCATGACGCGGCTGCGTCCCGTTCTTATGACGGCGATGGTCGCCGCCCTCGGATTTGTGCCGATGGCGCTGAACACGGGCATGGGAGCCGAAGTCCAGCGGCCATTAGCAACTGTCGTCATCGGCGGCGTAATCAGCGCGATGGTCATGTCGCTACTCGTTCTGCGCGTTCTGTACATGGTTTTTGCCGGACCAGTTCGCCAGCGGGCGGTCCACCCAGAGGTCGCAGAGTTTGAAGAGGAAGTGGTCCACGTGGATTGAGCAATCGAAACCTGCAACACGTTGTTGCAAGAGTTCTCTCACTTTTGTTGAGGTACAAACCTCAAGGAGGAATTGATGAAAGCAACATTGTTTAACCAAGCTGCATTATTGTCGTTGGTCGTTGCCGTGGCGCCGCTTGCCAGTGGCTGTAACCAACAGGCGAGTGAGCCAAGTGGCGAATCAACGCCCGTGGCCGAGACCGCTCATGACGATCATGAAGGGCACGCGCACGATGATCCCAGCCATGGCGGCTGGTGGTGCGTCGAGCACGGCATCCCAGAAGAAGAGTGCAGCATGTGCAGCGCGAAGGCGGCAGACGAGTTCAAGGCGAAGGGCGATTGGTGCGAAGAGCACAACCGCGCCGAGTCCCAGTGCTTCATCTGTGATCCCTCGCGTGCCGAAAAGTTCGCCAAGCTCTATGAAGCAAAGGTCGGCCACGCGCCACCGAAACACGAGGATGATGAGTAAGAGATGTCCAGGCAACCTGTGTCTCACACCGCTTGGAGCCGGGCACTACGGCGAGCCGTCAACGCAACGCTGGCGATGGTCATGCGCGTCCAGCGCGGCTGCATGTGTGGCTGCTCAGCGCCAACAACCGCCCGTTCTTCTGCGCGCGTTTGCGGTGACGTTGACTGCTCGTCTTCGAGCCGCCGTAACCCGTTTGGCGAAGCTCGCGATACATCAGAAGTTACAGCCGCCGCGATGCGTGCTGTCGGAAATGACTAGACCCCACTTATTCACGGAGGAATAGTGATGCGGAACACATCACATTTTGTGACGGCAACGTCACCAAGGCTTCTTAGCGTCGTCGTCATCTTGTCAATTGCCGGTCTGGTGACAGGTCGGGCTCATTCCCAGGATAGTGTTCAATTAGAATCGTCGAAATCGAATGTAGACAGTGAAGAATCCACCGCAACGCTTCGGCAACGCGCGGATCAACTCCAGCGGGCGATCACCGACCTTTACAGCAAGGGAAAACACCGTGAGGCGATTGCCAAAGCGAAGCAGGTGGCCGAGATTCGCAGGCAACTGTTTGGCGACGACCACCCGCACTACGCCGCCAGTTTGAACAATTTGGGCGAACTGCATCGAGCACAAGCGGAATACGATGAGGCTAAGGCGACATTTCGTCAGGCCCTGCGCATTCTGGAAAAGGCTCTCGGCAAAGATGACCCTCAGTACGCTTTTGTGTTGCTAAACCAGGGGCTCTTGTGTGTTGACACGGCTGACTACGAAGAGGCAACAGGGCATTTCGATTCGGCTGTAAGCGCGCTGAAGAAGGGCCTCGGCGAAAATCACCCGCGGTACGCATTGGCGCTCAACAATCAGGGCCTGTTGTACCGTGAATTGGGACGACTCGATCGCGCCGAATCCCTTTATCACCAAGCTGCCGAGATCGTTCAGCGGAGCGTCGGGGAGCAGCATCCGCTTTACGCGACCACGTTGAACAACCTGGCCGATATTGACCAGGATCGTCACGAGAAGGCACGCGCCGAGTCGTCTTACCGAAAAGCAGCCGAGATAATGAAGGCGGCTTACGGAGAAGACCACTCCGGCTATGCCATGTGTCTCAACAACCTGGCGGACTTCTATCGCGATCAAGGCGACTTCCCAAAAGCCGAACCTCTGGCAATCAAGGCTGTGGAGATTCTGAAACGCTCACTTGGTAAGAAGCATCCTCACTACGCCGTAGCTATGACAAATCTGGGACGGCTTTACCTTGCCAACAAGGATTTTTCGCGAGCCGAACCGCTATTGCGCGACGCTTCAGACCTTTTGAAGAAAACCGTCGGCCCTCAGCACCCTTGGTATGCATCGTCTCGACACCGGCTGGGTGAACTGTACCTGGCGAAGGGTGACCAAGGTCAGGCCAAACAGTTACTCAAGGACGCACTTGCGGTTTACGAGCGCGCGCTTGGCGACAACCATCCGCGACTCATTGAAATCCTTACAAGCTACGGGCGTCTGCTGAACCAAACCGGACACGAAGAGGAAGCCAAAGCTGTGCAAAACCGTGTAGACGGTATTCGCGCCCGTGTGGCAAGTGACAAAATCGAGCACGTTCGGCGCTAGGAGAAATGTGTCGAAAAACGTAACAACGTGACATTTCACTTTCGTAGTGTTCGTTGAAAAGAAACAATGCAGCAGCTTGATTTTCATGTCAACAACCTTGATTGCGAGCAAGATGCCGGTCGTTTGCGGCGAGCACTGGACTCGGTACAGGGAATCAATGTCATTCGAGTATTCCCTTCGACAGCCAAGGTTCGCGTGACAATCGACGAAGGCGTAATTGCGCAAGAGCGGCTGGAAACGTACCTGAGCGAGGCGGGCTTTCCTGTCGCGCGCGACCGCCAGCAAGTAGGGCCGCCGCCGCTTTGGAAGAATCCCAAGGTGCTGGCTTCCGGTGCGTCGGGAGTCCTGCTGCTCGTGGGTTGGCTGCTCTCGTGGACCGGCATGCCAACGGGTGGTCCGCTGGCACTCTACCTTTCGGCCATTCTCGTCGGCGGCTATTTCTTTGGCCGCGAAGCGATCGAAGATCTCATTCACGAGCGTCGAATCGGCATTGAACTGCTGATGAGTGTGGCGGCCATTGCAGCCTTCGCACTCGGACAGTGGGCCGAAGCTGCGATGCTCGTGTTTCTCTATTCGATCAGCGAAGCCCTCGAAGGCTACACTGAAGCGAAGACTCGCTCCGCCATCCGAGCGCTGATGGACCTCACTCCCAAGACAGCGCTCGTCCGCCGCAATTCAACGGAAGCGGAGATTCCGGTCGAGGAGGTTCGCGTCGGCGACATCTTTCTGGTCAAACCAGGCCAGTCGTTGCCAACGGACGGCGAAGTGATTCGAGGCCAATCCAGCGTAAATCAGGCACCGGTCACCGGAGAGAGCGTGCCCGTCGAGAAACAGGCTGGGGATGTCGTTTACGCCGGCAGCATCAACGGCGAAGGATCGTTGGAAGTGAGTGCTGTCAAAGCGTTCGCCGACAACACCATTTCTCGCATCATTCAAATGGTCGAAGAGGCACAAGAGCGGAAAGGCGAAAGCCAGCGTTTCATCGAGAAGTTCGGCGCGCGGTACAGCCCCGCCGTCCTGTTGACTGGCATCGTGCTCGCCGTCGTCGGCCCGTTGCTATTCGCCGCGAGCTGGGTCGATTGGATCATCCGCGCCACGGTGTTCATTGTCGCAGCGGCTCCGTGCGCGCTGGTCATATCCATACCAGTCACCCTGGTCGCCTCGCTCGGCACGGCCGCGCGTAAAGGTGTGTTGATCAAAGGTGGTGTGTTCATCGAGCAGCTTGCGCGTGTCAGTGTCGTCGCGTTGGACAAGACCGGCACGATTACGCGTGGCGAACCAGAAGTCACGGATGTCGTCGTGCCCGAAGGTGCCGACGATGCGGCCCGACCGAAGCTACTCTCCGTCGCGGCTGGCATTGAACGATTGAGCCAACATCCGCTGGCGGAGGCCATCGTGCGGCACGCCGAAGCGGCCGGAGTAACGCCAGCCGATGTTTCGCACTTCCAGTCACTGACCGGTGCCGGCGCGTCGGCGAATGTGGATGGCGAAGCGTTTTACATCGGCAAGCCGAGTCTGTTTCAGGTAGAACTGCGAGTCAATTTGGCAACGCTGAATCCGGAGATCGAACGCCTTGAGACCGCAGGAAACACTGTCGTCGTGATCGGCACGAAAAACAGAGCGTGGGGCCTGTTGGCAATTCGAGACACCATCCGTCCAAACGCGCGTCAGGCAATCGAGTCGCTGCATCAGGTGGGCGTGCAGAAGGTGGTCATGCTCACTGGTGACAACGAGCGAACGGCGCAAGCTATCGCTGACGAGGCCGGAATTGACGAGTTCCATGCCAACCTCAAACCGGAGGACAAGGTCGAAAAAGTGCGAGAGCTTGCCGAGCGTTACGGCCACGTGGCGATGGTCGGCGACGGCGTCAACGATGCTCCGGCATTGGCGGAAGCCACAGTCGGCGTGGCGATGGGTGCAGCAGGAACCGACGTCGCCCTCGAAACCGCGGATGTGGCGTTGATGGCGGACGACTTGGACAAACTGGTCTACGCCCTGAAACTGGCCCGCCGCAATCAAAAGCTCGTCAATCAGAACCTCGCGCTTTCGGCCATCGTTATCGGGTCGCTGGTCATCGGTGCCGTAGCTGGTTGGTTCTCCCTTCCGATTGCCGTCCTCGGTCACGAGATTAGCGAATTCATCGTGATCGGCAACGGTCTACGGATGCTACGCGCTTGAGACTCCAATCCTGCGGTAATGTGCGGAGCAGCGTTTAACGAGGTAGCCAACGCAGAATAGCGAAACTTATCAACTGGCATTGACTGCGGGCGGCATTCTTTCGACACTCCTACGCCCTTATCTTTCGCGCCGCGGTGCGCGCTGGCGGGAAGCGGAAGTATTTGTCATTTCAAGCTTTCCGTTCACTTCGCCTGCAGTTCACTTTTCGATTGGCCGATTACAGATGAATGGAGTCTCTCCGCCAACACGATTTGGCGGCGAGCAAAGGATCGCCATCATGTGGATTACCAACAACATTGTCGCACGCACGTTGATCTGGCTCGCAGCAGTCACGATCCCTGTGCAGGGTCTGCCGGCCGCTTCGTGCGGTTGTGTTAGCGGCAAGAGTTGCTGCCAAGAGGACGAGCAATTCATGGGCTGCTGCTGTGCTACCAGTGGCGCCGCAACGCAACACAGTTGTTGCCAAGCGCGAAGCTCTGGGCCGTGCCGCTGCACGGGAGCGAAGGTCTGCCGCTGCGGAGACACGAGCCCGTGCCGCGAAAAAGCTCAGTCCTGCTGTGCGGGTCGAGCGGAAACGAAAACGAGTACATGTTGCTCGTCGTGCGTGACCGTAGGCAAGTCGGTGTGCCAGTGCGGCACGAATTGCCGGTGCAGTATGAACAAGGAGCCTGCCGAACCGGCTGCACCGCTGCCCGTCGAAAACACCTCGGCGGAAAAAGTTGCGAGCGATTCGGTTTCGGCCGCATCCATCGCCACGGTCTACCAACCTCAAGCCACGCAGCGCCCGCATGATGCATCTGTTACAACGGATGCACTTGCTGCTCTTGATCGCTGCGCTTCTCTCTGCCGGTTCACGCTCTAAAGCGTTTCTGACGGCATCCCTGCGCGCTGACCAGATCGTTTGATTCTGTTGTCGCGTGCGCGTCTTCGTGCCGTTGCTCTCCTGGACCGAAACTTCGCGTCACCCGCGCTGCATAGTGGCTGATCGATGGATTCAACCGGTGACAGATAGCGCGCGGCATACGTTCCCTCGAAAAACATACAAGTAAAAGGAATAGATGATGACCAGGAAACATCCGCTTCGTGCGGCATTTTTCATTGCCCTGACAATCGCACTGACGGCAGGCTGGTTCAACGCTGAAGTGGCGTTCGCCGGCTCATGTTGTGGGAGTAGTTCCAAGGCAGTTAGCCGCGACGATCATCGCCATGACAATCATCGTCAACATCAGCAAGCGCACAGGCATACGGAACCCGAACCGCCGTTTCGCGCACCGCACGGTGGCCAGCTCGCCAGAACGACCTGGAACTACTTTGAGGTCGTTTACGGCCCGCAGGAAGCCCGCATCTACGTGTATGACATGTTCCGGTTTCCCAAATCGGCTCGCGGGATTCAGGGCCAGGTGTTCATGCGAGTTCGCAGCAACGGCGGAGAATATCGTTATCCCGTGCAGTACATACCCGTCGAGCGTGGCCACGATTATTTGGCCGCACGAGTCGATCTGACTCGCGTCCACGACGGCGACATGGACGTTTACTTCGATCTCACCGGCCTTCAAAACGCTGACGCTCCGACCGCCCGATTCGCAAATGTATTCATGCGACCGGCCGTGGCTGAAAGCGGTCATGTTGTGGGACGGTTGCCGCAAACAAACGAACGATTCACGCAACCCGCGCGATCCAACGTGCGTTACCAAGCACCGCAGATCGTCGTATCTGAGGCAACAGCCGCTGACGACACAGCGATTCGCGCTCAAGGTGTTTGCCCCGTGATGAACCAGCCACTCGGCAGTCACGGCAGGCCAACCAAGATCGTGATCAACGGCCGGTCGCTATTTGTGTGCTGTGCGGGCTGCATCGACAAAGTGAAGGCGAATCCAGACGTTTACCTAGCGCAGGTCCGTGGATAGCCGTGGATCGACCGCAACGCAATATCTGACCACTTGAAAGGAATCGAGGTTTACCAATGTTTGGAAACATATTTCGTTGGACCGCCGTTTTTCTCGTCATCACAGCACTGACGACCGCCGGTTGTCAGACGGCTGAAAAATCGCGCTCGGCGTATGACAAGCCGGCTTCCGGTGGGCATTGCCCCAGTTGCCGATGACGCGCGCCAGAAGTCAATACCAGTGAGGTCGTCATGAACGATTCAGATAACAACACTACAACCACGGAAACCGCCGAAAAACCGCCGGTTTCAGACAATTCGGATGTGCCGTCCAACAGCGCCGCGGCAACCGCACAACAGCACAAGCAAGAGCGAAAAGAAGCTCGGCGGTGGTGGATCAAACTATTTGTCCAGCCGATGTTGTTGTTGGCGTGCGGGGCGATCGTGATCGTCGCGCTTGGTGTCGCGCAGCGATTTGGGTTCATCTCAGCCGGCGGTGGTGGCGGTGGGCACAGCCATGCGGCTGGCGGTGGTGAAGACGTCCGGTACATCTGCCCGATGATGTGTACCCCGCCTCAATCGGAACCAGGTCGTTGTCCGGTGTGTGCGATGGAACTGGTGCCGGCGACCTCAGGAGGCGGAAACAGCGACTCGCGTTCGGTCCAGATTGATCCGGTAGCCCGACGTGTCGCCAACATTCGCACTGTGGCCGTCCAGTCGATGCCGATGAAGCGCACCATTCGAGCCATCGGCGAACTGAACTATGACGAAGGTACACTGAAGACGATCTCGGCCTACGTCGATGGACGGCTCGATCGTTTGTATGCCGATTACACCGGCGTGGTTGTTAAGAAAGGTGATCACCTGGCGCTGGTCTACTCGCCAAAGCTGTACTCCGGCCAGGTCGAGTTGCTGTTGGCCAAGAAGGCCCGCGAAGAAAGCCGCAATTCGACGCTCGCTCGCGTCGCCCAGTCCAATCGCGACCTTTACCAAAGCTCCCGACAGCGTTTGATCGAGCAAGGGATGACCGAGGCGCAGATCGACGCGATGGAAGGAGCCGGCGAGGCTAACAGCCGCATGCATCTGTGTGCTCCGATCAGCGGTACAGTCATTGAGAAATTCGCCGTCGAAGGCCAGTACGTCAAAGAAGGGCAAGCGATCTACAAACTGGCCGATCTTTCTACGGTCTGGCTGATGCTGGAACTTTTCCCCGAAGACGCGGCCACGATCCGTTACGGGCAGAAAGTCGAAGCGACAGTCCAATCACTGCCAGGCCGCCAGTTCACGGGCCGCGTGGCGTTTATCGATCCGAACGTTGATCCCAAAACGCGCACCGTAGGTGTTCGGGTTGTGATTCCGAACGAAGACGGACTGCTACGCGTCGGCGACTATGCCAAGGCCACCATCCAGGTTCCGCTGGGCGGTTCCGGCGACCAGCAAGGCGGCGTGTACGACCAAGAGTTGGCGGGTAAGTGGATCAGCCCGCGGCATCCGCACGTGGTCGAGTCATCACAGGGCAACTGTCCGATCTGTGGCGTCGAATTGGTGCCGGCTGCTGAGTTTGGTTTCGCCGCAGCCCCGACGACGGGTGGCGAGGCACTGGTCGTGCCGCGCGATGCCGTGCTGATGGCGGGCAACAACAGCGTCCTCTACGTGGAAACCGAGCCTGGCCGGTTCGAGATTCGCCGTGTAGTGCTGGGTCCCAACTGCGGTGAGCAGATTGTCATTTTGAGCGGCGTGGAGAAGGGCGAGCAAGTCGCCACGCGAGGCAATTTCCTGATCGACTCGCAGATGCAACTGGCCGGCAACCCCTCGCTGATCGATCCGACCAAGGCCGAGCCGAAGATGGACGGGGCCATGACGGAGGAAATGATTGCCGCTCTTTCCAAACTTTCGCCGGAAGACCGTGCCCTGGCCGAAAGCCAGCGAATTTGTCCGGTCACCAAGATGCCGCTCGGCTCGATGGGGGCACCGCCCAAGGTCGATGTAAACGGCCAAACCATTTTCATCTGCTGCAAAGGGTGCGAATCGAGTTTGCTCGACGATCCGCAGACGTATCTGACCAACCTGAACAGCGGCAACAATTCGCATGAGGCCGATCCCGAAATCGCGGCGGCCCTGGCGAAGCTTTCGCCGGCCGATCGAGCGATTGCCGAGCGTCAGCGGATTTGTCCGGTGGCCGATTTCCCGCTTGGTTCGATGGGAACACCCAAGAAGGTTGATGTGAATGGAACGCCGGTCTTCATCTGCTGCGACGGCTGTCGCGCCAGTTTGCTTGAGGAGCCGGACAAGTACCTCGCCAAACTCGCGGCCGGCGGTTCGGAAGATTCGAGCGACAGCAGTCCAATGGACTTACCGCCCATCGGCAGTCCACAGATCCTTGAACCTCAGAGCGGGCTTCCGCCGATCGAGTCTCCTCAAGCGATCATGGAAGGTGCCACAGAAGGCGAGCGAGTAGTGCCAGTTGCTGAGTTACCGATGGAGGTGGTCCGATGATCAGGAAGATCCTCGATTTTTGTATTCGCGAGCGACTGGTGATTCTGCTCGCTTCCGTTGGGGTGATCGCGTACGGCTGGTACTCGACGAAGAAAGTGCCGCTGGATGCGATCCCGAACGTAGGCGAGAACCAGGTGATTGTGCTGACTGAGTGGTCGGGCCGTTCGCCCAAAGACGTGGAAGATCAGATCACGTACCCGCTCTCGATCGCGTTGCAAGCCGTCCCAGGCTCCAAGAGCGTACGCGGCAAGAGCATGTTCGGCTTCAGTTTCGTCCAGGTGACGTTTGACGACGCCGTTGATTTCTATTGGGCGCGGTCGCGCGTCGCCGAACAACTTACGACCGTCTCCGGCTCACTCCCCGACGGCGTCACGCCCACGCTGGCACCGGACGCCACGGCCCTGGGGCAGGTTTATTACTACGTGCTCCAGCCGCCGGAAGGTATGGACCTGGCGGAACTGCGGTCCAAGCAGGACTTCTTCATCAAGTATTCGCTGCAATCAGTGGACGGCGTCGCCGAGGTCGCGTCGATTGGCGGCTACGTGCGGCAGTATCAGATTGAAGTCGATCCTGACCAATTGCGCTACCACAACCTGCCGCTCAGCAAAGTCATTGAAGCCGTCAAAGCGTCGAACATCGACGTGGGTGCCAAGACGGTCGAGACCAGCGGCATGGAATTCATCGTCCGCGGCAAAGGATTCATCGGTTCGGGAAAGACCGAAAGCGAGACGATCGACCAGATCAACAACACGGTTGTGATTACGCGCGACGGCGTTCCTGTCCGCGTTCGCGATCTGGCCCAAGTCCAGACGGGACCGGCGTTTCGCCGCGGGGCGCTCGACTTCAACGGCCAGGAGGCGGTCGGCGGTGTGGTCGTGATGCGGTACGGCGAGAACCCGCGCGAAGTGATCGAACGAGTCAAGGCAAAGATCGCGTCCCTTGAATCCGAGCTGGACGGCATCAAGATTCAAGGCATTTATGATCGCACACTCTTGATCGACGAAACGGTCGCGACGCTCTCCGACGCGCTGTTTCACGAAACGCTGATCACGATCGCCGTGATGGTGTTGTTCCTGCTGCACGTGCGGGCCAGCATCGTGATTGCCATCACGCTGCCGATGGCCGTGCTCATGTCGTTTATTGCCATGAAGGTGTTTGGCGTCGATGCCAACATCATGTCGCTGGCCGGCATTGCGATCGCCATCGGTACGATGGTCGACATGGGCATTATCATCCTGGAAAACATCTACGGCGGTCTGGCCGATTGGGAAGCGGCAGGATCACCTGGAGGCCCGCGTCGACGGCTGGAAGTGATTCGCGAGTCGGCAGCGGAAGTCGTGCCGGCAGTGATCACGGCGGTCAGTACGACGATCGTCAGCTTCCTGCCGGTGTTCTTCCTCACGGGCCGCGACCATCGGCTCTTCGCGCCATTGGCGTGGACGAAGACGTTTGCACTTGCATCCAGTTTGATTGTCGCGGTAGTCGTCGTTCCCATGCTGTGCCGCATCTTCCTGAAATCTTCGCGGCCGTCTCGCTGGATGACCCTGGCGGCAGCGTTGGGCCTGGCGGCCCTCAGCGGCAGCCTGTGCTACTTCGTATGGGGAAAGCACATCGAACATTGGATTTCGCTCAGCCTGCCCGTCTCGACGATCGCGAGTGCCGCGATCGGGTTCGCGGTCGGGTTGTGGATGACGCGCGAAAAGATCCGACCGATTGAAGGCAATCCCGTCAGTCGCTTTGTCCTATGGCTCTACGCCGGACGGCTGCGGCTCGCGCTGCGGCGGAAGGCGCTGATGCTGTCGATTCCGGCCATGATCTTCGTGCTGGGACTGGGGGCGTGGATCGGCTTGCCGACTGTCTTGCGTCCCTTGGAAAAGGTCGTCGCCATGTTGGGCGCGGACCTGAACGAAGTCCCTGGCTACGTCGATGCCAAGCACACGTTTACTGGACTGAAGACCGACGACTGGATCGCGCTGGACGAAGGTAGTTGGTTCTACATGCCCAGCCTGTACCCCGCCGCCAGTTTTTCGCAGGCGATGGAAGTGTTGCAAACGCAGGACGCCATGATCAAGGCGATTCCCGAAGTCGAAAACGTGTTGGGCAAGATCGGACGTGTTGAATCGGCGCTCGATCCGGCTCCGGCCGCGATGGTCGAGACCTACGTGATGCTCAAGCCGCGCGACCAATGGCGCGAAGGCATGACCGAGCGAAAGATCTGGGATGAAATCAATGCCGTCGCCACGCTGCCAGGCATCACGCCGGCCTCGCCGCTACAGCCGATCGAAGGCCGCGTGGTGATGTTACAAAGCGGCATCAAAGCTTCGATGGCCGTGCGCGTTTACGGCGACGACCTGGAAGGATTGTCGAAGGCATCGATTGCCGTGGCCGAGCACCTGAAAGAGCACCACTACGTGAACGCTGGCACGGTCAATCCTGATATCGTGATGGGCAAGCCGTACTACGAGTTCGAAGTGGACCGTGAGGAAGCGGCCCGCTACGGCATGACCACGATGATGGTCAACCAGATTGTGTCAGCCGGCCTGGGTGGAGTCGATGTGACCACAACGGTCGAAGGACGCGAGCGTTATCCGATTCAGATTCGCTACGAGCGCAGCGTCCGTGAGCGCCTCGATGACCTTCGGAAAGTCTCGGTCGTCACGCATACCGGCGAAGTCGTCCCGTTGGAACGCCTCGCCCAAGTCAGCACTACCTGGGGACCCGGCGCGATCAACAGCGAGGACGCGCGTCTGGTGGCCCACGTCTCGTTCTCGCCGTCCGGCGGTTCAGGCGATATCGAAACCGTCCAAGCCGTGATGGAATCGCTACGATCTGCGAGAGAAAGCGGCGAATTGGAATTTCCGGCCGGCAACTTCGAGTTGCAACCGGTTGGATCGTTTCAGAATCAGATCGAAGCCAATCAGCGTTTGATGTGGATCGTGCCCACGGTGATCTTGATCAATCTGCTCTTGCACTACCTGCACTTCCGCAATTTGCCCATCTCGCTGGTCGTTTTCTCCGGCATCCCCGTAGCGGCTGCGGGAGGCATGATTGCCGTGGCGGTGATGGGGGTCGATATGAACACGGCGATGTGGGTGGGCTTCATCGCGCTGTTCGGGCTGGCTGCCGACGACGGGATCGTCATGGCGACCTACATCAAGGAGCGGCTCGAACGCCGAGTCATTAACAATGTCGACGATTTGCGCCACGAGATTTACGAGGCTGGCCTGAAACGTATCCGCCCCTGCGTGATGACGACGGTAACGACCATCGCGGCACTTTTGCCAGTTCTGTTGTCAACAGGCCGAGGTGCCGATGTGGCCCGCGCGATGGCGCTGCCTGTCTTCGGTGGAATGCTGATCGAGCCGTTCACAACTTTCATCGTCCCGACGGTCTACTGCGCGTACATGGAGTTCAAGATACGCGCCGGCCTACGAGACGAACTATTGGAAGCATCGGCGGACGAAGAAGCGAATGAAAGCGCTTCGCAGGAGTCTATCGCTGCATAAGGAACTCAGTTTGTTTGGTGTTTGGTTTTCTGTCCCTACTCAAAAGGAGTTGAGAAATGAAGTACGTCATGTTTGCACTCGTCATCGCCCTCACGGGCCTGTGTTCGTTCGCCTCGGCGCAAGAGTTGTCGCAGCGCGATCAACTGAGAATCGCCGTGCAGGGAATCTGCCCTATTTCAGGCCAGCAGCTTGGTTCGATGGGCACGCCGATCAAGGTCCAGGTTGGTGAGGAAACGGTCTTTCTGTGCTGCAAGGGGTGTTTGCAGAAGCAAATCAACCCGCAGCATTGGGCCACGATCCACGCCAACTTCGCCAAGGCACAGCGGATTTGTCCGGTGATGAAGCACGAGTTGCCCAAGAATCCGAAGTGGACGATCGTCGAAGGGCAGATTGTCTACGTCTGCTGCCCGCCATGTACGAAGAAGATCGCTGCTGATCCGGAGACCTACCTTCGGAAGGTGGACGAGCTTTACACGGCGTCGCTCGGAACCAGACAAGCTCGCCGATGAGCGGCGCGGCTGGCGAGTCGATCAAGAAGTGAACGCGCTTGGCAAGGACTTGCGCGTGGGTGATGACGGTGCGCGACCTACGCACGGTCGGAACCCACCACAAGTCCTGCCAGACGCTGCGCCAAACAAGGCGCGACCTCTCGACGAGCTTGCCTAATCGGAATAACTAGGATCATACGACCCAGCCGCAGGTTTCGACGGAAGTTCCGCCTGTAGGACGTGGATCGGTGAATCCATTTTTGCCGATAAAGAAGGCGTATGATCTGACGTTGTCACTGTCTCTATTGATAAGTTTGAAGGGGGCCACGGATGGCCGTTCGTCGAATCTCCAAATATCTGCTGACGGCAATTGTTCTGCTGGGCGGCTGCCGGACGGCGCATAAGGTGCGTGACCCCGAATACGCAGACGTTAATTACGCCGCTCATCAGGTTGCCTATGACCCAAATCCGGCCTCGTCAGCCGTGAGCCCGATCGTTGCCGAATTGGAAGGACCGCAGCCGGTCGAGCGATACATCGCATTTGCCTTGGGGCAAAATCCTGACATCCAGGCTGCTCGCAAGCAGATGGAAGCCTTCGCCCACCAGGTTCCGGTCGCTGCCAGCCTGCAAGACCCGATGCTCGGCGTTACCGCTTTCCCCGAACAAGTGCAAACGGCCGCTGGACAGCAGGAACTGTTGGTCACGGCGAGTCAGAAAGTACCTTGGTTCGGAAAGCTCAGCAGGCGGGCTGATGTCGCGGAAGCCCAAACCAACGTGGCCCGCGCACAGCTTGCGGCGGTGGAATTGGCGACGATCGAAAGGGTCAAGCGACCGTACTACGAATTGTATTTCATCCAACAGGCCATTCGCGTCACCGAAGCGGAACAGAAACTGCTGATCGATATCCGCAAGGTCGCCGAGACACGCTACAAGGCCGGACGGACCAGCCAGCAGGATGTCTTGCGTGCCGATCTGGAAGTCTCGAACGTCGAGAATGAACTCATCCGCCTGCGGCAGCAACTTGAAAGCGCACAGGCACGCCTGGCCCGCGTATTGCACGTTGCCCCGCAAACTCGCGTCCGCGCCATCGATCGCTTGCCAAGGGAGCAACTGCCTGGCGACTTGGAACGGCTTCAGCGGCAGGCCATCGCGGCGCGGCCGGAACTACACGCCCAGTTGGCAGCGGTGGAGCGCGACCAGCAACGCGCAGCGCTCGCGCGACTCGATTACCTTCCTGACGTGACGATCGGCGCAACGTGGATCGACGTCGCGAGTGCCGGCATCAGCCCCGTAGCCAACGGGCGCGACTCGTTTCTGATCGGCACCACTGTCAACCTGCCGATCTACCGCAAGCGGTTAGACTCGTCGGTCCGTTCGGCCGAGGCACAAGTCGTCGCCACGGCTCGACAGTACGACTCACTCCGCGACGCCACGCTCGAAGAGGTCATGGACTTGTTCGTGCGAGCCCGCAGCCAGCAGGATCTATTGGTCCTTTTCCAGGAAGACATCTTGCCCAGGGCGCGGCAGACGCTGGACGTCTCCAGCCGAGCGTACAACGTGGGCGAGGTGGACTTTTTGCAGTTGATCGACAACTGGCGGCAATTGCTGCGGTACGAAGTGACGTACCATCGACTCGAAGCGAGTTTGCGCCAGTCGCTGGCAGAACTCGAACGGGTCGTGGGTGGATTTGCTGGTCCAACAGCCGAAGCCATTCCGACGCCCGACATTGAACTGGAGCCTTTGCCGCAACCGTAAGGTAAGGGTTCGCATTCGCACTCAAGGAAACGACAATCGCGGCCCGCCGCCGCTCCGAATTCAGGGGGACAAATCGTGAACAGCGCAACAAGGCTTTTGTGCCTTTTGGGGTCAATGATCCTCTCATTGGCCGTCGGATGTGCGCCCGCCTACCACAGCTATTCCGGATGCTACGTGGACTGCCATTACTGCCCACCGCCGCCCTTACCGTACACGCACTATGACGAATGCGTTTGCCACTCGTGCGCGGCGCAGCCTTACTTGCACGCTGTTGCTGACGCGGCCGTCCCATCTGGCGAGTCTGATGAGCTTGAAGCTCCACGGCCACCCGAACCGGACGACCAAGAGTAATGGATCGAACGGATTCGAGCAATCAGCGACCTCTCGGCAAATTCACGTACTTGCTCGGATCACTGCTTGCGCTGTTGATTGTTGCGGCGTTCATCGGCAGCGATCCTGTTTCGGTGACCATATTCTGTTTGCTGGTTGCTGTGGTCCTGCTCACCGCAGTCGTATCCGCCTGTCGCCGGCACAGAACGCTTGGCCTTGGGCTGGTGTTGGCAATCCCTGTAGTGGTCTTGAATGTTGCTGGCTACGTAACCGGCAACGTGATGGTGTTCGTCATTCACAACATGACGATCACCGTGTTCTTTGCGTTTGTGTCGTACCATTTGCTCTGTGCCGTGCTTGACGATCGTCAAGTCACTCTGGACACGATCGTTGGTGCTGTTTGCCTGTATCTGTTGGCGGGTCTTCTGTGGACTTACCTGTACTCGACCATCATCCTGCTCAGCCCATCGGCATTTCAACTTGCGACCGCTGTTGATCCGCCGCGCGCATCGCCGTTTGGCAATGCCGGTTTTCAGCAACTGGTTTACTTGTCTTTTGTGACGATGACCACGCTGGGGTACGGCGATATCACGCCCGTTTCGGCACCCGCGCAAACTGCCAGTTACTTTCAAGCAGTCTTCGGCCAACTGTTCTTGGTCGTTTTCGTGGCGAGACTCGTCGCGTTGCACATTGCTGTAGCGAAGCGGCGACAAGGCAACACCTGATTGGCTGACGTGCCGCCGAATTCGCGTGGCACGTTGTCAGCTAGGTTTCGGCCTCCTCGCTCCACTGCAGAAAAAGCTTCTCGCCAGCGAAGATCAGGACCAGTCCGGCCAATGAAACGTAGAGCACCAGCGGATCGCTCTGGGCCTTGATGACCAGGAACGCGCCCAGCACAACGATGTCGAGCACAATCGCCGTCATGAGAACGACGGGGTTCGCTCCGATGTCCTGGCGCAGATGCCTAAGCACTCCCCAGTGAATGGCGACGTCCATGACGATGTAGAAGATCGCACCCAGCGAGGCGATCCGGCTGAGATCAAAGAAGACCGTCAGCACCATCGCCAGCACGATCGTGTAGACCAGCGTGTGTTTCTGAATGCTGCCTGGCATGCCAAAGTGGCTGTGTGGGACGAGCCCCATTTCGGTCAACATGGCGAGCATCCGCGACACGGCGAATACGCTTGCAATCACGCCGGAGACCGTCGCCACGACCGCCAGCGCCACGGTGAACCAGAGTCCCCAATCACCCAGTGCCGGCCGTGCCGCTTCTGCCAGCGCGTAGTCCCGTGCTTCGATGATTTCGCCCAGGCTCAAGTTGCCCGCGACGGCCAGAGCCACCAGGAAGTAGACGACGACGCAAATTGAAATCGAGATGATGATCGCTCGACTCACGTTCCGATGCGGGTCGATAATCTCCGAGCCGCTGTTGGTGATTGTCGTGAAACCTTTGTAGGCCAAGATGGAGAGCGCCACGGCCGCCAAAAGTCCGCCCGCCGACGTCTGCTCGTTCACAGCCACACTCTCGAACGAGAATCCCGACAGCCAAAGGCCGACGATTGCAAAGAGCGCGATGCCACCTACCTTGATCACCGCCGTCACCATCGAGAACGTGCCGATGAAGCGATTGCCCGCGATGTTGACGCCGAAGGCGAATGCCAACAGGCCCACGCCTAGCGCCGGCACGAGCCAACTGTTCTTGTCGATGTCGAATAATTGAAGCGTGTATGTGCCGAACGTTCGAGCCACCAGGCTTTCGTTAATGACCATCGAGAAATACATCAGTAGCGCGCACGCAGCAGTCATCGTTCCCTTGCCGTACGCCTTCTGCAAATACATGGCGATGCCGCCGGCCGAGGGATGGGCGTTGGACATTTTGACGTAGGAATAGGCGCTGAACGCGGTCACCAGTGCCCCAGCCAAGAAGGCAAACGGAAAAAGTCCGCCCGCCTGCTCAGCGATCTGACCGGTGAGCGCGAAGATTCCCGCCCCGATCATTACGCCCGTGCCCATCGACACCGCCCCGACAAGCGAAAGGCTGTTCTCCTTGTACTGGCTTTCGTGGTCCCTGTGTCCGCCAGTGTCGTGGCTCGTTGAACCCACTGAATTGCTCATTCTCGCTTGTTGCTCCCCTCAATTGCATCTCCGGCCATTTCAACCAGCACAAAAGTCACGTCGTCTGTTTGGGCAGCATCGACGCGGAAGGCTTTCAGAGCCTCGTTGATTTTTCCTGCCGCCTCTTCTACCGTCAGTTCACTATTCGCGGTGATTACATCTGTGAGTCGTGCTCGACCGAACAACTTTCCTTCGCGGCCAAATGTTTCGCTGACTCCGTCCGTGGAAATCAAGAGTCGGTCTCCGGCGGCGACGTCGATCGTCATAACGTCCCATTCTGCTTCGCCGTCGATTCCAAGAATCATACCGGTGGATGACAGTTCGCGGATCTCGCCGGTGTGAGGCAGCAGCCATGCCGGTTCGTGGCCGGCGCTGGCGTACTGCAGGTTGCCGCGCTGCGGTGCGACGCACACCAACGTCAGCGTAACAAAGTCGCCAAGAGGGCTTACAGCCATGTACCGCTGATTGATGTATTTCATCATCTTGTCCGGCGACGTGAAGCTCTCCGCAGCTTGTAGCAGCAGTGCTTTGAGCATGGCCGCAGTCATGGCCGCCGGTACACCGTGCCCCGTAACGTCGGCAATGCAAAACAGCCACACTCCGTCGTTCAGCGGCAGGATATCGTAGTAGTCGCCGCCCACATCGTCCGCGGGCTCGAAGATGTGCGCAACGTTTATGCCGGGCGCATCGGTGTCTTGCGGCAGCAGATTTCGCTGGATTTCGCGAGCTTTCGCCATCTGCGTCTTGCGGTCGCGGTCAGCCGCAGCCAGCGAGCGGCTCATGGCATTGATTTCGCCGGCCAAATAATCCAGTTCAGCGGTTGGGAACCGCGCCGCTTCCGCGCCAAGCTGGCCAGCGCCAATCTCCTGGACAGTTCCGACCAGTCGGTCGAGTGGTTTGCTGACGACGCGCACCAGTACCACGTTGACAACCAGGGCAGCGACAACCGCCAGCAGAGCGAAACCGGCTAGGCGGCGCAGAATGTCGCCCATGACCGAATCACGAAGATTCTCCAACGACTCGGAGATGTAGACAGTCGCTCCGTCACGCCGGTGGGCGCCGACGACTAGCTCCGTCTCACCCAAAGACACACGGTGGCTGGATAAGCGCGCCGCTTCCCGCATCGCCTGCACGATTTCGGGTGACGCGCGGTGATGGGCCGCGGCCTGATACGTTTCGCCATCTAGCTCGACCGCAATATGGTGCCCTGGCGAGTCGGCATCTTGCATCCGGCCGCACACCGTGTCGATGTATTGCTGCACACTACCCGCGCCATGGTGCCGCGCCTGTAACACGGCTGGCAACACCGTCTTGGCCTCCTCTTCCAGGGCGATTCGCTTGTCTTCCAGCCGCTGCCCAAGTTCCCGCGAATAGTCGTAGGCCAGAAAGACAGCCACCAACGCCGCCAAGGGTAGATTGACGGCCAGCAGCAATCGGGAGCGGATGCTCGGCTTCGGCCGTAGCGAACCCTGTGCGCTGGCTCGTCCCTGATTCATATCCAAAGCGTCAATTGTCATTTTTCGCGGGTGTCTTAGCCAGCGGTTGCCCGCCCGCAGCGGCAGACGGTTTGTGGCCGGCGGAGAATGGATCGCAGCTCTTCCTCCACGACGTTGTAGGAGAAGAATTGATGTCCGACGTTGTAATTTTGCTCCACCATCTCCAGGCAATACGAATTGTCAGTCAACACTCGGCGCACCTCCGCGACGGCTTCATCCGTAAGGTATCCGTCGAGCAGAATCGTCCGAAAACCGCTAGGTTCGATGTCGGTGCGGAAAACCGCGTAGCGATTGCACACGATGGGGCGCTTGTAGTAAACCGCTTCCAAGAAAGCATTGCCGAACCCTTCGTAGGTTGAAGGATAGGTGACCAGATCGGCCTGAGGCATGACGTCACTGATCGCGAAGACCGGCTGCCCGTCGGGCGTTTCGCCTCGCTCCGGTGCGATCCACTTCTCAGCAAAAGTGACCTCCACACCCAACAGATCTGCAAAGCGGCGCACACGGCGGGCGTAGCTGTCTCCCTCGTCGCCACTTGCGTGAGTGATGACGAGCTTGGCTCGTGGATCGTCCAGCCAGCGGATGAGTTCAACAGCGTGCTCGATTCCCTTGCGAGCGACGACGCGCGTGGGCTGCAAGATCAGCAGATCGTCATCCCGCAGGCCGATTGTTTGCCGGAAGCGAAGTGCGTAATCGTCCACCAGCTTGGGCGGGTTCGCAAAGTCCATCACGTTGGGAATGATGCGGCAGGCCAGGCCGGTGCGGCGGCTGAACTCCTCGGCCGCTTGGCTGTTGATGGCGACGTGTTCGATCTGCTTCAAGGCTGGTGGAAAGGCAGCGCGAACGAAATCATCGACCGAATTGACAAGGAACCGCTCGCGCTCCCAGTGAAAATCGTGGTGGTGCGCGATGCAGGGAATGTTCAACTCCTGCACGGCATGAACGATGGCCAACCCCAGCGGAATGTTCATCGGTATTGTTAGCGAGTTTTCGGCGATCAGCACGTCGATGCCGAATTGCTCGACTGCGGATTTCAGTCGAGTTCGAATGTTTCCCGCAAGCTCGGTGATTTCGTCGGTCAAGTCGCTACTGCGCTGCTCAGAACCAAACGCGCGGCGGTTGATTGCGGCAATCCGCGGGTGCTGAAAATGCGCCTCTTCGATCAGCACCGTCTGCTCTGGCGGCCGGTCGCTCTGGCCCGTGATGTAGCAGCACTCCAAGCCCATGCCTTCCAGAACATCGGCCCATTTCTTCGTTTCCAGCGACACGCCGTCGGTCCCCGCGATCCGCGTGACCACGAAACCAATGCGTCGCACATTGCTCGGCAAATTGCTGTGCATTGAATTCCCTCTCTCGTATTCGCTTAGCCAGGTCCGGACTGGTGGCGCTCCCATCTTCCGGCGTCAACGAGTCCGCATCACTGTTATTAGATGCTCCACAATACCGCTTTCTTCATGCTGTGGCCGGAAAACGTCGATGGATGGCTTCGGTGCGGCCCATTTCTGTGGATTCTGGAAGATCAACGTGAAGAAAGCGGGACCACCGTGCATCCAAAGGGTTACCGCGGCGAAGATCGGATGACGCGGACCGACACTGCACTCTGCAGCAACGAAGCCGAACAAAGATCACAGTGATCTCCACTGACGAGACATAAGAGAAATGAGACACATCATCCACATGTTGATCGGCTGCGTTTTGCCGTTCTTGCTGATCTTTCTGCTGCCGCTGTTCGGTGTCAGCGAAGGTGTGACACTGTTTGTCTTCATCGTGCTGATGTTCGCTTGTCACCTGTTCATGATGCGAGGGGCTCATCACGGCGGGCGCGGCAGCCATGACACGACTCACAAGATGAAAGGAAACAACGATGCACACTCTTAGCGTGACACGGTTTGGCTTCGCGCTCGCGATGGCGTCGGCGCTGTCGTACGTCGGCTGCGTCTTCGTCATGATGACCGTGCCGAAGGACGTGGCAATCAACTTCTTCAACAGCATCATGCACGGCGTCGACGTCACGTCCATCATGCGCTGGGACATGCCCTGGTGGGAGATGTTTGTGGGCGTGCTGGAGATCTTCATTCTGGGTTGGTTGTTCGGCGCGATCATCGCCGTGTTCTACAACATCGGAATGAAGAACAAGAAGGAGAGTTAAAACGATGCACGACCATCAGGCATACGCCTACGGCGCGTGGGGCCTCGTCGTTACGATGGTCCTGATCAGCGTGTTTTTCATTGTGCGATTCATTCCGATGCGGACTCGCCTCGGCAAACGGTCCGGCGGCGCGCTGATCGCTTTCATCGTTGCCCTCTTCGCCGAAATGTACGGCTTCCCGCTGACAATCTATCTGCTTTCGCATTTTGTCGGCATCCGCATCCCGCTGGACCACATCAGCGGTCATCTGCTGGGCGATCTGATCACGTACCTCGGACTCGGCAACGGCTGGTTCATAGTGATGGCCGTGAGCAATGTCCTGCTGATCATCGGCATCTGGCTGGTGATGGCTGGCTGGGAGCAGGTCTACAAGTCGGAAGGCAAATTGGTGACCGACGGCGTGTACAAACACATGCGGCACCCGCAGTACACAGGCATCTTCATCATCACACTGGGATTCATGATCCAATGGCCCACGCTCACGACGCTGATTCTATGGCCGTTCGTCATCGCCATGTACGTGCGTCTGGCCAAGCGTGAGGAGCAGGACGTACTGAAAGAATTCCCCGATGCCTATCGTGAATATATGCAGCGGACGCCAATGTTTTTCCCGCGGCTTTTGTCGCGACGCGATCAGCAGCACGGCGCACCGACTGAGGAAGCCGGCAAAGCATCATGAAAGGAAGCGGCATGGGCGAACTTCGCTTTGGCCAAACGACGGTCGTTTAGTTAGTTGGTTCCTACCAAGCCGCTTTGCCGATTGATCCAGTTCAACGTTTCGCCGATGGCCTGCTCGTAGGAGGTTGTCTGCACTGGGCCGATCAAGCTTTCGAGTTTCGAGCTGTTGTATGAGATGGCTTCAACGTAGTAAGGCGCCATCGGCATGAATTGGTGGAGTTGACTTGAAAACAGGCTGAACAATTTGAGCCGGCGGAGACCAGCGGCTCGTACCTTGATCCGCCGGCCAAGATGGCGGCCGGCGATCTCCGCGATTTCCATTGCTGTAATCGTACCGCAGCCAGGCAAAATCCAGCGTTCGCCGAACGCGGCTGATTCTCGTGCGATCCGCGCAGCCACCTGCATTGCGTCGGGCACGTATACGTAATCGCGGGCCACGTTCTTAGCGCCAATCCAATTCATCGCTGAGCCCCGCGCCGCATTTGCCAGTGGCTGTTGAAGCGTGCTGGTATGAACGTACGGTCCAAAGAAATCTGGCAGGTGCAAAATCGCTCCGCCCGCCTCTTGTAGGATATCCTCTGCCTCACGTCGAAACCGCACCCAATCGACCCCGCCCTCGCGCGGATGGTTTTCGTCGAGTGGCAACCGCTGGAGTGGAAGATAGGACCAAAAACTGGATACCTGGACGCAGCGCACGCCACCTTGCCCGACAGCGTCAGCGATGTGCCGCGCGGTCACAGGATGGAGTGACATCATCGATCCTGGGAGGCCGATGCAATCGAACGCTACGTCGTGTCCCTCGATGACCCGTCGCGCGTCGTCGAGCGTTCTCAAATCGGCTGCAACACGCTGGACCGCAATATTACCGAAACAACGTTCCAGGTTCGCAACACTTCTGGAGACAGCCGTAACTTGCCAACCTTCCTCCAGCAGCGCACGGCAAAGATGAATGCCGGTCGGACCGGTCGCCCCCAGAACGACAGCTTTTTCATTCGATGTGGCCATCATGTGCAACCATTCTGCGCCACTCAGCGACAATTTCAATCACGACTCTGAATTCACGCGTGACGACGGCGGCTGGATTCGAGTTGGGAAGTGGGATGGCGATCAACCAAGTCATGCCCGAAGAGGCGGCGCCTTTGTTGCGCGATCTCGAAGCGCCATAGCTCAAGGAACGGACATTCATACGTCATTGCCCTGCTCCTGGAGCTTGCGAAGCGCATCTTCGTATCCGCGAACGGCCTGGTCCTGTGTGCGTTGAAACTCGGCAAGATAATCGCGACCGCTTTCGCCGGCATCGGAGCCAAGCGACCGCAGAAACGACTCGATGCCCTTGCCGTGGTGATAGTAGTGACTCAGTTGATAGCGTGCCACGAGTTCTCCGCAGCCGAGGCACCGCACATAAATGGTCATGGGTGCATCGGCCTCGCGGACCAAGATGTTTCGCGCGTTCCGCGAGCCGCACTGTTGGCACTGCTGTCTGTGTATTTCCATCGCTACATCTCCCGACTCTCGACTCTCAATTCAAAACAGCCCCACCAGATCCCACCACCAATGGCCGGTGGTCAAAGCGAGTGCCAGTCCCGTCACGGTTACAATCGCGCCCGGAACGAGCATGTCCTTGACCTTCAGTTCACCGGAACTAAACGCGATGGCGTTCGGTGGTGTCGAGACAGGCAGCGGCATGGCCAGCGTACAAGCGAATGCGACGCCCACGAGGACCGGCGACAGATTCTCGACGCTCAAGCCCAAGATGATCGGCATCAGCAAGTTGGCCGTGGCCGTGTTGCTCATCACCGACGACATCAGGCAGGCGGCTGAACCAAGGATGACCAGCAGCACAAAACAATCCGAATCTTCGACCGGCAGTCGCTCGACCAGCCAGGCGGCCAGGCCACTAACAGAAATGATTGTCCCCAAGCACAAACCTCCGCCCATCATCAGCAACACGTCCCAGGATATCGTTCGCAAATCCTTTACCGTCAAGATCTTTGCGCCGAAAAACGCGACGACTGGAAGCAGCGCCACGGTACCCGCTGCCAGACCGTGCATCCCACTCGTTACCCAGCCAACTACAGTGGCCGCCGACACGGCTACGACGACCACGGCTGACGGTGACCACTGGATTCGGGCGGTTTCGCCGCTTAACTCGATCGTTGTTTGCCGGCCGCGAAAGACGAGCATCAAAACGGCCCACGCGAAGCCGATCATGACAACGACACCTGGCACGCCGATGAGCATCCACATTCCAAAACTGGGCGCAAATCCAGCGTGCTGCATGTACTGAATGGCGATCGCGTTGGGTGGACTGCCGATCGGCGTTCCCAAGCCACCGATGTTTGCCGCAAAGGGAACGGCCAACAGGATTGCTTTGCGATGAGCATCGTCGGCCGGCAATTGTTGCGCGATCGGCAGACAAATCGCGAGCATCATCGCGGCGGTGGCCGTGTTGCTGAGCCACATCGACAACACAGCCGTCACCGCCATCACGCCGATGAGCATGACCGGAACGCGACGGCCGGTGCGAGCGAGCATCCAGCGGGCCATCTGTTCATCGAGCCGATACTTGTGCAGAGCGGCCGAGAGAACGAAGCCGCCCAGAAACAGCAGAATCACGTCTGAGAAGAACGGCGCGAGCAGTTCACTCTCCGAAATCGCCATCCCGTCACGGCGCATCCGCGGCACGAGCCATACCAGACCGAGCCCAAGCACCACGAAGCTCGTCACAAACAGCGGCACGGCCTCGCTAATCCACAGGGTCGCGGCGATCAGCAAGATTACAAAGGCCACCTGCGCCGGACCTGACAGTTCCCAGCGGGAATAGACCTCGAACACGCCAGACAGAACAAATGCGACGATCAGGCCGGCGACCAGCAGTGGTACGATTGACTTACGCATTAACCGTTTTCGAGCACCCATTGGACAGCGGCGCGGTTGAGTTCGGCGGCGTTCTTCAAGTCGAGTTTGCGCTTGATGTTCTCGCGGTGCGTGTCGATCGTGTGCGTGCTCAGGTGCAGGAGGTTGGCAATTTCGCCGGTTGTCAGCCCTTCGCCAATCAATCGAAAGACTTCCAACTCGCGATCAGAGAGCTTGTCCACGGATGGGGCCGCTTCGTCGCTCGGCCGGCCGACCGAGCGGCTCAACACACGCTGGCTCATTTCTGGGCTCAGGTAGACTTTGCCGTCCAGGATCTGGCGAATCGCTTCCAGAACTTGCTCTGGAGCCTCTTGCTTCGTGATGTATCCGTCGGCTCCGGCTTGGAGCGCGCGATCGGCGTAGAGCGATTCCGTGTACATCGTGTGGACCAGGACCTTGGGTCGCGTCCCCGCGGGACCGGTCGATTTCAGGCGTTTGATCAGATCAACGCCGTGACTGCTCTTCAACGAAATGTCGACAATCACCAAGTCGGGACGCAGTTGTTTGACTTGCTCTAGCGCTTCGTCCATATCGGCCGCTTCGCCGCACACTTCCAGACCCGCTTCACCGGCAATACGACCGGCAAGGCCCTCGCGGACCATCGGGTGGTCGTCGACGATCAGGATGCTGGCGCGAGTTTTCTTTTTCATGGTGACAACCGTGTCGGAGTCGAACCCTCGCTGAACAAAATGCCCACCTCTGGACTTGACGACGCCATGATGTTGATGTTGCCGAAAAATCCTTCCATCCACCACCTTAGATGCACATTGCGGGCCGTTTCTTCGCTGATAAGTTCGGCAAAATAGCCCTACACGATCGGGGTCAGGCGAACGTCCGAACTACGCGAATGACCGCTCGATTTGTGAAGAAACACGCTGCTGGGAGCATCTAAGTGATTAGAGACGAATATCGAATGAGTTTGCGGTTACAGCGGCCTCTCGCGGCATTCAGTGGGGATCGCGGCTATGAACTGTACGACCACCAAACGGCTGATTTCGGCCTACTACGACAACGAATTGGCTGCTGACGTTCAGTCAGAACTGAGACGTCATTTGGAAGAATGCACCAAATGCGCTAGGACCGTCGCCCAATTTCAGCAACTTTCTCGCCTGGCCGCGCGACTACCGGACCCTACTCCGCCGGCAGATTTGTGGCCCCGTATCGAACGCGCGTTGGATCGGACGAGGACGAATCTATTGCTCCGTGCTATCCGTCCCGTCTTCGCGTCGGCCAGAGCAACGTGGCAGACACGGCCGGCAGTGCGTTTCGCTGCGGTCGCCGCAACCGTGCTGGTGGTCGTGGCGGCTGGGTATTTGCTATCGTCCGTTGACCTGCGCGAGGCAGGGCATCGTCAGGTTGCCGCCGACTTTGACCGCTACTTGAACCGATTTCATCAGGATGTCGACGGCGCCCAGCAGATTTTGATGGCCAACTACAACGGACAGCGCGTGGATGTAAGCGATGCCGCCGCCATTGTTCGCTACGAACCGGTGGCAGCGACACAGGTTCCCGCGGGATACGCCGTTGACGATGTCAGCGTGCTGGAAATGCCGTGTTGCAAGTGTGTGCAGGTAATCTGGCAGCGCCAAGCGGGCGGGCATCTCGCAATCTTTGAACACGAAAAGGAACAGGTCACGTGGTTCGGCGAGCGGCCTTCCATCGCTGCCCGCTGCCATGGCAAAGCCGTGCGGATCGTCGAGATGGACCAGCAGCTTGCCGCTACATGGACATCCGGCCCGCGGCAGTTGACGCTCGTCGGTGCCAGAGACATCGACGAGCTACTGCAGTTGGTTTTGCACTTTGAAGACACGTCGTGACTTAGCGGAGTCAACGACCGGATTGAAAAATGCTCTCGCACACGCAACTCGTGAGCTTGTACCGTCGACGGGCGGCTCGATACGACTTCACAGCCAACCTCTACTATCTTGTGGGCTTTCGCGAGTGGCGATACCGCCAGCGAGCGGTGGAGTCGCTCCATCTGCAGCAGGGCGACACCGTCGTTGAAATCGGCTGTGGCACGGGGCTGAACTTCAGCCTCTTGCAAGACAAAATTGGCCCCCAGGGCCGGATCATCGGCGTGGACATGACGGACGCGATGCTCGACCAGGCTCGTGCGCGAATCGAGAAAAACGGTTGGACCAATGTCGAACTGGTCCAAAGCGACGCCGCAGATTTCGAGTTTCCACGGAATGTAAACGGAATCATTTCGACATTCGCCTTGACCTTGGTTCCGCAGTTCGACGACGTGATTCGCCGCGGAGCGAACGCGCTGACGAAGGGCAGTCGCTGGGTTGTCGCCGACCTGAAAATGCCCAGCAATCTCTTCCGTTTCTTGTACCCTCTGCTTCTGCCGCTGTTTCGCCCGTTCGGAGTGACGCTTGATCTAGCCGCCCGCCACCCATGGGAGTCGATCGAGAATCATCTCCACAGCACGACCATGCAAGAGTTGTTCCTGGGATTCACTTACATCGCCAGCGGCGAGAAATAGCCTACGGTTGCGCCACTGATATTCGCACCTTCGTGCGTTGAGCGATTGGCTTATACGTGCTCCGGCGGACTGTTCCGGTGGCATCTAAACACCGGCTCGCGCCTCTTCCAATTCGATGGCTCTCGGAAACAGAATGTTGTTCTCTTTGTGGACGTGCTGATGCATGTTGGACTCCAGTTCGCGGAGTCCATCGAGCATCGCGCGGTAAGTGTTGCAGGCGTCGGCGGGGATTTCATACTTGTTGGTCAGGTCTCGGATTTTCGACAGTGCATTACCAGCATTGTCGTGCTCGTGTTCCATCACGCCAATCGGATTGGCGACGCTGCCAAATGGGAACGACGCATTGGCGCCGGAGTGCTCCATTTGGCGAATGGCAGGAAACAGAACACGTTCCTCCTTGAACATGTGCGGTTCAAGTTCGGCACGCAACGCAGCAAAGACTTCTTGGAGCCTGGCTAATTCCGGATGGGACTCGCCGTGCGCGTCCACGACCTTGGAGATTATTTCGGTCAGTCGCGGTAGTTCACTCTTGAGGTACGTATGATGCGTCTGCTCGATGTGGTCGCACAACTTGGCGAGGGGTGCGTTGAGCCAATCCTCCGTCGGCTCATCGCCCCCGTTGATAGCCTGCTCAATTTGCTGCAAGACGTGTTGAGGATCAAGCTGTCGATCCCAGCAAGCTTGCTCAAGCGACTTCCCTCCGCCACAGCAATAGTCGATCTCGAACGACTCGAAAACGCGAGACGTTTGTGGATACCGCGCAACCCAGTTGCCGACAGTCGTGTTCAGGTTGACCTGTGTCATAGTTTGGCTCCCCTCGTTTGTTATTGTTTCAATTCGTTATCCAGCGGTCACAGCATGCTTGGTGTCGGATTGTGTACGACGTTGGTGGCATCCTCGTCGGTCAATGGCTCCGTGGAATGCTCCCACGCCTCGTAGCTCGCCAACGCGCTGCCTTGTTCGAACTTGCCGCGGTGCTCGCCGAGGTCTTTCAAGGTCGCCCAGTGTACGTAAGCCAGCAATTGCTGCTCGGAACCGAACGTCGCAACAAGACGACGGTCGACGCCCTTCTTCGAGCCGTACAAGTAATGCACAAGTTGCCTCCTTCTACTGCTTGTGTTTCAGCAGAATCGTTACCAGCAGTGACGAGTCTTCGACGGCTCTCAGGGCGTGGTCGTCCGAACCGCTCAGGTAGAGCAGCTTGCCGGCGCTCAGTTCGCACTCCGACTGCTCGGTCGAAAACACGACGTTGCCTTCCAGGCACTGAACGGTGATTTCGCCTGGCACGTTGTGTTGCTTGATCTCTTTGCCGGCAGGCAACACCAGCCGAATCACTTCCAGGCAGTCGGTCGTGACCAAGGTCGTCGTCTGAGCATCCTTCAACCGTGCGCCCAGGGGACGAACGTCGATGACTTCCGCTGGATCTGCATGTGGAATTGCCATTTCGAGATCTCCTTTTGATGTAGGTTATTCTGGTTGCACGGCTGTTTCCGACTTCTTAAATGACTGCCCGGTCTTCAAGCCGGCTACAAAGACCACCAGCGCCAACGCGCCGAGAAAAAAGATGGTATCGCCGGGAACTCGAAGCCAGCGGAGCGTCTGCATCAAGTCGGTTTGCATGAACTCGCTGCTTCGCGCGTACCAATAGCCGTGTTCCACCGACGCCTTGGTCTGCAACAGGCCCACCGGCAGCAGACTCAAACAGCACATGGCGAACAGCCCGACGTTCAGTCCCCAGAACGAAAAGCGCAGCAGGCCGTCTTTCCACTCGCGGGCGGGAATCAACACTCGCAGGCACATCAACATTAGCCCGATGCCCAGCATCCCGTAGACTCCGAACAAGGCGGCGTGCCCGTGAACGGGCGTTGTGTTCAGGCCCTGCATATAGTACAGCGCGATTGGCGGATTGATCATGAATCCAAACAAACCCGCACCGACCATGTTCCAAAAAGCCACGGCGATAAAAAAGTAGATGGGCCATTTATATCGCTGAACCCAGGGACTGGTCCGCGAACGCCGCAGATCGCCCATCGCGTCGAAGCCGACCAGCGTCAGTGGCACGACTTCCAAGGCGCTAAATACCGATCCCCACGCCAACGCCACCGTCGGCGTCCCCGCGAAGTAAAGGTGATGGAGCGTGCCGATGATGCCGCCGGACAGAAAGATTGTCGCCGACAGCAACGCCGCCGCTGCCGCCAGATTGGGACGGATCAGGTTCAGTCGCATGAAGACAAAGGCGATGACGGTCGTCGCGAAGACTTCAAAGAACCCTTCGACCCATAAATGGACGACCCACCACCGCCAGTATTCGACGATCGTCAAGTGAGTGTGTTGGCCCCACGTCAGCCCAGCACCATAGAACAATGCGATCGCGCCGGTGGACACGGCCAGCAGCGCGACAAGTTGCTTTTGGTGTCCCGTTTGCCTGAGCGCCGGCTGCAGGACGCGCAACATCAACACCAGCCACAGCAGCAGGCCGATCATCAGCAGTATCTGCCAAAACCGCCCCAGATCGACGTATTCGTAGCCTTGATGACCGAAGTAGAACGACACAGTGTCGGTCATTTGGTTGTGGACGCTCAGCCATTGGCCGGCCAGCGATCCGACGACAACCACCAGCAATGCACCGAACAAGACGTTCACCCCCAGTTGCTGCCCTTTCGGCTCACGATCGCTAACCAACGGTCCAATAAACAGTCCTGCTGCCAACCATGCCGTGGCGATCCAGAACAACCCCATCTGAATGTGCCACGTGCGCGAGACGCTGTAAGGCAGCCAGTCGGATAGGGGGAAGCCGTAGAACCCATCGCCTTCGACCCCGTAATGCGCGGTGACTACGCCCAGTCCCATCTGAACCAGGATCAGGGCGGCAACGACCCAGAAGTATTTGATGGTTGCCCGTTGTGACGGCGTCGCCTCCCAGCGAGCCAGCGGGTCAGAGTCCAGCGGCAACCCGGCCGTTTCATCCTCCGGCTTGCGCGAAGCGTACCACCATGCCAGCGCCGAAATGCCCGCCAGCAACATGATGATGCTGACGCCCGTCCAGACGATGTTGTCGCCGGTCGGGCGGTTGCCAACCAGCGGCTCGTGCGGCCAGTTGTTGGTGTAGCTGGCGATGTCGCCAGGCCGGTCTGCTGACGCGGCCCAGGAACTCCAGAAGAAGAACGCGGTGAGTTTTCTCAGACGCTCGCTATCCGAAATCGCTCCGGACGGGATTGCGTAGTCCGGGTTTCCGTCAATGAACACCGTTCGATAGTGTTCCACGTTCGCCGCGAATGCTTCGGCTCGCAACGGGTCGATCGTGAGCGTTCCGGTTTCCGCATCGTAGTTGTTGGTATGAAATCGCTTCGTCAACCGAGCGGTAAGTTGCCCCTGATACTCTTCGTCAAGCTCATCGAAAGGCTTGTTGAATTCATCGGTGGCCCAGCGTTCGAGAATGAACACCGCTTCGCGATGCAGATAATCGGCTGTCCAATCAGGAGCGACATAGCTCCCGTGTCCCCAAACGGAACCGACTTCCATGCCGCCCATCGTCTGCCATACGTTCTGTCCGGCGGTAATCGCGCCGCTATCGATGATGATTTCGCCATCGGTACTAACGACCTTGTCGGGGATTGGCGGCATTTCCTGATAAATGCGAGTTCCCACCCAGCCCAGCACCGCGAAGGACACAACCAACACAAGTGCAAAGAGAATCCATAGTCGCCTCATTTTTTTCCTCGCAGTGCAGCAAAACAGGGCCGACGAGTTATTTCTACATGTCAATATGCAGGATTCTAACGCTTGAATTCTGCACGTCAAGGTGTAGAATGGCGTCGGAGGTGAAAATGTTGCCGAAGACTGCCGAATACGCTTTGCGGGCGACCGTCTGGTTGGCTCGCACGCCCGACCAGGCGGAATCCGCTGACCAACTTGCGAAGGCAATCCGCGTGCCAAGGCGCTATCTTCACAAGGTCTTGCAGGATCTGGTAAAGGCGGGCTTGGTCCGATCCCAGTCGGGGCCTGGCGGCGGTTACCGGCTGGACCGCGACCCCGAAGAGACCACGATCCTCGACGTGATCAATGCGGTCGGTCCGATCGAACGCATCCGCACCTGTCCGCTCGGCCTCGATTCACATACCAGCCTCTGCCCGCTCCACCAGGAACTCGACAAGGCATACGCCGCGATGGAAGAAGCCTTCTCACGAGTTACGGTCGCCCAGGTACTTAATCAACCCAGCCGAATCTCACCTTTGTGTGAAGTCGCAGGAGACACTTCCTAGCGAATTCATCCATGGGTCCTCTCGGCCGATCTGTCCAAGGTGCCGCGCAACGGTTCCGAGAGGGCGGGCGATCACCTTGCGGCCGTAAGCTCGCATTGCAGGACCGTCCCGACTTCTGCACGCTGGTCGATGTGCAGACGTGCGGCGATCAAGCTCGCACGGTAGTGCATGATCCCCAGCCCCAAGCCTTCCGCTTCGCGTGGCATTGCGGCGATTCCGACGCCGTTGTCGAGAACTTCGAGGATCACACGTCCGCCATCCGCTCTCAGCGACAGGTCAATTCGATCGCCTCGCGAGTGCTTCAAGGCATTATTGACCGCCTCTTGGGCAATGCGATAAAGATGCATGGCAGTCGAGTTGTCAGGAATATGGACATCATCGCTGCACACGAAGTGACAGGACATTTTCTGCGCCGCGTTCACACGACCTGTGAGGTCTTCTAGCGACGCACGCAGTCCTTCCGAGTCCACCATCACAGGCATCAGCCCTTGAACGACTTCCCGCAGCCGGTGCTGCGTGTCTTTTAAGCCGGCACTGATTTTCTGAGCGAGCTGGCCGGTGGCCTGCGTCTTGTCGGGCAACGCGGCCAGCAAGTTTTGCGTCATGTAGTTCAAGCCGGTCAACTCTTGCCCCACGCCGTCGTGCAGATCCTGCCCGATGCGAGTTTGTTCCTGAGCGGCGATGTCGAGAACCTGGCGTTGCAGTGCCTTGCGGTCGGTCAGGTCGCGGATGACGCCGGTGAACAATCCCAATTCCTTGACTTCGCTGACTGCTAAGTCAATCGGGAAAGTCGATCCGTCTCTCCGGCACGCGACAACCTCACGACCGATGCCGATGATCTTTGCTTCGCCTGTTGCTAGGTATTGCGAAATGTAGCCGTCGTGCTCCGCGGAGTAAGGAGTCGGCATCAGCACGCTCACGTTCTTCCCCACCAATTCGCGCTCGGCGTAGCCAAACATCTTCTCCGTAGCCGGATTGACGGCCTCGATGATGCCGTGCCTGTCGATCGTGATCACAGCGTCGGCGGCCGTGTTGAGGATCGCACGCAGCCGCTGTTCGCTGGCGAGCACCCGTTCCTCGGCACGTTTGCGATCCGTGATGTCCACCCCAATCCCGCCGACGTATCGGATGCCGGACGCATCCTGGAAAGGGAATTTGAACGCCCACCAGGCGCAATGTGTGCCGTCTGGATTGGGAGTTTCTTCGACAACCTCCAGGACTTCTCCCGTGGCAAGCACCTGTTGATCGTTCCGCCTAAAGTTATCGGCGATCTCCTGCGGCCAGATGTCGAAGTCCGTCTTCCCGCACCAGTCAGCCAACTCCACGCCGAATCGTTGCTCATAGGTTCTGCTCAGGTACACGTAGTGCCCCTGCGAGTCTTTCATCCAGGCAATGGTCGGACTGTTGTCCATGAACGATCGGAAACGCTCCTCACTTTCGACCAGCGCCCGTTCGGCCTCTTTCCGCGCCGTCACGTCGCGGACCAGAGCGCACATGAACTCCTCGTTGGCGAACTGGAAATAGCCGCAGGAGACTTCCACGGGGGTCACTTCACCGTCTTTCGTCAGGCAACGCCTTTCTATAAGCAACGAGCGATCGGACTTTGCCCGCTTCCAAAACCCTATCCACTCAGTGGGCGACATGTCGGGATCGAAATCGGGGACATGCAGGTTGAGCAACTCGTCGCGAACGTAGCCCGTGAGTCGGCAAGCGGCGTCATTGATAAAAAACACCCGCCCCTCCGGCCTGATCCAGAAGATCGCGTCCTGGCTGTGGTCGATTGTGAACTGCGTCTGGCGTAGCGTGCGGTTTGCCGCTTCAAGTTCTTCAGTTCGTTGGGCGACGCGCTCTTCGAGCGTCTCGTTCAATTGGCGCAGGGCCAGTTCGGCCTGCTTACGTTCGGTGATGTCGCGGACCAGGCCATCGTACGAAACTAGCTTGCCTTGAGAGTCGCGATGGGGAACGCAGGTGTTCATGACCCATCGCACGGCCCCATCCTTGCGGCGAACGCGGTGTTCGATCGGCGGCGCGTCTTTTCCAGAAAGGATGCGGGCCGCTTGCTCCTCGACGGCCGCACGGTCTTCCTCCGGCACCATGGCGATCCACAGCAGGCGATTGGCCGCGAACTCTTCGGGCGTGTAGCCGGTCACCGCGACGCAATTTGGCCCGTGCGATGTCTCCGCTGGCCGACCGTTTTCCACCCGCACGGTGAAGATGTAGTCGGTCACCGCTTCGATTAGGCGGCGGTAGCGCAGTTCGCTTTCCGCGATGTCCTGCCGGCCAGCTTGCGGCTGTTCTGCAAGTGTTGTCTCGCCGTCCATTTTTCAACTCCGCTTCGGTCTCGCCTGCCGAACTCTCCATTGCACACTGTGATTTTACCAGTCCGCAAGAGTGCCGCTGGCGCGCCAGGCGAGAATGGCGGATTCCGCCAGGCGCGGTTTGGCGCGCGTCTCGATTTTGACTGGTATTGCTCCATGGGATAATCGACAAACTTCACGTTCCATTGAGGTTAGGAACGCCAGTTTCGTCAACCTCAACCATGAACCGAACTACGCCGACAGGAAGATGAAATCGCCATGAAGCCACGACTGTTGATCGCCGAATCAGACGTATGCCTGGCCGACGATTATCGGCACTTCTTCTGGAAACGAGGCTTCGACGTAGAAACGGCCGACGATGGACTGCAATGTTTGGACATGCTCCAACAATGTCCGCCCCACGCATTGATCCTGGACTATGACCTTGCCTGGGGCGGTGGTGACGGCGTGCTGGCTCGGATGCGCGAGGACTGCCACCTGACGTCCATTCCAGTGCTTGTCATTACGGACAGTGCGTCGGTGCATGTCAATGGATCGGCCCGCCACGCCTTGGGTGGCGCGCCGGTCGTCGCCTGTTTTCGCAAACCGTTCCGCATGGAATCACTCTGGAGCGCACTCAGCGTCGAAATACCGGAATTGGCCACCGAACAGTTTCTGGCGGAGGCGGAATGCCTGCTGCCGCTCGTCCGCGAGCAATTCGATACAGGGCTGCTGGTGCATTGAGGAGAAGGGCATGAATGACGCAAAGAGCGTTGTGCGAACGAAGGTCGAACAGCACGGCTCCGAAAGCTCGCCGCATCCAAGTCGTTCAGCAGACGAAGCGGTCGCAGCAGCGGCTCAGAAACGGTTTTCGGAAAGTTCTTATTTCGCGCTGCGTGGCGTATCGTGCGAATACCACGAGGGCATGTTCGTGCTGCGGGGCGCCGTGCCTTCCTTTCACATGAAGCAACTTGCCCAAGAACTTGTGCGCAAGATCGAGGGAGTCGGCGCGGTCGTCAACGCGCTGGAAGTTAAGGACTAACCCAACGGAAGATCTTTTTCAGGAGGAAAAATGATGTTGGTACTTGGCCGCAGGACAGGCGAACAGATTGTGATTGGTGACGATGTTGAGTTGGTGGTGGTGAGCGTTCGAGGCGATCGGGTGAAACTCGGTTTCCGAGCGCCCCAGGACGTCGCGATTCACCGCGAAGAAGTTTACAAGAGAGCCAGAGAGGAGCAAGACAGCATCCAAGCGAACCCGACTTCACCAGCAAAACGTCCGGTTTCCACGGCTGTTGCCTGACAACAACTCCGATGACCATCAAGCTATTGATTGCTGATGACAACGCTCGCGTGCGCGAAAGCCTTGTACGGCTGCTCGCAGGGGACGGCATCGACGTGCTCGAAGCAGACACGTGCCGCCAAGCAATCAGCTTGGCGAGCCGGCCGGATGTGGATGCCGTGCTGCTGGATATCAATATGCCCGACGGCAGCGGACTGGAGGCGCTGGCCGCGATCAAGCAGAACTGCCCCGACTTGCCGGTCATAATGCATTCGGAGCACGATCGGTCCAGCTACGCGTCGCGGGCTCGCCAGCGGGGCGCGGCGGCATATTTGGTGAAAGGAGTGGACAAGGTCGAGTTGTTGGAAGCCATCGACGAGGCAATTCGTCGTGCCAGAGAGGTTTCATTGCCATGAAGCTCATGAACGAAACACAACGGCAGGCGCCTTTTGTTGCCGAGGACTCCGCGGAGCAAGTTTTCGCAGATCGCGAAGCCGCAACTGCTGTCGATGCTCAAGTCCGCGGTCGTCTTGCAGACTGCCGGTTTGCATTCTTTGTGAATCAAGTGACGTGGCACTTCGACGACGGCGTGCTGACTCTCGAAGGTCGCGTGCGAACGGAACATTTGAAGTGTGCGTTGGCGTCACTGCTTCGTGACATCCAACACGTCGAGCAAATCATAGATCGCGTAGATGTAGTCAGTTCGACTGGCGTGAGTCGTATCCAACCCAAGTGATTTGCGCCAATTGGACAACCCGCGCTATCCCAATTTCAGTGGCAGGCATACTTCGATCACGTCTTCCTCCGATTGCTCCGCAAGTTGGAAGCCGAACTTCTCAGCCAGCGCCAGCATTCGCGTGTTGTGCGCCAACACATGGCCGATGATCCGCGATGTACCACGCTCGCGGCAGTAGTCGATTAGCTTTTGCAACAGGATTGATCCAAGGCCCTTGCCCTTGAGTTCCGATCGCACAACGATTGCGAACTCCGCACTGATGTTGTCTGGATCGGCAATCACTCGTGCTACGCCCAGTGTTTCCAGTTCCCCATTTTCGTTCGGCCGAGTCGCAATGAATGCCATCTCGCGCTCGTAGTCGATTTGGGTGTAGCGAGCGAGTTCGCTATGGACGGGCTCGCGAAGAAGGCCAAAGAATCGGAACCGAATGTCGTCAGGATGGAGCTTCGTAAACAACTCGCGATGCGAGGGTTCATCCTCTGGCCGTATCGGCCGTATCGTGAGAGGCCGATTGTCGAACGTGATTTCCTCTTCCAGCCCGCGCGGGTAGGGGCGGATGGCAAGGCGCCGCGAGCCTGTGGTTTCCGCCCGCACGACCCTCAACCGCGCATCTAGTGCGAGCACACCGGTCTCGTCTGCCAGCAGCGGGTTGATGTCAAGCTCGGCCACTTCGGGGATGTCGGAAATAAGCTGAGATACCTGGATGATCGTTCGGTAGATGTCGGCCAGATCCGCAGGCGGGCGATGGCGATATCCGGCAAGCAACTTGGAAACGCGAGTCCGCGACACGAGTTCTCGTGCCAGGGGCACATTCAAAGGCGGCAGCGTAACCGCCCGATCGCCGATCACTTCGACGGCCGTTCCGCCCTGTCCAAAAAGCACGACGGGACCGAAAATTGGATCTTCGCTGGCACCTACGATTAGCTCGTGGGCGTCGGGCCGCCGCGCCATTGCTTGCACGGTGAAGCCATCGACGCGCGCCGCTGGTTTTAGCTGCTCGATTCTGCCCAACATCGCGGCGACTGCGGCCTCGACTTGCTCGGCGGACTCCAAATCCAGCGCAACGCCTCCGACATCGGATTTATGCGTGATGTTCGGTGAAAGAATCTTCACGGCGACAGGGAATCCGATCTCCGCAGCCAGCCGTACGCAATGCTTGGCATCCTTCCCGATCCGAGTTTCGACCGTAGAAATCCGATAGGCCGCCAGAATTGCTTTCGCATCCGGTTCCGTCAAGAGATCGTGACCCGCGGCAAGGTTACGCTCGATTATCTGCCGCGCTGTCGCTACGTCCGGCGTGAAATCTTCGGACACCGAGGGCGGTGTTTCCATCAGCGTCTCTTGATTGCGGCGATAATCGACGATTTGGATGAAAGCGTTTACCGCGTCCTCCGGTGTGTCGTAGGTGGGAATCCCGGCTTGGGCGAAAGTCCGCCTGGCCTTGGCGACTGCATCTCCACCCAACCAGCAGGCAAACAACGGCTTCCGCGTCTCCTTGATGTCCGGAACCAGGGCCTCCGCCAGTGAATCGCTGGGGACAATTGCAGTCGGAGCATGGATGAACAAAATGGCATCCGTATCGGCATCGCGCGATAGAATCCCTAGCGCATCGCGGTATCGCTCGGCGGGTGCATCGCCGATGATGTCCACGGGGTTTCCTTTGGACCAGGTGGCTGGCAGCACCGCATCGAGCGCGTTCATGGTCTGCTCAGACAGACCAGCGATTCGGGCGCCGCGGGCAATCGCCACATCCGTTGCCATCACGCCTGGGCCGCCGCCGTTCGTCAGGATAGCCAGCCGATCTCCGAGAACAGGTTTCGCTCGACCTAACGTCTCAACCGCGTCGAACAAGTCCTCGATCGAATACACCCGCAGCATTCCCGCGCGTCGGATTGCGGCATCGTAGACATTGTCCGATCCAGCCAGCGCTCCGGTGTGTGAGGCCGCGGCCTTGGCTCCTTCGGCGACTCGGCCCGCCTTGAGCACGATGACCGGTTTGTTGCGTGCCGCCGCGCGTGCTGCCGACATGAACTTGCGGGCATGTTTGATCGATTCAATGTAGAGCAGGATGGATCGCGTCGTGGGCTCACTGCCAAGGAAGTCAAGGACGTCACCGAAGTCGACATCGGCGCTGTTGCCCAATGAGACGAAGTGCGAGAAACCGATTTCCTTGGTCCTCGCCCAGTCGAGTACCGCGGTGGCCAAAGCGCCTGACTGGGAAACGAAAGCGATCTTTCCCGCCTCAATCGTCGCGTGCGCGAAACTCGCGTTCAGACCAATCGTGGGAATGATCAGACCCACGCAGTTGGGACCCAAGACGCGCAGCATGTGCGATCGGGCCGCTTCCAGCATGCTCTGCTGAAACGTCTTGCCTGTCCGTTCCTCACGCGCTCCCAAACCGGCCGTAAGAACAACCGCCGCCTTCGTGCCCCGCTCGCCAAGTTCAGCGATCAAGCCAGGCACCGTTCGCGGAGGCGTACAAATGACGGCAAGGTCGGGCGTTCTGGGCAACTCTGCAACGTTGGGCCAGGCGAGAACGCCGCACACCGCATCATACTTCGGATTGACCGGCATGATCGGCCCCTCGAAGCCGCCGGCCAACAGGTTCTTCATCACGGTTGCACCGACGCTGCGCGGTCGCCGTGACGCGCCGATGACGGCGATGGATTCGGGCAGAAACAGGTGGTCCAGGTTGCGAATGCTCATGCGTGCTAATCTTCCACTCTAATGGTGTTTGTACCAGCCGGCCCCCTTGATGTCGTTCCACGATGTCGTTTGGTGGCACTGGAAGCATTGATCGACACGCGCGTGCGGTTTGCCCGCAACGCGGGCCGAGATCATCTTGAAGTGCATCATGTAATGGCTGGGCGGTGCCTGGTGGCATTGGGCGCAATCGGTGGAACTCGGCGACGGATGCTGGAACTCTGGAATCGTCCAGCGATCCGTGGCATGGCACTGCGCACAGTCTTGGCCAAACAATTGGAAGTGCCGATCGTCGTTCAAGTGGCATGTAGCACAGTTAAGGACGGCTTCGTCGGGCGTAATGTGGGCGTGCGGCGATGAGCGATGATTTGCCCAAGCGACCAAGTGCTCGCGCAGCGCCTCGCTTTCGCTATCGGCGTCATCATCTTTGAGTTGGCGAAGACCGATCTCAACCAGCGCGTAGTGGTCCATGTTCGTTGCGCGCACGGCTCGGCCTTGATGCTCCAAGTGGCACTCTTTGCAGCTACTGATGCTCGCGTGAAACGACGTCGGCTGTCGTTGCAGAATGGACTCATCGTTTGCGTGGCAGACGATGCAGTTAGCCGCCTCGATCCCTTTGACCGGCGTGTGGCAGGCGGCGCAGTTGTTCTCCAGATGCGCGTGTGCTGCGGAAAGCGGCCCAGGACTGGCCACGCGCTGCCACGTCGCGGGTTGCTTCAGCGCCGACTGGCTTGGCAATAGCAGCCAAACGACGACAATCACGAGCGCCGCAGCGGAGAGCACCAGATAGGTCCGCTTATTTCGTTTCATGACTCCGACTAACTCTCAACTACACTCCCAACTACTCGAACCATCTCAGTCCGAAGTAGATCGCGAAGTAGACGTGCAGGGCCAACAGGCCGTACAGGACAAACGAGATCACAATGTGAAACTTGAGCCACTTTCCAAACCACGTCTTGAATTTCTCGTGCGTCGCAATCGCGTACTCGACGTCGGCGATGGCCTCGGCCAAGCGGATCATTTCACGAGGCGACGACACCGAGGCGGTACTGGTGCGCGGCGATGTTTCCTCTGGCAGCAATAGTCCCACGGCGAGCCGAGAAACAAAGCCGCTAAAGGAACGGATCGCAAGGGCCTGCTGGGGATGGGCGGCCAGTTCATTGCGAGCGCGGTCATAGACCTCTTTCAACTGGTCGAGCTGCGCGTTCTTTTCGCGTATTTCCTTGGAAAACTGGTTCATCAGGTATCGTCCAACAAAGCCACTGACCACGACCAACAACGTCATGGCCGTCAGAGCAACGCCAAGTGGACTTTCGTACTTGTGGCCGCTATGGATCACCACCAGGATCGGTCCGACAACGCCCGCATAAATGTGCCAGGCGAGCAATGTCCGCATCGACATGTACTTGGTGACGAACTGCTTCACCCGCTTCATCCGTTTGACAACCATGTAGGCCAGCGGCACCAGCATCAGCAGCGCGCCTGCCACGCCGAACACGCCGCCCCACAAGCTGCCGGCAAATCGCGGCGACACGTGAAACGGGAATCCCAGCCAGGCAATGAGCATCAGCACCACCAGGCCGGCCACGATGATCTTTTCGCGTTCTTTCATTGAATAGTCCAGAGTCGAGAGCGGGATCAAGTCACAGCCTTTCTGGCTCTGGACCCTTGACTCTCCGCTCTCGACTCTTCTCACGCTTCGACGCTTACGTCGCCGGTTGACTTCGCCTGGCAGGCGAGAATCACTCCGGCCTCTTTATCCTCTGGTTCCAGCCCGTCTTCGACTTCCATTGACACTTGTCCCGACAATAGCTTGACAATGCACACGCCGCACATCCCGACGCGGCACGAGTAATCGATATCGACACCGACTCGCTCGGACGCCTCCAGGATCGTCTCGTCCGGTTGCAATTGTGTTGACTTGACCGACTTGCTGAAGGTCACCGTCCCGCCCGTCTCGGCAATATCAGTCGCAGCCACTTTCGCACGCTGCTCGGCCCGCACTTGCGGCTTCTGCTCGCCGCCGAAGTTTTCCGTAAAGACGTTGTCGGCCGGCACGTTGAGTTCGGCCAGCATCTTCTTGACCGCATCCATCATGGCCGGCGGTCCACAGATGTGAATCCGGCGGGACTCGATCTCCGGTACCCATTCTTCCAGCATTTCGCGTGATAGCCGCCCCTTCCGATAGCCATCGGTGTCCTTCTCGATGCGGCTCATGGCGACAAAGAGGTGCAGGTTTGGGTGGCGCTGCGCCAGCCGTTTCAAGTCAGACTCGAAAATAAAGTGCTCAGGGTCATGGCAGGCCACGATAAAGTAGATATCGCCGTCCCAGGCCATGTCGGTCAGCGCGCGGGTGACGCCCATCATCGGCGTGATCCCCACACCACCGGCGATCAGAACGATGCTGTCCGCTTCCTTGCCGGTGAAGAAGAATTTGCCGCTGGGGGCTTGTACTTCGATCGTGTCGCCGACTTTGACTTGATCGTGAAGGTATCGCGAGCCCGCGCCGTGCTCTTCCCGCTTGACGGAGATCTCGCAGTAGTAGCCCTGCGTCGGCGACGAGGAAATCGTGTAGCTGCGGCGGATCGGCTTTTCGCCAACCGGCAGCGTGAGCGTCAGAAACTGGCCTGGCAGATAACTGAAGGGGATGCCGCCGCCATGACAGGAAACCAGGCGAAATGTTTTCACATCGGGCGTTTCCTGGTCGATGCGGGCGACTCGCAATCGGCACAGTTTCTTTTTGCGGATCGGCAGCAGACCAGCCGAAATATCGGGACGATCTGTCGATTCCTCGTCGCTGGGGCAAGTTTCTTCTGAGTCCTCACAACAATCGGGCGTAGTCGCCGCCGACTTATTGGCATCTTTCGACGTAGTGGCAGGTGCCGTCGCCGAAACGGCTGATGCACCGGTCGAAACAGCCGCCGCTCCGGCTCCGCTTGCCAGTTCGGCCGCGGCCAGCTTTTCCAATAACGCCGATGCACGACGCATCTTAAAGAAGTACATGGCAATCATGGCGGCGGCAAAGAGCACCAGCACCACCATCAGCGCCGTGTGAAAGGGCGTCATGCCCCACAGCCGAAATCCCGACGGTTCCGCACCCGCTGGCGGAAGCAAATTCATCTCGCGTTTGAACCATTGCAGTGCCACGTTGCGAGGCGCTTTGCCCTCAGCGATAGCACGGTGAGCGGCCAGGCCGCTTTCAAACTGTGCCAGTCCCTCGCGCATCTTGGCGGTGGCTGCTTGCATCGCGTCGAAATCGTCGGTCGGTGCGGCACTGGTCAACTCGTCCAATCCCTGGGACAGCAGTTTCGTACCATCGATCATCCGCTGGTGCGCTTCGCGTTCGATCTCGGCGCGCTCTTCCATCGGCAGATCGGGCAAGTTCATCAGACGCGGGTACATCTCTTTGGGCTTAGGCGCGCCCATCTTCTCCATCATTTCGTCCATCATCCCGCCCATGCCGCCACCCATCATTCCGCCAGGACCAGGGCCGCGCGAACCGTTGCCTTGCTCCGCGGCCGTGCCGTCCCCTTTCGACTGATTCGGGTGATGCTTGGCATGCTCTTCCGGTGAGACCTGGCCGCGAGCCGGTCCTGGCATCGCAGTCAAGATGATCGCCGCCGTAGCGATGAACAGCAGCGGTCGCATTGAATTGAACTGTGCAATCATGGCTTCACGCTTCGTTATTGCGATGTTGGCGGTTCCTGTGAATTCACGACTACTGTCATCGCCTCTCGACCGAGCATCAATTCTTCGTTTGTGGTAATGACGATGATCCGCGCTTGTGACTCCTTTGCCGAGATAATCGCATCCGCGGTGGCGACATCGTTTGCAACGGGATCAAGCTCCAGGCCGAGAAAGTCGAGCCGATCGCAGGTGGCTGCACGAATGGTTGTGGCATGTTCGCCCACGCCGCCCGTGAAGACCAAGGCATCGAGGCCGCCGAGCGTCGCTGCCATCGCTCCGATGGCCTGACGAAGCCGATGGACGTAGATCGCAATCGCCAAGCTCGCCCGTTCGTTTCCAGATTCAGCCGCTTGCTCGACCTTTCGCATGTCGGCAGAAACTCTGGAAACGCCCAGCAGACCGGACTGGTGATTCAGGATGCGATCAAGCTCGTCGGCCGCTAGTCGGTATTCTCGCGCAACGTGGAGCACGAGTCCTGGATCGATCGAACCGCTGCGCGTCGCCATCATCAGCCCTTCCAACGGTGTGAATCCCATCGTCGTCTCGACTGACTTTCCGTCGCGAATTGCAGCAAGTGATGCTCCATGTCCAAGATGTGCGACAATTAGGCGCGGTGCGGAGAGCGGCTGTTTCAATATCTCGGCTGCGCGTGAAGCGCAATACGCGTGGCTCAGGCCATGGAATCCGAAGCGTCGCACGTTCCATTTCTCGGTCCACTCATACGGCACGGGGTAGGTGTACGCTTCGGGGGCAAGCGTCGCATGAAACGCGGTGTCGAAGACCGCCACGTGTGGAAGGTCAGAAAACGCCTGCCGAGCCGCGGCGATTCCCTCCAGACTGCACGGATTGTGTAGCGGTGCCAGAGGCACTAATTCCCGCAACGAAGCCTCGACTTCCTTCGTTATCAAGACGGGCTTCGTGAATCGTGTTCCGCCATGGACCACACGGTGAGCGACTGTTGCAATATCGTCGATCTTCGTGAGTCGAATGTCAGACGCAACGCGCCGAACGGCCTGCGTGACGTCCGACCAGTCGGCGTCCAAGCGAATCGTGTCTGAATCGGCTGCTCTAAACGTGTATCGCGTCGGCACGCTCGCCCAATCCGCACTTCCTCTGACGACAGTCTGCTCGCCCTCGGTTTCAATCACACTGAATTTCAGGCTGCTTGAACCGGCATTGAGAGTGAGGATGCGCATTTTTGGTTTACTTCATTGCTCTGACTGAATCTACGAAGAAGGCTGGCGATCTTCCCGCTGCCACTCGCGGACTTCCGGCATATCCTCGCCGTATTCGGCAATGTAATGCTTGTGCTCGAACAGCTTGTCGCGAAGCGCCTGTTTGATGTATGCCGCCTCCGCGCCGATTTGAGGGACTCGATCAATGACATCTCCGACCAGGTGGAAACGATCCAGTTCGTTCAGGACCACCATGTCGAACGGCGTCGTGGTGGTGCCTTCCTCTTTGTAGCCCCGCACGTGCAAGTTCTTGTGATTCGTGCGGCGATACGTCAAACGATGGATCAACCACGGATACCCGTGAAAGGCGAAGATGATCGGTTTGTCGGTCGTGAATAGCAGATCGAAATCTCGATCGCTCAGGCCGTGCGGGTGTTCCGAAGGTGGCTGTAGCTTCATCAGGTTCACGATGTTAATGACGCGGACCTTCAAGCTGGGCAAATAATCACGCAGCAAATCCGCAGCCGCCACAGTTTCCAGCGTCGGGGCATCGCCACAGCAGGCCAGTACGACATCCGGCTCGCCACCCTGGTCGTTGCTGGCCCACTCCCAGATGCCCAAGCCCGCGGCACAATGTTTCACGGCGGCGTCCATGTCCAGCCACTGAGGCGACGGTTGCTTGCCGGCCACGATTACGTTCACGTAGTTGCGGCTCCGCAGGCAGTGGTCCGTGACGCTCAACAGCGTATTCGCGTCGGGCGGCAGATAAACGCGAATGATCTCCGCCTTCTTGTTGACAACGTGATCAATGAAACCAGGATCTTGATGGCTGAAGCCGTTGTGGTCCTGTCGCCAAACGTGCGATGTTAGCAAGTAATTCAGGCTCGCGATCGGTCGCCGCCAAGGGATGTGGCGGCAGACTTTCAGCCACTTCGCGTGCTGGTTGAACATCGAATCGACAATGTGGATGAATGCCTCGTAGCACGAAAAGAATCCGTGGCGGCCGGTGAGCAAGTACCCTTCCAGCCAGCCTTGGCACTGGTGCTCGCTGAGCATCTCCATCACGCGCCCGTCGGGCGATACGTGATCGTCGCTCGGCAAGATGTCGGCCGTCGAACAGCGGTCGGTCACATCGAATACGGCGTTCCAGCGATTCGATGCGGTCTCGTCAGGGCTGAAAACGCGGAAGTTCTGCATGTTCAGCTTCATCACGTCGCGAATGAACTGCCCCTGAACGCGAGTTGCTTCCGCCGTCACGCCGCCAGGCTGCGGCACGTCAACCGCGTGCGCCCGGAAATTGGGCATCCGCAGGTCGCTTAGCAACATCCCGCCGTTGGCATGACAGTTGGCTCCCATGCGCCGCTCGCCCTGTGGAGCGAGGTCCGCCAGTTCCGATCGAAGGCGGCCGTTGTCGTCGAACAACTCTTCCGGCTTATAGGATCGCATCCACGATTCGAGCAACTGGACATGTGATTCATTAGCCGCCATCTGTCCCATTGGGACCTGGTGCGATCGCCAGGAATCCTCGACTTGCATGCCATCCACCTCGTCGGGACAGGTCCAACCTTTCGGAGTCCGCAGCACGATCATCGGCCAGCGCGGACGCGACTGAAAACCATTTGCACGGGCATCCCGCTGAATCCGACGAATCTCGGCAATCACCGTGTCGAGCGTGGCGGCCATCTGCTGGTGCATCACTTCGGGTTCGCTCCCTTCGACGAAGTACGGCACATAGCCATACCCACGAAGCAACTGTTCCAACTCATCGCGACTGATGCGGGCCAGTACGGTTGGCCCAGCGATCTTGTAGCCATTCAGGTGCAACACTGGCAGGACGGCACCGTCACGGGCCGGATTGAGAAACTTGTTGGAATGCCAGCTTGTGGCCAGCGGCCCAGTCTCCGCCTCACCATCGCCGACGACACAGGCAACAATCAGATCTGGGTTATCGAACACGGCCCCAAACGCGTGTGATAGCGCATAGCCAAGCTCACCGCCTTCGTGAATCGAGCCAGGCGTCTCCGGCGCGACGTGGCTGGGAACGCCGCCAGGAAATGAGAACTGCTTGAACAGCCGCTTCAAACCCTCTTCGTTCTGGGGAACATCCGAGTACAGTTCGCTGTAGGTCCCTTCGAGATACGTGTTGGCGACCAGCCCTGGCCCGCCGTGTCCTGGACCGGTGATGTAGATCATGTCCAAATCGTGCTGCTTAATCACGCGATTCAAATGGACGTACACGAAGTTCAAGCCAGGTGTAGTGCCCCAGTGGCCAAGCAATCGCGGTTTAATGTGTTTGAGCTGGAGCGGCTCTTTCAGCAGCGGGTTGTCGAACAGATAAATCTGACCGACGGAAAGATAGTTGGCCGCCCGCCAATAGGCGTCCGTTTTCCTGAGAAGTTCTTCCGAAAGTGGAGATTCCATAATCGCGTCCGTTTCATTCAGTTTTGTCGTATCTCACTGTGCTCGATGCTGTTGGCGAAGTACCGGCTCGTTCCCTGTGACTCGATGGCCTCGCCGATCCGGTCCAGTGCGTGGGCGTACGTGGCCGTGCGCATGTCGATCTGCTTCTCGGCTGCAAATTGATAGATCGTGTTGAATTCCTGGGCCATGATCCGCTGCAGCCGCTGATGCACGTCGTCCTCGGTCCAGTAATAGCCGGCGCGATTCTGCGCCCACTCGAAATAGCTTACGGTTACGCCGCCAGCATTGGCCAGGATGTCGGGTACGACGAGCGTCCCCTTTCCGGCGAGAATCTGGTCGGCTTCGCTTGTCGTCGGCCCGTTTGCAACTTCGACGACAACCGGCGCTCGAACTTGCGCAGCATTCTCGACCGTGATCTGGTCTTCCAAGGCGGCTGGGATCAGTATGTCGACGTCCAGTTCCAGGAGGGCCTCGTTGCTGAAGACCTCGCCGGTGGCGGTGTCGTCCCTGGAGCAATTGCAATCCTCACCCCCGCACTTCGGACACTCGCATACGGACCGCGTGCCGTACACGGCCCCGACGGCCCGTCCCTGGTTCTTGAGTTGGATGGCGCGGGGCACGTCCAGGCCATCCGCTCGAAAGACGCCGCCCCGCGAGTCGCTCATTGCAACGATTCGATATCCGTCGGCGTGAAGTAACCGAGCGACGTGTTGGCCGGCGTTACCGAACCCCTGCACGGCCACCCGCATCTTCGATGGCTCCCAATCTTTCAATCGCTCCAGTTCCTTGATGCAGTAGTACGCTCCGCGGCCAGTGGCGTCGTCGCGACCGAGGCTGCCGCCCAGCGGAATCGGCTTGCCAGTGATGACGGCCGGCGTGCGCTGGCGGCGGATCTTCGAGAACTCGTCCATCATCCAGCCCATGATCATTGCGTTGGTATAAACGTCCGGTGCAGGAATGTCGGTTTCAGGGCCGATGAAGTCGGCGATCTGTTCGATGAAGCCACGGCTGAGCCGTTCCAGTTCCATCCGCGACAGTTCTTTCGGATCGACGATGACGCCTCCCTTGCCGCCGCCGAATGGGATGCCGGTCACCGCGCATTTGCAGGTCATCCAGAACGCCAACGCTTCCACTTCACCCAGATGGACATTCGGATGAAACCGAATGCCGCCCTTCGTCGGTCCTCGCGTATCGTCATGCCGCACGCGGTAGCCTTGGAACACCCGCAGACGACCGTCGTCCATCCGCACAGGAATCGAGACTTGTAAGATCGCTTTGGGATACCTCAGTTTCTCCAACGCCTCGGCGTCAATCTCGGCGAACTCGGCGGCACGGTCCAGCCGCTTGATGGCATCCTGGAAAATTCCGTTTGGGCTGTGTTGCGTCATCAATGGCTCCCAGCGGTGAGCGGCTGAAAAATTTCTACGGCGCGTTCTCAAGGTTGGATGCACGGCCAGACGGATTCCTTCACGAAGTACGGCATTTTTGGGAAGACCGTGAAGAGATCACGGCCTCGTGGCATCTAAAGAAGATGAACGGATTCTCAGGTTGAAACTGAGAACCGGCAATCACAGAGCGATCGACGTAACCACTCTGACGGCCAGAAGTTAGGGATTACTTGGTTTTGGTGGTGACCGAACACGCGTTCTTCGACTCTGGAGGAAGGGAGACAAGCATGCCACGCCTCATCTCGAAACGCCTGGTTTTCGGCGTTGCCGTGACGTTGGTAGCGATGCTTCCCGCAACTGCTTGGTCGCAGCATGGTCACGGTGCCGGCCACGGATTCGGCGGCCACGGGTTCGGTGGTCACGGCTACGGCGGACATCACAATTACGGCGGTGGTCATCACGGCTACGGCGTACACGGCGGTCTGCACGGATACGCTCACTACGGCTACAGGCACTACGGATACGGCCACGATTACAGCCACCGGTATCGGCTTCATGACTACCGGCACGGTGGTTACCTGCACAGTTACGATCACCACGATTACTACCCGCATTCGTTGTATCATTTCTATCCGTACTTTTACGACGATTACCGGTCCTACGATCTATCGTCGTATCCGTGGTACGGCTTGTACGGCGGAGCCGATTACCTGGACAGAGTGGTCGTGAATCGTTCCGTGATCGGCGGCAATCAGGGGAGGCACACGGCTCAAGGGAAACTATACCAGCAGCGTGCAGAGTTGGCGTTTCGTGCGGGTCGTTACAACGAAGCGGTACGACTGGCCAACCACGCCATCGTCGAGATGCCGCGCGATGGCAAACTATTGTTGTTCCTTTCGCAGAGCCTGTTTGCCACGGGTGACTATCGAGGCGCCGCGGCGGCCGTCCACCAAGCTTCGACGATGCTGGACGAGTCAGATTGGGGTTACGTCGTGAAGAACTGGCGCAACTACTATCGAGGCGCTGCGTACCGCGAAGCGATGGATAAGCTGAACACGTTCGTCAAAGAGAATCCGGACGCGGCCTACGCTCGCTTCTTGCGGGCGTATCATTTCGGGTTCTTGGGACAGGAAGAGTTTGCGCGCAAGGAAATGGCCAACGCGATCGAATTGGAAAGTCGCGATCAGTTGGCGATGGAGTTGCTAAGCAGATTCGGCGGCAAACCGGCGGTCGAATCGTCCGATGCTGCAGATGTCGATCGAACGGGCGGCGCCAGTCCGATCGAGGAGGAGCGCAATGGTGAAGCCGAACACGATCACGGCGCTCACAACCACGATGCTCACGAGCATGGTCACGACGATCATCGGGGCCGCGAGTGAGAGCCGCTGAGGCGGCCGTCAGTCTCCCATGTCGGAGTTTCCGTGCGTGCTCTTGGAACGATCCAATCTTCGCATCAGCAGCATCACGGTCGGCGGTATGATGAGCCATTGCAGGATCGGGGTCAGGCCGATGCCGAACAGAACCGGCATTGACGGCGCGTACTGCCACGTTTTCGAGATCGTTGTATTGAACCATTCACTGAAAATCGTATAGCCCAGTCCGATCATCCAGAAGATCAACATCGCGATGAGATTTCTGTCGCGAATCCAACGGCGCGTTCGGAAGGCAAGCGACGTCAACCAAAAGCTTGCCACGAGGATCATCACGTCTCCGACCGTGCAGTGCAGCCTGGTCCAGACGACATACCAGAGCCCGCGCACGTGGTCCGTGTAAAAGGACGAGTGCAAGAACTCCCACACACCGTGTAGCAGACCACCCCATACGGCAAGTTGGACTTCGGGAATTATGCGGAGTCGCGTGAACATGGTTAGTCGGTTACCGCTCCGTCGCAGCGTCGCTCTTCAGATTTACACGGTGGCCGGCACGTGCATTTCCATTGCTGTTCTCAGCAAGCAACGAAATCAGCTTGGCTTGTAAGGGCTGCGTTTCCAGGATAGCGACCGATGGTTGCCCATAGGTCCAGCCGCCCGTCTCGCCAGGATTGACGAGCAATCTTCCTTCGCCATCGTGCTGAATGGCGGCTCGATGCGTGTGGCCGAAGACAACGACGTCACTGCCTTCCGCCTGGCCGCGAAGTAGTTCCCGCTGGTGCGTCACGAGAATCCGCGTCCCGTCTGGAGCACGAAACCCGAAGGGCGGTTCCGCCAGATGACCGATGATGCTCATTCCACTACGAATGCCGATGCGGTTTCCTTCGTTGTCCCCGAAACAGCCGACGAAGGGGCAATTCAACTGACGTAGCGGCGGAATCGCGATTGTCGAGACCAGGTCGCCGGCAAACACGACCAGTTCACAGTCATGCTCGTTGAACACGATTACGGCTCGGCGAATGTTGTCCAGGTGATCGTGGCTGTCGGCGAAAATGCCAATGCGCATGTCGGTCCTCTCAGTGGTGAAATGGCATTTCGGTCAACGGTTGGTGTTCCGCCACGAGCTTCTCTGGCGTCGGTTGCGTGCGCCGGGCGTACCATTTCGCGGCGGGGTAGGCCGAAAGTCCGTGGCAGAAGACGCTCAACATCACGGTTGCCATGGCGGCGACGAAAATCTCCTGGCGCCCAGGCACTTCGATCTCGTCCAACAGTACCATGGCGAAGACAATCGAGGCGACACCGCGCGGCCCAAACCAGCCGACAAACAGGCGCGTGTCCCTTCGCAAGCGTGTCCCGATCAAGCTGACGGCGACGGGCAACATGCGGACCACGGTCAGGCTCAGAATGCTAAAGCCGATGACGTACAGATTGAGCCCGTCGAAGACCAGCGGGGCAAACACCGCGCCGAAGACCAGAAACACCAACAGCGTCAGCAATTGCCCTTCGGCGTCGGCAAACTCATAAATCGCGTCGCAGATTGCCCGCGATACGTTTCCCACCGTCAGCCCCGCGCAAAAGGCGGCAATGAAGCCGTTGCCGCCGATCAACTCGGCTGCGCCAAAAGCCAGCAGCGCCAAAGCGAGAGATGCCAGTTCCAGAAATGAATGGCTGATCCATTGACGGTTCGCGGCCCGCTGGATCAACTTGCCGCCCACCAGGCCGACGGCGATTCCGACAAGCGGACCGAGTATGATTTGCATCGCACCGAATCGAAGCCAATACGCTGTCGTTTCGGGATGTTCCGCCGCGCGGGCGCAGCACAAGAACATCAGAAAGACAGGCAAACACAGCCCGTCATTCAAACCGCTCTCGACACTGATCGCCTGGCGAATCCGGACGGGCACTAGCCGATTTGTGACCACCGCGTGTGCCAGGGCGGCGTCCGTCGGTACGATGATCGCCGCCAGGACGGCCGCCTGCCAGCCACGAAGCTGCGGAAACAGCAGCCAGGCGGTGAGCGTCCCCACGGCGATACTGAGCGGCAAGCCGATCGCCAAGAGTCGAACCGGTAAGTTGTGTTCTCGACGCAACAGATTCAAGTCGATCCGTGCTGCGTCCGTGAACAACACGACGACCAACGTGACTTCCGCCAAGACGTGGATAACACGGGTATCCAGGTCGATGTCAAGCAGACCCCAGCCATCCGCGCCAATGGCAAAGCCAAAAACAACGAACGCCATGGGCGCTGTAATCAGACTCTGGCGCAGCCGCGCTGACACCAGCCCGAAGACGATTATCCCCAGCGCAATGATCGAAACGTCGGTAACATCCATTTTCGGCCATGTATTCGCAGCAAACGGGCCAGGCCCGTCGCACGAAACGGACCGAAGTGTCCGGCGTTTTGTCGCTTACGAAGTAGATACTGGCAGTCCTTCATTGATCCACTGACGTGCCTGGTCCGCTTCGCTTTGGTCAAAGTAACGGATGTCGGCCGACGTGAAAGGTCGGCAGAATGTTGCCATCCATTTCTCCCATGTGCGATCCCCGACCATCGCCAAACGCTCGATGTCTTTGAAGTGCTTGATGTCGAACTTGATGTCTTCCCAAAGTGCGGCCAGATTCCATCCCTGAAATTCTCGCATATCGAACAGCACGCGAATCTTGCCATGCTGCTCGATCAATCGCTCCGTTTCTGGAACGAAGCGATGATAGTCGTCCGCCGTCAGTTTGCCGCTGGCCTGAATGGTCAGGACTTTTCCGTCGCGGTCTTCGAGCAATTCGACACTCATGGTTCACCTTCCTTTCATGTTTTGTCAGCGTTCATTCAGTGTTGGCCACTCGTGCCGGCCGCCGTGTGATCCGCCGGCAGCGTTCCAATCAGTGTTTTTCGTTGTTCGTCGGTCAGCACCTTGGCCGCTTCGCCGACCGCGCGGATGAAGGCAATTCGTTTGTCGCCGCGAAGCTTTTCAATCTCGCGGACCTTCGCTTCGATCTTGGATGCGTCAGGAGCGTCCGCACTGGTGAGCACCCAAAGTTCCTGTTCGCCCGCATCAATCCAGCGGTCAAACGTGGCTTGCCCCAGCAGCGTCTGCTCTTTCATCTGATTGAGTTTGGTCTGCTGTTCTTGAGTTAGCGTAATGTGTTGCGGGTGGTCGAGAAAGAAGTTCGTTGAGCCAATGTGGTAGATGTGCGAAGCACCAGGAAAGCCTGGCAGCGCCGACGCCATTTGCATCGAGCCCATGCGCTTCATCCGGCCCATCATCGACATGCCGTCGCCTTCCATCATTTTCATCCCGCCCATGTCCGACATGCCGCTCATGGCCTGGTTCGATTGCATCGAACTCATGCCTGGCATCATGCCCATTTGACCGCCCATCATGCCGCGGTTCATCATGCCCTTACCCTGCATCGAGCCGCCTTGCATGCCACCCATCTGCATTTTGCCTTTGTGACCGGAATGGGATGACGCATCGGCTGCGTCGGCGGCTTTGGCCTGATGATTCTGCTTCAACGCAGCCTCAAGCTTGGCGACTTTCGTTTGCAGTTCCCGAAGCTGCTCGGCCAGCGAATTCTCGACTTGATCCGAACGATGGCCATGTTCGCTTCGCGCGGCACTCTTGGGATCTTGGTCTTGTGCGGCTGCGTAGGTGGGGTAGAGCAACAAGCTCACGGCGACCACAAGAACCAGAGATAAGAAGCATTGTATACGATGGCTCATGGCGAATTCCTCGATCGAATCACAGGTAGGGGCAGTGTATGCCGAGCGATTCCCAGAACGCATGAGGGACGGGAATCAGGATTAAGAACAGCAACAAAAACGCAAGCGCACCGAGGGTAGACCGGCCGACATCCAACTTCGTCACGTCGTTCATGGCCGGAATACCTTTTGCGCCGGCGATGAAAAATGCGATGATGGCCCAGAACAAGAGGCCGCTCCACACAAACAGTCCCAACAGAAACAGCGAGATCAGCGCGGCGGAGCTAATCGCGGTACTGCGTCGCTGACCGAACATGGCGTCCGCAATGTGTCCGCCATCAAGCTGGCCGATGGGCAACAGATTGAGTGCCGTCACCAGCAATCCAAGCCAGCCGGCGAACGCCAGCGGATGTAGGGCCAGCACATGGCCTTGCGAAATCGCCTCGCCCAGCGTCAGTTTCGCCATTCCCGCCA